>Ga0315545_1000014_pt1 | contig 173257 bp, 155 predicted proteins | sample SalMarSW160210MG_FD_203096 | JGI IMG/M metagenome (GOLD analysis project Ga0315545, IMG submission 203096) | Salt marsh sediment microbial communities from the Plum Island Ecosystem LTER, Massachusetts, United States - Salt Marsh Sediment SW1602-10 ... | reverse complement strand
CTGTTGCCAAGACTATATTCAGTTGACAAGATAAGCCCGATGTGGTATAGGCTTGGAGAGCAAAAACAGCAGGCTGCCATGGAAAGCAAGAAAATCAAAGACTTCGTCATTGATGACAGCGTTACCTCCTTCTTTGCAGTGCGAGTCAAGGAAATCCGAGAGTACGCCCGCGGTCAGTACCTTAGGCTGGAACTAGGAGATTGCACGGGCAGGATTCCTGCAGTCATGTGGGAACCGGACCAGTTCTGCCTGAGCGACCTGGCCGAGGGGATGGTTGTCAAGGTGCGTGGGGTTGTCACCGAGTATAAAAACAAGAAGCAGCTTACTATTAGTCGCATTCGCCTTGCAAAAGATGATGAGTATGAAATCGAGGATATTCTCCCTCATTCCCCTCAACCGGAGCCAGAGCGGAAAGCCAGGATACTCGGTCTCACTGAAAGAATTGAAAACAGCTATATAAAGCAACTGGTTGAGTCGTTCTGGGCCGATGAGCAGTTTTTCGACGACTTTCTCAAGGCGGCGGCAGGGAAACTCTGGCACCATGCATACGTAGGGGGACTATCGGAGCATTCCGCCAATGTTGCGGAACTTGCGTTACGTGCATCCGAGGGCTATGATTTCCTCAACAAGGATTACCTTATCTTTGGCGGACTTTTCCACGATATCGGGAAGATCACCCAGTATGCGGTGAATGCTATGATTGACTATACTGATGAAGGGCGTCTCGTGGGGCATATCTCAACAGCCGATGCCTGGGTATGCCAGCGAGCAGCTACTATCGAATCATTCCCCGAAAAGCTATTGATGAAACTCCGGCATCTTATTCTTTCTCATCACGGCACACATGAGTATGCTTCGCCAATTCTACCACAGATACCGGAGGCGTTTATCGTGTTTTACTGCGACGAGATAGACAGCAAGCTGGGAGCGATCAATCGTATCCGAGAAAAGCAAGGCGGCGCCGGCTGGTCCGATTACGTGAAAATGCTTGAGCGGTTTCTCTACTTTGGCGATGGCGAAAAGGAATAGTTCTCTTAGTGCCGATGTCCCCCTTCTTGAAATGCTGGGGTTGTCCCGTTCCGTGCCGGAAGGCAGCCAGACCAAGACGATCATTGACGGCGCTTCGTTTTCGTTCCACAAAGGACATATCTATACGATAATCGGCCCCTCCGGGGCGGGGAAATCATCCCTGCTTCGCCTCTTGAACCGTCTCGACGAACCAACAGAAGGGAAAGTCCTGTTCCGAGGCAAAGATACCAGAGAGTATAATCCCTGCCAGTTACGGCGCTTTATCGGATACCTTTTCCAGACGCCCTATCTTTTCCCCGGAACGGTGCGGGACAATTTCCTTTACGCCAATAGCGAACTGCCTGCGGAAGCAACTACGAAACTCGCGAAGCAGGTGCACCTTCCTTTGGAATTCGTTGAACGCAGCGTTGACACCCTTTCAATCGGCGAGCAACAACGGGTGGCCCTGGCACGGCTTCTGGCAACCGATCCGGATGTTGTTCTTCTGGATGAACCAACCTCGGCTCTTGACCCAACCTACACTGAGTCAATTGAGAAGCTGGTGGTAGATGTCTGCGCACGAACATCCTCTACAGTCATCATGGTTACCCACGATCCTGAGCAAGCTCTCCGCATGGGTGGGGAAACGCTCTTGATGGTGGCCGGACGCCTTGTGGAATCGGGTCTGTGCGAAAAGGTCATAATGGATCCCCAGACCGAAGCAGGTCGCCTGTACAAGGGGAAACAACTGGAGTGAACAATCAAGGTGTTGTATGAAATGGTTCGGTCAAAAAGAGGCATGTAGAAGAGGATAAGCAAAATGCTCGGGTATATACTCTGTGTCGGTATTTGTGCAGTGATATGGATTGTAAACGTAATATGTATAATCCATGCAGTTAGAGAACATGTGGTTAGTGAGATTTACATGCACGTCGGTTTGGGCACCTTTTTTAGTCTGTTAACAGTCGAATTGACTCTTGGCGCTGAAATGTGGATACGCTTTGACGCTTCGTGGTTAAAAGTCGCCGGTCTCATTCTTTATATCCCCTCAGCAATTTTAGTCTTCGACTCGATGCTTGAACTGAAGCGTAAAGGTAAACCGCAAGCGGGCGATCCCACTGCTACTACTGCTTTCATTAACACCGGCGTGTATCGCGTGGTTCGTCAGCCTATGACTTTGGGAATGGCAATTTGGTCTATCGCTCTTATTTTTGCTTTTCAGTCGATTCTTTCGATGATCTTGGGAGTGTTGTCAGCATTTTGTTTCTGGATGGCAGCCGAGAAAGAAGCTTGGTACAACATAAAAAAGTTTGGAGAAGAATACAAAGAATACATGAGAAAAGTCCCTACGTGGAACACTCTTAGAAGATTGATAAGATGACGGGCGGGCAACTTCATCAACTCGGAATAACCGAAGTCCTGCTAGCGTTGGTTTTGGTAGCCATATCCATTGGGGTCGCCAGGTGGTGGCGTATTCCGGTTGCGAAGGATATGGCGCTGGGGTCGGTTAGGGCCTTTGTCCAACTGATCGCGGTTGGCTATGCCCTTAAGATTATTTTCGACCTTGAATCCCTCTGGCTGATCGCTCTCTCCATTCTGATCATGATAACCGTTGGGGCGCACGCTGCCTCGAGTCGGATTAAGCAGTTCAGAGGATCTTTTCCGGTTACGTTTGCCGCCATGATTGCCGGTTCGTTGTTCACGTTGGCGGTGATGCTGCTGCTTGACATAATTCCGCTCGAGGCCCCCTATGTTATCCCCCTGGCCGGCATGATAATCAGCAACTCCATGAACGCCTCGGCACTTGCCATCGACCGCCTTGCGTCTGACATTCAGAGTAACAAGCTGGCTATAGAGACCTCGCTCTCGCTGGGAAAGAGCTGGCGAGTTGCGGCGGGCAAGTTCCAGCGCGACGCCGCCACGACGGGGATGATCTCGATGTTGAATTTCATGAAGACGGTGGGGATAGTCGCCCTCCCTGGAGCTATGACCGGTATGATTCTGGCCGGGGCGGAACCGCTTCAGGCGGTCCTTTTACAGGTTGTCGTCGCCTATATGCTGCTCTCAGCGGTAACGATCACTTCGATTGTCGCAGTGGAATTGACAGTGCGCAAGTTCTTCACGCCGTTCCATCAGTTGCGATGAGATATACCGGATGCAAGGGCTGGGTATTCCGCCGCTTACAATGTGTTTCCAATCTGATTCATCCCACCCCAAGGTGTAGGCTACCAACCTGCTTTGTTGTCAAGCCAGATAGTCCTTGTCTTTTCCTGACCTTGCTATAAATTAACGGCTAATTTGGCTTTGTGGCTTGGTCCTTCAATTTTGTCTTGTTACGGAGAGGTGGCCGAGCGGCTTAAGGCGCACGCCTGGAAAGCGTGTATGGTTGATAGCCATCCAGGGTTCGAATCCCTGCCTCTCCGCCATATTGTTTTCTAACAAATTTTCCTCTTTTATATCAATAAATTATTGACATTTCATTCTTCGCTTTCTATATTTTCTAACAAATTTCTAAGAGGTTGGCATGGCAAGTATACAGTCTAAAAAGGGTAAGATGGGCAAGAAAACCTACTATGTGGTCATATGTCATCGAGGCGGCCACAAGTGGATCAAGGCCGGGACAGCCAAGGATGCTAAGATACTCAAGAAGGAAATCGAGTCCCTGGAAAACTCAAAGCGAATGGAAAAACTGGGACTAGTTGGCCGACACAAGCGCATTGATAGCTTTTTCCAGGAATATGCTGACCATGTCAGACTCAGGACAGCTCCTAGTACTGTGAAGCGGTATCTCTCTGTTGTGAATACCTTCATTACATTTCTACGGATGTTCCACCCCAACATCAGATTCCTAGCCCAAATCACTCCTGAGGTAATTGAGTCTTACCAAATGCAGCGCTTGGAGTCTGTTGAGTTGAAGGCTACGGCTGACGGAGATAAGCCCGGTGTGCATATTAACAAGCGTTTGCCCCTGCCACAGACAGTCAACAATGAGGTTATCATGCTGGGCTCAGCTTTTATTTGGGCACATAAGCGCGACTTGATTCCTTCAGTTCCTACACGGAAAGTGAAGAAGTTGCGTGCTCAGCCCAAGAGGCAGCCAAGATTACTTACACCCGATGAGTGCCGCTTGTTTCTGAAAACTGCGCGCCAAATGGCAAAAGAAAACCGACGCTTACGGCCGTACAGCAGGGTTTTTCAGTTCCTGCTGAATACTGGCCTACGCTCAGGTGAGCTCTGCAATCTGACTTGGAATGATGTGAATATGGAAACCAGCCTGATCAGGATTCAGCCTAAGGAGGGGTGGACGCCGAAGAGCTACTCCCGAGAATTCTTTCTCAACCAACCCTCAGTCAAGCTTCTCAGTTCTCTTGAGCAGACTGATGGTTACGTGTTCACCGATTACGACGGTCGCCAACTTGACAGCGATAATCTGAGGAAGGCGTTGATCAAAGTGGCTCGGGCAGCTGGATTTAACGATCTGACCAGAGTCCACGACCTCCGCCATACTTTTAATAGCCTAATGCAGATGAACGGAGTTGATCCGGCTACTATGGGCAGAATTCTGGGGCATAAGGATATTGAAACGACAATGATCTACACTCATCAAACTCAAAACTCAGGAGCACTTGAAGAGGAGTATTGAGAAGGTGGGGATTGGGTGAAGAGCGAGGTGCGCCGGCTGTTCAGGGAAGCCTTGACGATATCAATTGGAAAGAGCCAAGATAGACGATGAGTGATACAGGAAAGGGGCAGGGCTGGAATTTCAGGAAAGGATTTACAATTATAGAAAACATGTCTTAGCTTTCTGCAGTTCGTGGAGGTATTCGTGAAAGGATGTAGCATTTATTCTGAGAATACCTTGAAGGAGTATTTCAATGGCAGAAATAATACGAAGAGTCGATTATTTCTACGCCACGGTTGAGGATAAGCCTGGCGAAGGATACCGGCTGCTGGAGCGTCTGAAAGAGCGGGGTGTCAATCTGCTGGCATTTACCGCCTTTCCCGCCGGCGAAGGCCAGACCCAACTGGACTTCTTCCCCGAGAGTGCCGAGCAAATGCTAGAAGCCGCGGCCGAAGAAGGTATCACGCTAATTGGTCCGAAGAAAGCGTTTCTGATTCAGGGAGAAGACAAACCGGGAGCACTAGTCGAACACCACCTGAAACTCTCTAATGCCGGCGTCAATGTCCACGCAGCAAATGGCGTGAGTTCTATCAGCGGGGCGTTTGGCTACGTCATGTGGGTGAAGCCGGAGGATTATGAAAAGGCGGCACAGGCATTGGGAATTTAGCCGATTGCTGCTTGATCGAAGTGTTAGCTGACGTTCCCGCTGGAAACAGACGGTCAGGAATTGTAGTGGGCACACATGAGCCCTGAGCCGACCGAAGGAATTGTCGTTTATCGCTGTTTAAGTTCTTGTCCGTAACCTGTTGAGTTTTCGCCTTTGATAGGTTGCTGAACAACCGTGAGATTAACAAGTAACAACAGGAATGGCTAATGAAGTCGGCGGTGCCTGTTGCCAAATCGCTTTCAGGCTAGAGCGTAATTCACTTTTGCAGAGGTAGCGGATTTGGCTAAGTCTTACCAAGTTAAGTGTCTTTCTTGATGTGAAACCTCGCGGCTGATGTCACAAGCTTTGCCGGTGTGCTTGGACTGTATTCGCTATCGCTTTGACAAGATCAGTCCATTCATAGAGCAGGCACACGTGAGATCCAGGCGTGATTTTGACTTGCCTGCTTAGCCGCCGAAAGATCAGATTGGGGTCGAGTGCAGTCTGTGTGCTAATCAGTGCCAAATCCCAAAGGGCGAAAAAGGATTCTGCGGTTTGAGGGAGAATCGAGAAGGCAAGCTTTTCCATCTCGGCGGGACTAGAGCAAAGGGAGTGGTTAGCTGGTACTATGATCCTCTGCCCACCAATTGTGTTGCCGACTGGGTCTGCCCCGGCGGGACTGAATCTGGCTATCCGGAGTTCTCCTACGCCAAAGGAGCCGAGCACGGATATGAGAATCTGGCTGTGTTCTACCAGGCCTGTACTTTTGATTGCCTTTTCTGTCAGAACTGGCACTATCGTCAGGCCAGTCCCTCTCATGGGACAAGAAGCGCGGAAGACCTTGCCAATGCCGTGAGAGAGACGACAGCCTGTATATGCTACTTCGGAGGCGATCCCACTCCCCAACTGGACCATGCCATCCCTGATCGGTTCGTTCACACGCTCACAAGATCAATTTGAAAGGAGAATCAATGAGAAGGAAACGAAAGAACTTGACTAACACTATCCAGAAGAACACATAGTCAAAAAGCCCGCGTCGCTACGCTCCGACTGGTAGCGGATTCGTTTGGAATGACCCGGCGCTTTCGCTTTGAACAGAGTGGTGTATTCGTCGGATTAGGCAACCCAGCCTCGTTCCAAACATTCCGGACAGGTCCTTGTTCACCATCAGGCCAGGGAGCGTTTGCCTTTTCTGTGTTCATTGTGCTTGCTCTCCCGGCATTTTAACTTTATCCAGTCCATGATTAGGGCAATTGCTTTATCAATAGCGGCCTTAACCGGGGCAGTCAGATTCTCTCCCACTGTTTCAACATCCTGTGCCTCAATCGCCAGCACAGCAATGTCTTCGGGCATGCTAATACCGAGCTCCGCGCCCAACTTGATAGCTGTCGGCAAGCTTATCTGGTGACTGCAAGTTAAGTTGCTGGAAGGAGTAAGTTGTCCCATGGAGAAGAAATGAGGGGTTCCGGGTTTTGCTTTGCCTGTAACAATAGTATCCACTACTAAAACGCTTTGCCGATCCCCAAGTAGGTCCAGCAAGTTAAAACCTGCCAGTGGAGCGAATATAACCTCAACGTTTTCCCCAAGGCTATAATGCTTATCGAGAATCTCGGCAATCTTGGGTCCAAAAGAATCGTCAGAGAGGACCTCATTGCCAAGGCATATCACCAGAATCGGCTTCAGCAGTTCCTCCTGGCAACCTGGATCACCTCGCCACTTTGGGCGTCATGCACAATGACCTCTAACGGCATTTCCCCCGCAAGTGAATGCGTGGCACACCCAAAACAGGGGTCATAGGCCCGGAAAGCCATCTCGATCTTATTCAAGGTTCCGTCGGTGATCTCTTGTCCTTTCTTGATCAGACCTTCGGCTGCTCTCTTGATAGACATGCTGATAGGGGCATTGTTGTTGGTTGTTCCTACAATCAAGTTGGCCTCGGTAATAAACCCGTTCTCGTCGGTTTTATAATGGTGAGTTAATGTGCCTCTGGGAGCCTCGACAATACCGATTCCTTCGCCTACGATTCCTGTGGGTGGGTCAAGAATATGATCCGAGGTGATCTCATCATCCTTGGCCTGCTGTAAAACCGCTTCACAGGAAAAAACAAGCTCAACAACACGCGCCCAGTGTGTAGCTAAGGTGGAATGAACCGGTGTATTTCCTGAACGGTCGCCGGTCAGGGTTTCGTAAAAACGTTCATACTCTTCTTGAGCCAGGGGAGTGGCCATACCATCCGAAACGTTGAGCCGGCTTAATGGCGTAGCCTTGAACACACCCGAATCCATGCCATCAACAAATCCCTTCCAGCCGATTTTCTTAAGAAAAGGATATTTTAGATAGCTATATGGTTCGACGTGCTCAGCGACATAATCCAAATAATCCTTTGGCTCGTATTTGGCATGCTCGCTACCATCCGGTGCCGTTACCCTGACTTTGCCGTCATAGAAGTTGACCTTACCATTTTCATCAACCAGGCCCATGTTGTAGGTTTTGTGACTGTACATGTCCGACAGGATCAGGTCAACGTAGGCTTTGTTAGCCAGGACAATATCATTGACAATTTGAATTGAGAACTTGGCGAATTCAATCATCTGTTCGCCGATCTCAATCATTTCCTGTTGCTCTTCTTTGGTAATTCTCTTTGCCATTCCTCCCGGAAGAGTCGTGACCGGGTGGACCTTTTTGCCGCCTATGATTTCGATGATTCTCTGGCCACCGGCCCGCTGAGCAATAACCTTCTTGCCGGCGTCTATTCCGACCTTCTGGATGACACCGAGTATATTCCTTTCAGCCGGAGGAGCATCAGGCCCGCAAACAAAATCAGGTCCGGCGAGGGCAAAGAAATGCACGGTGTGATCACTGGCATAAAAGCCATTATACATCAGTTCCCTGAGCTTAAAAGCCGCCGATGGTATCTTAACCCCGTAGACTGCGTCAGCCGCTTTGGCCGAAGCCATATGATGAGCACTAGGGCAGACACCGCAGATACGGGTAGTGATTCGGCACATTTCCTCTACAGGCCGTCCCTGGCAGAACTTCTCAAAGCCGCGAAGTTCTGGTACCTGAAAATAAGCATTAGCCAAGCTGTTGTCGTCGTTGACAAACAAATGAATCTTACCGTGTCCCTCAAGACGGGTTATCGGGTCGATTACTATCTGCTTCATAGCTGCACTCTCCTTAGCATTGAACCGGCGAGACTGAAACGGTAAAATGTCCCCACGGGATCAGGTATGGTTGCGATAATAACATCAATCTCCTCCGGATCAGTGGAATCGATGACGCTGGCCAGCGCCGATGCCATCTTAGCTCCCTGGTCCCTTATGTTGGTCGGTAAACCATAGCATCCTCTGCAAGGAACACCGGCCGCCACACATTTGGCGCCACAACCAGCGCGAGTCGCCGGTCCCACGCAAACAATCCCCTGTTCCAAAAGGCACAGGTTGGGATCGGTAACAATTTCAAACGGTCGGATGAATTTCCCGATCTTTTTAACATTACGTTCGCGGGGACATTCATCGCAGACGGTTTTTTCGCCTGCTCCCAAAACCGTCCCTTTGGGTGGCAGAGGCTTGTCGTTCTTAAGGATATCTATGACAGTCTCTATTACAGCGGCAATCTGATCCGATTGAGGCGGACAACCGGGAATAATATAGTCAACTTCCACTGTCTGACCTAGGGTGCGAACCGTATTCCAGAGTCCAGGAATCGTCAGCTTACCTTCCGGTACCTGAACTTCCGGCTGAGGCACAACACCTGAAGAATTATCAAGGGACGGAGACCTTTTGTAAACATAATCGAAGATTGACTCTTTGTTATACAGATTGGCCAGAGCCGGAATACATCCTTCGGCAGCACAACTGCCAAAGGCGCATAAGAGCAGGGATTTCTGCCGCAGAAGTTGAGCAATTTCATAATTCTCATCGCTGCGAATGGCTCCGTTGAAGAGGGTGAGGGTAATAGATTTGTCGTCCATTTTCCTCACATCGTCGTATTTGAAATCCATGGCGCAGGGCCAGAACACGATATCGAAAAACTCCGCGACATCAAGAATCTTATCCTCGATATCGAGAATGGCGATATCGCATCCGCCGCAGGAAGCAGCCCAGTATATAGCAAGTTTCGGTTTAGCCATTATTTATTCTCCCGCAGCTTCTGCATGGTGCACTTCTTCTTTTTCCGGGTTGAACTCCCAGTCCTTGAGCTCAAGTGGACCTAAAGCTCTGATCTGCTCGGTGAACTCACTCACAATCTGCTGGAAAAACGCGCCCTCAGACGCGGAAACCCATTCCAAGCGCAGGCGTTCCGGAGGGATACCCATTTCTTTGAGAATCCGTTTCGTGAGTGGGATACGACGCATGCATTTATAATTCCCGTCGACGTAATGGCAGTCGCCGGGATGACATCCGCAAACCAACACGCCGTCGGCGCCGCTGCGAAAGGCGTCGAAAATAAAACCTGGATCCACGCGACCGCTGCACATCACCCGGATACTTGTCATGTTAGCTGGGTATTTCATTCGAGCAGTCCCGGCCAGGTCAGCCCCCGTATAACTGCACCAGTTACATAAAAACCCTATTATTCTCGGCTCGAAACTCATAAAAGCATCCCTTCAATTTGGGCATAAATCTGTTCGTCGGTAAAGTGGCGACCGACAATGGCGCCGGCGGGACATGCAGCAACACAGGTACCGCATGCTTTGCACAAGGCGGAATTAATGGAGCTAACCTTTTTATCCTCGAGGAATTCAATGGCATTATATGCGCAGAGTTCATTGCAGATACGGCAACCACTACAGTATTCCTCGCGGACTACGGCGTAGGCAGCATCCATCAGAATCTCGCCCAGACAAAGAAGTTTCATGGCATGCGATGCCGCTGCACCGCCCTGGGCCACGGCATCAGGAATGTCTTTGGGTCCCTGACAGGTCCCAGCCAGGAACACACCGTCGGTGGTGGTCGAGACCGGCCCCAGCTTCGGGTGTGCTTCAATAAACCATCCGTCGGCGCCTGTCGAGATGTTGAATTTCCGCGCTACCTCCTTGGCGTCGGCTCGAGCTTCCAGGGCTGTGCAGAGGATGACCATATCCACCGGTATTTCGCGGAATTTGCTGATGAGAGTATCCTCGCACCGAACCAACAGATACCCCTCTTCGCCGCGCCGGAAGCCCGAAGGGACCACTTCAGTACCCTTGCCGCGAATTACATTGACATCCTCTTCAAGAATACGTTGGTAGAACTCCTCGTACCCTTTGCCGAAGCTGCGGAGATCGATGTAGAGTTGGTATACCTCAGCGTTGGTTTTTTCCTTGACTAGATGTGAGAACTTGAGTGCATACATACAACAAACACGGCTGCAGTATTTGTGATAGTTCTCGTCACGGCTGCCAATACAATGCAAGATGGCGATGGCGCGTGGCTCCTCGCCGTTCTCAAGGACGATTTTTCCTCCTGTCGGCCCGGCGGCGTTATTCATAACCTCAAACTCTTCGGCGGTGATGACATTGGGATAGTTGCCATAACCGTATTGCTTAAGCGGGGTGGGATCGAAATTATCGAAGCCTGTCGCCATTATTACTGCGCCAACCTCGAGGTCCTCAAACTGATCGGTGTCCTCATAGTTAATACAGTCTTTAGGGCAGACCTCCGAGCAGATCTGACATCCACCAGTGTTAAAGTGAATGCAATGCTCCGGATTGATTATTGGCACATTAGGTACGGCTTGACGAAAAGGCAGGGAAATCGCTGCATCCGGGCCCAGAGAGATCTCTTTATGGACAACCTCTCGTTTTTCAATATCTTCCATCACAATATGGCCCGTTGGACACACTTTGGCGCAGGCGCCGCACAGGATACAATCACCGCTCTCCTCATCAAAGGGCGTCGAAACCTTGCGGAAAATCCCCCTCTCGCTGAATGTCAAAGCATTAGCCCCCACGACTTCATCGCAAACCCGGACACACAGACCGCAGAGAATGCAAGTATCCTCGCCGACTCCCCAGCGCGGCTTCTCGATGCCAAATTGTTCCGCCAGTTGCAGGAGCACGGGGACCGGAGCACAACGGGACATCAACATCTCCAGATTGACCCTGCGGGCATTGACTACCCTGGGAGTATCAGTTAAGATCTCAAGACCATCCCAGGTCGGATAATTGCAGGCTGTGACGACCTTGCTCCAGCCCTTTCCGTCACGCGCTTCCACCACGCAGATACGGCAGACCGCATATGGCGCCAAGAATGGATAGTGGCAGAGGGTGGGAATATCGATCCCCAGACTTCGAGTGGCCTCGAGCACATATGAACCCTCTTCAACTTCAATGGAATGACCGTCGACATTTATTGAGACTTTGGCCATAAAGTCGCTCTCCTATGCCATGGCGGCAGATTTTGCCTTGGTTCTCGGTTTCCAGATTTCCCGCGCCCGAAGTTGAACGATTTCTCCTTCACCTCGTTTTACGCGCCTGATGGCATTATAATTGCAAATCTGGTAGCAGGCGCCACACTGAATACACTTCTCCTGGACAATCGTATAGAGCTCTTTCGGCTTCCCTACGATGGCGTCGGACGGGCAGACCTTAAAGCAGACATGGCAGCCGATGCAGTTTTCATCTATAGCGTGGGAAACAAGCTCTTTGCAGACCCCGGCCGGGCAGCGCTTGTCCCTGATATGCGCCACATATTCCTCACGGAAAAAGCGAATAGTTGAGAGAATAGGGTTGGGAGCGCTGCCACCAAGGTCACACAGGCTGGTATCAGAAAGCGCCCGGGAGATTTCTTCCAAAACGGCGATATCTTCCATCTCTCCCTTGCCCTCGCTGATCCGGGTCAAAATACTCAGCATCATGCGAAGCCCTTCTCGACATGGAAGGCATTTCCCGCAGCTTTCCTCCTGTAGAAAATTGAGGAAATACTTAGCGACATCGACCACGCATGAATCTTCATCCATCACGATCATTCCGCCGGATCCCATCATCGATCCAACCTTTGTCAACTCGTCAAAATCGACTGGTAAGTCTATGAGATTCACAACTTTCTCTTCTTCTCGGATACCACTCTCCGGTATGCCTTCTCCGTTGGTGCTGACTCTTAATATGCCCCCTGAGGGGCCACCGGTTTGCACCCCCTTTAGCTTCTTATTTCCGGGAACTCCTCCACCGATGTTACAGATAACCTCGCGCAAGGAGATCCCCATTGGCACCTCTACCAAACCGGTGTTGTTGACCTTACCGGTCAGAGCAAATACCTTCGTGCCTTTCGACCCCTGAGTCCCGATCTTCGTATACCAATCCGCTCCCTTTTCAATTATCAATGGTACATTGGACCAAGTCTCAACATTATTCAGATTAGAGGGTTTATTCCAGAGGCCGGCGTCGACCGTGTGGACATACTTAGCGCGGGGTTCGCCGGCTCTGCCCTCCAGCGATGCCATCAAAGCTGTGGATTCACCGCAGACGAAAGCTCCTCCCCCCCTGGAAACTTCGATATCAAACCTGAAGCCCGTTCCGAGAATATCATCTCCCAGCATACCGTGCTCGCGAGCTGCCGTCAGGGCAATGGAGAGGTTCTTTACCGCCAACGGATACTCGTTCCGCACATAAACGAAACCGTCGTTGCTGCCAATGGCATAAGCGCCGATAACCATTCCCTCGATTACAGAATGCGGGTTGCCCTCAAGTAGAGAACGGTCCATGAATGCTCCAGGGTCACCTTCATCAGCGTTACAGATGACATACTTCGGATCTCCCTTTGCCTTTCGGCATGACGCCCATTTTCTGCCGGTAAGGAAACCACCACCGCCACGACCCCTTAAGCCCGATTTTTTGATCTCGTCTATGATTCCCTCGGGCTGCATCGTGGTTAGAGCTTTGGCCAAAGCCTGGTAACCGCCCAGAGCAATATAGTCATTGATTGATGTCGGATCCATGAAACCGTTCTTCCCTAAGACAAGTCGCATCTGTTTTTTATAGAACGGTATGTCCTTTTCGTGAACAATAACCTCTTTGGTTTGCGGATCGCGGTAAAGGAGTTTTTTTACCAGCTCTCCATTCTTAATCGTGCGCTCAACAATCACCTTGGCATCGGCAGGTTTTGTTCTTTGATAAAACATTCCCTCCGGTTGAATAACCACCAGCGGACCACGCTCGCAAAAACCATGACAGCCCGTCGTTTTTATTTCAACCTCTTTATCCAAATGACTTTGTTGAAGAGCCTCCCTGAAAGCGGCTGTCACAGCTTCACACCCACAGGCCAGGCAACCTGTACCGGCACAAACAGTGATGATAGTCTTATTCTCCTCCCGCTGGTTGATAAGCTGATCTCTCAAATCGATTAACGCTTGAGGAGAGGTAAGTCTTCTGGGATTCATGCCGCTTCCTCCGCTTCTGCTTCTTTTTCAATTTCCTTGCCGCGCAGCTTGTTCATCATTTTATCAATCTTGGAAACAGTCATGTTACCGTAATACACATCATTAGCTGTGACAAGGGGGCCAAGGGCGCAGGCACCCAGGCAATTGACCGTCTCAAGGCTGAATTCCATGTCAGGGGTAGTTTCACCCGGATTGATGCCCAAGTCCCTCTGTAACTTGTCTACAATCACACTTGCCTGACGTACATGACAGGCCGTACCGGTGCAAACACAAATGTGATGTTTGCCCTTGGGTTTCAAGCTGAATGATTTATAATATGTAGCTACGCCATAAATCTGACCAAGAGGAAGGTTCATTTCCTTTGCCACCAATCTTAGGACATCCGTTGGAAGATACCGATGATGTTTCTGAACATCCTGAAGGATCATGATCAATGCCATCGGCTTCGCTCCATACTTGTTTACAATCTCCGCAATAGCCTGATCTGATTGGTATTTTGGGGCAGCAGTTGTGCTCATCAGGAAACTCCTTTCCCTGGTGTGGAGACCACCTCGGCCATTGACTCGGACTCCGTCAATAAAGACTCGCTTTGTTCGGCTGCAACCGGTTGACCTATCTCTAAAGCCATCCCCTCTTTGATAACCTGTTTGCCCAGAATCAATCTTCTATATTTAGGATAGGGACGACTGAGGCAGGCCTCATAACATGACCCGCAACTGTTACAAAGAGTGGGGTCAACATAGCGAGCTTTCTTTCTTACCTTAACTTTAAAATTGCCGATATATCCTTTTACTTCGTCAACCTCTGCCCAGGTCATAAGCCGTATCTTCGTATGCTGGCCAACGGAAACCATTTTCGGGGTCAGGATACAGGCGGCACAGTCGAGGGTCGGGAACGTCTTATCAAACCGGGACATATGACCGCCGATTGATGCTTCTCTTTCTACCAAAATGACCTCAAACCCGGCGTCGGCTATCTGCAAGGCCGCTTCAATGCCGGCAATTCCTCCACCGACAATCAGAACCCGTTTGGTGATTGGAACCTGGCGCATCTCTAACGGTTCATGGAATCTGACTCGAGCTGCGGCCGCCCTGACCAAAGCGGTGGCTTTTCGAGTGGCTGCCTTCGGGTCGACGGTAACCCAGCTAACCTGCTCTCGAATATTAGCCATTTCAAAAAAGTAGCGATTCAGTCCGCCCACCTCTACCGCCTTACGAAATGTTAATTCATGCATCAAAGGACTGCAGGCCGCCACAACCACCCGGTTCAGCTTATGTTCCCTGATATCCTCCTGTATCAATTCCTGACCGGGATCGGAGCACATAAAGCGATAATGCCTGGAAACCGCCACCCCCGGCGACTCTGCCAAGACTTCAGCGACCTTAACCACATCCACTGTCTTGGCGATGTTAGTACCGCAATGGCAGATGTAAATGCCAATGCGGGGTTCATCAGAATTGCCGTTTCCGCCGGCGTTTGCTGTGCTCATACACTGAACTCCTTAGCTTTCGCATTCAGCTTATCTGGCTGAATCAACAGCTTATCGTTGCCAATCATCTCCGGCTTCAACCTTGGTGCTACCTCCAAAAGACGATTGAAATAAACATCTGGCATGTTGAGATATTAGTACCACAATGACATGTATACACTCCAATCCTCGCATCCATTTTATATCTCCATCAACTCAGCTACCTTTTCACCGATAGGAACAATATGACGATGAAGTCCCAACTCCTTTAGATTGCCTCCCAAAGCCTGACCGACAAGTTGGGTAAAAAACAGAACGGGAATATGTATGTCAGTTTCGAATTTTTTATTGATTCTGTTCTGGTAGGCCTCCAAGTTTATCTGACAGAGGGGACATGTAGTTACAATGCAATCTGCATTGTTTTCCACAGCACATTCTAATATTTCTTTGTTTAACTTGAGTGCGGCATTCTCGTATGTCGTCATAAGCATGCCACCGCAGCAGCGAACTTTCATCGGATAATAAACGCTCTCAGCACCAAGTTTTTCAAACAATGAATCCATGGTGGTGGGATTTTCTTGGTCATCAAAACCCGGCTCAGGACGAACGATTTGACAACCATAGTATGGAGCGATTTTGAGACCAGATAGTTGACGTTTCTGCCTGGAGGCAATGACATCAAGACCAATGTCATTTACAAAGACATCGAGTGGGTGGCGAACATTAACACCTAAGTTGTATTGTAAATTGTCTATCTTTAGAGCTTGATCTACCTTAGCCTTAAGTATCTTGTTCGACTTTAAGAGCCGATTCGCTTTACATAAGGTCGTATAACAGGCATTACAAGGCGCTATTATATCCCCATTCATTTTTTCGGCCAGGGCAAGATTACGTGCTGAGATAACGACAGAAACGACTTCTTTTACTGACATGTATACGGTCGCCCCGCAGCAATTCCAATCCTCCAATTCTATCAAATCTATTCCCAAGGCTTTGAACACCCAGCGCAAAGACTCATCGTAGGCTATCGAGGAAGATTCCAGACTACATCCGGGGTAGTATAAATATCTCATCACAATCTCACTCCAATTTTGTATTTTCTATTCAAGGGGTACTATCATCTCCATTATTTCAGCCTCAGCGATGATTTTTGAAAAATTCTTTCTCTCTTTAATCCGTCGTGGTAACAATTTTATGCGTCCCTTAGTCCACAATTTAAAGGCATTAGGAAGCATACTTAACATCTTCAAAGGGTTGGTTTTCAGGAAATACTGTAAGATCAGTTCTGGTTCATGGTTTATACCGTAACGATTTACTATGCTCGCGAACGAATTTGAAAGAGCGTAAACAGGAAATTTCTTAGAGTACTTTTTACTATCAATGGCCATCCGCTTCAGGGCATATAAAAGGTCGGTAACTTTTATTCCAGAGGGACAGCGAACGGTGCACGCATAGCAGGATGAACAAATCCAAATGGTACGACTTTTGAGGATAGATTCGATATCGCCTGCTCGAAATAGGGCCACAATCTCGCGCGGTTGAATATCCATTGAATAGCTTACCGGACACGAGCCGCTGCATGTTCCACATTGAATGCATCTCTTTATTTTCTCTCCACCTGGGATGTTTAATACCTGATGGAGAAAAGTAGTTCTGAGTTCACTTTCTGTTTTCCCAAGTACTCCAGGTTCAATGTGAGTGTTGAGTACCATGAATACTCCTTTTTAATCGCTATTAACAAAAAATCTATTCAAGAATCGTTTTGTGTTATGGTTAGTTATTCCTTTCAGTGGATTTTGGTAAAGAGACAATGAAGCTGCTACCCTTCCCTATTGAGCTTTCCACCGTTATAGATCCAGAGTGGATCTCCACAATTTTCTTGGCAATTGATAATCCCAGTCCTGTGCCCGACGCTGTTCGGGTTTCACTGTTCTTCACCTGGTAAAATTCATCGAAAACAAAGGGTAAAACTTCCTTGGCAATACCTATACCTGTATCTGAAATCTTAATTTCTATATATGAATGCTTTTCCTGAACCGTAACATTGACCCTGCCTTCATCTCGATTGAACTTTATTGCATTGCCTATTAAATTACTAAACAGTTGTTTCAAACTCTGCCAATCACCTTTAATAAGAGGGAGGTCATGCTGATCAATGTGCAGACTGACTTTTTTCTCCTCTGCCAACGGTTGAAGAGATTTGATTGTTTCTGAAAGGATGGAATCTAATGGTATGAGTTTAAAGGTTTCCACCAGCTTACCATCCTCAATCTTAGAAAGATCCAGCCAGTCAATGATCAGCGTTAAGAGATCCTTAATTCGGTTCCGCATTCGTGTCAATATCTTCTCTTGTTCCTCAGGCACATTGCCTACCATATGACCAAGAACAACTTCAAGGTTCTGCTGAATAGTGGCTAGTGGGCTGCGCAGCTGGTGGGAAACCATCGTAATAAAAAACTTCCTCATTTTCTCCTTTTCTTGTTGCAAAGCAATGGACTCAAGAACCAATTTTCTCCTCTCAAGGCCTCGTTTGATAATAATTCGTAGTTCGTCTGGGGTAAAAGGCTTTGGTAGAAAATCGTAGGCTCCTCGTTTCATCGACTCTATCGCTGATTCTAAGGTTGCATAACCGGTAATAACTATGGCAATGATGGTTGGGTCGATGTCTTTGACTTTCTCCAGGAGATTCATACCGCTTATACCAGGCATCTTAAGATCTACCAAAGCCAAATCAGGTTTTGAAGTTTTTAATCTCTCTAAGCCGAGCGTTCCGTCTTCAGCTACTTCTACACGGTATCCCTCTTTGATCAGTACCTGACGGCATGAATCACGCATGGATTCCTCGTCGTCAATGACTAAAATAGTAGTTTTATCTACCATATATCTGTCTTTCAATAATCGACTCTTTTATCTCCTCAGAAGTCTTTCGATACGGGCAAGTAGGTCGGTAGGTTGTACTGGCTTATCGATGTAATCGTCTGGTCCAGCTATATCCTGCTTATTTCCTTTGAAGGTAAAGCGCGAACCTAACTCATCTTTCATAGAAGATACAAAGATAATAGGGATATCCCGAAGCTTCTGGTATTCCTTCGAAGTCTTAAGGGTGTGACATATTGAAAATCCGTCAAACATGTTGTCCATCATAATGTCAAGAAGAATAAGGTCTGGCCTCTCGGATACAATCATATCTATCCCCTCCTTGGGATTAGCAACCGTGACTAGCTCATAAGATTTCAAAATAACTTTTATAGCGTCTAAGAAATCAGGGTCATCATCAATTACTAAAATCTTCGCCAGATTTTTCATTTTTTACCTTTCTGGTCTTACTTGCTTTTTGAAAGACGTTATGAACGGCCAACTCTAACTCTTTCCGATCAAATGACTTAATGTAATAATAGAAGATGTCTTGCTCACGGACCCTGCTTTCCAACTCTTTGTTATTTTCAGCTGTGGTTATGATTATTTCTAATGTCGGATCAATAGTCTTTAGAATAGGTACTGCTTCGTATCCCTTAATCTCCGGTAGTCGAACATCCATAATAATGCAATCGAATTTTACATTCTTAATTCTTTGAGTGGCCTCGGTAATACCTTGGCACCTCTCGACGTCATAATCTTTTATGGAGAACAGAGAAAATAACTCTTCGGCTACCTCTGTATCAGGATCAATAATTAAAATTCGCTTAGTTTGGGTTCGCATTTGAATCATTATCTCTGGTTAAGAGGTTTCCTTCTCTGATAGCAGTTTCTCAACCTTGGTCAGTAGCTCATTAGGAGGAACAGGCTTTTCGATGAACTCTTCTACGGGCAGAAATTGAGGATGTCTGGGATCATCTTTGATAAATCTGAAACCAGTTTGCTTGGTAACCGAGGTGAGCATTATGATGGGCACTTTACTTAGTCTTGGATCTTTTTTAAATTTTTTGGACAGGATAATCCCTTCAGCGCCTTTTTGCATAATTATGTCAAGGATTATTAAATCAGGGATTTCCTTTTCTAATTTCCCTACGGCTTCCTTTGTGCTCGTAGCCACTTCTGCTATATAAGGACCATTTTCTAATATCGTTTTAATTGCCTCCGCAAAATCCAGATTGTCATCAATAATCAATATCTTCTTCTTACTCATATCTCACCTCCATCTATAAATTTCCTCAACCACACCACATCTCTACCAATTCTTATGCCATCTCACGGCCAATTAAGAAGATATTAAGAATTATTTCTAACCGGTTAATGCTTAAGGGGTTATATTAGGAAAAAATCTCTTTGGGTTGGCATTTTAGAAGATATGTACTGTGGTAAGCGAGGCGATTTGCCTCAAGGTGAGGTATTTTGTCCCAGTTTCCATACTGGGCTATCTATTTTCGACTATACCGTATCCCTTCATCTTTCTAAGGAGGGTTTTCCGATCTATCCCTAAGTACTGAGATGCCTTGGTCCTATTACCGTTAAACTTTTCAAGTGCCTTTATGATATGTTCCTTCTCGACCTTAGCAAGATCTCCATATTTCTTGGAATCCGGTTTTGTCACTGCTTTCGCTGTCAAGCCCTGGTATAATAGGTTATTAGATTCGATAATGTCATTCTCGGTTAAGACCACTGCTCTTTCAATCGTGTTTTCCATCTCCCTCACATTACCCGGCCAGTCATAATTGACCAATATTTCCACGGCTCGTTGTGAAATAGCACTAATATTTTTCTTTCGCTTTTTATTATATTCCCTCAGGAAATGATTCGCTAATAGAGGAATATCTTCCTTTCTTTCCCGAAGTGGGGGTAAATTAATGGGAACTACACTCAATCGGTAGAATAGGTCATCACGAAATATTTCTTCTTGCACCAGTTTTTGTAGGTCTTTATTAGTGGCTGCTATAATTCGCACGTCAATCTTCGTAGCTTGTGTACCCCCAACTTTAGTGACCTCGCGTTCTTGAATTGCCCGTAAAAGTCTACTTTGGACATTAAGACTGATATTACCGATTTCATCAAAAAATATTGTCCCGCCATTGGCTAATTCAAATCTACCATGTTTGGTAACAGTCGCGCCAGTGAAGGCACCTTTAACATGTCCAAATAATTCACTTTCAAAGAGATTCTCAACCAAGGCACCACAATCCGCTACAACAAATGGCTTGTGCTCCCTTAAACTGTGCTTGTGAATAGCCCGTGCGACAAGTTCTTTCCCTGTACCACTTTCACCAGTGATTAAAACCGTGCTATCGGTTGGTCCGACTTTAGTTATCAGATTGTACACTTTCCGCATTGCCTTACTCTGTCCAATAATAAGTTCCATTCCAATTCTGGCTTCAAGTTCCTCACGCAGACATTCAATTTCGGTCATTGATTCCTTTTTTTCTAAGGATCGCTTAACGATTGCCCGAAATTCATCTGGTGTAAATGGTTTGGGTATAAAATCGTAAGCACCTAATTTCATAGCTTCAACTGCTGACTCAACGGTTGCGTGTCCAGTAATAACGATTACAATAGCCTGAGGATTATCCTCCTTTATTTTTTTGAGTACTTTCATACCGTCCATTCCAGGCATTTTCAGATCCAGAATAACGATATCAAAAGGTTCTTCTTGTATCGCCTTGAGTCCGGAAATACCATTTTCTGCAGTCTTCACATTACAGTCATATGGAGAAAGTATCTGGCGGCAAGAATCGCGCATAACTGCTTCATCATCGATAACTAGGACGTTGGCAGAAGCAGACATATATTCTCCTCTATCTAATTCTGATTATATCGAAGCTTGCTTATTCAATTCTATTGGTAACCTAATGACAAATGTCGTCCCCTTCCCCTCTTCACTTTGAACATCTATGTTTCCATCATGTCGACCGATAATTCCATAACTAATAGCTAGACCAAGTCCAGTTCCGTAACCCACCTCCTTGGTCGTAAAGAATGGTTCAAACAATTTCTTCATATTCTCTTGACTTATACCACAACCGGTATCTGCAAACTCAATATCAACATACCGATTATCCTTAGAGAATTTAGTCCGCGTAATCAATTTGCCCTTTCCATCCATGGCTTCAGCCGCATTGATAATCATATTCATGAAAACCTGTTGGATTTGGGGTGTATCGATTTCTATCATTGGCAGATTAGATTCGAAAGCATAGGATAGTTCAATATTTTGAAATAATGCCTGCTTTTCAACAAGAGATAAAGTGGATCTTAAGACTTCATTTACATTGGTAAGTTTCTTTTCAGGTTTTGTCTGACGAGCAAAATCTAGAAGGCCCTTCACAATTTTTTTACAGCGTGTTGATTCATTCACTATTTTTTCTACGTTCTCTTTTGCAAGACCTTGTATTGATGGATCTTCTAATACAAGATGACTATAAACAAGTATGCCTCCAAGGGGATTATTTATTTCATGTGCAACCCCAGCCGCCAACTGTCCAATCATTGCTAATCTTTCGGATTTCATCACTATATGCTGGGTGTGCTGTTTTAACTGTTCGTCCCTTTCTTTTATAGAAAAAGCCATAAAATTGAATGTTTTTCCTAATTCTCCAATTTCATCTCGTGATTTAACATCAACCTTTTGTGCAAAGTCGCCCTCAGCTAGTTGCTGCACTGCTGCAGCCAGTAGTCGGACAGGTTTAGTCACACTACTGGCTAAAATGTACGAAACTACCATGGCGATAATCACTCCAACCAAGGTGATACTTAGGAATATCCATACGGTTCTCTTTTTCAGGTCGACAAATTCCTTTTCGAGAATCCCGACATACAGGATGCCGATAATCTTTCCGCTAATATTTCTAATTGGTTCATAAGCTGTGATATACCAATCGTTGACTACAAAGGCCCGTGCAATCCAGGGTTTGCCTCTCGCCAGTACCTGGTCATATACCTCTTCAGAAACACGAGTACCAATTGCTCTATTTCCATCAGGAGCTTCGACATTGGTTGAAATGCGTAAATCTCTTTGAAATATAGTAGTAGTTCCAATATCCTTCCCTTTATAGGTCATATCTTGATAGACAGTTTCTTTTACCTCATCAACAATCTTATAATTACGGTTAATCAGTCTCCCGCCATATAATACACCCATTAGGTTGCCCTCATAATCTAGGACAGGGGCAGCGGCCAAGAGCATCATCCCGGAGGTGTTTTCCGTCTCAGATGTAGCCTTAGCCTTGGGGGTAGGAATAAACTTCATATAAGCTCGTTCAACTAAATCTTCACCTTCCTTGCTCAATTCCTCTTTTGAGACTATTTCAGTCGAGGCGTATGGCTTCCTTTCAAACAATACCCTCCTTACTATCTCATTTTCTACCTGACTATCACCTGAGATTTTTGGATTATGCGGCCTGATAATCACACATCCTTCTTTATCAGTCAGGATCAGTATATCTAAAGAGTCTCTTTCTTTTACCTTTCCCAGCTCGAGTTTTAACTTGTCGAGATCACCTTTTAAGAAACTATCTTTGAGGAAAAATCTTACAGCCGTGAGACGTATCACTGTTTCAACATCGTCAATTTCGCCTTGATAGATATGCCGGGCCGAATTCAGGTCAATTCGTACCTTATCCTGAGCCTGTTTTATTATTCTGTCGCTGATTAGATGCATCCCTGCCAGTGTGATCACAAGACCAGTGATGACCACGACTATTAAGAAACTTATGGCTAATTTCGTTCTCAATGAGATTTTCATGTTTTGAATCCTCTTGCTTGTATCCTTTTTCTGTACGCAGTCCTTCTCTCCTGGTCGATTCCTTTAAGTGCTCTTCTAATCCCTCTTCTATGAGGGCTTCCTTCTTTGCCTTTTCATATATTTTTCATTAACGTCTCGACTATTCCTTTGCTTATATATTAACACTTTCTCTTGTTCTTTTCACTATTCTTTTAACTATTTTAACTCGCCTCTAAGTTGTTGTACCACTTGTTGGGGTTTGTTGAAAAAGTCATTGCTGTAAGTGTTAGATATTTCGTGGACAGAATTATCTTATCATGGGAAGAAACAGGAGGTAGTTTTGTTCCATGCGACTAAACAGTCATGACGACACGATAAACGGAGTCCGAAGTGGAAGAGTCGGCGGCCGATTCCCTTTATCGAGCATAAGGTTCTTTCCTTTCGCCAAAAGGGGTTGAATCGCTATGAGGTCGTGCATATGTTAAAGCCGCAACTAAAAGCGTATACGCCGTCGCCGTCGGGGGTGTATAATATTATTAAGCGGCATAGTGTCAACCGGTTAAGCCCTGTGATGAAAGAGAATAAGCGACAGATCATCAAGACAAAGGCTGGTGAGCTGGGCCACATTGACACATACTATCTTTCCAAGTGCCTCATCCACACTGAGAGCAAGACGCGGTACTTAGTGATGGTGATGAAGGTAAGCAATCTGCCAGGATGGATGTGAAAGACCGGGCCATTGATTAGACGGCCCCAGACTCATCTACGCAGACAATCTCAGCGGCAAGGCTGACGATTTCAGAGGACCGGAAGACGTTTTCTTTCATGAGCGAGGTGGTTATAGCCAAAGGTGCATTCATTCCAGCTCCAGCAATCACTGGCAAACCAAAAGTAGAAATCACCAGAGATGGTAACAATCTCGTGGTGAAAATAGGTGAGGTGAAACTAAGGAGCGAAGTAAGAGGACTATTTGAGTGGAAAGGTGGAACCTCGATCAGTTTTGAAGTCATAGACGGCAAAGAGGTAGCTGTCATCACTCGCCCCGAGGAGATCCACCGTTATTACATGTCCGAGTCACAATAGAATTGCCGAACAAAAGGGTCGAGGCGGCGCGGGCTAGCCGCATGCCTCACCCTGACGGTTAGGCCAAAAGAGAAATAGTATCGGTATGAACGTTACGAAGCTCGGTGGAACTGCGTTTGCTATCCTCTTGCTGCTTGTCGCTCTCAAGCCAAGCGCAGTGGCTGGGTCAATACATGACGCCACCAAGCGCGGCGATATCCAGAAGGTTCGGGAGCTACTTTCCACAGAAATAGACATCAACAAAGACCTCGACGAACATGGTGCGACAGCATTGCATTGGGCGGCTGTAAAGGGACAGAAGGAAATCGCCGAAATGCTCCTTGCCAAGGGCGCAAAGCTGGGCCTGAGAAATCGCTATGGTGATACCCCAATGTATCTCGCCGTGGCGTTTCGGCATAAGGATATAGTAGAGTTGCTGCTTTCCAAAGGTACTAGTGTAGATGAACGATGGAGAGAAGGGACAACGCCGCTGTTTATTGCTGTGGATCGAAATGAAAAGGGATAGCGGAAGTGCTAATTGCGGCAGGAGCCCAAATAGATGCGAAGAACAAGGACGGTGAGACTCCACTCTACCGCGCTGCTGGCAGGAACCTATCTGAAGTGGCATCGCTGCTCCTGTTCATGGGTACGGATGCAAATGCCGGGAACAAAGACAGCGACACCCTCTTGCATGTCGCAGCCGCGTACGGCAATAAAGAAATCGTTGAGCTTCTTCTATCCAAAGGTGCAAGTTCTCAGGCGAAAAACAAGGACGGAATAACGCCGGGGTACTTTGCGAAACAGCAGGGACATCCAGAAATCGCTAAGATTCTGAGCACCCCGATTTCGTTCACCACTTATCGTGACGAGGCGAACAAGTTCAGTTTGAAACACCCGGAGAATTGACGTGTCCTTAACGACACAGAGATCAAGTCTCTCGCGACCGGAATGGCCGGGGCAAGACCGTGCTTCGCGATACATGCACCATCGGGGAGCAACCTCTTCATCATTGCTTCACCTGCCCTGCCCAGCACCGCAAAAAAACTCCCAACAGATCCGGAAGGAGTACTGAGGAACAGTATGCTGAGTTCATCGGCATTGTACCTGACAACTGGACAAAAACCTCGGAGCAATTCAAAACCATCGGTGGCGTAAGGTCCATGGTCGTTGAATGGATGATGCCTCCAATTCAAGGCACTGTCCTGATGCAGAAGCACGGCTGTATAATAAAGGACCGCAGAGCATTCTTCATGGGCGCGACCTCTGATTCTACTAATTGGTCTCATGTTAACTCCCAGATTCTTTCTCCAGTATTTGAGTCATTCCAAGTCACCGAATGAGTAAATGGAGACATGGCAGAGAAGGAACTGGCTTAGTAAGCGAATGGAGAGCAACTTGGGTTTCGTGCGGCGCGCCATCCAGGCTGCTCATGTGCGGCGTTGGTAGGAAAGGAGGGAAAGAATGAACTGGCAGTCAATTCGCTCCAAGGTGCTCAAAGCTCTCAATATAGCAGCGATGGATGCACCTCTGTTTGGAATTGCAGTTTTAGTCGTCGCGGGTCTCTATTCTTGGGCGGCATCTTGGTCCTCCGACAAGCCGTGGGCTGATCCTGTCATCTGGGATTCAACCTGGAGATCAGTTCTCTTCGGTGACCTCGTGGGCAGGATCTTCGGCTCGATCACAAAACCTCCATTGGGTCGTTACATCCCGGTCTTCCTTTTGATAGGGATCGCGTCCGTTATTGAAACTCTGGAAAACTCGCGGGTCGGGCTCTGTTTATTCGTTGCAGTAATCTACAGGTTGTTAGCGTTTTATGAAAATATGTTGGCGAAATAGCCCAGCCTGCAAGAAAACGCATCCGGAAGTTAGAGGACACCCAAAGGGGCACTCCACTGTACGCACAGGTTGTGAACTGGCTGAACTCTCATCCAGTAATCAGCAGAAATGATGCTAGCGGTTTGCGTGTGAACATTCTTAGGCGGTCCATTACACACGTATCGCATTGCTGGGGCTATAGCTGCTATAAGTATCCAGCATGTCCTGGTTACTCATATGCAGGTAATTCTGTGTAACTGTTAAGGAGGTGTGATCCAGGATTTTCTGGAAGATTACAGGAGAACCGCCTTGCCGGATGAAGTAGGTCGCGGCACTGTGGCGAATTAGATGGGGGTAAAGTGTCACCCCAGCCTTCTTACCGATTTCCTGAATGATCTTGTGACAATGGCGTGATGTGATTGGCTTACCGTTGCGCTGACAAAACACAAGGTTGCCGTTTGTACCGTTTCGCCAACGGTTAAGGTAGAAGTGGAGGGTTTTGATCGTCTTGGCACCCATGGGGACATGGCGTTCTTCTCGACCCTTTCCGTAAACCTTGATTAGTCCTGCCCGGAGGTCTACATCATCGACTTTAAGCGTTATCAACTCTTCCTTACGCACCGTGGCATCCCAGAAGAGCATGACCACCGTCAGGTTACGATACCCTTCGTAGGTGCCCTTGTTTAAGGTCTGAAGAGCTTATCCAATCTGCTCCGGCGACAGGACGGGTTTGATTCGCTTCTTGGCCTTAATCATTTTGAGCTTGTGCGTCGGGTTTGGCTTTTCCCACAAGCCCTCTTCTTCTAGATAATTGAAGAACCGACGATAAACGCGGATACGACCGTTGACAGTTTCATCAGAAACCGTACCGATGAGCGTAAGCAGGTAATCCTGTATGTCCTGCCTGGTTACGTCTTCGATGTCGATACCCTTTTCTTCGAGCCATCGCGCAAGATAGCCGAGTCCTTCGGCATAAACGTTGAGAGTGCGAGGTGCAAGGTTCCTGATCTTACGGCCGAAGACAAACGCATCGACGTCTGTCTTCCAGTTGGAACCCACTTTGAAACCATCGACCAGATGGTAGAGTCGCTTGAGATGATTTTCCATAACTTCTCCTAGGCAGAGGCCCGGCGGTCACTCCCATCGCCGGGTTTCTTTTGGGACTTATCTGATCCACAATGTGCTGTGACCAATGTGTGGCCATCAACCTGCGAATTCGCCACTCTTCACCATCGCCAACTCGCTGGAGCTAGCGGTTTGAACTATTGCCACTATTAGGGTTAACTGACGTCCTACCGTAGGTGTCTCTGACCGCCAGAGCGGACCCGGAGAATTCATGGTACGAGACCTTCCTTCTCTGAGAACATGATTCTATTCGAACCTGGATAGTAAACTCGAAGGGACTTCGCCTTGCATTTCAAATGGTAGGGCCACGGCTGGTAGTTGGCTCACGAACTGAGGCTTCGTATTTCTGTCACGAGCCCACTCGCTCTCTTGCTAACCGAATTTGGTTTCAGGCAGTTTTTGCAGAAACTGGTAGAATCAACGGAGTAGATTTTCTAACAGCAAAATGCACGGAACGGCACGCAATAGTACGGAACAGCATGGAACAGGACGGAACGGGACAGAACGAAACACAGTTAGTGGCAAGTAGTTAGAGCTATGTCATGGGGAGACTTGAAGTTATCCAGAATCGCTGCCGTCGAATCCCTGCCTCTCCGCCATATTTTTTCAACAAGTACTCCTCTTTTATATCAATACGTTATTAAAATTTCATTCTTCGCTTTCTATCTTTTCTAACAAAATTCTAAGAGGTTGGTGTGGCAAGTATACAATCTAAAATGGGTAATATGGCCAAAAAAACCTACTATGTGGTAATATGTCACCGGGGTGGCCACAAATGGATCAAGGCGAGAACACTCAAGGATGCCAAGATACTCAAGAAAGAAATCGAGTCCTTAGAAAACTCAAAGCGAATGGAAAAACTGGGTCTCACCGGCCGGCATAAGCGGATTGACGATTTTCTCCAGGAATATGCCGACCATGTCAAACTGAGAACAGCTCCCAATACAGTAAAATGGTATAAAGCTGCCTTGAATGCCTTCATTGCCTTTCTCAAGCTGTTTCACCCTAATCTAAAGTACCTGCATCAAGTCAAGCCGGAAATCATAGAGTCCTACCAGAAACAATGGCTTGAGTCAATTGAGCTTAAGGTAGCTGCTGACGGCGAAAAAGTCGGTAACCACAAGAACAAGAGGTTGCCGCTGCCTCAGACTGTGAACTATAAGGTTGGTGTGCTACGGTCTGCACTTATATAGGCTCACAATCTTGTTCCGTAGGAGCAATTGTCTACTCACAAAGCGTCGATTCTTTTTGATCCACCCCAAATTTCCAGGTTGACTGCTCACATGCGATTCCGACTTCTGGCCTGCATCTTTACGCTACCCCCTACTCGAAACGGTTCATTACAGTTGAGCATCGTGTATATGATAACAGCCAGCTTCCGAGTCACCACCACTCGTACTTTCTGAACATTGCTGCGATAGAGGAGGTGACAGCACATCCGGCTTAACTCCAGTGATTTCCGGATGACGTTGATCTCAGCCTCCAGCAGAACATGACGGAGCGTTTTAGAATTCAGTCTCGTAATACCGCTGGTCCAGATCGAATCCCCAGACGATCGAGCAGTTGGGGTCGGACCGGTTGTGGAGAGGGGACTTCGGCGGCGGCACCACCACAAGTTCGGGCCTTGTGTTTCCTTTCATCTTACCCATGCAGCGAACTTCTCTCAAAGATTTCTTCTTCAGACTGGACACCATAGGACCTTTCCAGGCTGGAATACTTCCGCAACCCAGATCATCATCGTTCTCTCTTGTTAGGGACAGGGCACATCCCAGTCTCAAGAGCCGAGCTATGATCCGTGCAAGTGACACGCAGTTAATATAAACAGTATCGTTTCTTTTCATTTCCATGGCCATAATGTCGTTAGATCTAAAACGCATGGCCAAAGTTGATGAAGATTCTCGTGCCTTCACTGCTGATACCTGTATCAAATCGAACCACAAATGCGGCTAGGTAGTATCTCAAACCCCAACCCCAGTTCGCCTTCCAGCTCTGGAAACTTACCTTTTGGATACCACGATAAACTCGACCGGCATCGATGAACAGAACTCCTCCGATTCTCCTGTATAACAGAAATCGATACTCCGTCGATATGAGTGTCATTGCCTCGTCAATAAACCGATCAGCCTTGAAGCCTCTGGCGGTCCGGCCACCACCAATGATGCTCTGCTCGTAATATGGTGCTATGCCCTCTACATCTTGAACCCAGAGACGCACAGCCAGAACGTGAGAAGAACTAACCAGTTTTTGATATTTGCTCAACTTCAGTCTGAAACGCCGGAAACTGAAATCGCTGAAAAACGATCTGCAGGTGACATCGGAATTGAAACTCACTTCCCAACCTCGGCACGGGTGAATGGGGCTGTCCCTTGTGTCGTACCGGAACTTCGTAGTGAGGTAGCAAGTTAGATGTTCTCCAATCCCGGGTACATCGCTGGTCAGTAGGGGGTTGATTCTTTCGTAGTTGTACACGCTGGTATGGTTGCACAGCAACCCGATCTCACCAATGATCCTTGTCGTGATCGCTCGTCCTACAGTCAGTTCCAGCTTAGACATCTCCCTGGGAAAGTGCCAATCATTATCATTGGAATTGTTGCCAAAGCCGAAGAAATTGCTCTTTAGATACTTGTCGTACTCCAGTTTAAGGTCGAATGCCCAGGGATAAGCAGTGCCATGGCGGATCTCAAAATCGGGAACAGAGATGGCAAGCTCATACCATTGTTCCCCTTTGGTGCTTGTGAAGAGAACAAGGCCGATTGATTCATTCCCCTTGAATTGATTCTTAACCATGCCCTTGCTACCAAAACCGAAGCCAATATCTGAGTCATACGTGAAAATAGGAAAAATACTGATGGATCTCTTCCGTTCGGTCATATGCTGTTCAGAAGTGTCAGCTCCGTGCGTCGCAACGCCATGCTGATAAGCAAGTAACAGGGAAGAAAAAGTGATACCGAAATTTATGATCCTCTTCATCGTTGTTTGCCAATCTGCCACTGATTCCAACCCGTACTACTGTAAGATTACCGTTGTTTCAGCAAGTACCAATCCCCGCCACATATTCGTGGACTATCGTGATCTGGGGAGCGTCCGCATACATCTTGTCTGTTCGACGTATAAATTCTTTGGTGAACCACTCACGCACCGAGGGCTTTAACGCATAGTAAAACGTGGTTCCGGCGCCTGATTTCATTACGTGGTCATACACCTGCTGACCGGTGTAGCAGCAATAATTAAAAGTGCCCTGGTGCATCCAGCCAACTCTAAAACCCGAAGATTCTAAGTGTTTGCGAGCTTCTGCAGCATTTGCTGGAAATTTCAATTTGACTGCTTTCTCTAGTGACTGAGGTTCTTCGCGAACAATCTCTTCAAATATCTGCAAAGGGACCAGCGGGGAGCGATCAAGGTGCGCGACAAACCCGATCCGTCCATCGGATTTTAACGCCCTTTTGAGCAGTGGAAATATCTCTTCACAACCGACATAACCGATAAGCCAGGTCAATACTGCAATATCATATGATGCAGCAGGCAGTGTCTGCAGTTCTTCCAAGACATCGGCCACTCTGAGTTCGATGTTGGAATAACCGAGATCCTGGATCCTTCGTTTGGCTTGTCGGATCATCCCGGCTGACAAGTCTATTCCCAACACCTTACCGTCTGGGCCAACCCGCTCGGAAAGAATGGTCATTGAATAGCCGGTTCCACATCCGCAGTCAAGAGCCCTGGCTCTAGGATCGATATTTAAATGATCGAAGAGTTCGTTAATCGGCCCGGAGGCAACAGACAGCCAGTAATCATCGTATGTCAAACTTGCCTGATCATATCCTTTGACGATTTCCTCGGTACCTGATGTTTCGTTAGGCGTACTTTCCACGATCTCAAAGAATCTGGGAAGTTCGTTGTCATTAGGTAAGGGAATTATTGGCATTTTGTCTGCGGGGGTCGGTTTCACCGCCTTGCAATGCTCACAAAAGAAATCCTGGAGTGAGTGGGCCAAGCACACTCGGTAAGGGTGCTTAAAGACCGACTGCATTCGAGCAATTATTGCTCTCAAGTCCTCATTAGCAACATTCCCGTAAGAGACTGGCAGCATGTTGCACGGGCAGACCTCACCTGTGCCATCTACATAAATGTGAGAGCGGCCAGCTCCACATCCGAAGAATTCCGGTGATTCCATGTGAGCAAACGAAGAAATGGCGATCCCGTTATCATGCTGATTGTATTCAGCCATATACTGGAAGATCCTGACGAATTCTTCTTCACCAAAGTCGAGATTCGCCGAGACTATTTTGCCCGCGGGGGCTGGCTCGATGATTTGAAGCTCGTTAACTCCAAGGTCCTTGTTCAATTCGATCAACCCTCTGAAGTTCTCTTCCTCAAGAAGCTTCTTTGATGGGACGGCACAGGTGTAGATATAAAAGCCATGTTTCTTGGCCGTCTCGATTCCTTTGAGCGCGGTTTTAAATGCCCCTTTGATACCGCGTTTGCGGTCGTGCTCAGTTTCGTTGGCACTGTCCAAGCTGATGGAAATGGAATAGACGCGGGTGTCGCGAAGCCTTTTGGCTAATCTGTCAGTGAAACCGTACCCCGTAGTGGCCAGTATGCCGCAAGAATCGTCTCTAAGGGATGAGCAAATCTCAACCAAATCATGTCGAAGGCAGGGTTCACCACCGGTGAAGTTAATAACAATGGCGCCGAGATCCTGTAATTGCCTGACGATTCTCTGTAGCGATCCGGTGGGAAGGTCGTCCACTGACCGTCCTGCATTGTAACAGTGCCAACAGTTATACATGCAGGCATTGGTAACCGCCAGGTCTACCGATTGGATCGGCGTTCTACGGTCTGTCTCGAAATACGTCGAGACAAATCTATCGAAGGCCGGGCTCGGAAAAGGCGGGATAAACGTATTGATGACAAATTGATCGTTGAACCTTCTCACCTTCTCGATCTTAAAGAATTCAGCCAAATACTGATAGAGTGATGGTGTAAAGAAGCGCATGTCGATTCTTTTCGTGAGCTCTGCTAGAAACAATTCATTATCTTTCATTTTAATACCTACCTCTTTATGCAATGATACATTACCTGTATCAAGTAATCACTTGGCTCTTTACAATCGCACAGTCACAATGACACCAACGGCCTTGTCCTGAACAAAATAGTGAGGACATACTGTAACTGTTGAAAAGTCTCTTTGGTGATTGTACTGCTCAACTGACCTGCTGACAGTTGAGATATCATATATAACGCTTGCCAGCAAAATGCTACCGCCAACTGCTATGAAGACAATACTTCTGGAAGGAGTGCTCTTTCCCCAGCTGCTGGCGACTCCGATGCCTATGCCCCCAAGGCCGGCTATGCCGGCGCCGATAACCCGGACGATGGCCCCCTTCATCGGCTTTGGCCGTTTTGCATAGACATGGCCCGCGCCCGGTCCGAATATGAGCCCCAGAGTCCCGACAGCGACCCCTAAAGCTACCTCCCCCTCGTTGGTGCCCGTCCCCACATCAGCCCCGTGCAACACAAGACCTCCCCCAAGGGCAGCGGGTGCTAACGTACACGCGATTGAGTAAGTTAGCGCTGTAGATTTCTTCTTGGATTTTTCAGCATCCGGTTGCTGAGCCAAGACGGGCTGAGCGCAGACAACACAGAAACAGAAAAATACCACGGCACTTCGTGACATGATATACTCCTTCTTTAGAGCGACGGCTCATGAACATGGTCCCTTCGCATTGAAAGTTCCACGAACAGGGTTACGCCCAGAATCACCAGCCAAGCGACCAGCGACATGACTAGAAATACCACCAGAAAGTTGCTTAATGCAGTAACGAGATCTCCGTCACAGATTCTCGTCAATTCACCAAGTGGAAATTCATAGCTTTTCATCGTCTTCTCTCTTTTCCGCCTTGTGAGAGTCTTCTGCAGGTGCCGGACAGACGTCTGCCGTAGCAAAGAAGTAGCTGTCCTCAATCATGTCTGCCCCACGATATTGTTGGTTTGCCTCTCGCATACTGAGGATGTTAACATTAGTGTATCCGACATTCCGGAGTATCCGGCTCATCCTATCAGGACGGCAACCAAAGGTTAGTGGTTCATTAATCGAGGCACAGAGTTGTATGAGTTTGCGGTTTCCTTGACAGCCGGTTTCATCATCAATCAACTCAGGTGGAACAAAATCAAAGGTTATGCGATTGTTCGGTCCCAATTCCGCCAGCCGCCCCAGTGTTTCTGCAATAATGGCCTCGTTGAGAAACAGGGTAACCCCCTCCCAGACAAAGAGAGCTCTTTTGTACCGTTGGAAGCCAGCTTTGATCAGTTTTTGCGTCACTGAATCTCTGGAAAAGTCGGTGGGTACATAAGTAACATTCGTTGGCAATCTGCCCAAGAGCCTTCGGGTCAACGCTTTCTTGATTACCTGGGTAGAATTCAAGTCGAGCTCAAAGACGCGGATCGTGTGGAATTCCTTCAAGCGTAAGTAGCGACTGTCATACCCAGCACCAAGTAGGACAACTTGTTCAAAGCCATCCCTCAGGCACTGTAACGAATAGTCGTCCATGAATCGCGCTCGCAGTACAATGGCTTGACGAAGCGTTTGATTAATAGTGCCCATAGCACCGACCAGTTTCATGCCGATCTCACCGGCGTAGTACGGTGCGTACGGATCGGTGATTACTCTTTTCTCCGGCGGCAGCGAAAGCTCAAACGCTTTCGCTCCGGCCGACCAGCGGGCAAAGAGGAAGCCACACGGCTTCTCTATTGTCTTGTTGTAAATCTTCTGCATGATAAACCTCCATTTCTCCTACGTCTTTCGGTCAAAAACCGGCTTGATAACTCGGCAGCATAGGAGCAGTGGATACACGGTAAGTTGCACCAGGATCGCGGTCAGCATTATCCAGAAGATCACCGATGGTGCGGATTCAAGAAGTATGAAAGTCGGCAGGAAAAATATCGCTGTGAGGTAGTTGGTGATGCTTTTATATCCAGGCTTCCAGTGGGTAGTCACCAGACTGGTGATAGGATATTTGATGGGGGAAACAACCAGCAAGATGAGGATGGCGGTATAAGCAGTCGCAAACACAGGACGCAGCGCAAGGAAATAGAATAGAAAAACAGAGAAGAAAACGGGAGGTGCGCCGACCGAATAACCATCCTTCAGAAACGTCTCTTTTCGAGAGTATTTCCAGGATGCCACTATAGCTGCCGCGGCGACAAGCACAGCCCCGGTCCCTTGTAGAAACAGACCTACTCTCCAGAAGAGCATCATCGGTACAAAAGTCAGCCCCACCAGATCGGTGATAATATCCAGTATCTCGCCTGATGTACCAGGGAACTTCTCCCGGACTCCCAACCTGCGGGCAAGTGTTCCATCGAGACGGTCGACCAGCAACACCAACAGGCTGTACCTGACAGTTGTATCATGGCGACCTTCAAACAGCGCCATCAACGCCAGAGAGGCGAAGGCGAGACCAGCCAGAGTCAGAAGGTGTGGGGAGTAGTATAAATACTTCTTCATTTTGTTTTCCCTTCAATTCAGAAGCAATTTCTGTGACCAATAGAATGCTGGAGCCGCAGCAATAAGGCTGTCAAAGCGATCGAGTACCCCGCCGTGTCCCGGTATCAGCGATGAAAAGTTCCTGATGCCAAGTCGGCGCTTCACAAAGGAAAATGTGAGGTCGCCAGCAGTAGCCGATAGTACAATGATAACTGCCAGGCCAGCCAACGCCGGACGAGAAACATTAGACAGAAGAAATGATAGCACAAACGCTCCACACAGACATGCCACAATACCACCGAAAAACCCTTCCACCGTTTTGTAAGGACTCAACTGTGGACACAGCGGGTGACGACCAAAAAGCCTGCCAAAAAGCTGGGAGAAACTATCACTTATTGCCACCAGCAAAAAGACAAAAGCAAAACTGCAGAACCACATCTCTGCCTTTCCAAACAGCAAATGTACCAGGCAGATACTTAATACAAAGAAAACGGTTAATGACAAACAGGCCGAGCCGAAACGCCGGGGATTCAGGTGATGATGCAACTCAATAGTCCCACTTACAGCAATGGCTGCCAAGAAGATCGCTAACAGCCAACGACTTGCATAACTCGCTAGAAGCAAACTGATGGTAATGACAAAGTAGACGGCAAACTTGACCCAGTCGGACCTCGTCTGTGCCTTGCCACGTTGGTAAATGAAGTGCGTAAGTACCATGAGTACAGCTCCAAGCACAAACAATCCAACTATTACCATAAGCAAGCGTTCCAACATGTCAGCACCCTTCCTCTCCGTTGGGAACGATTACCCTCAGCGCAGAGGGGATTACCCTGACATCAAAACTGGTGCCATGTTGATGGATTTCTCCGTCACCAAAGAATGCCACAGGGTGGACTGTGCTGATGGAGAGACTCTTCGACTGAAGGTACCGGACCCCCTGCATACCTATGTGTCTGCCCCTCACAGTGTTGGCTATGGTTTTTAACAGATAGGTGCAACTCCTGCTTTGTTCAATGAGACATATATCAAGTAGGCCGTCACTATTATTTGCTTGCGGTGATACACGAAATCGCTGACCAAGAGTCGGCTGATTCATTACCAGCAACGAAAAAGAATCGCTGATGATTGATTTGTCGTTCATTCGAATCGTAACTTTGCCGAAGCGATTCATGCGGTTCAAAAAGGTATGTAGTAGAGTGAACACGTATATTCTACTACCCAAAAGGTATGAGATCATCCGACCAAAAGGGACCTGACGCTTAATTACTTCAGCCATTGCAGCAGCATCGACCGGAGCACCGATCCCTCCAGCGGTGAGATAGTACCAGCCGTTAACGCAAATGACGTCGACCAGGTGCAAGTGTCGTTTGAGGATGATATCACACGCTTTATCAATATTGCGAGGGAGACCGTAATATGATGCCAAATCGTTCGCAGTTCCGGCCGGGATGATACCAAGCGCTACATCACTTGCCATGATGCCATTGAGCACTTCGTTGATGGTACCGTCACCACCGACAACGACAATAGTGTCTACCCCTTGCCTGACAGCCTGGCGGGAGATGTCGGTAGCGTGGCCGGGGTAGGCCGTTGGCACAATATCAAAAGACGTGTCTGCGAATTTCCTGCGGAGCACTGCCGTAAGGCGCTTACCACGATATCTATATAATCGTGAATTCATGATAATCTTCGTTTTCATCACTAACTCTTGCGTTCAGTGTTATGCTGCCCTCCGCAGCTTCCTGCCCCAATTAGTTTCAAAACAGTAGGCCAGGATCGCATCAAAATAGCTGGAGAACATCGGCGCTGAGATAGCTGTACCTCTAAGGGCATGTCTGGTGTTGGCATCATCAAATGATCTGTTCACGCAAATGTAGGGTTTGTACGGGGCTATGAAATCGGCTGTCCTGTGCGCTTTGCGAGATATGAACGGTAACAGGGTATGGCTGAGGATGTTCGGAATGAATCTAATCGGCCTCAGGGACTTTGTTGCTTTGCGACAGTTGCAATAGTCAACGGTGCGCTTGACAATCTCACCAACTGTCATACACTTTGTGTGGCCGGCTACAAGGTGGTAGGTTTTGCCGATGTTATCCGTGGTCTTCAGGAAAATATGGTTGAGAGCATCACTCACGAAATCCACCGGCACTACATCCAGAGGCGTCTGGGGTGAACCGGGAAGGGCGGTAATCTTACCTTCGCAGATAAGCCTGAGCGGGGTGTACAGGACGTTGAATGCTGTTGTACGGCCCATCTGTGAGTCTCCCACTACGATACTGGGTCGAAATACCGATAGCGGTAATTCGGACATGAGTGATCGGATCAGCCGCTCCGATTCCCATTTGCTTTGCTCGTAGGTATTGGAAAACTCCCCATGTTCAGGAAGATCGTCTTCATAGATCTCCCCGCTCCGGTCGCCGCAAACGTACGCTGTACTGACGTATGCCACTCCCTGCAAGTTGCCTCTTTCTCGAGCTCTCCGGGCTAGAGCCATCACATTAGCTGTGCCCTCATAATTGACCCGTCGGGAGTGTTCAATGGGAAGTTGAAACTTGGTGGCGGCAGCAGAATGAATGATATGAGTCACCACTGAGGTCAGACGATTCAGTACCGATTCTGAAAGCCCAAGCCCGTTGGATGTGATATCTCCGCACACCACCTTCACTCGCTTGCTGTACGACAATAGATCCACACCCGGGTCGTGTGTTTTAAGGGCGTTTTCAAGACGGTGCGCCGCATGGGAAATCGATTCTCCACGGATGAGCAGAATGAGTCGCGCGTCTGGATCGTCTTCAAGAATGCGTAGGACGAGTTTTCCTCCTAAATTTCCCGTCACGCCTGTTATGAACAGAGTACGTATCATCGTCCTAACCTACCTCAATGGGTTCTTAGTTTCGTTCCGGTATATTGAATAGCAGGCACTGTGCCAATAAGAACACACACAGCCTGCTCGCTGTAAATTGTTAGAATGCAGCAAGATGAGAGAACGGACATTAGTCTGCCGCTGTTATTAAGTGTGTATACTTAGTATCCTCCCGTGGACACAAGTATCCAGAAGGGTTGCGTTACGGACATTGATTGCATATGTTTATCTCGCATAATAGATGGGGCATGTGATTTGCTGAGCGTCGCGAAGGAGACACAGTAATGACAGTAGACAGGCAGGGTGATGACAATACACGCTCCTTGGCGGTTATAGCAACCGGTACATTGATATCACACTACAAAGTTATTGAGATGATTGGTGCAGGAGGGATGGGGGAAGTGTATCTTGCCGAAGACACCAAACTGAACCGAACAGTCGCAATCAAGCTACTGCCCAAGGTGTTATCCAGCGATCCAGAGTTCCGAGCGCGTTTCACTCGGGAAGCGCGGGCTGTGGCTTCATTGAGCCATCCCGGCATTGTTACTGTCCATGAGGTCGGTGAGTACCAGGGTCGACCGTTCTTTACTATGGAACATGCCAAGGGTCACTCGCTAAAAGAAATGATCCAAAGTGAGAGTTTGACTCTTGCTCAAGTTGTCGATGTTGCTGTCCAAGTATGTGAAGGGATGGCTGAGGCGCATAATGCCGGCCTGATACACCGTGATATCAAACCATCCAACATCCTGGTCGACGAAAAGGGACGAGTGCGTATTCTTGACTTTGGCCTGGCTCGAGTAGCAGGGGAACCTGAGCTGACACGCACGCCTTCCTTGATGGGTACGATCAGATATCTTTCACCGGAGCAGGTCAAGGGAGAGGAACTCACTCCTGCCTCGGATCTGTTTTCCATTGGTGTGGTATTGTATCAAATGCTCACTGGTTCTATGCCTTTCACAGGTGAGTATGAAGCCTCAGTTCTCTACGCAATAGTCAACGATACGCCACCAACGGTTGGCTCTCTTAGACCTGAACTGCCACCACAATTTGAACACATTTTGTCAAAACTTCTTGAGAAGGATCCGAAAAATCGGTTTGAGAGTGCCACAGATGTCGCAGCAGCTTTGAGGGCTACTTTGAACAGTGGTGTGGAAGATCGGTCCAAGGTCGAGCACCCATCAGTCAAGAAAACCCTTCGAGCATTATTCGTGATCGTACCGATACTCATAGCTGTTGTTGTCGTAGTCGGCTGGCGCTTACAGATGTTCCGTTCTAGTGATTCTCTGTCCGATAGGAAAATGCTGGCAGTCCTTCCTTTCGAGAACCTGGGACGCAGTGAAGACGAGTATTTCGCTGACGGTATGACGGATGCAATCACGATGCAACTAGCCAAATTCGGCGACCTCGGAGTTATCTCCCGCACAAGTTCTATGCTCTACAAAGACAGTGAGAGAAGCTTGCAGGAAATCGGTACTGAGCTCGGTGCCGAGTATCTGGTAACGGGAACTATCTATTGGGACAGGTCTGCCGAGGTTGACAGAGTACGCGTCGATGCCAGCCTGGTTCGAGTGGCTGATGATTCTTACCTCTGGGGTAATAGCTACGAACGAGTCCTGGATCGGATCTTCTTCTTGCAGTCCGAGATAGCGCAAAACGTAACCCGGGCGTTACATGTAGCCGTCGGTGAATCAGAGTTGCGGCCATTGCAAACAGGACTGACCGACAACCTGGAAGCATACGACTTTTACCTGCGCGGTAACGAGTATTTTAATAGAAGCGAGGACCGAGAAGATATTCAGTTCTCAATTCAGATGTATGAACATGCCATCGAGTTGGATCCTGACTTTGCTGCTGCCTATGCTATGCTCTCGCGGGGGCATAGCAGCATGTACTCGGACAACCATGATCGATCTCCAGAGCGGTGGCAGGCAGCAAAAGGTGCGGCCAACAAAGCGTTGCAACTGGATCCGGACCTGGCTGAAGGACATCTGGCGCTGGGATACTGCTACTATGGTAAGCAGGATTTTGAGCAGGCGTTGGCAGAATTCGCAGTGGTGCAGGAGCGTCAACCTAACAATAGATACCTTTACAATGCCATCGCCGCTGTCCAGAGAAGGCAGGGTAATCTCAAACAGTCCGTGCAGAACTTCCTTAGGGCTCTGGAGCTCGATCCGCGCTCCCATCGCCGCGCGTTTGATGTCGGGCTGACCTTTGGTATGATGCACCAGTACACTCAGGCAGAGACATACCTCAACCGAGCTATCCAGCTGGCCCCGGATTGGGCCCTGCCTTACATTTATAGGGCATGGTTGCACATCTTTCGCGACGGTAATATAGCCAAAGCCAAAGCTATCCTGGCGGAAACACCACCCCAAGCCAGCCTGACAGCGTCGCAGTATTACTGGTGGCTGGCTCGCGTCCTTGAATCAGATTATCAAAAGGTACTGGATGAAACAACAATGGGAACTGATACCGTCGCCTATTATCTACACTGCGCCCAGATACACCGGCTGATGGAACAGCACAAGATCGAATATGCTTATGCAGATTCGGCTCGAAGAATCCTCGAAGGTAGAATGCAACAACAGCCTGAAGAAGCGCTCTTCCACAGTCACTTAGGTCTCGCCTACGCCGGATTACGCAAGAAGGACAAGGCGATTGCCCACGGCAGTAAAGCCGTAGAGCTCCTACCCACCTCGAAAGAAGCTTTTGACGCCCCTTTCCTCGTGGCCAATTTGACTGAGACTTTCGTTATCTTTGGCGAGTACAATGCGGCGGTCGAGCAAATTGAGTTCCTGTTGTCGATTCCGGGATTCATGTCGGTGCCATATCTAAAACTTGACCCCCTCTGGTTACCTCTGCACGATCACCCTGGTTTCAAGCGTCTGCTGGAGAGTGAGGCTTAGCCATCAACTACGACTAGGTAGAGCTGATCCCGTAACGAGCCATTTTGTCCTTAAGACCTTTACGGGTGAGCCCAAGAGTTTTGGCTGTTCTCTGAATATTGCCGTTATTCTCGGTGAGAGCGGATTTGATAAGATCACACTCAACTTTCTCAACGACATTCTTCAGCTGGCCACCATAGCGGCTCGCACCGGCTTCACTGGTGGAAGCCCCCAGCAGATCCGGTGAAAGATCGATCAGGCCAATCACTCCATCGGCTTCACTGATTACTGCGGCACGTTCAAGCTCATGTTCCAGCTGACGAACATTGCCCGGCCAGGAGTACTTACAAAGCGCTTCTAAGGCTTCTGGGGTGATTGACAAATCATTGCAGCCCAGTTTGATCTTTAATTTCTTCAAGAAATGATGGACCAGTAGAGGAATATCATCACGGCGTTCACTCAATGATGGCAACTCAATTGTAAAGGTGTTGAGACGGTAGAATAAATCTTCTCTAAAAGAACCCTTACTGATTTCCTCACGAAGATTTCGGTTGGTGGCTGAGATAATCCGGATGTTTACAAATTCGGTTTTTGACGCACCGATTGGTTTGATCTCTCCAGTTTCGAGCACCCGGAGAATGGCAATCTGAGTCGATTGAGGCGCATCAGCGATTTCATCAAGAAAAATGGTCCCGCCGTCAGCTTCCCTGAACAACCCTGATTTTGTCCGGTCAGCACCCGTAAAGGCTCCCTTCACATGACCAAACAGTTCAGATTCGAGAAGTGATTCCGTTTTTACCCCACAGTTTTTCACCACAAACGGTTTGTGCCTGCGGTTACTGTGATAGTGTACGGCCCGCGCAATCAGTTCTTTGCCACTGCCAGTCGGCCCAGTAATCAGTACCGGCGAATCGTTACCGCTGACCTTTGAGGCAAGCGTCAAGACCTGTCTCATGGCGACGGATTTGCCAACAACGTTCTCGAAGGCGAACGAGGTGTCCAGTTCCGATTGCAAACGGAGGTTTTCATCACGCAGCTTCTTTTGCGAAAGCTCCAGAAGCTCATTCTTCCCGGCCAGTTCTTTCAGAAGCAGGGCATTCTTGAGGATCTGCGCAGATTGAGAGGCTACAATCCCCGCAACGCGACATTGACTCTCATCAAATGGCCCGGCCGTTTTGTCACGTACAAGACTTGTTAAACCGATTATTTCCCCGCGAACTACCATAGGGCAACAGAGTATAGATTTAAAGCATCCGCCCTCCGAGGGGAGCCCCGGAAATCTATTATCTGTGTCGAGATCATCAACTTTCAATGTCCGTTTATACTTGAGGACCCAACCCGATAAGAGAGTATCAACCTTGTAGGGGATGTCATCGGAGTCAGGCCGCACCTTACGAACAACCGTCTCAAGGCTGCTTTCGCCACGGCTGCTAACCAGATTCACCACACCCTGACTGGCGCCGGTGAAGTTCACCAGCTCGTCAATAATGATTGACATGATATGATTGGTCTCGCGGGCCTGGCATACTCGCTCCATTACCTTATTAATAGTGGACAACTCGTTGAGGGCATCCTCCAGGTTCTTTATGTCAGGCTTATCCGGCATGCTACATAACTCCAACAGGGGAGCATAGATTCTGACTTTAAAATACGCTTCTCTCTTCATGGAGTCAAGTGCTGAAGGCCTCCACACACAACTGCCCACTTGGTGCTCTAACCTGTAGTGATTATGGTACAAGCACTTATCGCTGAAAAATGGAGGTTGGCAGAACACACTCCGTTTGTCACCGGATAGTTACTATCCGTCAGGTGCTTTCTGTGCAAGAATCTGTCCGCACTGCTATCCCTTTGTAAGTCACAGAGTTCTGCAAACGTTGATTCCATTACAGGTCTGGCATGGTGGTTGCATACCGCGTGTCACGGCACTGTGCGAAGAGATAACGGAAGCTGGGATGCATTCCAACGGCGAGTTGTGTCTCGGTGTCGATTATAGTATTCACCTGCGAAAGGAGGTACAACCATGCTGAGAAAGTAGGTGCTCTTAAACGACCGCATAATCAAACCACAAAAAAGGAGAGAGTTATCATGAGAAAGACAGGATTTGTAGTTTTTATGTTGGCTTTTTTCATACTGCTCTGTGGAGGCTGTGAGAAAGCTATCGAGCCTATGGAAGGCGCCAGCAACTCGTTTAATGACGAACTGAAAGTGCTGGAACAGTGCGCCTGGCCCGCCTGCTCACAGCCGGCTCCGTCCCCTCTGGTCACAGTCAATAGCGGCGACAACTCGCTAACCTTTTGGCCATTCACCGGAACCAGCTTTTCAGGAGAAGGACAGGACCCGATCAATTTGGTTTTCTTCGGTAAGGTTGATCCAAGAGATATCAGAGCAGCTCTGTTTTCGCTTGATGGCGACCGCAGTGCCTTCGGATTCCCTCCAGTGGCTCCCTTCAATGCCACCTGGGGCGATGCCATCGGAGACGTGCAGGCCGGATATGGCGAACCCGACGGCTGGACGGGTAGCTGTGTTCAACTGTCTTGCGGCGAATACGAAGAACCCCGCTTTCACATGAGGTTGTTTAGAATCGGTGCTTGGACCGTTGCCAACGTCCATTTTGAAGTATTAATCCCCGGCACTGCCGATCATCAGGTGCTTAGTTGGGAGCGGGCCGAAGAGTTCGTTGTAGCGGATTTTATTCGCAGCGGACTGCTGGATCCGGATGTCCCGATGATTCCAACTGAACAAATAAATCCATCGCCTTTTCGGACAATACCGGCAGTGATATACAATGGCTTGCCGGTAGAGATCAGACAGTACATCGAAGGACCGCTGGATGATGTTGGTGAGGATGTTCCTATCAACACCGATGGACATGCTATGATCTTAAACTTGGTCAGCAAGGTTAACCGTCAACCTGGCATCAGGCAGAAGGATTTCGTATTATACTATGGTCAAGTGATTCCCAAGCTATTCTGCTCATCCGGACCTGATGATTACGTTTATGTCCAGGGGCCAGTACACCTGAGTCAAACGGTACACCTCACGAGAAGAGGCGTTTTCACCATGAACTTCCATGCCCAAGGTGAATTAACAGTTACTCCAGTCAATCCCCTAACCGGAGAGCCAATCGGTGAGACGCTTACAGCGCGGGTACTGCAACGTCACGCCAGCACAATGACTGATCGGACCTCCTCGGCAGCAAGTATGGTGTTTCAGAAACTAAAACCGTCCGAGGCGCCTGGAGCTGGTTGGCTCTTTGTCCGGCTGCGCGTAAATACTCCCGGACGTGATGGATACCAGGCAATAGTCCGTTGTACACCTGAGCCGAAGGAGGATGAAGGGATCATCGCGGATGCTGATGTGATGCAAACGGAGGAATCCGCTAAACGTGCCGCTATCGTGAGCATTAGGTGAACTGAGACAGAGGTCTGTAGGGGTCCGGAATATGGACCCCTACGCGTTTCTGTTCGAATGGCTAGGAAACAACGGAGGTAACCACGGCGCAACATTATCATGGCGGCCCCAACATCACTCTCAAAAAGCTTTTGTGAGGTTTGAGCTCAAGGTCGAACTGCACTATGCCACAGTTGGCGAGATTCGTTGAGGGACAGTTGAATGTAGATGAATGAGAGTATTCGATTATTAGCCAATCAGCAGAATTCCTGTTTTTGGGGTTGTCTGTCCGTTATGCTTTTTGTAAATACGTATAAGGAAAGAGGTACCGATGCGTACATTGCTAATAGTAGCGTTCTGGATAAGCCAAACAACGGGTATCTTTGCGGGAACACACGCCCACGCGACTCCAGACTGCTTCACCCGCCTTGCGCAAGAGGCCCGTATTGCCTATTCGGTGGCTGTGTATACTGATGACAGCACCTTTGTCGGCGGCAACAGGCCGATCGTCAATTTGACTTCCTCGATTTTGTATATGAGAAGGCTGACTGACTCCGGCATCGTAAGTAGTGTTACAATTCCTTTTGAGAAGATTAACCGAATCACTTATCGCAAGCCAAGCAGTGCCCGGGGGATCATAACTTTGTTAGGATTCGGGGTAGGCTCTGTTGCAGGAGTAGTGACGTCAGTGGCTCTAGCGGATAAAAGCGCTGGTTCTTTTGATTTCAAGTCCTGGGATTACGACTTAATTGGAGTTGCTTTTTTCGGCGGTATGATCGGTGGTACGATTGGTGCCGTCGGCGGCAATGCAATTGGCAAACGCATCACAGTAAAGGTAACATTAGAATGTCTTTAGCCGAAGACGGACTGAGTAACTCACACGTTCTCATACGCGAGAATCGGTGATCTGTGACAGTGTCAGAATTATCGCGCCGGAGCAACATGAGCGGATTGGCTCAACGCGGATGACCCCCCTCTGTTAACTTATTGTACTGTAATGGTTGAGTTAATGGCTGGGTTGACGTTATGAAACAAAGTACTTTTTGGTTATCCTCCGACTCGCCCGGTAGAGCAGGGGAGGACAAGACTCGAACTGGCTGGCTTTAGACTAATCGAACGACAGTTCACCATCGGTGTCCGTCAGGTGATCCTGCGGCAGGTGGTCGAGGATTCTCTATACGGCGCCTACAACACCACCTTTGAGGATTACCTCAAATTAGCCAGAACGCACGACAAGCAGATCAGAGCGTACCTGGCGGCACATCCGGAGACCAGCGAGGAGATACAGAACCTCAAGACCTCGATCGAGAACCTGATCGAACAGTATGAAGCGCTGTTGGTAGAGCACAACATCCGCGGCAGCGAATAGCGCCAACTCCATTGCGGGTCTGCCCTGCTTTCCTGTAGGTCTTCGAGGACCGGCTTTGTGCCCGTAAGTGCGAAAACCATGGGCAAGCCGCGCTGATCTTGGCTTCCCTGACTACGCCTTTTGCAGCACGACCCGACGCAGCCTGTTTTTCCGGGCCGATATTAAATTGGGTTAGCCAGACTGAAGGCTCTTCACATATCTCGAGTTGTTTACTCGAATCTAAAAACGGGGGCTGATCATCCGCAACGAAGTCTATAAACCATATCCCCAAAAATTTAGTCTTGGGAGGCTCTATTTTCTAACAAATTTCTAACAGCGAAATGCACGGAACAACACGCAACGGTACGGAACAGGACGGAACGGAACACTGGTAATGTCAAGCAGTTAAGGCTATTTTACAACAAGACTTAAAGTTACCCAGAATGATCGTCGTCGAATCCCTGCCTCTCCGCCATTGATTTTCTAACGGCGCAATATACCGCCTTACAATCAATTACTTACGCGAAAAAGATTCTCCGTCAGGGCTGTCTCCTGGACGAAAATCGCGTATGCTCACCGGGTATAATAGACTGCATTTATCCATTATTTGTGTTAACTTATGGGGTGGAGATTCGATTCCCCTACACCTATCAGCATAACTCAATACCGTATGGGGTACGATTTAGGCACAATCAATCTTGGCCATCCCGCCGCAATGGAGACGCGCCATCCACGCCCTCAGTTGGTTTCTTGTAGCACTTTTTTGAGAGTACGGAATAGCTGACTTGCTACTGATTCAGCAATCGGAGGATCGTAGTTGGAGAGCACAATCACAGCCAAATCACCGTCGCTTTCAAGTGCCGAATTCACCCCGGGAGCTCCTCCGGCTATCCCAACTGCGGCAGTTGCTCGCTCATGGGAGACGTCCTGTACAGAGTCAGGCAGCGGCTCGTTGCCACCTAAGTACCATGCCGTGTATTCGGGATCAAGGAGGTGGTGTTCACGCAAGGCGGTATCGAATCTAAGGAGATCTCCGACCGTCGACTGCGCGCTACCTGCTGAATTACCCTTGATCGGAAGTATGAATACGTTGCTTCGGCGCTGAATATTATCTTCTCCTTCACCAGTCAATGTGTATCCCGTGGCCACATTCGCAACCGGGTCATCTCTGGAGAAAAAACCGGAGCTAGCCATCCCAGACGGTTCAAAGATGTGGTGTAATACGTATTCGTCATACGGTTCCCCTGAAACTTTCTCTATAATAGCGCCCAGAACCATAAACCCGGCATTTGAATAGGATTGTCCCTCTCCCGGCTCAAACTGAAGCGGCTGATCAACGAAGAGCGGAAAGAAATCTTGAGATTTGCGGTAGAGAGACTTGGATGAATTGAAAAACTCTTCGGTAAAAATGTCGCCCAGTCCAGACGTGTGATTGAGTAGATGACGAATAGTTACCTGGCAACCGACCTGTTCATTAGGGTAGTCGGGTAAATACTTCGCAATGACATCATCCAAAGTGAGTTTCCCTTGAGAAAGAAGCTGTCCAATTGCAATCTTAGTAAAGGACTTATTGATTGAACCAAGGTCAAACCTGGTGTCAAGATTGTTGGGCACATTCCATCTTATGTTGGCCAAGCCACATGCAGTACTGAAGATTGGCTCCCCATGCCAGGCGACTAAAGCAGTACCCGAAAACTTGTCGCTCTCAGATAATGCTTTGAACCAGGCTTCCAAGGATATAGCTATCTGGTCAATGCTCGTTCCTGCTGAAAGGTCTATTTCTGGTAGATCAAACCGAGGAGCACCTCGATCAGCCTTCAGCTCCATGCTAAGGATTAAGTGAGGTGGATCCGGTTCGAACTCAAAATCAAACCTTAGAAATATTCCACTCGGATCTTCGGTCATGATTGTCAAATGGTGAGGACGCTCTGCCGTTACACCAACGATCTCCAATTCGGAATGTCTTTCAATCAATGTTTGAACCAGTTGCGGCCACCGGGTGCCTCTATCGTGTTCCGGTTCTTCAGGAATCCAGTTCTCTTGCATGTAAGCCAGAAGAGAATCGGCACTCCCGGTTTGAACCAGCTTAACGAAACCAATAGCCCGTGCCTCTTCGAGAACCTCCACGTTCTGAGCGTCTGCTCTGACAGTAGCACATAACAGGAGCAGCCAGAAACAAGTGAGCTTGTAGTAATTTACCATTTGGACAATCCTCTGTTTAGTACAAAGCGATCACATGGATATCATACACAATCGAATTCTGATAGGTATCAAAAAGACGAAAAAAAGTTGGTTTGCTAAATGGGGAAAAGCTCAAAAGTAACTAAGTGGGCGGTTTTACCCAAACCATTGTATAAAGCACGGAGACAAAAAAGAATTGACTACTAATCGTACTATTGTTATAATATTTCTTGATATGCACGAACTCGCCATGGCACAAGCGATTCTTGATGAGGCCCAGCAGCAAGTGGAGGCCTATAAGGCACATAAGGTGCTCGTCATACGCCTCCAAGTCGGTGAGCTGTCGACTGCCATGCCTGAGGCATTGACTTTTTCCTTCGAGGTTATCTCCAAGGACACCTGCGCGCAGGATGCAAAGCTGGATATCACCCGGGTTCCTTGGCGCATTCGATGCAGTTCCTGCCATAAAGAGTATCGAGTACATGATCGTCTCGCACTATGTCCGGAATGCAACAGCGCAGGCGGTGAGACCATTTCTGGCAAAGAACTCATGATAACGGAGATGGAAGTCGAATGACTAGAATAAAGGTGATAGCCGATATCCTGGAATCCAATGCGCGGATAGCCAGGCAAAACGCAGAGATTTTTAACGAGGTCAGCCTGTATGTGATAAATCTCATGGGCTCTCCAGGTGCGGGCAAGACATCCCTTCTCGAATGGACAATTAAGGCGCTCAGTGAGCATTTGCGAATCGGGGTTATCGAGGGCGACATCCAGAGCAGTATCGATGCGGAGCGTATCTCGCGTCTGGGCATCAAGACGGTCCAGATAAATACCGGCGGAGCGTGCCATCTCGATGGAAATATGATCCGCCCGGCTCTTGACGATTTTAACCTCAAGGAGCTCGACCTGCTCATTGTGGAAAATGTCGGCAACTTGGTCTGCCCGGCGGAGTTTGAGCTCGGCGAGGATGCCAAGGTAATGCTTCTGAGCGTCACCGAGGGAGATGACAAGCCTCAAAAATACCCGCTCATGTTTCAACAATCCTCTGTGCTGCTTGTCAATAAAGTGGATCTCCTTCCGTACGTAGACTGCTCAGTAGATGTAATCAAAGAGCAATCTCGGGCTCTAAACACTGCGATCGAAATCTTCCCCATCTCCTGTAAAACCAGTGAGGGTCTCGAGGCCTGGTCTGCCTGGCTTAAAAAGCATGTTGGTGAGAAACGTGGAGGCGGCTGAGAAACACAGAAGTATAAGGGTCGACATCCGAGGGGTGGTCCAGGGAGTTGGCTTTCGCCCTTACATTTACAATCTCGCTGTCGAGTATGGGCTTTTGGGGTATGTTGCCAACAACTCAGATGGTGTCGAGATCGAGGTCGAGGGCTCATCGAAAGCAGTGGACGCATTCCTTGCGGAGCTTCCCGCACGCAAGCCACCCCTATCATTCCTATCTGACTTGAAGGTTTCAAACGTGCCCGCGCGAAGTGCAACCTCCATGGATATCCGTCCCAGCCGATCCCTTGCAATGCGAACTGCGCTCATCCCGCCTGATATCACAGTCTGCGAGGATTGCTTGCGTGAGCTTGAGGATCGTGATGATCGTCGCTACGGCTATCCTTTCATCAACTGTACTAATTGCGGACCTCGCTACACCATCATCGACGATATTCCCTACGACCGTCCTAAAACCTCCATGGACAATTTCATCATGTGCCCTAAGTGCCAGGCAGAATACGACGACCCGCATAACCGTCGCTTTCATGCCCAGCCCAATGCCTGCCCGGTATGCGGTCCCAAGGTGTGGCTCTCTGCGGCTGACGGGACCGAAATCCCTTGCGACAATCCGTTGCGCGAGGCGGGCCGCCGGCTCGAATCCGGGCAAATCCTGGCTGTAAAGGGCCTTGGAGGGTTCCACCTTGCCGTGGATGCCACCAGGGATGATGAAGTATCAAGGTTGCGCAAGCTTAAGCACCACGAGGAAAAGCCACTGGCCGTCATGTGCCGCAATCTCACCGAGGCCAAGCAGCTAGCCTATATCGACGAGCAGGCTCGCTCGCTGCTCTGCTCGGTGCATCGACCCATCGTCATCATACCCAAGCGTTACCCGAGCTCGCTCGCTTCCTGTATCGCTCCGGTCAACCACAATGTGGGCCTCATGCTGCCATACACGCCGCTACATGTGCTCCTTCTCGCCAGTGCGCCGCCAGCGTTGGTCATGACGAGCGGAAACCTGGCAGAGGAGCCGATTGCAATTGACAACAAGGAAGCGTTAACTAGGCTTTCGGGAATTGCCGATGCCTTCTTGCTTCACGACCGGGACATCCTGGTTCCTAACGACGACTCGGTCCTGCGCATCATATCAGGTCGTCCGAGCTTCATACGCAGATCGCGTGGATATGTGCCGTTACCGGTAGTCATAGAGCATGATACGCCTCCAATTCTTGCGGTCGGGGGTGAGATCAAGAACACCATCTGCATCACACGGGGCCGGATGGCTTTCCTCAGCCAGCATATTGGCGATATGGAAAGCCCCAGCACTATCGAGTATTTCACCGAGACAGTAAATCGCCTAAGCCGCATCCTTGACGTGAAGCCCCGGTTGATCGCCGCCGATCTCCACCCGGACTATGCGGCCACGCGTTGGGCAGAGCAGCAAGAGCTTCAAGTGGTGAAGGTCCAGCATCACCACGCACATATTGTCAGCTGCATGGCGGAGCACCAAATCGAGGGGCCGGTCATTGGGGTGGCCCTGGACGGCACGGGATTCGGCACAGATGATAGGATATGGGGAGGCGAGATACTAGTTTGTGACCTAGCCAATTTTAAGCGGGCGGGTCACCTGGTCTATGTTCAGCTGCCCGGCGGAGATCGCGCTGTGGCCGAACCCTGGCGCATGGCGCTCAGCTACCTTTTTCACACCTTTAGCAATGACTGGGAGGAGCATTTACCGGAGAACATGCGCCAAATTCCCGCAAAAAAAAGGCAGGCTGTGATCCAAATGATGGAAAGAGGCGTCAACTCCCCCTGGACCTCAAGTTGTGGCCGGCTTTTCGACGGTGTTGCCGCGCTCTTGGGTCTCAATCACAAAGTAGCCTTTGAGGGTCAGGCAGCCATGCATCTCGAAATGGTCGCCGGGGAGCACGATAGGAACGCAGCGGATGGCAGCTACGAGATACAACCCCGCACTGGCAATGATGGGTTCTTGATTGACCCGGCGGATTTCGTCCGCGGCGTTGTGGGAGACATCGAGCATGGTTTGTCAGCTCGTGCCATCTCGCGCCGCTTCCACGCATCACTGGCGCGCACATTTTCTTTGGCCTGTGTGCTCCTTCGCAGACAGACTGGCCTCAATCAAGTAGCGCTGTCGGGCGGTGTCTTTCAGAACCGACTTCTTACGGAAAGTATCGTAGATGAGCTCGAGGTCGCAGGCTTCGACGTTATTCTACACGAACAGGTGCCGGCTAACGACGGAGGGCTGTCGCTGGGGCAGGCCGTCGTGGCTGCGCATCGCAGCTTGACCGCATCTGGAAAGAATGCGGAGTAAGGATTATGATTCGGCCATGTGTTTAGCTGTACCGATGAAGGTGATCTCTATCGATGACGACCGCGCCACCTGCGTCATAGGCGACGTGGAGCGCAAGGTCCGGCTCTCTCTACTGCCCGAGGTGCACGTAGGCGAGTACGTCATCGTCCACGCGGGCTATGCGATACAAATACTCGACGAGAAGGAGGCCCAGGAAACGCTTCAACTCTTTGCCGATCTCCAGGCAGATATTGGAGAGACAGGATGAGGTTCCTGCGCGAGTTCAGAGACCCGCAGGCGGCCGAAGTGCTCGTGCGCCGGATCCGAAAGGTCGCCGATTCCCTGGGTGAGATAAGCTTCATGGAAGTATGCGGTACGCATACCATGTCAATTTATCGCAACGGCATTCGCCACCTGCTTCCATCCAATATACGCATCCTCTCCGGACCAGGATGTCCGGTTTGCGTGACCCCAAATGCTTTTCTCGACCGTGCGATCGCGTTGGCCCGTCTACCCGGTGTGACCATTGCCACCTTCGGAGACATGATGCGCGTGCCCGGCTCCACCTCGTCGTTGGAGCGGGAGCAGGCCCGTGGCTGCGACATCCGTGTTGTTTACTCCCCGATCGATGCACTTTACATCGCCGCTCAGGAGCAGCTTCGGCGCATCGTTTTTCTCGGAGTGGGTTTTGAGACTACGGCCCCGGCTCTGGCTGCTACACTCCTCGAGGCGAAGAGGAATGAAGTGGGAAATTTCTTAATTCTCAGCGCAGCAAAGGTCATTCCTCCAGCCATGCAGGCACTACTTAAGGACGGTCCGCTGCAGCTGAGCGGCTTTCTTTGTCCGGGCCACGTAAGTACAATCATCGGAAGTCGACCCTACGAGCCACTGGTAAAGGAGTACGGAATCCCATGTGTCATCGCAGGGTTCGAGCCGCTTGATATTCTCTATGGCATTCTCAAACTGCTCGAACAGGTTTCTGAGCACCGCGCCGTGGTGGAGATCGCCTACCGACGCGCAGTCAGGCCTGAGGGTAACCCCAAGGCCAAACGTGTTCTCAAAGAAGTATTCATTGAATGTGATACACAATGGCGGGGAATCGGAACAATTGAAGGATCGGGCCTGGCCTTGCCAAGCACACTCGAGGCATACGATGCATTCCTTATCGAGGTAGAGGTCGAGCCTACATTCGAGATCCCTGATTGTATCTGCGGCCTGGTTCTGAGTGGTCAGCGCACCCCCTTTGAGTGCGGTCTCTTTGCAAAAGAGTGCACGCCGGAGACGCCGCAGGGCGCGTGTATGGTCTCAGCCGAGGGCACCTGTGCAGCTGCCTATCGTTACGGGCGGATTGAGGAGGAGTGATGAGGACCGACACTATACTTCTGGAACATGGTAGTGGTGGTCGCGCCAGCCGCAGGCTGGTGGAGGAGATCCTGGTTCCCTATCTGAAGAACCAAGTGCTGGAGCGACTCGATGACCACGCCGAGATCGAGCTTGAAGGGACCCGACTGGCCTTCACCACCGACTCATTCGTGGTTGATCCCATCTTCTTTCCCGGTGGCGACATCGGGAAGCTTGCGGTGAACGGCACGGTCAATGATCTGGCCATGGGTGGCGCAAAACCGCTCTTCCTCAGCGCAGGCCTCATCCTCGAGGAGGGGCTACCCATCGCCGACCTTAAGCGTATTATGCACTCCATGGCTGAAGCGACCAAAAAGGCAAAGGTGCACATCGTGACCGGCGATACCAAAGTGGTCGCGCACGGAGCTGCCGACAAGATCTTTATCAACACTTCCGGAGTCGGGCTCATTCCCGAGGGAGTGGCGCTCTCGGGCCACCGTGGAGAAGTAGGCGACCGCGTGCTGATCAGTAGCCCGATAGGCGAGCATGGGATCGCGGTGATGGCTCAGCGCTCAGGTCTCGACTTCGTCGCATCCTGCAAAAGCGACACAGCACCGCTAGCCGACCTGGTGGCACAGATGCTACATGCCTATCAAGGCATCCACAGCCTCCGTGATCCCACTAGGGGTGGGCTCGCCGCCACTCTCAACGAGCTGGCAGAGCAGTCGGGAGTTAGAATCGAGGTGGAGGAATCGGCCATACCTATCACCGAATCGGTGGAAAGCGCCTGCGAGCTATTGGGGCTTGACCCCCTACACCTGGCCAACGAAGGGGTGCTCGTTGCGCTCGTTCCAGCCGAGGGCGCAAACCTTGTGCTCGACGCTATGCGGAACCATCCCTTGGGCCAGAAGGCGCAGATCATCGGCGAGGTGTATTCAAAAAAGTTGCCCGCAGTTATTCTGCGGACCCAAATCGGCGGCAAGCGCGTCCTGGCCGTTCCCACCGGTGTGCAGCTCCCGCGTATTTGCTGAAGACAAGGAGGTTCTCCAAAAGTAAAAGAGGCCAATAAGAACTACGTACTGCCCTCAACTAACATTTTCTAATGAAGGTCTAGGCAAGACCTTCATGGTAGGAGTGGATTTTTATGGAATTGTACCAGCTTCGTTGTTTTCAAGCCGCGATAGAGGAAGGTGGTTTTAAGCGAGCTGCCATACGGCTTTACATCACACAACCCGCGCTCTCTTACCAAGTCAAACGGCTCGAGGATGAATTGGGAGTTTCGCTTTTCCACCGTCGTCCTCGTGGAGCTAGCCCTACTGAGGCGGGCAGAGTCTTGTTCCAACATGCCCAGAAAATCATGCGTGGTATCAATAAGGCTGAACGTGCCATACAAGAGCTCGGAGAAGGGGTAACGGGAGAAGTACGCATTGGCACTGTTGATAGCGTGGGAATCTATTTCCTGCCGCCCGTTCTCCAGGCCGTACGTTCTATGTTTCCGGCCGCGTGCCCTAAGCTCTTGTATCGCAATTCTAATGATATTATGGAAGCACTCCTGTCAAATGAATTAGACTTGGCAATACTTGCCAATCCTGGTCCGGATCGACGCCTACAGCAAGAAATCTTAATAGAGGAGCACTTGTCATTAGTCTGCAGCCATTCACATCCGTTTTTCGGTGTACCAACCGTTAAGACCAGTGAACTCAAGGGGATAGAATTCGCTGCGTTGTCTCCAGGCACTCCCAGTGGTTCCCTAATCCGTAAGTACCTCGCGCGCTTGGGAGTAAGCATCGAAATAGTGTCTACCACCAACAACGTGGAGACGGTCAAAAAAATGGTCGAAGCGGGCCTGGGTATAGCTTTTCTACCCGACATGGCTACTAAGCAGGATATTCTATGCGAGGACAAGCCCGCGGGTCGCTTGTGGCGTATTAAGGTCGATCCGCCACTGAGCCGGCAAATCGCGCTAGTTAACTGGAAAGACTCCTGTATGAGCCGAGCCACAAAGGCCTTCATAGAGCAGTTGCGACAGCACAGTCATGAGTGGCGGGCCTGTACGGATGAGAAATCGCAGGGTACAAACAGCATCTGACATGCTATAAAAGATTTCTATAGCTCGCACCCAATATTATCGTTTTGACTTTTTGTAAAGAGCGGGGTACAATAAAATGAAGGAAAATATTACGAGAACTCTGACTGTTGAGGAGTCTTTGACCCACAATCCCAAATACCCCAGGTGCAACTCAGCCTTTTTGAGGGTACGTGGGGAATGTTTGCCTGTTTCATTGTGGATGCCTCGCACGAGGCACCTATATGTTCACGCAAGTAGGAGCTTATCCAGATGAGAGAACAAGCACTGGCACCGCAAGTCCCCGGGATAGCGAAAGAAGTCTGGGAGGAGTGTGGTGAGAATGTGAACCTTTGTTTTCAATGCCAAAAGTGTGCGTCTGGGTGCCCAATGGCCTTTGCGATGGACTTTACTCCGTCGCAATTGATGCACGCCATCCGTCTGGGACTGGATGAAATGGTGATGAGCAGTAAGACGACCTGGCTGTGTTCCACCTGTCAGACCTGCACCACCCGCTGCCCCCAGGGTTTGGACATCGCCAAGGCTCTCGATGGTGTCAAGATCATTGCCCAGCGCAGGGGTATCAAGGCGTCTGAACCGGATATATTAGCCTTCTATAAAACCATGATGGGTTCTATCTTCGGCTACGGCCGGGTGTACGAGCTGGGAATGATCGCGATGCTCAAACTGCGTACAGGTCATCTATTTAAAGATATCGGTCTGGGGATAAAAATGTTCGGTAAGGGCAAATTGAAGCTCTTTCCCTCAAAACTCTTTCCCATCTTTTCCGACTCCTCTGAAATCAGAAAAATGCGAAAGAGAGTAGAAAAACTGGAGGGTCAGAGAAAATGAAATATGCATACTACCCCGGCTGCTCCCTGCACTCAACAGCTTCAGAGTATGATATCTCGTTTCGCAGCGTGTGCCGGACGCTCCACGTGGCGATTGAGGAAATCCCCAAATGGGCATGCTGCGGTTCTACGCCGGCGCATTCGACCTCGCATCTCATGGCCCTGGCACTCTCTGGCCGGGTAATCTCACAGGCCGAAGAAGCAAAATTCCAAAAGATTCTCGTTCCGTGCGCGTCATGCTTTCAGCGCCTGAAGACTGCCCAGTACGAGGTTAAAAACTATTCCGGGTTACACGAAACACTTGAGCAGGTGCTGGATCGCAAGCTGGAAAATAAGGCCGAGGTTGTCCACCCTCTCGAGCTTTTCATCGGTGAGGAGATGTCGAACCGGATCGCGGATGCTGTAAAGAAAAGGCTCGAAGGACTCAAAGTCTGTTGTTACTACGGGTGCCTGCTCACTCGCCCGCCAAAGGTGATGAACTTTGATGAGTGCGAGTACCCAATGAGCATGGATACCATAATCTCCGGTTTGGGCGCTGAGACGCTGGACTGGAATGCCAAAACTTCCTGCTGCGGTGCCTCTCTATCTCTCACCAAAAGCGATCATGTCTGTAAGCTGATCCGCGATATTTTCCAAGAGGCAAAAGCAGTGGGCGCAAACGCAATCGCAGTTGCCTGCCCGCTCTGCCATTCAAATCTCGACACCCGGCAGCAGGAGGCTGAAACGACCTACAAGGAAAAGTATGGGCTTCCAATCTTCTACTTTACCCAACTCATGGGGCTGGCATTTGGTGAATCTATTAAAGCACTCGGGCTAAAAAAACATCTTATCGACCCTATGCCCCTGCTAAGCGAGGTGGGCATAGCATGATACATGGGAATGTACTTCAGGAATCCGCTACCAGTGATCAAAAGACAACCAAAGTTGGCAGTGCGGTAGTCCTCGGTGGGGGTGTTGGCGGAATGCAGGCGGCGCTCGACTTGGCTGAGGCGGGTATCAAAGTCTATCTCGTCGACAAGGAGTCGGCCATCGGCGGCGTAATGAGCCAGCTGGACAAGACCTTCCCGACCAACGACTGCTCCATGTGCATTGTTTCACCGCGCTTGGTCGACGTGGGGCAGCACCTAAACATCAAGACTATATGCAACGCCGACCTCCAAAAGGTCGAGGGCCGGGCCGGTGATTTCAAGGTCACCTTAAAACAGAAAACCCGTTATATCGACCTTGAAAAGTGCTATGGCTGCGGTCTCTGTAGTGAGAAATGCCCGATTACCAAGAAGAGCGAATTCGACATGGGGATGGCACAGCGCAAGGCCATCTTCCGTCCCTACCCACAAGCCGTTCCCAGCGGATTTACCATCGACAAGGAAGGCATCTCGCCGTGCAGGTTCGGCTGTCCCCTGGGAGTCAACGCCCACGGGTACGTGGCGCTCATCGCTGACGGGCGTTTCGAAGAAGCGCTCGAAGTCGAAAAGCGTCGCAACCCCTTCCCCAGCATCTGCGGGCGGATCTGCCCCGCCCCCTGCGAGGCCGAATGCCGCCGCGGCGATCTGGACCAGCCGGTCGCTATCCGTCAGCTCAAACGTTTTTTAGGCGACTGGGAGCGCAAAAACGGTCGCAAGCCCCTAAAGCCGATCGAAGATAAAAAATCCGAAAAGGTGGCCGTGATTGGGGCCGGGCCGGCAGGACTCACCCTCGCCAGGGAGCTTAAGCTCAAGGGCTATAACGTGACCATCTTTGAAGCCAATCAAAAGGCAGGCGGTGTACTCATATCGGGGATTCCTCCCTACCGGTTGCCGCGAGACGTGATCGAGTGGGAGATCCAAGAGATCTTCGACCTGGGTGTCGAGCTAAAGGCCAACACTCGTGTCGGCAAGGACATTAGTTTCGACCAGATAAAAAATGATTATGACGCTGTGTTCGTCGCTACCGGCACTCCCCGCGGGCGCTCGATGAAGCTCGAAGGCGAGGATACGATCAGCGGGCCGTACGACTGCATACAGTTTCTCAGAGAAGTAAACCTTGAGGATCGCAAGAATATCGGCAAAAAGGTCGTCGTGGTCGGGGGTGGCAACGCCGCCATCGATGCGGCCCGCACCGCACAGCGCCTCGATACTGAGAACGTCACCATCGTCTACCGCCGCTCGCGGCACGAGATGCCGGCCCACCCGACCGAAGTCCGCGCCGCTATCGAAGAGGGTATCGAGATCAAGTTTCTAAACAACCCGGTGCGGCTAATAGCTGATGAGAACAACAAGCTCATCGGGAACGAATGCGTCAGGATGGAGCTTGGTGAGCCGGACGAGAGTGGCCGCCGGCGCCCGGTTCCAATCAAAGGTTCCGAGTTCATTATCGAAGCAGACGTGCTGATACCCGCTATCAGCCAGGAGCCGGACCTGACATTCTTCGGAGATAAGCTCCAGCCCAAGACTACGCGCTCGAAAACGCTGGAGGTCGACCCGGTCACGCTCGAGACCACTGTGCCGGGAGTCTTTGCCGGCGGCGACGTGGTCTCCGGCCCGGCTACGGTTATCAAGGGTATCAACGCCGGTCTGCGCGCCGCCGAGTCGATCGACCGTTACCTGAAGAAGGAAGATATGCACGCCGGCCGCGAAGAGGCCGAGTGGATCCGCGCGGAGCGAGACATTGACGGTGAGCCGATTATTCCACGCCACACGATCCCTGAGATTTCAGTTGAAGAGCGCGCCGGCAACTTCAACGAAGTCGAGCTCGGCTGGGACGAAGAGACCGCTATCGCCGAGGCAAAACGCTGCCTTGACTGTGCTGCCTGCTGCGAGTGCTTAATGTGTCTCACGGCCTGTGAGGCAATGGCTATCGATCACAACATGAAGCGCGAAGAGATCATCACCCTCGAAGCCGGAGCAATAATCGTAGCCCCCGGTTACGAGCTGTTCAATGCCGACAACACCAAAGAACTCGGCTACGACCGCTTCCCCAATGTGATTACCAGTCTGGAGTTTGAGCGGTTGCTCTCTGCCAGCGGACCAACAATGGGCGAGATCCAACGGCCATCCGACGGCGAGCACCCCAAAAACATCGCCTTTATCCAGTGTGTGGGTTCCCGCACGGTGGAGAACAACTACTGCTCGTCTGTTTGCTGTATGTATGCGACCAAGGAGGCAGTGATCGCCAAGGAACACCAGCCCAACCTGGAGTGCTCGATTTTCTATATCGATCTTCGGGCCTACGGCAAGGGCTTTGACGAGTATTACGAGCGGGCAAAAGAAAACGGCGTGCGTTATGTGCGCTGTCGTCCGTCGGCAATCCTGCAGGATCAGCAGACCAAAGATGTGATCATCCGCTACGTGGACGACCATGGAAAGCAGCAGGTGGAGCGCTTCAACATGACGGTGCTCTCCTGCGGTCTCAATCCGCCTAAAGGTGTGCATGAGTTCGCCCAAAGGTTAGGCATCGAGCTCAATGATTTGGGCTTCTGTAAGACCAGCCGTATCGCTCCGGTCAACACGACTCGTGAGGGTATTTACACTTGCGGACCCTTCAGCGAACCAAAGGACATTCCTGAGACCGTCATGCAGGCCAGCGCAGCAGCAGCCCGAGCCATGTCGCTACTCAGCGAGGTGAAGTGGACCCGCACGGCCAAAAAGGAATACCCGCCCGAGCGCGATGTCACTGGTGAGGACCCGCACATCGGCGTGTTCGTCTGTCGCTGCGGCAAGAACATCGGTGGGGTGATCGACTGCAAGGCGGTGGCCGAGTACGCCAAAGGCCTCAATGGTGTGGTCTATGCGACCGACAAGCTTTACACCTGTTCCCAAGACTCGATCGCCTCGATCACCGAGACAGTCAAGGAGCAAAACCTAAACCGCGTCATCGTGGCGGCCTGTACGCCGAGGACGCACGAGCCTCTTTTCCGCGACTCCATCCGCGAGGCCGGGCTCAACCCATACCTGTTCGAGTTCGCCAATATCCGCGACCAGAACACATGGGTCCACCAAAGCGAGCCGCAAAAGGCCTTCGAAAAGGCCAAGGACCTGGTGCGCATGTCTGTCGGGAAAGCGCGCCTGCTCGAGCCGCTCTATGACGGCGAACTCAAGATCAATAAAGATGCACTGGTGATCGGCGGCGGCATGAGCGGCATGACCGCGGCCCTGGAGCTGGCCTCCCAGAGATTTCCGGTGCACCTGATCGAGCGCGAGAAGGAGCTAGGTGGCAATATGCGCCGGCTACACTACCTGGTCGACGGTGACGATCCGCAAAAGAAGCTCAAAGAGACTGTCGAAAAGGTGCAGGGCCACGATAAGATTAAAGTCTACCTCGACTGCCAGATCGAATCACTCTCCGGATCGCTGGGCAACTTCGAGACCAGGCTCAAGCCCCACAACGGCTCCGAAGGAGAGACCTTCAAGCACGGCGTCGTGGTCGTGGCCACCGGGGCCCAAGAGCTCAAGCCCGACGAATACCTCTACGGCAGGGATGAACATGTCCTCACCCAGTTGGAGCTCGAAGAGAAGCTGGCGTCCGGCGACTTCTCTGCCAAGAACGTGGTCATGATCCAGTGCGTAGGCTCGCGCAACGAAGAGCGCCCCTACTGCAGCAGGGTTTGCTGCACTCACGCCATCAAGAACGCGCTCCAGATAAAAGAGAAATCGCCCGACACCAACGTGTATATCCTCTATCGCGACGTGCGCACCTATGGGTTTCGTGAGTTGTGGTACCGCCACGCCCGAGATAAGGGCGTGATCTTCCTGCGCTACGACCAGGATAAAAAGCCCGAGGTGACCAAAGGCGGAGACGGATTCGAGATCGTGGTCCACGACCCCATGCTCAACACTGACCTCAAGCTCACTGCCGACAGCCTAGTGCTCTCGGCAGCGATAATCGCCAACGACGATGCCGAGGACATCGCTCAATTGCTCAAGGTCCCGGTAAATAGCGACAAGTTTTTCCTCGAGGCACACATGAAGCTACGCCCTGTGGATTTCGCTACCGATGGCGTCTTTTTGGCCGGTCTGGCCCACTCGCCCAAGGCAGTGGACGAGAGCATCATCCAGGCTTTGGGGGCAGCCGGTCGAGCCAGTACCTACCTGTCCAAGGATAGCGTAACCCTGCCGGCCACTATCTCCGAGGTCATCGACGAAAATTGTGACGGCTGCGCCTACTGCATCGATCCCTGCCCCTATAATGCCATTACACTGATAGAATTCATGCATAAAGGCGACATCAAAAAGACTGTCGAGAGTGACCCATCGGTCTGCAAGGGCTGTGGCGTTTGTCAGGCGACCTGTCCCAAGCAAGGTATCAAGGTTAACCACTTCAGACTTGACCAACTCGGTGCTATGGTCGAAGCTCTACTGCTGGAGGGATGAGATGAGCGACAATGGAGATTTCGAACCCAAGATAGTCCAATTTTGCTGCAACTGGTGCTCGTATACCGGCGCGGACCTGGCCGGCTCTTGCCGACTGCAGTATCCCACTAATACCCGCGTCGTGCGGATTATGTGCACCGGGATGATCCATCCCAACATGGTGATCGACGCCCTCACCAAGGGCGCCGACGGCGTGCTTGTCTGCGGATGCCACATCGGCGACTGCCATTACATCGACGGCAACGAGCGCATGGAATCGCGCGCGGCCACCATAGAGATGCTTTTGGAGGACTTCGGTATTGAGCCGGAACGGTTCCGCCTTGAGTGGGTCTCGGCATCCGAGGCGCAGCGCTTCGTCGAGGTGGTCAATAACTTCGTTAAGGATATTAAGGAGCTCGGTCCCAACCCATTCGCATAAAGGAGACACGGTTATGGATAAACGGATGGTACGGTACTTCGATAGAAAGAAATTCATGTGGGACGGCGAGGAGTATACCAGCGAGGATGACGCTAGGCAAAAGGAAAAGGAGTACCGTGGGAAAGACTTTGAGGTCCGGGTAGTGCCTGACAACGGCAAGCATTTGGTCTATACCCGTCGGGTGGTGATCGAGGTGGTGGTGGAAGGCGCCCCGATGTAAGCAGGGTAACGAATGGCTAACGGTTAAAATGGAAAGTAAACGGCTAAAAACTATAGGCTAACATAAAGGGAAAAAACATGCCAGTTAAAGTTGCAGAGGAGTGGTTAACCACCTGTGGTGGTTGCGAAGTCACACTTCTCGACGTGGGAGAACCTCTCTTGGATATCTTGCCGGAACTGGAGTTCGTCCATATGCCGGTCCTCATGGACCATAAATACTCCGGACAGGCAGGAGAAAATCCGGGGACGCTTGTGATCCCAGAAGCTGATATCGGCTTTATATCGGGCGGAATTCGGCACGAGGAAAACCGCCGCGTTGCCGAGGAGATGCGCAAGAAGGTTAACACGCTTGTGGCTGTGGGTGCCTGCGCCAACTTCGGCGGTATCCCCGCGTTGGCCAACATGTACACCGTCGAAGACATCATCAAGATGGCCTATGACGAGACCGAGACCACTGATGCACACCCGGTGCCGGACGATGACCTTCCAAAGCTGGAAGAGCGCGTATTTGCCGTCAGCGAAGCGGTCAAGGTCGATGTGGCCCTGCCGGGTTGCCCGACTACGCCCGAGCTTTATGTGCAAGCCATAACAGCGCTGCTTAAGGGAGAGGCTTTCGAACTGCCGGAGCGCAGCGTTTGTGACGACTGCCCCATGAAGCGCGAAAAGAAGGCCGTTACCAACATCAAGCGCCCGCTGGAGAGGCCAGATTGGCCTGCAGATAAGCCCATTGAAGAGGTTCGCTGCTTGATGGAGCAGGGTTACCTCTGCCTGGGGCCGGTCACCCACTCGAGCTGTGGCGGTGAAGAGAAGGTCCCGCGCTGCATCAAAGCCCACATGCCTTGTCGCGGCTGCTTCGGCCTGATTCGCGAAAGCGCCAATCCCCAGATCGATATGATGACCGCCCTTTCATCGATCGGTCTCAACCCGAGGCAAATCGAGGACCGCAGAGCAATGTTCAACCGTTTCGTCGGCGCGCAAGGACGGCTCCGTCCATTGCCACAGAGGAGGTAATAACTATGGGTAAAACAATTATAGTCGAACCAGGCACAAGAATTGAAGGACATTGCAAGATTAAAATAATGCTAGACGACAGCGGCAATGTCGAGGACACCCAGGTGAAAGTGGTCGAGTTGCGTGGGTTCGAGCGCTTTGCCATCGGTCGTCCGATCGAAGAGATCATTCGCATCGTGCCGCGTATATGCGGTGTATGCCCATGGGCTCACCACTTGGCGGCCGCCAAAGCTGCTGACGCGGTTTTTGGTGCGGACATCCCTCCTGCTGCCAAAAAGATAAGAGAGCTGGCCTATATGGGTCACATGCTTCACAGCCACATTCTACACTTCTACATTATGGCCGGTCCGGACTTTCTTATGGGCCCGACATCCGACTATGCCAAACGCAATGTGATCGGCGTAATCGAAAAAGCCCCGGACGTGGCAAAGAAGGTGGTGCGCAATCGCTGGCTCGCACAGATGGCGACCCAGAAACTGGGCGGAAAGGCCATTCACCCTGACGTTGCCGTACCGGGCGGCTGGGCCAAGCCGATCACCGAGGAGGAGCGCAAGGAAGTCAAAGAGATGTTTCAAGAGGTCTATGACTTCGCTTTGTTCGGGATCGATTTCGTCAAGAAGAACGTCTTCCCCGCGTACCTTGACTTTATAGCAAACACCGCCGTGATCAATACAGGATTCCTTGGGCTAGTCAAGGACGGTAATTTAGAGCTTTACGACGGCAAGTTACGCATGATGCAGGCCGACGGCTCGTTTGAGGACTTCGATTGCGATAAGTACACTGACTACATCGCCGAGCATGTGGAGCCGTGGTCTTACCTCAAGTTCCCGTACCAGAAGAAGGCCGGCGGGTTCAGCATGGACCTGGATAACCCGCAGGGTATCTACCGCACCAACGCCCTGGCGCGGGTCAACGTTGTCGACAAAATCTCGACCCCCAAGGCCCAGGCTGAGCTGGAAGAGTTCCGCGAGAAATTCGGTCGACCGGCCCAGCAGACCTTTCTGTATCACTGGGCGCGGCTGATTGAGATTATCTACTCAGCCGAGCGGGCTCTTGAGCTGGTTGACGATCCCGAGATCACCAGTGAGGATATCCGCCTCAAGCTCGAACCCAAGGCCGGCTGCGGCGTGGGTGTGGTTGAGGCTCCGCGCGGGACCTTGATCCATGACTACACTACCGACGACAAGGGCCTTATCACAAAGGCTAACATCATCGTGGGCACCACCCACAACAACGCCCCGATAAACATGTCGGTCAAGAGTGCTGCCAAGGTGCTAATTAAGGACGGCAACTACGACCAGGGCATCCTCAATCAGGTCGAGATGGCCATCCGCGCCTATGACCCGTGCCTGTCCTGCGCCACGCATGAGCTGGACGGCTCGATCCCGGTCAAGATTGAGATCGTAAGTTCCGATGGCAAGGTGTTGGACACGCTTACCAATAGCTGGGGGACTCTATCTGCAGCAACTTGCTAAGAACAGATATTGTTCATCAATTCTATCTCATTGGATTATTATTTATAATCCAGTAGGGTAAAAGACATAACCGATAAGTCATGATGAAACATGGACAACAAAAGAATATCGCCGTGGTGCGCAGCTAAGACGCTGGTATTAGGCTGTGGGAATATCCTGTTTGGCGACGACGGATTCGGTCCGGCTGTCGCAGGCCACCTCAATAATAATTACCGGATTCCTGACGGTGTCCTGATAGAGGACGCCGGCACCGGTATCCGGGAAATGCTCTTCGATATCTCATTGAGCGATATTTGTCCTTCAGCGCTCGTCATCGTGGACTGCGTGGATAAGGGCCGAAAGCCCGGCGAACTTTTTGAGATAGAACTTACCGACATCCCAAAGGAAAAGATCGATAACTTCACCATGCACAATGCTCCCACTGCCAATTTGCTCAGAACCATCCAGGAGGAGAAGAAAGACATCAAGGTCTCAATTTTGGTGTGTCAATCCAAGCTGATTCCCGACGAAATGCAGATGGAGCTCTCCGGCGAGGTCAGTGCAGCCGTGCCCAAGATGGCGCAGCTCATCTATGACCGTTTTATCAGCACGGCCCAATGAGGGCAAAGGGGGTATCCACCTCGCTATCGTAGCTACCGGACCGACCTCGAAACCCTCAACGTCACCAGCCTCCATGATCCGCAACGCCTGCTGCGCGACAATCGAGCGGAGAATGACAAGCATGGGAGAAAAGCAGGTTCGAGTGGATATTTCGATTGATCCCTACTTGTTATACAGATACGATCATGAAATCTGAGGTCAGGTACATGAACCCAAGATAAGTTCATGTATCTTTAACTGAAGCTAATTTTTCTTAAACTCATCTACCACCTTTTTGATGGCGGCGATATGAGCCGGCGTCGTCCCGCAACAACCGCCGATAATGTTTACGCCACACTCGAGTAACTTCCTACACTGTTCCGCCATAAACTGTGGCGTCTCCGGGTAGACGGGCAAGTTTCCTTTCATCTCGGGAAGACCGGCATTCGATTGAATGACCAGGGGGAGCGACGTGTACTGTCTAAATTCAGAAGCAATCATTACCATATTCTGGATGCCGTTGCCGCAATTTGATCCAACAATATCCGCACCGGCCTCGGCGAGACCTTTTGCCGCCTGCTCAATACTGACACCCATGATGGTAAAGAATCCTTTCGGCGTCGAGTCGAATGTCATGGTCGCACAGACCGGTGTGGAGGGCGAGACCAATTTTGCCGCTTTGATCGCAAGGGTTGCCTCCGCAAGGTCAGTCATAGTCTCGATGCAGATCAGGTCAACCCCTTCAGCAGCTACAGCCTGAAGTTGCCTTTCAAATCCACGAGATACTTCCTCCGGGCTGATATCTCCGTACGGTTTGAGTAACCGACCACACGGTCCGCACGAAGCTGAGATGTAGGCTCTATCTCCCACAACCTTACGCACGGCACGGACGGCGTTGGTGTTGATCTCTTCCATTCTGTCTTCGAGTGAGTACTGCGAAAGCTTGAGCGGAGAAGCTCCGAAGGTGTTGGTCTGAATAATGTCGGCACCGGCCTTAAGATAAAGCTTGGCGATTTCTTCGAGAACTTCTAGCCGATCAAGATTCAAACGTTCTGGACATTCACCAGCTTTCAGTCCCTTGCTGAACAGCATAGTTCCCATCGCGCCGTCGGCAACGAGGACCTCGCGCTCTTTAAGGCGATCAAGCAATGTTCGCATATTAATTGATACCTATGTAGCCTTTGACACACTCAACAGCCTTTATGGCGTCAAAACAGTAGGCGTGCGCACCTATTTCCTTTGCATATTCAGCTGACAACGGTGCACCACCTACAACTATCTTTGTCCTCCCGTAAATGCCACGCTCTCTGGCCAGATCAATCACCGTCTTCATCACCGGCATAGTGGTAGTCAGAAGGGCTGACATACCGATCACTTGGGCGCCTTCTCTTTCAGCGGACTCGATGAATTCCTCCGGCGCAACATCATTACCAAGATCAATCACCTCGAATCCGGCTCCCTTGAGCATGATGCCGACGAGGTTCTTCCCGATGTCATGCAGGTCTCCATGTACCGTGCCTATCACGACTTTGCCAATCATGGGAATCCCTTCTTTGACCAGGAGCGGCTTCAGAAGATCCATCCCGGCATACATCGCTTTGGCAGCAAGGAGAACATCCGGCAGAAATATCTCATGCGCCTTGAATTTCTCGCCGACGATTGCCATGCCCGCAATAAGCCCGTCATCGAGAATCACCTTTGGTTCAAGTTTGTTGGCAATCGCTTTTTTAGTCAGTTCTGAAACGTTGTCGGCATCACCCATCTGCAGGGTTTCAGCCAACTGATGAATAATATCCAAACCATTCTCCTCAATTCATTCAAGTTACACTACTGTTCCAATACCGCTCTGATTCTATCACGACATGAATGTGTGTCGCACTCGCTGCAGAATGGGAAGACATCATCAAACTCAAAAATCACTTTCGGGCCGACAATGATGACGCCGCTTATGGATTTGAGAGGTCGCATGAGAAAACTTTCAGTCAGTTCAATACCAATTTCACCCGGTCGCAGGAACTCAAACAACTTCTTCTGTGCAGTTATATGCCACCCGCAATAGCCGGGGCTGAATTGCATAATACCTGCCGTGGGGCCAAGGCGCCCCATGTCCATCAAGTAGCCTCTATAATACGACTCGACAACCTGTGCGGCCATTTCGGTGCCTTCAGAAGCAGCCGAGTCAAGCATTGAGCCAAGCGCGAAGTCGTTCTTCTCAAAGAGCCGAGAGATCTCCATGCAAACATCCTCGCCGATGGTGACGGCATAAAGAGCAAGGTTGCGTGAAGCTGGGTATATATTGCCGAGGGGTGTTTCGACCTCGTTCATGCCTTCACCGTGATAGACGGCCTCAAAGTCGATCATTGAGATGTCCATCATGATACCAACCGGATCGGAAAGATTCTGATAAATGGAAATAGCTTGCTGCGTTAACCGAGTTATTCTCTCATCACGAGCTACCCCTTCCGGAACGCCTTGAGCATTCAGGACAGCGCTTATGGAAGGCGTAACGTCATCTATGGCAATCACTACGTCCTTTCGCATCAATATATCTCCGGCAGGCGAACCATGCCCCAACGACGGGCCTCTGTCTCCATCAGCTTGGTCAGTTCCTTCTTGACTTCGTCAGAAAGGGCGACCGGTTCATGTTCTGCGACAATTCTCTCAACTTCTTTATGTGCCCTTTCTCCGAGGGTCAGACCTCCTTCCTCCTGCCATCTTGATCGGTTGGCGCGGTCAATCACCGGGCCCGGAAAGTAGACCTCTTCTTTCAGATAGCGCCGGGTATGGTCGGATATTAGAAGGTGTCCCTCTTGAAGAAGCTCCTCGAATCGCGGTAGAGAAGGGAAATCTTCTTTCGGCTCAATACCCTGAATCATCCTGAGTGCCATGCCACAGATCTCGTTGTCGAGAACCAGCTTTTCAAGGCTGAAACAACTCTCGAAGTCAAGCATACCCGGCCCCGAGATGTTGTTTATGCCGGACAGCGCAGCGAGGGTGGCGCCCATGGATGTCTCCAGCCCTGCCTGGGCATCGAGCTGCTTTGCATCGCTGAGCCCGATGTAAGCCTGTGTCGGCAGGCCGAGGTACTTCCCGATTTCACTGTAAGCACAGTCCATCATCATCGTCCCGATCGCACCCATCGGCGTTGTCTCATATCTGACATCGAATATAGCGGGCGACCCACCATAAAGTACCGGCGTTCCCGCCTTGGTCAACTGGCTTATCACCAGTCCGCTCAGTGTCTCCGCGGTGTGCTGAATAAGCGAACCGACTAAGGTCACTGGCGCTATGAATCCCAAAAGGGGCATCGATACGAACTCGACCGGTATCGAATGCTTGGCGCAGTCGACAACGTTTTGCGATGTAACCTCGCTCCACTTAATTGGTGAGGTCGGACAGCAGGAGAAAACTGTCAACGGCTTGGCTGCCAGTTCCGCAGTCGACCCTCGCACGGCGACTTGAAGCTCTTTCATGAGCTCAAATGCCTCGATACTAAAGGCACCGGTCACAATCGGCTTTTCGCAAAATATCAAACTGAGATAAAGCCGGTAGCTGTCGGATATCTTCTCATGTACATCGGAGGGAACGATGGCTGTCGCCTGCGAAGCGATGTGATCCATCCTGCGCACCAGTTTTGTGTAGCTTACGTAGTCCGCTGTCGTTGGTTTGCGGATTTTGCCCGTCACGTGGTCGAGAATATTTATCGCAGCAGAACCTGGCGTGAAATTGACGTTATACTCTGATAGATCGAGAGCCTCCTTTCCAAGTGAATCATAAAGCTTGAACGAATCGGGGGCAGCATCCAGGGATTTATCAATAATATCGTGTGTGAAGTAGGCTCTGTTTTTGCTGATGTCAACCTTTGCCCCGTGATCGGCAAGCACCGACAAGACGCCTGCGTTATGTATTTCGACACCGAGCCGGCATATCAGATCCCGGCCTTCAGAAACGATCTTTTCTAACAGTTCGTCACTCAGGAACCGTACGGTTGGTCTCACGGAAAACTCCTTTCGGACGTCTATGTGGGCAACAGTCACTATTCCTTGACAAACCAGCCAAGTTCCTTTCTCGACGGGGCGCTAACGGGAAGATGCATGGGATATCCAAGGGGCGTGATGGTCGTAACGTAATGGTGTTCAGGGACTCCCAACATTGACTTTACATCTTCCCTATCCATAGCCGCGATCCAGCAGGTACCTAAACCAAAAAAGTACGCCGCCAGCATAAAATGATACGCAGCAATACAACCATCCTGAATGTGTCGTGTCGAAAGTTCAGGGTCAGAACAAATCGCGACCGCCAGCGGCGCCCTGCCAATTGGTGAACTGCTTTTTCCGCGCAGACCCGAGAGCCGATTGAGCAGTTCCCTATTCCTGATAATCTTGAAGTAGTAAGACTGGGAATTCCTTGCCGTTGGCGCAAATCGTGAATTATCTAATACTTGATTAAGAATACTCTCTGAAATGTCCGTTTGTTTGAAATCTCTTATGCTTCGTCTTGACAATAGCAATTCATCCCCAGACAGGTACTTATCGATAGAATGATTAAAATATTGAAACTCAAGTTTCCTTCCTTCGGGATCATGAGCAAAGAAATAGTAGATATGGTATTTATCGTTCGTAGCTGGTGGGGAAACGTCAATCGTCTTGAAGGTTTCGTAAATCCGGTCAACCTCTTGCTTTGTATCATAAAAAAAGGTAATAAGGCCTTGCATGTCGACTTCATTTCGCTCGCAAAAGCCAAACAGGAGGTTCCCATTCCTGAAAATGACACAGTCTGCCTGCTCCAGCCACACTTGGCAGCCCACCTGATTCAAGTAGAAACGCTTTAACTCCGTGAGCATTCGAGTTCCCCAAAACACTATCCCGCTCACTTATTCCTCCCATTCACAATAAACTGAATAAAAATTAACTCTACTATACGACCCACTGATGCCTGGCTTCCACTAGCAACTTGTTGAAAAAGTCCTCTTCTCGTCATTGCGAGTCCGCCATAGGCGGACGTGGCAATCTCGGATATTGAATGCTAACGAGATAGCCATGTCGTCCGCCAAAGGTGGACTCCTCGCTATGACGCTTGCTGTGTTTTTCAACAGCCTGCTAGTTCTCTGGAAGATGGTCAATGTAATTCTACAGGTTTCATATCGAATAACTTAAACAGGAGTGCATAAGAATCAGCCAGTTCGTCGATTACTTTAATGGTTGGTTTACCCCTTCCATGCCCCGCTTTCGTCTGGACCTTGAGAAGGATTGGGTTCCTGCCGCTGTCGGCTGCCTGCAGCGTAGCGACGAATTTCTTGGCGTGGGCCGGAAAGACCCGGTTGTCGCAGTCGGCGGTAGTCACCAGAGTGGGCGGGTAGGTGACTCCTTTCTTTATGTTATGAAGCGGCGAATATGCATACAGGTACTTGAAGTGCTCAGGGTTAGTTTCAGCGTTGCCGTATTCCCCTGCCCAGTAATGGCCGACCGTGAATTTATGATATCGTAACATGTCAATAACCGGAACCGCGCAAAGAACCGCCCCGAAGAGTTCCGGGCGTTGAACCATGCAGGCGGCTACCAGCAACCCCCCGTTACTGGCCCCCTTGATGGCCAGTCGTGATGGGCTGGTGTACTTGTTTTTGACGAGCCATTCAGCCGCCGCACAAAAATCGTCAAAGACATTCTGCTTGTTTCCCAGCATACCGGCCTTGTGCCAGACTTCACCGTATTCATTACCGCCGCGAAGACAGGCGACGGCCAAAACCCCTCCATTTTCCATCCAGACTGTATAATGGATCGAAAAGAACGGCGTCATACTGCCCTGAAACCCGCCATATCCGTACAGTATGGTTGGGTTGTTACTGTCCAGAACAATGCCTTTCTTACAGGTAATAAACATCGGGACGCGCGTCCCGTCCTTCGAGCTGTAAAAAACCTGTTTGGTTTCGTAGCCGGATGGATCAAAGCTGATTTCAGAACTGCGAAACAGTGCCAATTCTCCGGTCGCAAAGTTATATCGGAAGTGACTGGTGGGATAAAGAAACGATGTAAAACCAACAAACATCTCGGTGTCATCCCGCTTACCGGACAGACCAGCCAAAGAGCCGAGAGTTGGAAGTTCAATCTCCCGTACGAAACTACCGTCGAGATCATACAACTTGAGCACATGATGAGCATCATGCATATAAGCCACCACCAACTGGTTATTGACTACTCTGGCGAACGATAATACATCGTCCTGCCGAGGTATGATCTCCTGCCATTCATTCCGATCAGGTTTTGTGATATCTATGGCGATAATACGACCCCTTGGCGCCTGAAGATCGGTCTTGAAATAGAATAATGATCCACCGTTATCAATAAAATGGTATCCAGCGTCGGCCTGATCCAGAAGGCGAATGAAATTATCGTTGCTTGACACCTCTCGATAATAGACGCGATTTCTGCGGTCGGTACCGTGCCAAACATGAAGAAGCAGGTACTTGCCGTCATCAGTAATTGAAGGACTAAACCCCAGCTCCTTGTTGTCGGACTGTTCAAACACCAGTTTGTCTTCTGCTTGTGGGGTACCTAAGGCGTGCCAGTAGACGCGATTATAATTGTTGCGGTCCTCGGGAGCAACCGTGGTGGAATCGGGATAACGACTGTAGTAAAATCCGGAATTGTCATGTTTCCAGGCGACGCCGGTGAACTTACACCAGTTGAGCGTTTCGCCAAACTCCTCGCCGGTATCGACCCTGCGCACCCGGAATGTCTGCCAGTCACTACCACTTTCCGAAACAGCATAGGCCAGCAGAGTACCATCTTCACTGAATGCCATGGAGCTTATAGCAATTGTCCCGTCTTCGCTGAACGCATTGGGATCGAGAATAACAACCGCCTCCGAATCCAGCGCCTTCTGCATATACCATACAGATTGATTCTGGAGCCCATCGTTTTTGCAGAAGAAGTACCGCTCCCCCTTTTTGTACAGCAGAGAGTACCTCGGATAATTCCATCGAGTGGTTAATTGTTCCTTGATCCTTCCTCGCGCCGAGGTGTTGAGAAAAGCTGTGGCCAATTCGTTTTGGGCAGTCACCCAGGCCATCGTCTCTTCTGAGTTGGGGTCTTCCAGCCAGCGGTATGGATCGGCCACTTCGGTACCATGATAATCATCTACGACATCACTCAGATATGCTGCCGGATAGACGAATCCTTTCTCAGTACTCTGACTATAACCAATGCCGCATCCAACTACGAACAGCATTGCGACCCACACTGCCCGATAGAGAACGGACAGTAGCAGCGGCATCCAGAGACCACGCCGTGGTCTATCAGTTCGATGATACATGTGATCCTCTCCTCATTAAGGAAATCGTTGTAGTGGTAATCATAATCCCATTAGCTCTTTCACATATTTGGAGGCTGGGGAGCCGAATGAGAGCATCTTGTTGTGGAGTTCCTTCAAATTTGCCTTACCGCCATATTTGGCTTCATATGCTTTCCGGATTTGGTTGACCTCGATATTTCCAACAAGATAAGTGGAAAGCTGGGTGGAAGTCAAACAAGCTCGACGCCACTTTCCGGTCGCCTCACCCACTTCCTGGAAGCCTTCGTTAATCATTAGGTCCATGGCTTCCTGTTCCGTCATGCCAGCCGTGTGGATCTTTTGATCAATAATGGCGTTGATTATCATGCGCAGGCGCATCTTGAGCTGTTGCATTTTTACCTCGGGGCCGCCGAAACCATGCTCCACCATCAACTGCTCAGTATAGGTTGCCCACCCCTCAATAAAGGTACCGCTGCCAAAGATAGCTCTTATCAGCGTGGCAGCTTTAAGCTGATTGGCGTGGGCCAATTGTAAGTAGTGTCCCGGCATTGCCTCATGAACCGTTAGATCTCTCATCATGTAGTCGTTGTATTCCCGGAAATAGGACTCAACTCGCGCCACATCCCAATCCTTTGGGGGAGGGGAAACGGCGTAGAAAGTCTGTCCCTTTTCCTCCAACGGCCCGGGCGAATCGCAGTAGGCAACCGCGACTCCACGCTGAAACTCAGGCATGACGATGATCTTAATCGGCTCCTCCGGTATTGTCACGAAATCGTGTTGCCGCGCAAAATTTTCACACTCTTTCAAACAAGCTTTGGCAACGTCCACGCTGGTTTCCACGGTGGGGTGGTCATCAGCCAGTCGATCCAGGACCATTTTCGTGACCTTTTTCTTATCTGTAAGGATTCCCGGGTCCGTTTTCTCTGGAAAGAGTTTTTTGAACAGTGGAAGAGCGGTTTCGTACATCTCATTCTGCGTGGTTACAAGGGCCGCCTCCGCTTTTTTCAAGATTTCCTCTTTGGACAATTCCGACTCCAGGGTGTATCTGAGCTTAATACAATACTTTTGATCTCCCAGGCGAAAATCCCCATTAGACCTGGGAAGAAGATCTTTTTCCAACCAGCTACCATATCCTTCCAGTGCCGCAACAGCGCTGTCCTGGATGGGTTTGAATTCCTCCTTCAGCTCCGGAACCTCGTCCAGAAAAGCAGTCAATTCGTCTCGAACCAGGCTGATAGTCCCCTTGTTCTGCAGAATAGCCGTCTCAGTATGTATCCTGGGTGGGTTCTTTAGATTGGCTTTTGCCTGTTCGATGCGTGAATCAATTGCTTTTAACCGTTCTTTCACATTCTGTATACGGTCCTTGAGTGGAGCAAAATCCCTGGTCAGTAAAGACCAGATAGCGCCACCCACGTTGTAAACTCGCGGATTCCATTCATAACTTCGCAGGGTATCGAGCCTGAATATCGATGATTTGACCTGGTTATGGAGGATGCTGTAATCAATCCGATTCGGGGTGCTCAGACGAGAAGAGTCGATTGCATTCAATGTGTCAAGGTAGGCTTGATAAAAGGCTTTCTTCTTTTGGATACCTTCCACACTGTAGTCATCCAAGAGATAGTCATAGCGGTGCTCCCCCAATCCGGTTGCCCATTGCGGATGTAGCTTCAAAAAGTTTTCAATAAATTGATTGGCTATAGCTTCAAACTTCCGGTCCTCGTTGGATAACCGGTCGCAGGAGACACCACCGATAATCAGTCCGATGGTTAAGATTAGTAGGAATAGACGCATGAGACCTCCTTTATATTGTGAAACATTCCTTTGATTGCTCTGCACGTGACTATGGTGCCATAGGTTTTCATCAGGCTATTCCGGAACCCTCTTTCAGCCAAAAAAGGGCTCCCACTTGTGCTTGTCTACCTTCGGTGTAAGAATACTAATAAAAATCAGACAGAAAAGCGACAATCCTAAAGCTGGATATATAGTAGGTATATCCCATGGCTGACGCAACACTTCCCAACCGATGGTGATTGCCATTCCGGCGGCAATTGAGCAGACGCCGCCCGCAGCGGTAGCTCGTTTCCAGAAAAAGGCAGCCAGAACCGCCGGGGTTATACCAACCCCGTACATGGTGTAGGCATAAAGCGCCATCTCAAGGACTCTCTCAAAGAAGCGCACCTGTACAAAAGCAACAATCCCGAGAATGACTACCACGATTCTGGAATAAAGCACCATTTTCTTTTGAGAAAGATTCGGGTTTATGAAACGCTGATATATATCTCTCATTATATTGGTCGAGGGTACCAGCAAGAACGAATCAGCGGTAGAGACGATCACCGCTACAATGGCCGCCAGGCACAGGCACCCTGCCAGCACCGGTAGGCCGTGCCGCACCGAGTGCAAGATTACCATTTCTGAATCAATACCAGCGTAAAGGGCGCTGCCAATTACCGCCAGGACGACAATCAAAGTTTCAACAATTACCGTCCCGATTATCCAGCCTACTACCGCGCGTCGAGCCGTCGTTTCATCTCTAGCGGCAAAGAAACGCTGGTACATGCCCGATTCACCAAGCAGAAGAAGCATCGTAGGAAGCGCATAGCCCAACGCCTGAACCAGCGACATGTCCCCTAAAAGCTGAAAGTGTGTCTCGGGAAGTCTATTAAAGACGCTGCTCCAACCTCCCGCATTACTCAAGAGGAAAGGCAGTGCAATGATCAAGCCGATTGTCATTATGATGCCATTAACTACGTCGGTATAGGCAACCGAGATCAATCCCGCCAACACGGTGTAACCTATTACAAAAACCGCTGTGATAATTATCCCCTGATCAACTGATATACCGGTGATGAGGTTAAGTACCATCCCGCCGGCCTTGAACTGGTAACTTACGATGGCGGTGTAGGCGATAATCGTTACCAACGTACCAAGTAGCCTGGCACATTTATTGTAACGGGCTTCAAGAATATCCGGCACTGTGTACTGGCCAAACTTCCGAGCCCTTCCCGCAATGAGATAAAGGATAACCAGCGCGGCCCATACTCCGGCATTAAACCACAATGCGGGAAATCCCCTATCATAAGCCAGTCCTGCCCCGGCGATAATCGAACCCGAACCAATCCAGGTCGCCAGGAGCGTACCGACGAGAACCTTAGTGGAGAGTTTCCGCCCCGCAACCATAAAGTCATCCTGTGTCCTGACATGCTTGCTCCGGTACATCCCGACCCCGACAAGGATAACCAGGTACGCGATGATCACCCAGAAATAGATCATTTGATAATTAAAACTCTGCATGGGTATTTGTCAAACACGATACCAGGTAGATAAACAATGATCCTGAGAGGCTCACTAAACCGCCATTTACAGCCTCCACAGACAGGGGTGAGTCTATGTACATTAAATATGGACCGCAACGATGTGGTTGGCAACTGTGGTAGTATAAGCTATTACTTGAATTACCTATGATGGCACGCTTGAAGTGTGCATGTTAGACTATTTCGGTAGTTGGCTATTAACCAGGCAGGTCGGGATAGCCTCCGACTATTATTCGCAGGGGCTCACCTTCGGTGTAAGTGTCAATTGTGGTGACTTTGAGCCAGTTATCGGATAGCATCCAATCTTTTAGCGAATTATGTCTTCGCATCAGACTTTACACTGCTCTGTCCGCTTTATTATCTCGTTCTGCAAAGATTCAATCACATATACAGTGAACATCAGAACCGTCAAGTGATTGGGCTGGGTGGCCCACCTTTTAAGGTGGATTTCTTCGGGAGTGGATTTGAAAGTGGAACAAGCTGAGCGTACGACCTTCGGGTTATGAGCCTGTTCAATAGTCCAAACAACAGAAAGCACCAGACACTAACCTATAGTAATAGCAATTACTTACGTGAAACACGGCATCTGGTGTTTTTACCTTATTTGCTACTGTTTTGGCTAATTCTGTTAGAAAAATGTTAGAAAGAGAAGAGCGTGTTTATAGACTATCCAACCCAATATGTAATATCTTTTCGCTTAATTATCTGCAAAGCTTCCCCGTCAAGTAGACAATTAACCCTTGCAAAGTTAGTTTTTTTAAGGATATTACAAGAGATCTGATAAAAATCGCTAGCGGGGGTTTTCTGAAATCCTATCATAGGTAAAAGGAGGAACAATGATTAAACTTCTCGGGTTCGGTATTTTTTTGGTGGGGTTTGTCTTACTTTTCAGTGGATGTGAGGACAACAGTACGAACAGCAGCAGTGATTTACCAGTCACTTGGAACCATACGTACGGAGAGGCAGGCGATGATTTTGGTTTTGACATTTGCCAAACTCCGGATGGCCATATCATCGTTGTCGGATCGACCGAATCGATTGGAAATTCGGATGGTTACATCTACATTATCGTAATCGATGATGACGGTCAGGCCGTAATTGATACACATTTCACTGCTGAAAGTGCGTTGGTAGGTAATGCTGTATTGTCGATCGCGGACGGAAGTTTTCTGGTGGCCGGTACCAGCGGCGACGCTGCCGTACTGATCAAGTTCGATTCGGCTTTGGGTGTGTCGTTTCTGATAACATTCGATTCGCCTAGCGAATTCACATCGTATTGGGCAGATGACCTTATCTCCACAAGTGATGGCGGCTTTCTGCTTGTCGGGGGAACGTATTGCAGCCAACACCCAATACAACCATATGGGGATGTACTGATTATTCGGACCAATGGAACTGGTAATAGAATCAATGAATTGACATACTCGGGAGGAGCAACGTTTGGATATGCCAAGTCTATCATTTCGTTACCAAATGGTAATTACATGCTCGCAGGCAGCACCGTTCCGGGTACGTATATCTGTGATCCCGGGGAGCCATGTGATGTATCTGACGTCATATTCTCTCAGTTTTCCCAGTCGCCGGATACTCTTTGGCATCACCGTATAGTAGAGGAGGACGCTGAGACGGGACATGACATACTCTCCGTACAGGATGGCTTTCTTGTAGTCGGTGGTGATGGTAACGACGTGTGGATAGGAAAATTCAACATTCAAAGAGTGGAACAGTGGACGAAGACCCTAATTCAGCCATCATCGACTGAATGGGCAGAGGGAGTAGCAGCGACTAACGATGGTGGGTACGTTCTTATTGGCTCAACTCGATCACTAGACTGGACTGATATTGATGCTATTCTGATCAAGACCGATACACAGGGCAACCAGATTTGGAGACGGCGTTTCGGAGAAACCGGCATTGATCAGGGACACGCAGTGCTGACCCTTGAGGACGGTGGATTTGTCTTTGTGGGTTCGACGACTTCTTCAGGTGCGGGAGGGTCAGACGTATGGGTGGTGCGTACTGACTCTAACGGGAACGTCCTTTAGAGGTCGCTGATGACTGAGCTTCAATGGGCTTTGCAAGTGAAATAAACTCTGTGAATTATAAACAAAAACCGGTCGTTCGCCGGTTTTCAGCTTTGGTGGCAGGGGGAGGATTTGAACCGTTCGCCTCGGCGAAGTTATGAGCCCGACGAGCTACTCCGCCTGTGGCGGACTCCACCTTGTGATAATCGTCTTTTTGGCTTCTCTCCGTATAAATGATTATACTTTTTGGTGGCGGGGGGAGGATTTGAACCTCCGACCTTCGGGTTATGAGCCCGACGAGCTACCAGACTGCTCCACCCCGCGAGTCAAGACACCAATATAGCTCTCACTCAATCCTTGTCAAGCCCTAACCGAATATAGAAAACCTAAACATCTAACCCGAAGTAAACCCGCGAAAAGGAAAAAAAAGACCGCCTGACGATGGCGGTCTTCATTAGAATGTATGACTTGTGATATACTTACTTCTTTCCTTCTTTCTTTCCTTCTTTCTTTCCCTCTTTCTTTTCTTCGGCCTCGGGCTCTTCCCCTTCCGCAGCGGCTTCAGTTTCGGCACCTTCAGCTGCTTCCTCAGCCGCAACTTCTTCCTCTTTGACGACGGCAGCCTCAGCCTTTATCACCGTCGGTGCGCTGATAACAACCACGGTGCGCCGCTCTTCCGAAAGAATCTGCGCTTTGGGGATTGACAGGTCACGCACGTGGACGGAATCACCAATCCCCAACTCCGTCACATCAATTTCAATGTGCTCCGGGATATCTGAAGGAAGGCACGATATCTCCAGTTCACGCAGAGTGGTCTGCATAATACCACCGTCTGTCTTAACGCCTCTGGCCATACCGATAAGGCGAATCGGAATCGAAAGATGGAGGGGCTTCTTCATCGAAACGGCGTGAAAGTCGAGATGAATGATCTTGCTGGTTACGGGATCACGCTGGATCTCTCGAATAATAACCCTATTAGACTTGCCGTCCACTTCCAAATTGATAATGGCCCCCCTGGAGGCAACAGACTTTGAGGCGGCGCGAAAGTCACGTTCGCCCACTTCAACGGGAAGCGGTTCAATTTCCGGACCATAGATAACCGCCGGGATGCTTCCCTCCCTTCGGGTTCGACGGGCGGCACCTTTGCCCACCGAGGGCCTGGTACTGGCAACAAGTGATATTTCTTTCATAGACTACGTATATCCTCCAATAAGTACCTTTTTTTTCGACACAAATACTACATCATTAAGGAATGGTCTCAAACAGTGAAGAAACCGACTTCTCGTCAAAAATTCGCTTTATGGCTTCACCAATCAATTCCGAACAGCTCAGGATTTCGAACTTCTCCGGCAGACCGCGCGCCGTTTGGTCAATGGAATCGGTGATGATCATCCTTTTGATGGGCGCCTCTTTAATTCTCTCAACCGCCTTCCCCGAAAGAACACCATGCGTACATCCAGCATACACATCGAGAGCGCCGCTCTCCTTAACAAAGTATGCCGCAGAACAAAGTGTCCCCGCAGTGTCAACCATGTCATCCCGGATCAGCACGTTCTTGCCCCGCACATCACCGATGAGATTCATCACCTCCGACTCATTGGGCCGAGGCCGCCGTTTGTCAACAATTGCCAGGTCGGCCTCAAGAGCATTGGCGGTAGCGCGAGCCAGCTTAATCGAACCGACGTCAGGGGAAACAACACAAAGGTTCTCAAGCTGCATCTCGCGGAAGTAGCCATTGAAAAACGTGGACGAATACAGATGGTCGTGAGGAAGATCAAAAAAGCCTTGAATCTGACTGGCATGCAGGTCCATAGTAATAACTCTGTCGGCCCCGACAGTAGTTATCAGATTCGCCACAAGCTTAGCGGTAATAGCTACACGTGGTCGGTCTTTGCGATCCTGCCTGGCATAACCATAATAGGGGATGACCGCCGTGATGCGCATCGCCGAGGCCCGCCGCGAAGCTTCAATCAGCATCAGCATCTCTATGAGGTTCTCAGCGGGGGGGTTCGTAGGTTGAATAATGAAGACGTCCGCCCCTCGAATGTTGTCATTGATCTGGACAAATACCTCTCCATCGGAGAAGCAAGTCACTATGCAATCTGTTAGCTTCTCCCCTAAATAAGCAGCGATCTTTTCGGCCAGAGGCCGGTTAGAATTGCCTGTCACAATCCTGAGCTCTTCACGAACGATCATTTCCAGATACCCCTGTTATCAGCATCACCTAAAGCGTCTTTCAACTTCCTCTTGAATTGGTTGTCCACAGGTTCCTTTACCACACAGTGGCTGGGGCGCCAGGATTCGAACCTGGGAATGCCAGCTCCAAAGGCTGGTGTCTTACCACTTGACGACGCCCCAGGTAATTCTCTACCACTACACTAGACTGGTATGCTCCTTTAGCTCCGCCTCATAGGCTTCAAGAACCGTTTTCTCTATCAACCGCCTCATATCTCTGTTGACCGGATGGGCAACATCCTGATAAGAGCCATTTGGACGCTTGCGGCTGGGCATAGCAACGAAATAGCCGGCGTTACCCTGGATGATCTTCATCCCACGGATAACAAAGGCGTTGTCAAATGTCACGTTCGCAAAACCCTTGAGCCTTTCCTCATCTCGCAACGTTACCCGGACCTCGGTGATTTCCACGGTGCCTCCCTCTTCAAAATCAATCCTCCCTCGCCAGGGATATTGGCACTACAGTGTTCACGTGCCAACCCCCCCGGCCGAGCAACTTACCGACCTCAGTTCTCGGGGTCTGCTTAAAGATTCCAAATATTGTCGGCCCGGACCCGGTCATCCGAGCCAACAACGCTCCATGTTTCAAAAGCCCGTCTTTGATCCTACCCAATTCCGGGAAGGATCGAAAACATGCTTCCTCAAAATCGTTACCCGAAAGACACAACGATCCAACGAGAGCCTCAACCGTCAGGCAATTTCTTAACTTAAACGGGGTCTTTGACTTTGTCAAGCCTCTTTTCAAAGCGGCGTAGCCGGCGGCAGTGGAAATGGGGATATTGGGCGTAACCAAAACAATCCGGTAATCGGTCGGAAAATCTGTGTCTTTGAGAACTTCACCGCGCCCTGACACCAGCGCCTGTCCTGATGAAAAGAAAAACGGCACATCGGATCCAAGTTCCAGAGCCAGCGCGGCCATTTGAGAATTGTTCAGTTCAAGATTGAACAGAAGATTACAGGCCAGAATGGTAGCAGCGCCATCGGAGGACCCACCGCCCAACCCGGCGGAAATCGGTATTCGCTTTTCCAGTGTCACAGTCAGGCCGCTGTTGAGCTCAAATCGTTCATTCATCAGACGGTAGGCTCTTGCGACCAGGTTATTTTCCCCGACCGTCAACTCGACGTCGGTCACGAGATTGATAGAAATGCCTGGCTCCGGTACCAGCGTGAAATGCAACCTGTCAAAGAGCGACACAGCTTGAAACAGTGAGTTGATGTTGTGATAGCCATCGGGCCGTTTGTTTAGCACTTCCAGAAAGAGGTTAACCTTGGCTGGCGCGTCTATCGTAATCTCGTTGCTATCTCTGTGCCTTACCAACATGTGAATACCCGGCTTCCCATGATTGAAAAGCATCCTTGTAGGCCGGGTTCCGAGTCCGCCTTAAGAGGACGAGAAACCCGACATACGGTGCCGCGCTGTTAACATATAATAACCAATTTCGGCACAAATAAAAAGCGCCTACCTGCTCACGAATTGCCTCAGATTAAATGTTACCGAAGAATGATAGAATCAAGGAGGGAAAAGATACGTTGCCTCATATTTGGTGTTACCGAAAGGAGACACGAACATTGGTGGAGATTCGAGACGAGAATACTTTGCCGCGATCCGACAACGCTACATTCAGACTTCGAGAGAGGAGAATGGGAATATCCTCCAGTCTTGTAGGGCAGTCCGCCTTTGGCGGATGACACCTGCCAATTGTCGGTAGGAGTCGGGGACTTCTGCTCTACAGTGTCTTTTTGTAGGGCATATCAAGAGCCATTGAGATCAGAGTGCCTTCAGTCTGTCCTCACAGAACCGACATAGATGGCCACCAGCGTTACCAGCCCTCCCAGGAGCTGAACCAGTGTAAGGTATTCATGGAAAAATAGAACTCCCCAGAAAGTCGCCAAAACAGGCTGAAGCAACAGCGCCAATCCGCTGCGAGAGGCTTTTATCTTCGACAGAGAGCTGGAAATTGCCCACCATCCCAAGGCCTGGGCCACCAACGCCAGCCCCAACAGGAGAATCAACGAGGTCAGATCGGGAGGCATAAAGGGATCGTCCTCAAGTATCCCGGCAGTGCCCAGAAACAGCGCGGAAAAGAATGAAATCCAGGCCATCAACGTAAGGAAGCTTCGCTTCCACTCCGAGTGCCCGCCGATCTTAACAACAATAATGTAATTGGCGTAGACAAGTCCGGTCAGGAGGCCATAGACAACACCCTCCACGTAACGGGCAGAGAATTCGACAGAGCTTCCTAACCCGATCAAGAGCGTTACGCCCGCCATAGCACAGACAGCCGACACAAAGAACTTGAAAGTGAGCCGTTCCTTAAAGATGAAAAAGCTCAACACTGCGGTCCCGAATACCTGGGTGTTGGCCAGAATTGTAGCCATACCGACCCCGGCATAGAGTATCGAGCGGTGCCAGAAAAAAAGATCGAGAAAGAAAATGAACCCCGCTAGTACCGACCAGCACGTTAGCGAGACAGACAGCGTCAGGCGATCTTTTCTCAAAGCCGACCAGCCAAACAGAATAGCCGATCCGAATAGAGTCCTCCAGAAAGCGATAGCAGTAGGCCCCATTTTATCCATCCCCAGCAGCTTGACAAAAACACCGGCAAAGCTAATACAAACAGCGCCGGCGGAAAGTATCACCAGAGGGGGTACCCGGACATTGCTGCTTGAACGATCCATCAAAGAGTAATGATCATCACAATGTTGTCAGAAAGCAACGACTTGGTGAAATGGACCGTAACACTGTCTGATCCTGAATGCATTTGTATTTGGTCCGCAGGAATCAGGCTCTTTCTACAGCCTGTCAGTACTCTTGCCAGTGGTAACTGGCCGAAACAATCAAGCCAATCAGAGCCGAGCAGAGGACAAGTGATGTGCCGCCGTAGCTGACAAACGGCAGTGCCAGACCGGTCACTGGCATAAAGCCCAAGGTCATGCCGATGTTTACAAAAAATTGAAAGAGGAGAATAGCTACCGCCCCTATGACCACGTTGGAGGCGAAGTGCGAACGGCAACGGGTGGCGATTCGAACAGCTCGGTAGAAAATAAACGTAAACAACAGCAGAACCAGCATACCGCCCCACAGTCCTAATTCCTCTCCCAAAACTGAAAAAATAAAATCGGTATGTGCTTCGGGGAGGAAGTCCAACCGCGCCTGTGAACCATGCAGGAGTCCCTTGCCCCCAATGCCACCCGAACCGATGGCAATCTTTGACTGGATTATCTGGTAGCCGACACCGCGCGGGTCACATCCGGGATCAAGAAATGTTAAGATACGATCTTTCTGGTAATCGGCAAACCGGTTCCAGATGAACGGCGTGATCATACCGAAACCAAGGTTGGCGACAACAGTAACGAACCCAAACAGGAAACCGGGCTTGAGAAGAAACAGAAACACGAGCAATACGGCAAAGTATATTGACCAGGAAAGCCAGTGGAAGGCAGCTACCAGGGACACCAAAGGCGAAAGGATAAGCAACAGATAGAATGGCGACAAGCCGCACCAGAGCCAAAGCGCAAACAGGACAACGAAAAAGACCAGCGAGGTGCCCAGGTCAGGCTGTTTCAAAATAAGCGCTATCGGTATCAATGCCACAACTGCGGAAAAGGCAAGGCGTCTTTTGGAAACTGGCGGCAATTTCGTGTAAGCGAAAAACCGTGACAGAGCCAACACCAGGGTCAGCTTGGTTATATCGGACGGAGTGAAGTTGATCGGGCCGAAGGAAAACCATCGCAAGGCTCCCATGCGTGGCGTACCTAAAAATAAAACCAGAATCAGCAGGCCAACAGAGACTGCGTAGAGCAGGTAGGCAGAAAAATCAAACAGACGCAATGGCAAATGTATCACCAAGATGAAAACAGCGAGGACTATGGCCAGCCAAATGAGCTGGCGCTGGTAATAGGTCCGTTCGAAAGCCGACTGGGAATTGTGTTGGGCCGACATAATAAGCAGTATCCCTATCAGCGAGAGCAGCAACATAGCGCCAATCAGTTCCCAATCTAACTCACGGTAGTTGAGTGTCATGGATTCCCCTCTTCCGGTATCTTGGTGTCCGCAGGCTGGCCGGATTTCTTCTCCATGTACCGCGCGATGATTTTCCCGACTACCGGTGAGGCTACCTCCGAGCCGTGCCCGGCATTCTCGACGATAGCACACACAACAATTTGTGGCTCTTCAAGAGGGGCGACTCCAACGAACCAAGAATGGTCTTCCCCATGAGGGTTTTCAGCGGTGCCGGTCTTACCGCCTATTGAATAGCGCTTATTCCTAAGAGAGCGGGCTGTGCCATGCTCTCCTTCAACCACAAGACGTATCCCCTCCTTCAGGATTCTCAATGTCGTCGGTGAAAAGGGGAGGGTAAAAGACACCTCAGGTGCAACCACTTCATCTCTGTCGGCTGAGGATAAAATCTTCTTTACGATATGTGGCCGGTAGACCACACCGTTGTTGGCGAGACCGCAGAAAAACTGAGCAAGCTGTAAGGGCGTAACCAGAAGTTCACCCTGGCCAATGGAAATGTTCAAAGCCAAAGCGCGGGTCCATTGGTTCTCTCCGTAGCGCTTATCATAGTACGAACTGTTCGGATTCAACCCCGGGGATTCACTGGGTAGGTCGATGCCAGTCAGACGTCCAAAGCCACACTTGTTAAAATACTCGCTGAGCTTGTCGACACCCAGTTCCACTCCAAGCTGATACATGTACACGTCGCACGATTGCTCCAAAGCGTGAGCCGCTGCCAGCTTGCCGTGGCCCCCGCGGTTCCAGCAGTGAAACACCCTGTTACCGTACCTGAAGCCGCCTGTGCACGGTTTCAGAGTTGTGTGCTCATCTATGATACCCTCTTCGAGAGCAGCTCCGACCGTTACAAATTTGACCGTAGAACCGGGGGGATACTTACCGTTGAGCGGGCGGTTGAGAAGCCGATGGGTCGAGTCGCGGGAGATAGCTTGCCACAGGCTGTCTGGTACAACGGAGGAGAATATATTGGGGTCGTACCCAGGATATGAGACCATGGCCAGAACTTCACCGTTGCGAGGATCAAGAGCCACCACCGCCCCGCAACAGAACGTATCGAGAGCCTGGGCGCATACCTGCTGCAGGTCCATGTCAATAGTCAACACCAGCTTTTCACCCGGCCTGCCGGGATCTGCTTCTTTGTCTTCATAGTCAGCCTGATACTGACCTGCGGCTGATACTTCCTTGTAGACGGTCCCCTCCTTGCCTCTAAGTCTGGTATCATATTTTTTTTCAAGCCCCTCCTTGCCGATCATACTTCCGAGACGATAGTAGTCCCTACCCTTCTTCTCCCGTTCCTCCCACGAGACCTCTCCCACATAACCGGTAAAAGCTTCAGCTCCCAGGCCTTCCCTATACTCCCGAACCTGTTCAATCTCAATGTCAACCCCCGGGAATCTCCTGCTCTGTTCTACGAGTATTGCAACCGTCCTATCAGAAACATCTCGTTTTACCGGTACCGGTTGATAACGATTCACTATATTCTTTTCGATCCGTCTTTGTATCTCAAGGGTGTCAATATCCAGAAGATTAGAGAGATGCTGTAGTGTAATGTGGGGTAACACTTCTGCAGGAACAACGGCGACTGTATAGGAAGGACGATTATCAACTATAGTGCGCCCTTCACAGTCAATCATCAAGCCGCGCTGCGGAACGATTGGCACTTTCCAAATGCGGTTGTCCCTCGACTGCTTCGCCAGCTCTTGGTGCTTGAGAATCTGCAGTCTGGCAAGTCCACCGGCTAACACCAAGAAAACAACGAAAACTGCAATCAGACCAGTTCGTTCTCTTGCCTCAATTGATATGCTGAGATGTTTCATACCTTTATCAAAAGAGCGCTTTGATCTTCTGCCAGGTTATCTTATTGTCCTTGAAAAGGAAAAACACCCATCCCACCACAGTAGTGTATGCAGCGCCGGTCATGGCGCTAACCACGAAAAGGTACATAAATCCCTGACCACCATAGATAGCCAACCAAAGAGCATTGTGAATGAGCACACCGCCAAAAATCAATAGCAGCTTCGCATAGCATGATTCCAGGTTCACTCGCTCACGAACGTGGTAGGCCGCCAAACCCAGGGCGGCCAGCACCAGAGCATGCCATCCGAAGAGATCAGGTCTCTCGGCGGCCATCACAAGGCCCGCCGCAAACCCAAACCATGTAGCAACTATCTCCCGCTTGTAAATCGCCACTATCAGTACCAGAAGTCCGGGAAGATCGATTGACGCAGTATAGATTGCAGTAGCATCTCTGAATATGACATTGTGCATAGCGATAAGTAAAAGATACAGGATGAATGGAATAAACTTAGTCATTACTGTTCAGGCTTCAAGATAAAAATCTCTTCCAGAGAGCGAATGTCGGCCGCCGGCTTTAGCTCTATTCGGCAAAAAGGTTCGTTTTCAGGATAGGATACCTTAGTTACTGTTCCAACTGGCAGCCCGGCCGGGTAGACATCGCCAAGCCCGGAAGATATGACCGTATCTCCCACCTTGACATCTGCCTGGCTGGGGAAATTATCCAGCACCATCCCACCGTGAGCAAGATACTTCACAATTCCCATTTGACGGCTGCTCACAAGACGCGCCGCAACCTGGTTGGATGGGTCAGTCAGAAGCTGGATAGTAGCAGAGTTGCCCATTACGAAAGCTACCCGGCCAATCAGTCCATCTTGATTCATTACCGGCATATCAATGAGAATCGAATCATCCACCCCTCTGTTGATTACTGCCGATATGGGAAGCTGAGCTCCAAGTCCGGTAATGTAAACGACATTGGCCGGCGTCAGTCGGTATCCGGCCGGAGGTTTGAACCCGAGGGCGCCCTGGAGCCTCTCGTTCTCGCGCTGTATCTCCAGACACATGAAAAGCTTTTCCCGGGATTCTGCCAGCATTTCTCTCAGTCGGTCCAAATCCGCAGCGCGCACGCTGGCATTCCTGAAGCTGCTCTTAATCTTGAGAAATGGGTAGTACAGGCTGCCTTGAATAGCCTGGCTGACACGAGAGCTTATACTCTTAGGTCCCTGCACCAGGACCAGCACAAGAGATAACGCAACAACGAGAATAAGATGGATGTTGCGCGAGTGCTTGGAAAGGAGACCGGTTATCCAATTCATACGTCGACGGCATCCCTGCCGAAAAACCGCCTCAGTTTACATTATCCATTAAGGCCAATACATCCCCAGGGGATGTTGCCGTCATTAGTTTTTCTCGGTTTGGCTCCGACTTCATCAAGTAGGAAAGGCGAGCCATTACGTTGAGATGTGCTCCAATAGCATCTTCCGGGGCGGCGATCAAAAAGAACAAATAGACCGAGTGGTGATCCATCGCATCAAAGTCGACGCCATTCGAACTTCGTCCGAATCCAATGACAATGCCCTTTACCGCCTTTGTCTTGGCATGAGGAAAAGCAACTCCATACCCGACCCCGGTGGTAACCAGGTTTTCACGCTCTTTGATATCCGTCAGAAGCTCGTTGTGGTCCTTTACCATGTTGGATGTGGACACAAGTTCGACAAGCTCATCAATTACCTCATCTTTGGTTGTTGCCTTAAGATTAAACTCGACCAGCGTTTCGTCGCAGAACTTGGAGAGTTTCATTGCTTCCACCTTCTCTAAAGCTTCTCCGCCTCGTCCGGCAAAAGCACCGGGATATTATCAACAATCTTGTATGCCAGACGGCACGTGTTGCAAACGAGACGATTTTCCTTCTCTCTGTACTCAAGATTACCTTTACAATTCGGACAAACGAGCTTTGCCAGTAGTTTTTCAGATAGAGCCATTAACCTTCTCCATCAATGTTCCTCAAACTCGCCCATGCAGCGATACTTTTTAATTCTCTCCGCCAGAAGGTCCTTTACAGACTTCTCTTTCAGTTCCCGCAGCGCCACAAGGATTTCTTCCTTGACACGTTTAGCGGCAGCCTGGTGGTCGTTGTGAGCTCCGTGCAGAGGTTCTTCGATAACCTTATCGACTACGTTCAGATGGACAAGGTCATCTGATGTCAATTTCAGCGCCTCTGCGGCTTCAGGAGCCTTAGCGGCGTCACGCCACAGAATGGCGGCACAGCCCTCGGGCGATATAACCGAGTACCAGGAATGTTCCAGAATCATCACCCGATCCCCTACCCCGATGCCCAGCGCTCCCCCGGAAGCACCCTCGCCGATAATGACAATGACAATGGGAACTCTGATGCGGCTCATTTCTCGGATATTGTGGGCTATGGCCTCCGCCTGTCCTCGTTCCTCGGCTCCGATTCCGGGAAAAGCCCCGGGGGTATCAATCAGCACCACGATTGGAACTTCAAATTTCTCCGCCAGGCGAAAAAGCCGCAGCGCTTTGCGGTATCCCTCGGGGTGCGCCATGCCGAAATTGCGCCGGAGTTTTTCCTTGGTGTCGCGGCCTTTCTGTTGACCTACAATCATCACCGGCTCGCCGTCCAGACGAGCAAACCCGACCACAATGGCTTTATCATCGGCGAAAAAACGATCTCCGTGAAGCTCCACAAAGTCAGTGCACATGTGCCTGATATAGTCAAGAGTATACGGGCGCTTGGAATGGCGCGAAATCTGTACTCTCTGCCAGGGGGTCAGATTCGAGTAAACCTGTTGACGCAACCGCTCCAGCTTCTTCTCGAGGGATGCAATTTCCCCGCTGAACTCCAAATTCTCCCCGACAGAGAAACCCTTCATATCGGAGATTTTCTTCTCGAGTTCAACAATCGACCGCTCAAACTCCAGAAATGGCCTGTCTGCCACAGTGTTTGCTCACCTCTCTCTTTGCTTTCCGCGCCGCTACGCCTGCGCACCGGCTTTGCCCGTTACCTGCTAATAAAGCAAACGATATAATAACTGATTCGATGAAAATGACAACTACAAAATTGCCCCTCTGGAAAGGCCGTAGGTGCAAGGCATATCGGGGAAATAAGCGCGGAATCAATAGAGGTCGACACACCCAACGAGGCACTCCGGGCTATTCTGAAGCAAGAACGCAACCAAATAAGTAAGGTCAGCAATGTAAGTCGAAACCCATGTAGTTTCGACAATCGTTTCCGAAGATATCAAAAGCACAGGGCTTTTGACCTACGATAACCCTGGAGTAGGTCGGGTTCCTCCTGGAACCCGACACATGTCTGCAAAAAAGAATGGCGGCTCCGTTGAAGTGGGTCACCATTTTGAATAAATCAGAGCAAGTATTCTTTATCCTACCAGCACCTTCTCAAGTCTCTCGGTGATGTAGTCAGCGTTGCTCTCGGTGATAATCAACGGCGGGGAGATACGAATCGTGTGGCCGTGGCTGTCGTTGGCCAACAGACCAAGATCAAGCATCTTGCGGCAGAATGACATGGCATCGCCGCTCTTGACCTCGATACCGATAAAGAGGCCGCGCCCTCGGACCTCCTTGACATGAGGCGAACGCCTGGCAATATCCTCGATTTTATCTTTGAGATAGGCGCCGACATGAATTGAGTTTTCCGGTAGCTTTTCATCGATAATGACGTCGATAGCTGTATTACCGGCGGCCATTGCCAGGGGATAGCCCCCATAGGTCGAACCGTCCCGTCCCGGCTGAAAGACCATATCCATTATCTTGGTATTGGTAACGAACGCCGACAGCGGCACCAGTCCGCCGGAGATAGCCTTCCCTAAGATGATGCCGTCCGGGACCACGTTTTCATGCTCGAAGCAGAACATCTTGCCGGTCCGGCCAAGCGCCACCTGGATTTCATCAAAGAGCAGCAGCAAGTCATGCTCATCGGAGATTTCCCGCAAACCTTTCAGGAAGCCGTCCGGTGGGACGTTCATGCCGCCCTCGCCCTGCATCGGTTCGACAAGTATCCCACACGTATTAGGATTGACCGCCTTTTCCACAGCGTTAAGATCGCCAAACTCGACTGAGACAAATCCGGGCGTCAACGGACCGAATCCTTTTCGGTAGCTTTCCGATGTGGAGAAGGAAACGATAGAGATCATACGGCCGTGGAAGTTGTTGTGGAAGACGATGATCTCCTGCTTGCCGTCGGGAATCCCTTTCGCCTTGTATCCGTAATACCGGGCTGCCTTGATAGCGGTTTCAACTGATTCAACGCCGCCGTTTTTGCAGAGAACTTTGTTGCCGTTGTCGCCGAAGCGTGGCCCGAGCTGGGGCACTAGATTGGCCAGCTTTTTCATAAACAGCACATAGCTGTCAGTATAAACCACATTAGAAACAACCGATGCGTACCCGTTCTGCATAGCCTCAATAAGAGCTTTGACAATCCTGGGGTGGCAATGCCCTTGATTGGCGGCTGAGTATGCCGCCAGGCAGTCCAGGTACTTCTTGTTGTCGAGGCTGTAGAGCCATATTCCTTCCGCCTTGCGCACCACTAACTTCTGGCGGCTGTAGTGATTCGCCCCAAAAGCGTTACTGTACTCAAGAATGACATCATCAGGAAGCTGGGAAAACCCAATATCCGGCTTGTTCATCGTATTCGTATTAGTCATGCTGCAACCTCGTAAATAAAAACGTATTACCAGTATCTATTCGCAGTCGTTAAGATAATACGGCCTTGTAGAAAACTCAAGCCTCTCCACGAAAGAAACTTGACGGGGGTATTTGAAACAATTCGTAAGCCGATTGAGCACGTGGCCAACACAAAATCCTGCATTCCCAGCAAGGATTTCGTGTTGACAAAAGATAGGGCAGTGAGTATACTATTCATGGTAGGAAGTACAATCAGTAGGGAGAATATAATGAAAAGACGATCAACACTCTTCTCCAGCGTAAGCCTGGTCTTGGCGGCAGTCAGTCTGGTTTCGATGACAACAAACGCCAATGCCCAAGATCCCCTGTTTGCCCCGGCGGTCAATTATGGGGCCGGGAGTGCTCCCTCATCAGTTTTCTCCGCCGACTTTGACGGGGATGACGATAACGACCTGGCGGTGGCGGATCTGGGTTCGGACAACGTCTCCATCCTGCTTAGCAACGGCGACGGGACATTCGCCTCGGCGGTCAATTATGGGGCCGGGCATTATCCGCGGTCAGTTTTCTCAGCCGACCTTGACGGGGATGACGACAACGACCTGGCAGTGGCGAATGGCGGGTCAAACAACGTCTCCATCCTGCTTAACAACGGCGACGGGACATTTGCGGCAGCGGTCAATTATGAGACTGGGTTTGGTCCCTATTCAGTTTTCTCAGTCGATCTTGATGGGGATGACGACAACGACCTGGCGGTGTCAAATTTCTTTTCTCACAACGTCTCTATCCTGCTGAACAACGGCGATGGCACATTTGTGCCAGCGGTCAATTATGGGGCCGGTAGTTATAGTTATCCCATTTCAGTTTTCTCGGCCGACCTTGATGGTGACAGTGACTTTGACCTAGCCGTGGCGGATCGGGGTTCTGACAACATCTCCATTCTGCTTAACAACGGCGACGGGACATTCGCCTCGGCGGTCAATTATGGGGTTGGGCATTATCCCTGGTCAGTTTTCTCAGCCGACCTTGACGGGGATAACGACAACGACCTGGCGGTGGCGAATGAGGGGGCCGACAACGTCTCCATCCTGCTGAACAATGGCGACGGGACATTTGCCGCGGCGGCAAACTATGGGGCCGGGAATTATCCGCAGTCAGTTTTCTCAGCCGACCTTGACGGGGATAACGACAACGACCTGGCGACAACGCATCGCTGGTCTGACAACGTCTCCATCCTGCTTAACAACGGCGACGGGACATTCGCCTCGGCGGTCAATTATGAGGCCGGAGATGATCCCGCATCAGTTTTCTCAGCCGACCTTGACGGGGATAACGATAACGACCTGGCGGTGGCGAATTTCAACTCTCACAATGTTTCCATCTTAGAGAATCTCACTGTAAGAGAGCCGATTGAACTGTGGGTAGACATAGTGGGACGAGATCAAATCCGTCCCGGCCAGAGTCAAATCTACGACGTTCGTATCGGCAACTTCGGATATGATGATGCTTATGATGTTGTCCTCATGATTACAATGCATGAAGAGGTCATCTATGAACTAAATCTCGAACATCCTCCTATCGATACAATAGAGTGGGATTCAGTCCCAACGTCTGTGGCCCTGGACGACACATTACAGATGCTACCTATTTATATGGCGAAAATCAGTCCAGATTCTGTTTGTCATCTAGAACTCAGCGTTGTGGTGCCAGTTCAAAAAGGACATGTAGATGTACAAATCATCGCGGAACTCACTTTCTTGTCAAGGTATCATCAGAGTGAGGCCCATGCCTGTGCAGATGCCTGGAGTGATGTATATCGGGATATTTGGGAATCCCATGGCGTGGCTCTTGAGGGGGAATACTTGCAGCAGTTTTATGAATTGTTTAACGCTAAACTTTCGCTGTATCGTACTGAAGCCGTTACTTATGGTCTTATAGATGTGATCGTGAGTATTGGGGCGAACCTACTTGAACTCGGTGTGCTGGGAGAAGGCATATCAATACTCGAATTCGACTTGGCTAACTCGGAATGGCAGATTTATGTAAGTCTGTGCTCTTGGTATACGAGCCACTTTCAGGAGTTTCTAAAATCGGTTAGGGTGGGATACTCTTGGGACCCTAATGACAAGGCAGGATCAAGTGGTTTCGATACTACGAGTCACTATGTTCCGCCTGAGCAGGTTCTCAATTACATAGTCTTCTTTGAAAACGTGGATTCAGCTACCGCCGATGCTTTGGACATTGTGATTATCGATACTGTAGACGCTAATCTTGACTGGAGTAGTTTAACTATCGACGAAATGAGTCATCCCGATGTATGTAGCGCTGAATTCGATTCCATTGAAGGTGTGATTACATGGACTTGCGACAGCATTATGCTTCCCCCAGACACGGTTCCTCCAAATGGCGAGGGATGGGTTTCGTTTTCAGTGAAGCCAATGATTGACCTAGCTTCTGGCACTGAGATTAGAAACAGGGCAACCATCAAATTTGATTACAATCCCTGGATTTATGCGCCAATGGACTCCAGCTTTGTCATTAATACAATCGACGCAGAGCCGCCAAGCACCAGCGTTGATGCACTCCCCGACACAACAAACTTTCTTACCTTTGTAGTAAGCTGGTCTGGGATGGATGAGCCTCTGGGTTCTGGAATAGCCTCTTATACGATCTATGCGAAGATTGACGGTGGGCGTTATGTCCGGTGGATCAGTGATACCACTGTCACTTCTGCTGTCTATTATCCAGAGACAGGCCACACTTATTACTTCTATAGCATTGCAAGGGACAACGTTGGTCATATTGAAGACAGACCGCAGTCTTATGATGCTCGTACAACAGTCTATGTACCAAGCTGCTGCAACGGCGACGGGATACGCGGGAACGCGGACGGGGTAACCGGCCCCGGCGGTGAAATTGACGTAGCTGATTTGACATACTTGGTTGCCTACTTGTTCCAGAGCGGCCCAGCACCGCCGTGTGAAGAAGAAGGCAATGTTGATGGCGTTGTTGGCCCTGGCGGACCGATTGACGTGGCCGATTTGACGTATCTAGTCACTTACCTGTTCCAGAGCGGCCCGGCGCCACCAGCGTGTCCGTAGGGAGCAGCGAACGTTGATGGTATCGTGGGTCCTGGTGGACCGGTAGACGTTGCTGATCTGACCTATTTAGTCGCATACCTATTCAAGAGTGGCCCCGCGCCGGTGTGCTAATAAGAAGTTCTGAATCCCATCGGGGATTTGCCGTGCTGTCATGCGACCCTATGTAATGCTATGTAATGGTACGCACAACCCGGTCCGACAGCTTCAGACTATTGTCTGGAACATCCATGTATGTAGGAACCGTCAGCCTATTTTCGGCAGGTCTCGGTGAGACTTGCCCCACAGCAGAGCCTCTCGCACCGTCTGGGCATATCGTGAAGCCAGCGGCCCGGAGGCGTAGTTCTCGTGGGCAAAGCGATAACCATTTTCTGCCAGCGTCTGTCGCAGCGAATTATCGCCCAACAGTTCCAATATTGCTTTGGCAAGGCTGGCGGTGTCATCAAGTGGAACCAGAAGCCCCCTCTCCCTATGCTTAATGATATCCGGTATCCCCCCTGAGTTGGTCCCGATCACCGCCGCCCCGCACATCATCGCCTCGGAGAGAGCCAACCCGAAACCTTCTTGATAAGAATTAAGTACAACTACGGCAGCTCGATTGTACACCGCTCGCAGCTTTTCCTGCGGGACAGGAGCAAGAAGCCTTACTTGCTGTTGCAATCCAAGGTCCCTTATTAGTTGCTCAATACCGGCCTGCAAGGGCCCGGAGCCGTATATCTCCAGCCGTGTCTGCGAGCGTTTGGCCACCACCGTTGCGAAAGCCTTGATCAGATAGTCCACCCGTTTCTGCTCGGTAAACCGCGTAACTGAAACAATGAGGCCGCTGTCACGCTGTATGCTTTCGTCCCTGTGGAAGATGGTTTCATCGTGAGGCAAGGGGAGAACCTCGACAATATCCGCCAAGTTGCCGTCCATGCGGATGATCCGGTCTTTGAGGAAGCTCGAAACAACTGTCCATTTCTTCAGGCTACGGCAGAACTGTTTCAAATAGCGGTAAGGGAGCTGCCCGAACTTGTTCATCAGCCTGATGTCGGTGCCATGCGATGAGAGGATCATAGGAAGAGGCCTCTTGTGTGCGATTTTCTTCATAACCATACCTGATGGCATCAGCCAGTGCCCGGCGACGACCTGAATTCTCTCTTTTTCGATTACGTTAAGGGTCGCAGAGCAAAAGCGGTTGAGAAACCGGCGGAACCTGACCGGCCCACTCAACGAGCCCAACACCAGTTGCTGCATATTCCCCCGGTAAGCGAGGTTTTCATCTCCGGGATCTTCAGCATAACGGAAGCGGTAGGTTGTCACGCCCTCGTTTTCTTCGTACTCAGCAGCATCGCGATCGTGCGGTGCGAGAACGACCGGTTTCACATCGAGACCTGCCAGTCGCCTGGTCAGCAGAGAGATAAAAACCCCGGCGAAATCTCCCGGGTAGCGGGGATAGTTGTGAGTCAGTACCAGCAGACGTATCTTGTCTCCCATCCTGCGTATGGTAAAGAAATCATCGGGGCGGTGAAAGATAATTCTATTGCTACCGGGGCGTCAGTGTGTATTTTCATCTTGGTACGATGGTTAACCAAAGTCATCCAGAGCTGGATTTTGCCCTGAATCTGGATTTCAGTGAGATTCTGACGAATCCCATCCTTGATATTGCCGCTCGATTCTGGGAAACTGAGCGCTACGAGGCGTTCAAGATCTGCTATCGCTCAATGCGCATTATCGATGATCTCGTTGACGACAGGCGGGCGACCGGAAACGCGATGACAGACTCGGAGCGGGAGCAGTATCGCCGGACGATAGCTGACTGGGTTGATTCAATCAGCCACCGGCGGCCTTCCGATACCTTCCAGGAGACATTGCTCGATACGATTGAGAGATTTAAGATACCTATCTGGCCCTGGGAGAGGCTGACTTCAGCAATGGCTTATGACCTCTCATACGATGAGTTCCCGACCTTCAGCAGCTTCCTGCGATACACCGAAGGCGCCGCCGTGTCCCCAGCTTCGGTTTTTATGCACTTGTGCGGTGTTGCCAAAGAAGAAGGGGGATACCGCAGGCCGAGCTTCGACATCCGCAAAGCAGCGCGGCCGCTGGCGGTTTTCTCCTACTTGGTACATATCATTCGGGATTTTGAAGAAGACGAAAAAACCGGCCTGAACTATCTTACCCACGATCTCGTCGAGCGCCATGGCCTAAGCGTGCTTCAGTTAAGAGAAATTGCAGAAACAGGGGAAGTCAGCCGATCATTTCGGAACCTGATGGCCCAGTACCACCAGCTTACCGAATATTATCGCAAAAAAGCCAGAAGGAAAATCGATCGGATTCAGCCCTGTCTAAAGCCCCGATACCAGTTAAGTCTGGAGATCGTTTACAATTTGTATCTTCAAGTATTTGAGCTGGTTGACCCCGAAAAGGGCGCTTTCACTGCGGCTGATTTGAATCCTGGGCCGGGTGAGATTCAAAACCGGATTGATGCTACTATTGCCGGTTTTCAATCGGTATGACAGTACATTCCGGGGAAGAAATACCAGGTTCGCCAGTATTCAGGTTGATATTATGGTTGATCCGCTTCGGCAATCTTGTAGGAATATGAAGGCTGCAAAGTGAAGTTTATGTATAAAACATGGAGGAAAAAACGATGAGTTTTCTAAAAACTGTTTTTTTGGCACTGGCTGTGCCAGCCTCGCTGTTTGCCGACGACATCGCAGTGACCGTCTATAACAGCAATCTCGGCGTTGTCAGCGAAACCCGTACTCTCCAGTTCGAAAAGGGCATTCACCGGCTGGCTTTCCGTGATGTTCCCTCTCAGATAGATGCCAATTCGGTCAGGTTCGACATCGAGGGTTCGGGACGGAACGTGGCCATTCTTGAGCAAAACTACGCTTTCGACCTGGTTAGCCCGGAGCAAATGTATGCCAAATATATCGATAACGAGATCGAGCTTGTCGACAAAGAAGGCAACTTGTACTCCGGTACACTTCTGGCCTATAGCGGTGGGGCGGTGACGCTCCTGGAGAAATCAGGGCGCATCAAGATCATTCAGTTGGCCAATGTTACTGAGGTCAGTTTCCCCAGTCTTCCGGAAGGGCTTATTACCCGTCCGACTCTTTTCTGGCTCTATACATCCGACTTTGACGGACAGCTTGACTGCCGGGTTGGTTATCAAACCTCTGGGATGAGTTGGTCAGCGGAGTACGTAGGGGTGCTAAGTAGTGACGAAAAGAAGCTTGGCCTCTCGGGATGGTCCGCAATAAACAACACCTCGGGGAAGACCTACACTGATGCCACTCTGAAGCTGGTTGCCGGGGAGATTCACCGCGCTGAGGCGAAGCCGCCCCGGGCACTCATGAAAACCTTCGCTGTGGCTGAGGAAGCAGCAGGCAAGGGATTTGAAGAGAAGGCCTTTTTTGAATACCATCTCTATACCCTGCCACGAAAAGCAACCTTGGCCGATAAGGAAATAAAACAGATTTCTCTCTTCGAACCGGCAGAGACGGCTATCGAAAAGGTCTTTGTCTACAAACCGGAACGTAATCCAAAGAATGTCGAAGTGGCTATCAAGTTACAGAACTCGACTGAAACGGGATTGGGACTGCCGCTGCCAGCAGGGCGGGTGAGGCTGTTTAAAGCTGACGATGATGGATCATTGATTCTGCTCGGCGAAGATCGGATCGAACATACGCCGAAAGACGAGGAGTTGAATCTCAAGGTCGGCTATGCCTTCGATATTGCCGCCGAAGAACGGTTGATGAATCAAGAGCGCATCTCCAAGCAGGTCGAAGAACGGGACTATGAAATAGAGCTTCGCAATCGGAAAGAGCAAACAGTTACTGTAAAAGTTGAGAAAAAGTTGTATGGGTTCTGGGAAGTGATCGAGGCAAACTTTGCTTACACCAAGAAAGATGCCAACACACTCCTGTTTGAGATACCTGTCGGCGCAGGGGAAACTGTGGTTTTGAAGTATAAGGTGCGCTTCCAGCTCAGGTAGTGTGAATGGTAGTTGACAAGTTTAACGGCCACAATTAGATTCTGGCCGTTGGTGGAGAAGTTTGTTTTTATGAATATAAGGAGGTTGTCTTGAAAGCGATTACAAAGGTGCTTGTTGTTATACTGATGGTACTGTTTGCGTGCGGTTCGGCATGGACACAGAGAGGAGGACGCAAGCTTCCGGTCGGCGCCTATCTGAAGTCGGCAAAGATCGAGATTCTATCCGGGGAACCTGAGCGGTACAAAACTGCAATTGCCATGCTTGACTCGCTTTTCATGAACTATGGTCCTCATGCTGAGGGGTTGTATCTCATGAGCCAGATAATGGTTGACGGCATAGAGCAAACCCCAGGCCTCAAGGAGAAGTCTCCTTACGTCGCAAGGATGGTGGCCTATATTGATTCCCTGGAGATGTGCTGCGCCAACAAGGAGATAAAGAAAGGGTATAAAAAGGATTGCAAGAAGTTCGTCACTATTACCGATTCGCTTAAGATTAAGTACTGGCGGCAATTTTTTAACAATGGCCTCAGGCAATTGGGCGACGCTGAAGAAATGCAGAAAGGCCTCAAGATGGAGACTGATTCCGCTGCCCGCGTTTTCATGGAACGTGATATTAACGGCAACCTGGACTCCTGCATAGAGAACATGCAACTCTCTATTGTTGCCATTGCCGACAGTTCCCGGCCATACCTGATTATCGACAAGGCGTATGGGATGAAGGGGGATTTCCGATCGGGAATAGAATGGCTCCAGAAGGGTTTCGATAAGTCAAGTGACCCGGCTACTGTGCTGCTTTCGCTGGCGTATGATTGTATCCAGTTGGATGACTATTGCGGGGCCATCCCTTACTATAGACAATGGATTGAAAACCCACCTGAAAATGTGTCGCCTGTCCCCAACATGGTGAACTTGTCCATCTGTTACAACAACTGCGGTCTATACGATTCGGCGCTGGTCATTTACTATCAGATACTGGACATTGACCCCGACAATGCCGATATCGTTTCCAGTGTTGGCCGCTACTTCAACACGCTGGCGCGTACCGCTGCCGATTCTTCGTCAAAATACCAGCAGGAGGGAAATGACGAGACGGCCAGTACATGGACCGAGAAAAGGGTGGAGGCGTTTGATTCCTCGCGTGTTTACTTCCGGCGAGCCTTCGAGCTCAAGCCGGATGATATCTCCAACGCAGGACAGTATGGCCTCGTCTGCGCTCTTCTGGGGGATTACAAAGAAGCAACTATAGGATTCAGCAAGTTGGCCGAGTTGGAACCTCAGCGGGCAGACAACTGGACTTCACTGGGTGATTGCCGCCTGTCCCTGAAGCAATTCAAAGAGGCTGTGGTTGCTTATGAGAAAGTGGTTGAGCTGGAGCCTGACAATTATAGAGTGTGGGAGCATCTGAAAGACCTCTACGTTGAAACTGGCCAAAAGGCCAAGGAAGCTGAAGCCGCCAAGAAGCTGAAAGAATTGAAGAGGTGAGGTTCCGACTAGGTACTGTTTCAAGCGGTCTGATACAGCGTCCAAGAAGTGTGTGGAAACGGCAGGCGAGCAGCCTGCCGTTTGATCTATATCGTCGTTTCTGAAAGTGGTTCATATGGAAAGGTATGCCGCCGTTGCTGTGGCAGGCCCCCTTCGCAGAAGCTTCATCTATCGTATCCCGGCGTCTATTGAGCATCTGGAGCCAGGGCAGAGAGTACTGGGTCCCTTCGGCTCAGTAAAAAAAGTCGGATTCTACCTCGGTCCCGCTCAACCCCGGGGGCAGATCGAAATCAAAGAGCTGGTCAAGGCAGTCGACGAGAGCGCCCTTTTTCCTGAAGAGCTGTTTAAGTTCTGCCGGTGGATGGCGGACTACTACTTCGCCAATCCGGCCGATTGTTTGGCCGCCGCCTTGCCGCCACTGTTGAAGACCGGTCGCAAGGCAGTTCTCGTGTGGGGAGAAGCCAGCCCCGATCTATCTCCTTCCTGGATTGTTCCCATGATCAGGCCGCAGAAGCGAGTGTCAAGGCAAACCCTCCAGAGAATCAAAAAGGAAAGCAAGGAGTTGCTCACGCGCTTGCGACGGCAGGAGACGATCGTGGAAATGTGGCCTGACGCAGGAGGCAGCAAGAAAGGACGACTGTCAGGTTACAGAGCGTTGGCTCCTGAGAGGTGGAGTGAGTATTTCGCAAGCAAGAAGTTACGAGCCGAACCTTTTGACGGGATCAAGGGACATGCAGAGCTGAAGAGTGGGGGATGGACTGACTATTTCATCCGCCGGGCTGTGGCCGACGGTATCCTGGAGCCAATCCATAGCGAGGGGCTGAGGGCCATTCTGGATTATGTCCGGCCGAGGGAAAACGTTGTCGACCTTCAACTCAACGACGAGCAGCAGGACGCTTTCGAACAGTTGCGCCGGTCTCTCGGCAAAGGATTTGTCCAGACTCTCTTGCATGGTGTAACCGGCTCCGGCAAGACAATCGTTTACTGCCATATCAGCCGGGAAGTTTTGCGCTGGGGGAAAACCGTCCTTGTTCTGACTCCGGAGATTGCTCTGGCGGGGACAACGCTGGCCTATTTCCGGGGGTTTTTCGGTGACCAGGTCACGGTGATTCACTCGGCCATGACTGAGCGGGAGCGACTTGACAGTTGGCAGGGTATCAGGCAGGGGAAATACAAGATTGTCGTGGGGCCGCGTTCAGCGGTGTTTGCGCCTTTGCCTGCGCTGGGACTGATTATTATCGATGAGGAACATGACGGCTCTTATAAGCAGGATAATCCTGCCCCGCGTTTCCATGGCCGCGACTCCGCTATCATGCGGGCTAAGATCAACGACATTCCCGTACTGTTGGGTTCGGCCTCGCCATCAGTCGAGTCATACCACCACGCTTGCTCGGGGCGGTATCGTTTGCTTCGCCTGACAAAACGTCCGGCAGGTGCCACCCTGCCGCAGGTGCGGGTGGTAGATATGAGAGCTGAGAGAGTGCGGGGAGACCTGCCGTTTATTTCATACCCGATGAAGAAAGAGGTTCAAAGCGGACTCGCAAGAGATGAACAGGTCATACTCTATATCAATCGACGTGGTCATTCGCCCATGTTGAAATGCGCTGACTGCGGTTACGTGGCGCAGTGCCCGCACTGTCGTGTGAACCTGACTTACCACAAGGCAGGTCACAAGCTTTCGTGCCACTACTGCGGATATGTCATGATCGATTATAGCAGTTGTCCAAAATGTGGCAGCTCTGATTTTTTGTACCTGGGCGCGGGAACTCAGAAGGTGGAAGAAGCTATCCCCCGTCTGTTTGATGGAGCAGTGGCGGTGCGCTTTGACTCCGACACGGCTGCGGGACGAACCAAAGCCTACCGGATACTATCAGAGTTCGCTCAGCGCAAATACAATCTGCTGCTGGGAACGCAGATGGTGACCAAGGGACTGGACCTGCCGGGAGTGACGCTGGTGGGGGTGCTGGCTGCCGATCTCGGTTTGGACCTTCCCGACTTCCGTGCTTCCGAAAGGACGTTTGCACAGTTATTGCAGGTAGCCGGACGTTCCGGGCGAGCCGACAAGCCGGGTGACGTGTTGATCCAAACATACTATCCTGAGAGCTATGTTATCAGCGATGCCGCTGCCCAGGACTATGAAACGTTTTATAAACGCGAGATTAAATCGCGCGAGGAACTCGGCTATCCTCCTTTCCTGCGACTGGTCAACTGTATCCTCTCCTCCACTGACGAGAAAAAACTGGAGTCATCGGCGCTGTCGTTGCGAGAGAGCCTGCTGACGAGAATACGGGCAGCAAATCTAAGAGCTGACCTTCTTGGCCCGGCGCCCTGCCCGCTGTACTACTTGCGTGGCCGTTATCGCCGTCACCTGATTGTCAAGACCGGTCAGATCGTGAAGTTAGTACGAATGCTCACCGACTGGGAGAACCGCGAACCACGCTTCAAGCTCCCCTCATCGATCAAAGTCGTTATCGATGTTGATCCTGATGATATGATGTAGCGGCGTAATCTGGAGAATTGGGCAAGGACGCCCCTAACCTCTTTTTGTCAGGCTACTACCAGCTATGGGCAGTACGGTGGCGGAGGGCCACCCTTGAAAAGATAGCAAGTAAGGAGGGTCAGATCAGCAACGTCAATAGAACCGCTGCCGTCCGCATCGCCTTCTTCTTTACACGGGGGCGGAGGGCCACTCTTAAAGAGGTACTTGACTAGGTAAGTTAGATCACCCACATCAATCGCCCCACCAATGCCAGTAACGCCGTCGGCGTTGCCGCGCATGCCGTCGCCGTTGCAACAGTGTATGATCTCGCCGTGCTCGTACCAGATGTCCTGCATAGCATTGCTATGACCAAGCATTGAATTCATTTCAAACCACGCCTCCCAGAACTCATCGATATTGTCCGGGTGGTGGCCATTGACGGTGCGATCCTTCAGGGCTATGAGGATATTGTCAATCCCATCCCACAGCGTGTCGCCTCTGTCATCCCCATCATAATCGTCGTGAGCCTGGTCGAATATATCCCACAGTATTCCGGCTACAGCGCCTTGTGTGTACTTGCCATAGTTGTTGGCAGAACCATACACAGCGCCGTTTTCACCCCACTCGCCGTTTTCACAACTCCATTGGTAGACATTCATAAAACCGTAGTCTTTATCTTCAATAAGAGGATCACCTGTAACCCAGGCGGCAAAAAAGTCCGCCCATGCTTCGGTTGAGGCTAAATTAAGCGTGAGAGTGTCATTCCATGCATGAACTCCTGTATCTGAGAAAAAGAAGTCATGGAAATCCGCCACCCGATGCCCATATTCATGAAGAATAATATCTCTGTCCCAGGTCTCCGGGTGATAGCCTGTTGTGAGAGTAGAAATGCGAATTAGCGGGGGAGGAGGATCAGATACATATTCGCATTGAGTATAAGCATCGAGGTAAACATCTGTCTGTGGCACATACATATCGGATCACGTGTTATAGCATGTGTCATGGCCTGCCAAGATTACGTCAAAAACAAAGAAAGCTCCACTGGAGTCAGCCGGTATCTGGATCGTCGTGTCAAATACGCCACTGCGATGATTATAGAAAGCCGATGTTGAGTGCTGGTATACATCTCCTATGCTTTTAATGACGTAACATAGGCTATCATAATAATAAGAATGGACCGAAAAAAAGATATCTTGCTGCACGCCGTCTTTATCCTGTGTGTCATTATTGTTGGTGACGGGGCCAAGTTGAAAGTAGCCGTACTGATCTGTTCTCGCCGTGTCAAGCAATTGTTGGCCAGAGCCGTCCTTATCCCACATTTTGATTGTCACATTGCGTGCCAGCTCGGTAGACGCCGGCGGATTCATATCCCAGTAGTAGACATAGCCGGTGTAGGTGATTTCCGGTTGAAGCCACTCGAAGTCCCAATCGTATGTGTTGTTGGCTTCGCTCCATTCCTGTACTTCGTTTCTGTTGTCGACCCATAATCTCAAATTGTGGTAACCAATGGCCACAGTTGTCTGAAGATCGTAAAATTCAAGAGTTTCATAAGGACCGAGGCCATAAACCGGCTGCTCCTGGAGAAGTGAATCATCGAGGTACAATGCAACATGAAAGGATCCTGTTCCCATGTCACTCCAGTTGTAGATTGCGCAGTCAATATAGGTTGCTTCACCTGCATACAGGTTGTCGAGTGAGTTGGTGAATGGCACAGGTGATGGCACGATCGGCAATGGCCAGCCGGACGGAACGTCCCACGTTAAGTCAGGATACTTAACGTCACCGTAGATGTAAATCTCGTCCAGATAGATTCCTGGTCCGACAGTTGATTTATCGCTGGTAAACCAGAAAAACAACTTCACTTGCGGAGCGTTGACCGCCAGAGTATATGTCTGCGTGCTCCAGTACCATCCCCAACCCGTAAAAAGACCCAGATCGTACCATTGATCACCCACGAGCATTTCGACTTCCATGTAGTCATATCCGTCTTCGGTGTCGTAAAGCACATCAAACGTCACCTCGATAGCCGTATAGTTGGAAATGTCGACGCCATTGGTCATCCGCATATCGGAAAACATGTCATTGTCGTACCATGAACCCGGTATCATATCGCCGACACCGGAACACCAAACCGCCCACACGCCCGCTGAGGGTGTACAGACACTGGTATCAAGTTTGCCCCAGTAGTCCTCTCCGTTGTCCGGGTTATAGTCGAGCGTACTCCAGGGCCCTGGGAAAGTGCCTTCAAATCCATCATAGAATAAAAGGTCCCAACTATTTCTGTCGCCCCTCACAGGGGGGCAATCTATCCGAGAGGACTTCTCATTCTTGCGCCCCGGCTTCGGCGGGGGACCCGATTCCCCCGGGTAGCGCGGGTATCTAACATAATCGATATGGCGAGTTCTGATCTCATCTATGACACGCAATGTTGTTACGGTGTGGTAGTACCCCTGTCTCTCCATAGGAATCAGGCTGTCGACCAGCTGGCTGACGAACTTGTAATTCTCCGGATCACGGAGGTCCATGACTATGTGAACTTCACGTGACCAATCGTCTGGCTCCCGATGTTGCCGTGACTCCAGATATTCTTCCCAGCTATTAAACGTTTCGGCGACCTGGAACTTGTACTCACCTTTCCTGCGAATATACAAGATATCTCCAACCTGCATTACCTGGGCATCGCGGTCTGTCAGAGGTTCAAGTTCAAGCTTGTGAAGACTGTCGAGCGTAATTTCTTTCCGCATCGGTCCGAGTCGAGTGCTGTCTTCCGAGCTCAGCCGTCGTCCATGTCCCGTTGTGCTTTTGCCCTTAAAACGCCGAAGTTGCTCCTGCCTTTCCTCCCACTCCCGCTTGGCGCGCTCGTAATCCTCCCGTGGATCCGGCCAGTGTCTAATAGTCCACTCCATAGCCAGCTCCCTATCACGCCCGCCAGACTCCCAGCGTGTCACCAGGGTGTCGCCCGTTGTTACAAAGGTTATGCCGTAGTGGTAAGCGACACGATCACATTCCTCTCGAAAGATCAAATAACTAGTGTCGTTAGGTGGGATAGTCAGTTCCATCAAAGTTGAGTACGGATTTTCGGTCTTGTATGGAACCAGTAATGTCTCAGGACCGGTGTATGTCAGTCCATCGAACGGATAGACTGTCATCATCAACAGGTCACAGGTCGGCTGGAGCTGGGCGTCGGGGAAATAAGTAATTGTAAATTTCAAGGTAAGATGTCCGCTGTTCTTTGCATACGAGACCACTTCAAAGCCAGGCGCAAACGGTTCTACAAGGCCTCCAGGGAAGTGTCTCATGGCTTTTCCCGTTCCTAATTGATCCCCAAAGCTGATCTGGGTGCCAAGCAAGAGGACCAAGCCTAATGCTTTCATTGCCTTTTTCATTACTTACTCTAATCTTTTTTCTACCCCAATCTATAGACGAGGTATGGTGGTTGGTTGTTCAAAGATTCTGCCCGAGATTGACTATTGTGTCATATTCTTCCTCCCTAATCTCAAATGCACACCTCACCTTTCAGCTTGCCGTTCTGAGAGCCACCTCAACGGAAGCTGTAAGCCACTTTCACATTTGAGCGCGTGTAAGCTGATGCGTTTATATTTTAATGAGCTGTGATTTAGTCGAACTTCTCTTTATTGCTTTCGCCTGACCCGGATCGATAGCTATCAATGACTGTCACATTCGAGTCGCTCCGGTGCCATTCCAGAAACTCAATGTCCAGTGTATCCTCGGTTGTCCTTTTTCGCATGACAAGGTCAACCAGCGTACAGGAATCAGGGAAGATGCCGATGTTGCAGACACTGTGCCGAGTAAAGGTTGTGTCAGCAGGGTTGAGAATCAGGTGGCACACGCCGATGGGGATGCTGTCGATGGGTATGACGTTTTGGCCAGTTTGAGTCAGGTCGAAGTAACGAGTATCCCAGTGTACCAGCGCCCCGTGGTGATTGTAAATTAAAGGCGCTTGAACCCTTGTGCTATCAGCCGGCATAGTTATACGGAGAAGGAGTGCCCCGAACACCCCACCTGGCTTAACCTCTTCATGAGGTCCATTCTTCTCTCCGACGTGCAGTTTGAATTTAACCGGTCCTTCTTCCCAAAACCGCTTCACAGATGGAAGGGAAACTACGTCTGGGAGAACTTGGAGAGGAAAGCGAGTTCTTACGACTCTGACAAACTGGTGTTCAACTTCCACCCCAAGAGCTTCCAGGTCAGCTTTATCACCCTCGTAAAATATTCCTGTTTGAACGTACGGAATCCCACCTGCAAATAGCAAACCAAAACACGCCTCCAGATATTTTCCTTCATTAACATACTCAGGGTCAAAGTAGAGGTTATAGAAGTACTCCAGCTGCGGGCTCACTTTCTCCAGTTTGCCGGCGTTTGCATGTAGGTTGACCAACAAAAGCAAGCCAAACGCTGTTATTATAGCCAGTCTCTTCATTATATCCCCGAGCTATCCTGATAGGCAATATGGGCTCTACTGTAAGGACGCAAGCTGCCCAGATTCGTAGGTCAAGCCCACTTAGGACTTGACATTCGTTTTATCACGCCGCAAGTCGGCATGGCCTGAGTTTTCTAATGCCCGGTGAACTCTGCCTTGCGTTTCTCCATGAAGGCTTTCATGCCTTCGTCCTTGTCGGCGGTGCAGCAAGTCTGGCCGAAATAGGCTTTTTCAAGATCACACCCAACCGATAGAGTGACTTCCAAACCACGATTGACACACTCCTTGCCGACTTCAACTGCAATCGGCGCCCGTGAACAGATCAGTTTGGCCATTGCCATCGCTTTGTCCATCAGTTCTTCGGGTGGGTAGACCTCGTCCACAAGGCCGACCCGGTGTGCCTCGTTGGCATCAATCATCTCACCGGTGAGAATCAGTTGCATCGCCTTACCACGTCCCACCAGGCGAGACAAACGCTGTGTGCCGCCATAACCGGGGATGATACCGAGAGTTACTTCCGGCTGTCCGAGCCTGGCTTTCTCCGACGCCAGACGGATATCACAGGCCATAGCCAGTTCGCACCCGCCACCAAGAGCAAAGCCGTTCACAGCGGCAATAACCGGTTTGGGGAAGTTCTGGATTGTTTTCATCAGGTACTGCCCTCGGGCCGCCAAGTTGGTACCGGTGCGGACATTAAGCTCAGCCAGTTCGCGTATGTCAGCCCCGGCCACAAAGGCCTTTTCACCCGCCCCGGTGATGATAACGCATCTAATGCTGTCGTCAGACCAGTGCTCGCTAAACAACTGCTGCAGTTCCCTGACGACTTCTTTATTGAGGGCATTCAAGGCTTGCTCACGACTGATCTTTACAATGAGAACAGCATCCTTTTTTTCGACCAGTAGGTTCTTGTATTCGGTCATTCTTCAACCCTTTCGTCACAGATTGACATGTATGATTGTTTACTGCAATTCACTTCGAAATAGACAGTAGGGCAGGTCTCTCCGAGACCTGCCAATAATTGGCAGGAGTCAGGGACTTCTGCCCTACTGAGAAGTGTCCTCCGCACTACTTCACTATCCGCACCATTCTTAGTCCGGCCGAATAGCGGGACATGCTCTCCAGTTCAAAGCCGGCCTTGAGGTAGCACCCGAGAGCAGCTTCGTCGCTGCCGAAGAAGTTCAGGATTACTTTGGTGACGTTTTGCCTCTGGGCGGCTCTTTGATAGAGCAGTTCCAGTATCTTTGTCCCGTATCCCCGGTAGCGTTGGGGAGGGGTGACAATGAGATGGGCGATTTCAATCGCCATTTCCAGCGGCCTGCCCCAGAGCTCTCCGTAGGCCACCGGTTTGCCGGAGGTGAAGAGGAGATAGGAGGAGATATCCTCCCTTTGCCAGGCGTCAACCAGATCATCGGGTGGAGGGAATTGGATCCCCCGACAAACGTTGCGGTATGTCTCCTCTGAATCGATCCAGGAGAGGACAACCTTTGAATATTCCACCGTGTACGGAACGATATCAGCTTTGATGCGAGTCGACTCACTCATTGTCAACATCCCAAGTTTTTGTGAAAATAAATATACTGAAAAAACCGCGCCGGGGCAACCGGCGCCTATGACGATGTCGCCTTTTGTTGGAGAAACTACATCGAGCGCTCAGAAAAGTCTGGCACATGAGCTTGTGCGGGGACGGGGATCGGTTGGGCTGAAGGGTAGAATGGTTTTGGTTATGGTAACAATAGGCAGTTATCCTAATACCCTGGTGAGATACAGGGTTACGATCACAGCAGCAACGATGCCGAGTAGGGGGAGGAGGTAAACCCACAAAGACGTTTTCCCCTTACTCACCGGCTTCGGTTCGACCTCACTGAATTCCTTGATAGCAGGTGCCTTGGGGCGCTGTTTGAAGTCTTCCCAATCACTTATGAATTCCTCACAGCTCTGATAGCGGCGGGCTACCCGGATGGCAAGAAGCTTCGACAGCATATTGCGAATCTCCTCGGGGAGATCCCCCTTGACATCGTCGAGAAGGAGATTGTCACCCAGGTCGTGACTGGGATTACGATCGGTCAACATCTGGTGGAGAATAACTCCCAAGGAGTAAATATCTCCCAGGCGGGACTTTTTCCGCTCTGGCGGACTGTACCAGTTTCTCTTGTGCGGGCTGTCATAATGAACCGGCATGCCGAAGTCCGATATTTTGACCACCTCGTTGGCGTCGAACAGTAGATTGGATGGTCGCAGGTTACCGTGAATGATGTTGTTCTTGTGGGCAAAATCCAACCCGGAGGCCACTGAGGCAATTGTCTCCATCGTCTTTGGCCACTTGTGACGGCGGGCCATGCGGTCTGCCAATGAACCGCCCTGCGCATATTCGGATATAATGACGGTCGATTTTCGATCGCCTCCGGCCCCATGGATATTGATGATGTTCTTGTTCTTCAAGGAGGTCAACAGAGTAGCTTCTTTGCGTCCCGCCTCGCCTCTGTTGTGTTTCTTGATAATGTAAAGCTTCTTGTTGATGCGATTCTCCACCAGAATTGTCGAACTGAAGCGGGTTTCTTTAATGGTGTCAAGGTAACGGCACTTGCCCATGAAGGAGTCCACCCCTCCAACGGAGAAAGCATTCTCCGTTACGCCGGAATGATTTCCTCCTATGATCTCAAGGATGGCATCTTTGAGCTGGACGGCCGTCTGGTAACGGTCTTTCGGTTCCTGAGCCATACATTTAAGAACGATCTCGTCGAACGTCGGATCTATTTTGGGGTCGATCTTAGAAGGAAGTTTGAAATGGCCAAAGGGCTTTTTCCTCACAAGAATCTCGTACAGTATGATACCCATAGCGTAGATGTCGGTGGTCTGGTCGACGTTCGTGGAACTGACCTTCTGTTCCGGTGACATATACGAAACGGTGCCCATCACTATGTCCGAGGCGGTCATTTCGGTCTCCGGTGCGCCCACAATCTGGGCGACGCCGAAATCCGTCACCAGGGCGTTGCCCTGCCGATCAATCAGGATATTGGTCGGTTTGATGTCGCGGTGGATGATTCCGTTCTTGTGAGCATAGTCCAGCCCCTTGCAGACCTCAACGATCATCTCAAGTTTCGTCTTCAGGGGGATCCGGTCGGAGTCGATCACTTCTCGAAACGAGGTGCCGTCAATATATTCCATGACGAAATAGTAGCGCCCACCTGCAGTCCCCCGGTCGATGACGTGAACGATGTTCGGGTGGTTTAGTTTCGCTATGACAAGGGATTCCCTTTCAAAACGTCTGACGATGTCGAGATCGCTGGTAAGCTTCGGTGACAGAATCTTGATCGCTACGTCGCGGTCCAGAGATTCCTGGCGCCCCTTGTAGATCTCGGCGACTCCGCCCTGGCCGATCTTTCCGGTCAGGAGGTACTCACCGAATTTGATCGATTTCCTTTCCTCTACAGGCTCGGCTGTTATCATCATCTCTTTCTCAAAAAAACAGGGACAGCCGAAAATACAGCTATCCCTTATACAATCGACAGATTTTGTCAATTCGTTTATTTGATAAGTGTCATTTTTCGGGTCAAATTTTTCCCATCGTGACTCAAGCGGTAGAAATAGATGCCGCTGGTAAGGCTGGTGCCGTCGAACTCCACCCTATGATTGCCGGCTGACAGGCGAGTGTCAATCAGTGTCCTGACTTTCTGGCCCAGAATGTTAAACACCTCAAGCCGAACCTGACTCGCCTGGGGTAAAGCGAATTCAATGACTGTAGATGGGTTGAACGGATTGGGGTAATTCTGGGAAAGGTTGAATGAGGCAGGCAATCCGGAAGGCTCAAGACCATCGTCTACTCCGGTCGCTGATTTGACCGTGATTCCCCCGGGAATAAAGCTGGGCAACAATAATACCATTCCACTCTGGTCACAGGCTTCTATTCTTGTGTGGATATGTACTTCCGAAGTGTCGAAGTGGATAACAGAGTCTATGTTGATCGAGTCGATAGGGATGGTCCCCTCGGGAGCCGCAGCGGAGACTGAGAAGAAAATGGTCGCGAGAGTGCCGTCTGTGGCCGTGATTGTAGGTGTTGGGCTTACGAGCTTTGCCATGTATAAGATTTTGATAGTGGAGTTGGCGGCGTCGATATGCCGGTGGCCGGCAAAATCTGCCGGCAGCATGGAACCCACGAATGAGACGGAGTCGGCCGTTAGATACGGACTGGAGAACTTGAGCGGAACAACCAGGCCGGAAATGGGCATGTTATTATTGCTCAGCCGGACAGGGACCCCGATCTGTCCACCGGCCGTCGCCTCGACCGTGTCGACGGATACTATGCCCGAATATGTCTGGGCTGAAGCTGTCGACAGTAATGTACAAGCTACGATTGCCAGCGCTGCCATAAACTTCTGGAGGTATCTCATAGATGCTGTCCTTTCCGCTTCACAAGAAGCTCCTCACCGGCCATGGTACCGGCAAGCACAAATGAACATATTGTTTTTCCATAAACTGTTACCGCAACCTATATGCCATTATACCCAAAAGGGACGGAACGTTGCCAGTCGAAAGCGGGATATGACTTGCCTACCGTAACGCCATGGAAGTTAACAGGTTATGGGCGGGGCGGCCTATGGGGCTGCTCCCATGTGTCTGATAGTCTCTATTGATGCTGAAAATGGAGTGCGCAAACGGTTTCCTTACCGGCAAGGAGATGCAACCTGACTTTCGAGAGAGCTCAGGCTAAGTAAGCCTTAGGAGGTTGTCTCAAAAGTTGGTTCCGGCAAGGATGAATGACCAGTTGAACCTGTGTCCGAAACTATCAGGTCTGCACACAAGGATTTGCACTGGAGGACGGCTCAAAGCTTTACGGCTCTCTGAAAGGGTCTGAAGCCAGTCTTTTTCAGATCTTCCCGATCAGGCCTTAGTCTCACTGCGTTGGGATCGGGCAGGGATGGATAATCGGCCGGAGAGATCAGCGCCTTATTCCCAAAGGGCTCTGTGAATGCAATCGACAGTCTGAACTCCCTAGCGTACTCGGACAGCAATCGGGCTCTTTCGCTCCCGGTTTCCAGATGGCGGGAATTGCCGGTAAAGGAAAAGACGAATTCGGGGTTTGATGATAGGATGGTAAGCGCTTTCACCTTTGCCTCTGCAAGGCGGGTTTTGACGAACTTCAGCAGGGCGAAGAAAGCTGCAAACTCGAGGTCAATCAGTGTGCCCTGCGCCCGGCAGCGAAACAGCACCCCGAAAGCAGGTACAGAGAAGGCGACCAACCCGTGGGTAAACCCCTTCTGCTCAAGATATGGGTCGATTTTTGTGTTATGAAATGCCGCCGTATAACACATGATTGGCGAATCGGGCCTATCCATGCCTGTGAAAGCAGCAAGGACGGTGCCAACCCCAAGCAGTGGGCTGCAAACGGCAGACAGGAACTTTCGACCTCAAATAGCTGCAATGGTCGATCTGCAGTTATTCTACAGAGTCCATCAAGGTTGCTCTCAGGTCGGTACTGGCTTCTACGTACTTGCCGTTGGCAGCGGCAAAAACCTGGCCGCGTTCTCCTGTCGCTGTTCCTTCCGTCAGGAAAACCCGCCCTTTGCTTTTCGTTACTCTGCCGACCAGTCTGATCATGTCGCCGGTTTGAACTGGCTGGAGGAATCGTACCGTTATTTCGGCGGTAACAGCATACCGATCCAGCGCAAGAATAGACTTGATCATAACCTCGTCAAGCAGAGTCGAGAGGATGCCGCCGTGGTAGATTCCGCGATATCCCTCAAACTGCTCCAGGGCGCTTACTTCAGAAACAGCCTGTTTGCCGTCGTAGTAAAATCGGGCCTTGAGACCACTATCGTTTTTATCGCCGCAGACAAAACAGCGGGAGTACTTCAGAACTTCTTTCATCGTGACTATGAAGCGACAAAGCAGGCTGGATGTCAAAGTAAACTGCGCCGGGACGAAGCCCAATTCGGTTCAGCCGGCTGGCGCAAAAAAAGCCCGATGTCTGACGACATCGGGCCATAACTTCTGTTTCAATCAATGAGTTTAGTAGCTCGGTGGTGTGCAAAGCTGCCTGTTGTAGGTCCAGGTGGAGGTCCCTCTGGTAACGACGGAGTAGAGATTGCCGTCACTGAACGTGAGGTTCACCGCCCAGCTGGTGGTATCAGGAAAGTCGGTATCTTTCTTGTATACCGTCTGGATGGTAGCCGAGACTGATCCGCAACTGGGACAACTCTCCACCCAGCCAATACCGGATTTCTTCACCACTATGTCCGTAAGTGCGGCGTCGATATTTACGTCCCACCAGACAGTAGAATCCGGACAAACATACTTGGAGTGAGCCTGCCAGTCGTCCGTCCCAGTAATGGTAGCCTGTGTTGTGTTCAGCCCGGCAAACGAATAACGTGCATTCCCGACAAAAGACTGATGTGTAACAGCTGTGTCTATGACGTCGTACGTCCAGAAATGCCTGTAGAGAAGGTTGTCCAGATCAGAGGCGGTTTGCTGTGGCTGACCGTCCTTCAGAAACTGGATGGAATCCCGCAGAACCGAGTAAAAAGACGATCGGTTAAAGCCAATATAGACGACGTGCCAACCACCGGCATAGGTGGCGCTGATCGAATCGGTTATGGTGTCGATGGGACCCGGGGCGTACTGGACAGGATCGACCACGGTATCGGTGGCGAGACCGTAGATATTGCTCAGTCCGTTAGTGAAGAACTCGAGCGTTGAGTCAACAAAGCCGTTGACTTCCCCTTGCATCACCACGAATTCCGGATCGTTGTAATCGGCGGTGTTTCCGGTCGACTTGTCGTTGTCCGAGCCGCAACCCACGAACATCGCAAACAAGCCGACAAGGAGGGTGACACCCAAAACGAGAACAAGCTTGTAGGAACGCATCGCACGTCTCCTTTCCTGCTTCATAGTCCCTGCTGAGGGTCCCACCCAAATCGACTATGCCCGTTCCAAAAGGAAAGTCATGATCGCCTTTTGGATATGCAGCCTGTTTTCCGCCTGATCAAAGACCACCGACTGCGGACCATCCATAACTTCATCCGTAATCTCGCGTCCTCTTTCGGCAGGCAAACAGTGCATCACGATAGCTTTTGGGTTGGCGACTGCCAGCAGTGAACCATTCAGTTGATATTTCCTTAGCTTCTCTGTCTTTTCATCTGCCAGATGCTTCTGACCCATGGAGGCCCAGACATCTGTATAGACTACATCGGCATTGGCAACCGCTTCTTTAGGATCATCTGTCTGCAAGATTTTACTGTCGGGATTGGTTTTGGCGCGGGCGACAAACTCAGGCGCCGGTTGGCAGTCTTGTGCTGTTCCTATCCGGAAGTCCAGCGGAACCAGTGACGCCAGATTAAGCCAGCTGTTGGTGATGTTGTTGCCGTCCCCTACATAAGCCACAGTGTACCACTTTTTGGGTCCCAGGTGTTCCATGGCCGTGAAGTAGTCTCCCAGAATCTGGCATGGGTGAACAAGGTCTGTCAGACCGTTTATTACAGGAACCGAGGTGTACCGGGCCAGCTCTTCAACGTCTGATTGGGCAAATGTGCGGATTATGATCATGCCGACATAGCGGGATAGGACTCTGGCGGCATCGGCGACACTCTCCCGCTGGCCGAGCTTGATCTCATTGCCTGTGACGTAAACAGGGTACCCTCCGAGCTCGCTAATGCCGACCTCGAATGAAATCCGAGTACGCAGCGACTCCTTGGTAAAGATGCAGGCTGCGGATTTTCCTTCCAGCGGCCTGGGTGCGATCTCCCCCTTTTTCATTTTGGAACAGAGATTGAAAATCTCGTTCAGCTCTTCCATGGTGAGGTCGGTGATTTGACATAGTGATCGGGGCATAACTCCTCCTAAGATTAGTAACGAGGTATTGACTGGTCAAAATTGGGCAGAATTAAGCCCAATTGGAATCGGATGTCAAGGCGGTCGGCTTCAATAGTTGTTCCCTGTCAACCCTACTTATACCAATTTGCAATCGTACATATAGTATCTACTGTGGTTTAGGTGCTGTCGCACAGAGACATCTGAAGCAACTTGAATACGAAGCAGCCTGTAGCCCACCCAATTTTCGTGGGCGGCTCGCCATAGGCGAGTCCAAATCTGCCCCGTCCTCGATCTAGTTGGCGCACGAGGGGGTGCTGTCTTACAAGTGCCGGATGAGGGGAATAAAGTGACTTCGTCATTCCCGTGAAAACGGGAATCCATTGCTCTCATCAGTTCTGTCCAATCATCCGTGGTGTGTTTGTAAACTTTTCAGTTACTTCTTCTGAATTCCTGCTTTCGCAGGAATGACAGGCCAGATAATGACTTGCGTCATAATTCCTCTTGATGTCTCCATGACCGTTAGAACTTACTTATGAGAAAACCTCGGGGCGCCTGACACCACCAAGGTCGTAAGTGTTTCTTTGAATGCAACTTAGTATTACAGGATCGTTTTTAATTTGTCTTGCGCTTGCTGGTGCCATATCATCGGCTTCAACCGATCGTCCGGTGTCAGCCAATACTGCCGGCACCGGGTCAGAGAGGGGGAAGGTGGGGCGGTTCGAGTTCAGTTAAGTAGGTTACACTGACTTGCGGCATGACATCTAAGGTGTCAAACCCTAGCTAGGCTTGACCTATCGAACTTTCTTTTTAAGTATTACCCTAGCAGCAGCATGGATAAGAAACTTTTGCAGAAGGCAACTCGGCGGGGCATATTACGTATTGAGTTAAAGGAGTAAAAAAATTATATAGTTTGGTTATGGATCGTAAGAAAGTTTATTTTGGTTTGTTCTTAGTAGTAGTCGGCCTCCTTCTTTTGGGGAGATCGTTTAACTTCTTCTATTTCACTTTCGGGGATCTATTCAGGTTCCTGTTACCTCTTGCTTTTATCCTGCTGGGAGCGTGGCTGATTATTCGTAAGAAAAGCCAGGAAGACAGGCTGCAAGCTCACGTGAAGGCTCGGTACTCTTCTACAAGTGTCAGCCCATCAGTTAGCCCAGAACAGCGTGATAGTGGCGCCCAGGCAACCGGCTTCTCCGGCACAGGCTCCCAGGCGCCGCCAACTGGTGCCGAGCCTATCCAACAGCCCGGTACAGGAACCGGGGCGGGAACTGTAAAGTTCAGCAAGTTCCTGGGTGACTTGTTCATAGATTGCGCAAATGTGAATCTTCAGAATGTTGAGATATCGATTGGCGTCGGCGACACCGAAGTGAAATTACACGGCGGGCGGCTTGCCTCCGGTCTCAACCGGATGATCATATCAGGTTTTGTTGGTGATATCCGGGTCTTTATCCCCAACGACATGCCCTACTATATCCACTGCTCGAACTTCGTCGGTGATATTGATGCCGGGGGACAGCACTCAAGCGGATTCAGCAACCGTATCGAAAGCCAGTCGGCCGACTATGATACCGCCGAATCAAAGCTCTACATCGCTGCCAGCAATTTCCTCGGGGACATCAAGCTGTTCGTGGTGTAGGTACCGGGTCTACAAGATATACCGGCTCAAATCCTCATCTTCAACTATCGCCGAAAGTCTCTTGTCGACCGTTTTGGCAGTGATGGTGACTTTCTTTTTCTTGACAGGCGGTTCAAACAGGATGTCTTCAAGTAAAGTAGTCAGTACCGTATGCAACCGCCGTGCGCCGATGTTTTCTGACTCTGTGTTGACCCGCTCGGCGTAACCGGCAATTTTCTTGATGGCTGCTGGGATAAACTCAAGGTCGACCCCTTCCGTTTTCAGCAAAGCTTTGTACTGTTTCACCAGAGCTGCTTTTGGTTCGATGAGGATACGCTCGAAGTCGGCCGCGGTAAGTGAATCCAGTTCAACTCGTATGGGAAAGCGCCCCTGCAGTTCGGGAACTAGGTCGGATGGCTTGGCGGCATGGAAAGCTCCGGCGGCAATAAAGAGAATGTGGTCGGTATGGATCATACCGTACTTGGTCATAACTCCACACCCTTCCACAATCGGCAGGATATCTCGCTGGACTCCCTCGCGACTGACATCGGGTCCCGTTTTGCTGTCGCTTCCGACGATCTTGTCAATTTCGTCGATGAATATGATTCCAGATTCCTGCACCCGCTCCAGCGCCTCGGCGATGACGTCATCCATGTTGACCAGCTTGTTCAGCTCCTCGTTGACGAGGAACTTACGGGCCTCCTTGATAGATATCTTGCGCCGTTTGGTTTTCTTGGGCATAAGTCCGGAAAACATTTCTTGGAAATTCACTCCCAGCTCTTCCATCCCCATCGGCGAGAAGATTTCAACAACCGGAAACTGGCTTTGAGGAGTCTCAAGATCGACCTCTCGATCATCCAGTTGGCCATTAAGTAGTTTTCGTCGAAGTTTCTCACGGGTGTGGGACAAAGTATCCGTTAGGTCTTCTTCAATCATCGGTTGCGCTACTTTCTTGGGCGGAGGCATCAAGAGCAGGTCCAACAGTCGTTCCACCGTGTTATCCTCAGCCTTACTCTGCAAGAGCCGGGATTTTTCCGTCTTTATCATGTTCACAGCAATATCGACAAGATCGCGCGCCATTGACTCGACATCACGACCGACATAGCCTACCTCCGTGAATTTTGAAGCTTCCACCTTGGTGAACGGCGCCTCGGCAAGGTCTGCAAGCCGCCGGGCTATCTCTGTTTTACCCACCCCGGTAGGGCCGATCATGATGATGTTGTTGGGCATGATTTCCTGGCGTAGCTCTTCGGGTACCTGTTGGCGGCGCCAGCGATTGCGAAGAGCGATGGCAACGGATTTTTTGGCGTTGTCTTGGCCTATGATATATTTGTCCAGGTGGGCTACAATCTCTCCAGGTGTCGGATAGTCATTGTTCATTTCAGAGTTTCCACGGTGATATGTTTGTTGGTATAGACGCAAATGTCGGCCGCGATTTCCAGAGCCGTACGCGCAACCTTCTCGGCGGACAGTCTGGGGTTGGCAAAGATCAGGCCGCGCGCGGCAGCAAGGGCATAGGAGCCGCCGGAGCCTATGCCGAGGATTCCGTCGTCCGGCTCTACGACGTCGCCGGTCCCGCTGATCAAAAAAAGGTGCTCTTTGTCGGTGACGGCCATTACGGCTTCGAGTTTCTGCAGAGTCTTATCCGTTCGCCACTCTTTTGCCAACTCGACCGCTGCTCTCGGGAGGTTACCGGCATGCTCTTCGATCTTCTTGTCCAGCAGTTCATATAGGGCGAGCGCGTCGGCGGCAGTCCCGGCAAATCCGGATAGAATCTTGCCGTTGTGCATGGTCCTGATCTTAGAGGATTTGGCTTTCAGGACGGTATCATCGAGCGTAATTTGTCCGTCACCCGCCATCGCTGCCTTTCCCTTGTGGATAAGGCCGAGTATTGTGGTTGCACGTACCTGCATTTTTTCCTCTTTATCTTTACTTCACTGCTTGGCGCCTGACCGAGGGTGCGCCGTTTTGTATGCTTTTTTCATCGCCTCGACAGTCACATGGGTGTACTTCTGAGTCGTGGAAAGCGATGAGTGTCCTAAAATCTCCTTGATCAACTTCAGATCTGCGCCGTTTTCCAGCAGATGCGTCGCGAAGGAATGACGCAGCATGTGCGGCGTCAGGTTGAGACCTTCACCTCGGCCGTATTTCTTTACCAGCCTGTCGATGGATCGCACCGTGAGTGGCCAGGCAAACTTATTCAGAAGCAGCGCCGAGGGCGAAGGGGATGTTTTCCCTTTTACTGCGAGAAATTCATCGCGGAGCATCAAATATTTCCTTAAATCATCGAGTGTCCGCTCGCCAATCGGTACCAGCCGTACCTTGTTGCCTTTGCCGGTGACTGTAATCAATCCCGCCTTGAGATCGAGATCGCCAAGCTTGATATTGGCCAGTTCCTCACGCCGAATTCCAGTGGCGTAAAGCAGGGCAATCATTATGAAATCACGCCAGTAGAAATAGTTTGCCTTATCGGACCGGGCATTGGCATGACTGAAAAGATGAGCCGCCTCGCTCTGGGGAACAAATGTTGCGATCCCGGCGCTGAACTTCATGTGGGGAAGTTTGAAGATATACGGTTTGAGCTGAGACTTCCGGCTCAGGTACCGCTGGAATCCTGAAAGCGACGACAAAAACCGGGCGAGTGAGCGGTTGGATATGCCGTTTTCCGAACGCTGCCGTAGATACAAGCGCAGCAGTAAAGGGTCGTTAGGGGTGGTAGATGGCAGTTCCGTATATCTCTCCTTTAGAAAAACAACCCATGGAGACAGATCGCGATGGTAGCTCTCGATTGTTTTCGCAGAGTGCCTTCCCCCGACTGCCAGAGCTTTCAAGTAGTCTGCCAACGCCTTTTGCAACATGATTGCATTATACGAAAAAGCCGAAAGAGGTCAAACATTTTGAATGGAGGCAAGAAGTCGGTCAACGGGGAGATAGTTTTTGGTTATCCATCCTCAAAGGTGTGGGATAGCTGCAATCTGCTAAGTGATGAAATACCCGATGGTCGCTATGCCGTGGTTTTCGACTCGGCGGTCTCCGGGGCCATTCGGTGGTTGCACTGGGGGCACTTCAGGTACTCGCCTTTGGCCTTGGACGTTTTCAGAACCATGAAAGTGTGCCTGCAAACGGGGCAGGGCGTTTTGACTGGCTGATCCCATGAGGCAAAATCGCACTTCGGGTAGTTGGAACAGCCGTAGAAAACCCTCCGCCCTTTGGTTTGTTTCTCGATTATCTCACCGCCGCAGCCTTTCTTGGGACACTTGATGCCAAGCGTGATCGGTTTAGTGTTCTTGCAGCGTGGATAGCCAGAACAGGCCAGAAAGCGACCGAACCGCCCCGTTTTTATGACCATGGGCGAGCCGCACTTATCACACTTCTGATCGGTTTGGTTGCGGGCTTCTTCCTCAGGCAGCGGCTTGGCCGTTTTACACTGAGGGTATGCTGAACAGGCAAGAAACCGGCCGTTGCGCCCCCACTTTATGACCATGGGCGAGCCGCACTTGGGACACTTGATATCGGTGGCCTCAGTCAGCGAAGCCTTTATCTCTTTCTCTTTGCCTTTGAGCTCGGTTATGGTCTGGATGAAGGGCTGGTAAAAGTCGTCAATGACCTTTACCCAGTCGTCGGTTCCTTCCTCCACAAGGTCAAGCTGCTTTTCCATATTGGCGGTGAATTTAACATTAAATACCTTGGGCAAATGTTGAATCAAAATACCATTAACCGCTGTGCCTAGTTCGGTGGGAAGAAGCTTGCGTTCCTTCAGATCAACGTACTTCCGCTCCTTGAGGGTGGATATAATCGTGGCATACGTTGATGGCCGGCCGATACCATCGGCCTCCAGTCGCTTGACCAGCATAGCTTCGGAATAACGTACGGGAGGTTTGGTAAACGATTGAGTCGGTTTCAATTCGATTAGGTGGAGTGCTTCCTCTTTCTGTAACTGGGGCAAAGTCTCGACACCGTTCTCGCCGTTGCCGTTTTCGTCCGGTTCTTTTTCTTCGTGGTAGAGTTTTAAGAAGCCGTCGAATCCCATTCTCTGCGCGGTAGCTCTGAAAAGGAACCTGTCGGCGGTAATATCTACCGTCTCCACATCGAATCGCGCCGGATTCATTTGAGAGGCCACGAAACGATTCCATATCAGTGAATACAGCTTCAATTGCCGTGGTGATAGGTACTTCTTTACCTTGTCTGGAGGAAGATCCATGAACGTCGGGCGAATCGCTTCGTGAGCATCCTGGGCGCCTTTTCTCTTACCGTAGGTCACCGGCTTAGCCGGCAGGTAGGCGTTGCCATAGTGATCCTTGATAAAGCTGCGTACAGCGCTAAGGGCCTGACTGGAGACGCGCGTTGAATCGGTACGCATATACGTGATAAGGCCGATCAGACCTCTCTTACCGATTTCCGTTCCCTCGTACAGCTGCTGGGCGATGGTCATCGTTTGTTTGGGGCTGAAGCGGTGGACCTTGGCTGCTTCTTGCTGCAACGTAGACGTGATAAACGGCGCCGCCGGCTTTCGTACTTTTTCGGATTTTTTTATTTCTGAGACAACCCAGGTAGCTTTCTCCAGTTCTGCCAGGTAGCCATCGGCTTCCGATTTGGAGGTTATAGCGACCTTTTTGCTGTTCACTTCGGTCGGCTTGACAACGCTGCTGCCGTCGATTTTGACCAGGCGCGCCGAGAACTGCTCCTCTTTTGCAGTTTTGAGAAGCGCCGCGATCTGCCAGTATTCCTGAGAAACAAAGGCCTTAATCTCCGCTTCACGTTCACAGACAAGACGGAGCGCTACCGACTGCACCCTTCCCGCCGACAGATTGCGGGCCACTGTCTTCCACAGGAACGGGGAAACAGTATACCCCACGATACGGTCTAGAACACGTCGGGCTTGTTGGGCGTTCACCAGATTCATATTGATTTCACGGGGGTGCTTGATAGCCTCCAGTACAGCCGGCTTTGTGATCTCATTGAAGGTCACTCGCAGGAAGTCAGCTTTGGTGCCCTCTTTCAAGCTGGCGGCAACATGCCAGGCAATGGCTTCACCCTCCCGGTCCGGGTCCGGGGCAAGATAGATAGTTTTGGCTTTTTTAGCTGCTTTCCTGAGCTGGGAGATGACCTTTTCCTTCCCTTCCAACAGCTTGTATTCTGGCTGGAAGTCGTTGTCGGTATCGATTCCCAGGCGGGATTTGGGCAAGTCACGAATATGCCCAATGGTGGCCATGAGATCGTACTTTTTGCCCAGGTAACGTGTGAGCGTTTTGCACTTCGTCGGTGATTCAACGATAACTAGGTTGTCAGCCATGCTCAACCCTTTGCCTGCCTTAACCAAACAGTATTTATGTAATTACATCGAATCTGAGCGAGTAAACTTAACCTTGCCCCCCAAAAGATCTTTGAGGGCGACCATGGTAATCTTGCGGGAATCGATATCAACCTCGGGGTTTTCTTCCATTTGCTCGAGCTTTCGAAGCCGCTGCTCATTGAGATGACGAGCATGCTGTGCAGCTACAATAACCGCCTCATAGCGGTTCAAATGCAACTTCTCGAGCTCTTCTATCGGCAGTTTTTTCATCTGGCTCTCCTCATATATGCCAATAAGTTAACCCGTTATTTTCACTATTTGTTCCATATCCAGGTTTTTTGTTCGACAACGATGGCTGTCGATGATACTCAATACTTGCCGGACAGCAGTATTGAGGTCGTCATTAATAACAACGTATTCGAATCTGCGAAAGAGCTTCATTTCACGCCGGGCGTTTTGAAAGCGGACTTTGAGTTGCTCTTTCGACTCGGTTCCTCTTCTTTTCAGGCGTTTGCGCAACGCGGCCACAGAGGGAGGCAGGACAAAAACCGTTATCGCCCGAGGATAGACCTTCCTGAGCTTGAAAGCCCCCTTCACGTCCACGTCGAGCACCATCACGCTCCCCTGTCTGATGACCTCTTCAAGCGGAAGGCGCGGCGTTCCATAGCGGTACTGATGAACACAGCAGTGCTCGGCAAAAAAGCCACTTTTGGCCAATCGATTGAATTCTTCGTTGTTGATGAAATGATACTCACGGCCGTTTCTCTCGCCACGTCTCTTTTCGCGCGTGGTGTAGGAAATCGAGAATTGCCAGCCCTTTTTCTTTCGAGCAGGACTGAGTAACCGTTGGCAAATTGAGGTTTTACCCCCTCCCGATGGAGAGGATATGATCACGATTCTCCCAGGTTGGTTGACCTTCTTTTTTCCCCCGGATGACAACCGCCTACTCGACATTCTGCACCAATTCACGCAGTTTTTCTATTTCTTCTTTAAGGGCAATTACGGCGGCGGTGACTTCTGGTTCCGGGCTTTTGGAGGCGATGGTGTTGGTTTCCCTGTTCATCTCCTGAAGAATGAAGTTAAGCTTTTTGCCGACCGGCTGTTTCGACTTGAGGCTGTGTTGATACTGGTCCAGGTGGCTTGAAAGACGTGTGCACTCTTCGGAGATGTCGCTTTTCTCTGCGAAAACAGCAATTTCTTGCTCCAACCGACCAGGGTCGTACTCACCCGGGCTCACGAGTTCGCTTATGCGCGAGGTAAGCCTCTGACGATACTTCTCCACAACGAGCGAAGAACCACGGGCAATTCCTTTGATCAACCCGGCTATCACCTTCAGGCGTTGTTTCATATCCCGAGCCATTGCCGCTCCCTCTCTTTGTCGCATCGTGTCCAAATCGGCCAGGGCCTTGTCGGTCGCCTTTTTGATACCTGACCAGACGCGATCGTCATCGGTGATGTTAGGCTCCGATTGCACGATATCGGGAAGCGCCAGCAGGTCGCTCAGACGAATTTCGCCACTCAAATTCAAGGCTTTCTTGACAGCCAGCAACTGCCTGTGGTAACTCCTTACTGCGTTCTGGCTCAAGCGAAACCTACCAGGGGCATCTTCAGATTCCTCAAAGCCGACGAAAAGAGTGATTTTCCCTCTGTTGATTCTGACATTGACCATGTCCCGCAATCTGTGTTCCAGCAGAGAAAGCGTCCGGGGCAGCCGGGCCGAGACTTCCAGAAACCGGCTGTTGACACTCGATACCTCGACGGTGAAGCGGCCTGTCTTTGTAGTAACCTCAGCTTTGCCAAATCCGGTCATTGAATTCATGAGATTGCGCCTAAATCAACAAAGGCTCAAAAATAGAGGCTGATTGGCGCTTGTCAACCGTTATTCAGTAGAAAAAGCGCCTTGAGCTGCGGACCTTGCCATAACTCTGGATTTTCTCGGATCAATCATTTGTCCGGAAGGGGTTTTTTTGATGGCTGGCCGGGAAATCGTTGACATCCGGGTTAGAGTAGATTGAATCCTTTGCGCGGATCTTCGGATAATTCTGAGTTTTTTGGCTACTTCCCGATCACATTCGTAGCCATTGTCCAGAATTAGCTCGGCCATCCCAAGAATCGTCATCAAAGGGTTGTTAATCTCGTGGTACAGGGTACCAGCGGTAATCCGGATGAGGTCAGCCTGCTGTTTTTCCTGTAGTTTTTCGGCAGAGTCGAGTTTTTTTGTTTCGACAGGGAGCTGGGAGCACAGCTTGTCTATGACATCAGGAAAGGTCGAATAAAGGGAGCCATCGCGGATAAGATATACGTCGGCTTGGGCTTTGGCGGCTTCGGCAACCGCTATCTCCGATTCACTGCCTCCGATGGCAATAATGGGCATGGTGTGGTTCTCCCTGCGGATGAGTTCCACAAATCCCAAGCCGTCAACGTCTGGAAGATCAAGTCCGAGGATGGCAATATCAAATGTACTGCGACGTAGTTCGTTTAGAGCGGTCTGTCCGCAACTGAACACGCCAATGGAACTGGAAGGGAACTTCTCTGACAACTCTCCTGATATCAGGCGCGCCTGATACCGGTTCTGTTCCACGAGCAGTATTCTCAAGTCTTGTTTCATCGGTACCTATTGACTCTGCTCAGCCTGACCGGGGCAGCCCGTCTTGTTATGGGAATGGGAACGCCAGGAGCGCAGGGACAGATCGCCGTGCGCATTCAATTCGTTCTCAGCACCTTTAACATTGTGGCACACCGATCCGTCTTCACATACACCAAGTATACCCCAGCAGCCACAACCCTCCCCTCTTGGTTGCGGCCATTCCAGGTATATATTATATCGGCAGGGGGGACATAACTGTTGACTTTCTCCCACACCTTTTCTCCGGCGATGTTAAAGATCGAAATGGAGCTCAGCCTTCCAACGCTCGATCTTACAAAAATCCTGATGATATCGGTAAATGGATTGGGAGCTGCAGTGATCTGCAACTCCGAGGCAGCGTGCGTTTCCAGGAAAGCGTATGCTGTGTCAGCAAAATAGCCGACATCGGCCACCAGACCGATGCGTACCAAAGGTGCATTTTCTACCAAGCCGAAGATTTCCAGGTAGCCGGTCCCGTCACCGTGATCGGCAAACGTCGCGGAAGGTGGGAGATCAAAGGCTTTCAATACAGGAATCGAATCCGATCGTCCGGAAGTTGTGATAGGGACGGAAATGAGCCGGCTGATAGTCACTTGAATCGTGTCTATGGAATCAATCCTGATGATGTAGGCTGAGCGGGCAGCATCAAAAAGCCCGTATCCGTAGTCGTTGTCGGGGTGTGCGCTTCTGTCGCCATTCTGACGAATCAGATCGCGCAGCTCGGCAGCGGTCAGGCTGTTGTCATGTTCCAGCGCCAGGGTTGCGCCTCCGGTAGTGAGTGGCGTGGAAAATGAGGTGCCGGAGACGGCGGCATACTCGCCGCTATTTGTAGCCGCTACGACATCTACGCCGAGTGTCACAATGTCAGGCTTGGTGCGCCCGTCGGCAGTAGGGCCGGGCGATGAGAACGTGGCCACAACTGAATCCGCTCCTACTGCACCGACCGCGAGCACAGAATCGCCATCAGCCGGTGCTACAATATGCTTCCAGGGCATACGCCGGTGATTGCCAGCGGCGTTGAGAACGAGAATGTTTTTGGAGGCGGCAATATCGGCAGCGATCGTAATCAGGGCAGTATTGCCGTCAAGGTCCTCAAAGGAATAGCTGCCCGAGTCGGTGAATTCGGTATAGCCCACCGAGGAGCTGATAATATCGACGCCTATGGAGTCGGCCCATTCCGCGGCTCTTATCCAGTTGTCTTCCTCAAGCTTTATTTCAGTGTCGTGACAGGTTATTTCGGTCTTGGCCAGGAGGAAGTCGGCTCCGGCGGCAATACCTATTAATGTATCCGGGACATTGCCTCCGATCACGCTGAATACCATCGTGCCGTGACTATTCTGGTGGTTGCTGGGATTAGTATCTTCCGGGCACTCAGGCCCATCAACAGCTGTATCATTGTTAATGAAATCGTAGGTGGTTGCTATGTGCGTCGAATCAAAAACACGGAGATTGATCTCAAAACCGGTGTCAAAAAGGGCAATCATCACCCCTTTGCCGGTCAATCCCGCCTGATGCAGTTTCACGGCATTGATGAACCGGTTCTGGAAGAGTGTAGGTCCATAGGCCAGGGCGGTTGCTTTTGTTGGAAAATCTTTCGTTCGCAGCAACCGAATCTCCGGGGGGAATGCGGTACTGAGAGTTCGCACGAGATCGATCCGTTTTATAAATGAAAGAGACTTCAGCTTCTTGAGCTGATCGGAGTCAGCTTCGACCGAGACCGCCCGCAACCACTTCGACACGCCTCTGATGTGGGCGCCAGTGCTTTTTATCTGCGCCAGGGCATCTTGAGAGATCGCGTAGTCGTGCCCATCGACAAGCAATGTGACCGGATCAACCTTTGCCCGACGGGTGCGGGCTTTATCGGTGAGTGGAGCGGGAAGAGAATCAACGGCACTATCATTTAGAAATAGCCACAATTTATGGTAAATATCGGGAGGGGAGTTCTGAACTGCACATCGTGCCTGCTCGGTGACTACATTACCCTGCTGAGCCAAAAGAGAGGATGACCAGAACACGGCCAGTAGAGCTATTCTCGAGCAGAGTCTAATATTTAATTGCAACATTGTCGCTCACCGTAAATCGTCAAATGGGGGAAACAAAGCCTCGGAGAGATGGTATCTGAAACGCACCGGCAGCACCAAAAACACGCCATCGCATGGCTATAGTACCTTGGCAAGGAACTCGCGCGTGCGGTGGTTTTGTGGATTGACGAGGATTTGTTCGGGGGGGCCTATTTCGAGTATTTTCCCTTTGTCGAGAAACATCACCCGGTCGGCCATCTCGCGGGCGAAGCCCATTTCGTGTGTAACTACGAGCATTGTCATTCCCTCGTGCGCCAGTTGCTTCATCACATCCAGCACTTCGCCGATCATCTCCGGGTCCAGCGCGGAAGTGACCTCGTCGAACAGCATAACCTTGGGATTCATGGCCAGCGCCCGCGCAATCGCCACCCGTTGTTTCTGGCCACCTGACAACTGTGCCGGGTATGCGTCTATCTTGTCCTCAAGGCCGACCTTGCACAGTAGCTCTTTTGATATTCGGGTGGCTTCGGCGCGAGACCGTTTCCGTACGACTCGCTGGGCCAGGTTGATATTATTCAGCACCGACAGATGTGGAAAGAGATTGAACTGCTGAAAGACCATACCGACCTCGAGACGGACCCGGTGAATATCACGTTGCTTTCTGTCAATCTTGATGTCGTCGATGTTCATTTCTCCCTCATGTATCTCTTCGAGGGCGTTCAAACACCGCAGGAGGGTGGATTTGCCGGAACCGGAGGGACCAATAATAACAACCACCTCTCCTTTCTCGACAGCCAGAGTTACCCCGTTGAGCGCCTCTACTGACCCGAAGCGACAAGCTACCTCTTTGAGTTCAACGAACATCGTGGCTTGCTCCATATCCGTGGACGGCAGCCCGCTTTTCAAGATAGTGCACCAGCCGTGTCAACGATAGCGTCATAACAAGGTAGATAGCGCCCACGACCACCCAGGTGTGGAAATCAAGAAAAGTCTCACTGGCATGCTCCCGTCCTGCGCGAGTCAGTTCACGCAAACCGATGATCGAAACAAGCGAGGAGTCCTTCAGACAGGCAATAAACTCATTTGCGCACGGCGGCACGACAATGCGGAATGATTGTGGGAGGATGATGTGCCGCAGGGTTTGCCATCGGGTCATTCCCAGCGACATGGCGGCTTCATGTTGTCCGTAATCGATGGCCTCGATACCGGAGCGAAAAATCTCTGCCATATAGGCACCGTAACAGACTCCTACTGCTAATACGCCGGCGACAAAGCGATCCAGATTGATAAACTTCCCGAGGCCGAAATAGAAGAAAAAGATCAGCACCAATAGTGGTATCCCCCGCAGCACATTGATATAAGCCCCGGCGATCCACTGGATTGCCCGGTTGCTGCAAATACGCGCTACGCCAAAAACAAGCCCCAGAAACAGGGCAATTAGATAGGCTAAGACGCTGATAGCTATCGTCCAGTGAACAGCCTGGATGAGGTAGAAGAATATAGTAGAGAGAATCTTAAGTTGTTCGCAAAGCCACGGCATAGACGTCCCTATCTTATGATATATAATAACCAACACAACCTGCGACGTCAAGATTGAGAGATTGAGGGTAATGCCCCACTCAGTCATCAGCTATGTATCAGAAGATTCTGCTGTGTAGCTGCTACTTTGCCTGACGGTTCCTCTTTGCATGTGTGTTTCAGGCAATGGCTTGGAGCTGTCGGGCCGAGTGAGGTTGTCTCAAAAGTTGGTTCCAGTTGAATTAGATCTACACCAAATGAGGCCGCCATTCTCTAACTCCGCGTAGCGGCAGGCTTTATGTCCACAGGTGGCGTTGTCACGTTTAGGCGGGAGACAAGCCCCCATTCTACGCAAGACAGGACAGTTACCTTTTGAGACAGCCCCGATTCACTTGACAACATCTCACGGTGAATACCAGATTTTAGAACAGCCTCCCCAAGTCTGCCGCCATTGATATTGATTATGAAACAGATTTCTCGTTTATTCGTTGAGACCTTTTAGAGATTATCACAACGACAAAGGGAAGGAAAAGATGAAACCAAGTACCATTACAGGATTCCTGGGAGTCATTCTGGTTGGGCTGGGTGTTTTCATGCTGGTAAAGCCCGTCGGTCATGGAGGGATTATACCCCTTCTCATCGGTGGCGCGCTGATATTCCAGGCCTTAAGGGGAGGGCGGGTGGCCACCCTTGTTTTTGGCCATACCTGCATTGTTGTCGGGGCATACCTGATTACCTGGGGAATTCTGTTGTTGCCGTATTCCGAACCAAGGATGGCCCATATTTTCGGACGTCCCCTCTTCTGGGGAATTTTCTCACTGATGGGCGGCATCTGCGCAATTTTTCACGGTTTCTGCCGTTGTATAACAAAACAAGTGGACCAATTCGAAGGGAATCAAAAGGCAAAGACAGTTACGAAGACAACCTGAGACAGTTTTTTTAAGTTTACTGCACGACTAATAGGCCAATGGCAGGTTGGGCTCCGAATGGAGTGGAGCGAAAGGAGAAACCCAACATGCTATTTTTTATCTTTCTTTTTGAAAAGGTCCTTTAGGAAGTTACCGGCTTCCTTGGAGAGGTTGTCCTTAGCGTTTTTTCCCAGCGAGGAATAGTCAAAGTTGACTTTGGGTTTATCAATGGTACCACCGATGGCGAGAGGAAGCTTGATGCGGTCAACGCTCTGATCGCCGAGCAAACTGGCCAATCCGCCCAGTAGGCCGCCCTGCGATATCAAGTGTGCTGTCCAATCTCGGGACAACAGAAGCGAGCCCCTGTAGTCGATTTCCCCATCGAAGGAGTAAAACCCGTCAAGCTCCAGATTGCCGGCGTTGCCAACCTCTGTTTTAAGCTTGTCAACGCGGACCTTCCCGTCCTTAACCGCTATGTTTGTGCTAAGCTCCTTGAGCGGCTGTTCGCGTTCAAATGACTGACCTGCTTGTTTTGCCAGCCCTGCAATAGCGGAGTAAAGCAGCCCGGAGGTGACGATTTTGCCGTCGTGTATGTCGGCCTTGCCGTTCATGGTCAACGAATTGAGAAACTCATCCGGTTCCCAACCACTGGCTTGGTAAGTTCCGTCAACATTGGTCTTCCCAAACAGGTGACCACCGAATTTCGAAAAGCGACTTACAAAATCGTCAGCCTCGATCTGTGTCGCTTTGAAGTCGCCTGTGTAACGAGGGTTATCAAAATCGCTTAAATCAATAGTGGTGCTGCCGGCGACATCGCCCGAGTAAACTTTACCGGTTGTACTATAGCACTTGATCCTGCGGTTTTGAATCTTGAGCTTCCCCGTCAGGTGGGTGAACTCCACTTGGCTGTACACGAGGGTGTCGATTTTGAAGTTGCCCTGTCCATCTATGTCGGGCAAAATAAGCGGGGGGACGGAATCAGCCGGCAGTGCAGCCCGGTTGGTGCCGGAACCGGGAACCGCTTCAGGGAAAAGTCTATCCGTGTCAAAGCGATGTGAAGTGAGCATAAAGACGAACTGGGGTTTTTTCAGTTTGCTGCGATCGACCGATTCTATCGGCAGCAAATAGGGCAGGGGATCGATCAGTTTGCCTGAAAATGTAACATCGCTGGACTCAAACTTGACCACCATATCGTTTACCGCTATTGTGTCCGGCCCCATGCGCATATTCGCCTCGAAGTATTGAATTGGTTCCGGTAGCAGACTGTCGGTAAAAGAAGCGTTGGTAATTGATAATTCCCCTCGCGGCTTGAGGGTGGCTATGTCGGTGGCGTCGCCGGTTACGTCCAGATTGATGTTGATTGTTCCCTTCAACTCCGGATTGCCCACAGGCGGCATAAAGGGACTAAACATGGCCAGATCAAGTTGGCCGCCCACGTGGGCATCCAACGAGACAGGGATTTGCTTTGCCTGTTGTGTTTCCGTCATCATAAACGGTACCAGGTTGACGATACGCCCGGAGAGGTCTACGCGGCCGGACGATATCCTGGCCGACAATTTCTTGATGCGAGTGATCGTATTGTCGAAGTAGACGTCAAGGGAAAAGGATTCGATCGGCTCAGGCAACAGCTTTGAATTGTAACTTCCTTCCGGAATCAATAGCGATCCTGAAAAATCCAGGTTCTTGGCATCCTTTGCGCGCCCCGACACTTTGATGTCGAAATCCGTTTTCCCGGAAAGCTCATGGTTGTCCTTTGCGGGTAGGAAGGGTTTAAGATAGGCTAAGTCGAACCTGCCAGTTAGTGCCCCATTGACGATGGGGTCATCGAAATTGTCGACAACAAGGTGACCCTTCAGAGGTTGACCGTCAAAGGTGCCCTCTTCGATATTCATGCGCACATTATCGGGCTTGAAATCAACCAACGCCTCTCGTAACTGAAGCTGCCCGGCCAGGTCCTTTTTGGACATGGTCATATCGCTGATGACAGCAGTCCCGGCATACGAAATCGGCTCTTTCCTGCTATTGTCATACTCAAGGTTGACATCGAGGGAGAAGTCGCCCCCTATAGAGAAATCTCCCAGTTCGGCAAGCTGATCCTTGGGTAGTAACGAGAAAAGGTCTTTGACCGAGATTGTCCCGGATTTGATGCCAGCACGAGCCTTGAAAGAGCTGTCGGTATACGTCAGGTCTCCCGTTAAGGTCAAAGCCAGTTTGTTGACAGCTAATTGCGCTTCCTTCACTGAGAGATACCCCTGTGCCACCTCGTATGCTGCTCTGTAATGAAGCTCACACGAAAGGGATGGAAGCGGTTTCTCAGTTGCGATCAGGACGCTGTCGACAGTAACTCTGCCGGATGATTCGTAGAAATCCCGACGCGGGTTCTTTAGAGCTGTGGACAGGTCTAGCCCTTTCAGATGAATCTGTATATGAGAGCTGTCATCGAGGTAGTCAAGACTGCCGCCGTTGATCTCAAGGCGTTCAAAACTCACGGCAGCGGCAGCGGCTTTGGTCTCGGGAGCCAGTTTCTCTGTCGGTGCCTGTGGCGCTGCCTTTTCAGGGAAAGTGAAGGTGTAATTATTGGTGCCATCGATCCTTTTGATCATCACGATGTGAGGATTGTCAATGACCAGCTTATCAACACGGTACTTGCTGGAAAGCAGCGGCAATATCTGAAGTTTTAGGTCCACCACATCGGCAGCCAGAAGGTTGCCCGCTTTCATACTGGGTGGGCTGCCGACGGTGACGGTTTTCAACTCGATGCCCAGCCCACCCCACAACGATACAGACACATCCTCGACGCCGATAGGCCGCCCCAGCATCTTGCTGCCCCGCTCGATGGCAAGCGCTTTGGCCTTTTCCACCGGGAAGAACAGCTTGAGACCAACAGCGAGCATAATCAGCAGGACGATCAGAACGGCCACAGTCCAACCGAGTATTTTTAGCAGCTTTTTCATCAATATTTCTCTGTTTACGGTTTCTTACACGATTTAAACAGGATAGTTCGGTTACGCCTGACAATCAATTAAAAAACCAGTAGGTCAAAAGCCCTGTGAGGTTGTGACATAAGAGAGTAGGTCGGGTTCCGAATCCGCCTCTGGCGGATGAGAAACCCGACAATATCTTTTCCGGAACAATACAAACGGGGCGGTTGTTATAGAAAATAACTTATGGGTTTACTTGATAAGCTGTTCAATCGACCTCCGAAGTCGGCTATGAATCTTGGACGAAATGCTCCTTGCTGGTGCGGCAGCGGCAAGAAGTATAAGAAGTGTCACTATGAATCGGATCAGAAGTACTTCAATAGCAAAATTATGGACGCTGCCTGCAAAACCTCCGGCTGAAGGAGGTAAACGAGGTGAGTTTCACCTCTTTTAATTCAGCCGTTTCCCGGCCTTTATCAACATCCTGTTAGAGATCGAGTGTTTCTCCCGGCTTCATAATAATAACCTCGGCACCGGAGACCTTGGAGGCGAAATCTTCCGGTTTTACCTCAATAAGCGGCCAGGTGCCGTAGTGGATAGGAACCACTTTTTTCGGTTGCAAGAACTCAACGGCTTTCACGGCATCGTCTATCCCCATAGTAAAGTTATCCCCTATGGGAATAAAAGCCAGGTCTATCTTGTTCATTTCACCGATCAGCTTCATGTCGTAAAATAGGCCGGTGTCGCCGGGGTGGTAGACTGTTTTGCCGCCGATTCTCACCAGGAATCCAACCGGCGGGCCGGTGTAGCGCGAGGCATCGTCGCCGAAGCCGCCGCCGTGGTGGGCGATAGTCAATTTTACTCGCCCGAAGTCAAAGTCATGGGCGCCGCCAATGTGCATCGGGTGAATGTTTGCTCCCGCAACACCGCACAGGTTGGCCAGTTCGTAACTGGCAATGACCATGGCGCCTGTTCGCTTGGCAATCGAGACAGCGTCGCCGAGGTGGTCGCCGTGGCCATGGGTGACCAGAACGTAGTTGACGTCGATCTCGTCTGCCTTGACTACAGCCTGCGGGTTGCCGGTTATAAAGGGGTCGATAATGAGCTTGTGTTTACCTTCAGTAATGGTCACGCAGGAATGGCCTAAGAATCGTATCCGGGGCATAGCTTCCTCCTTGGTCTGTGCTTTCTTGCGAATCCTTTGTCCGAAAGAAACAAGTCTCCACGATACTTGTCAAGGCAGATAGAGCTATTCCAGTTGAGCGGGATCGGCCAATGCCTGTCTTCAGCCATTAACAGGAGAGCCATTCCTCTGCGCTTCCTCTTGAGTTGAGGAAGTTCTATTTGACTTCGCTTGTTTTATCTGCTAATTCAAGAATTGGAAAAACAGGCACAATAATAACAACCCCCAACAACAAAGGAGAGAACATTTGAATCCTTAACTGATAGGATATCCACATACACCAGGTAGCGATTGCCTGAGAGAGGAGAGATGATGCGCGATTCGAAGAGAATTTGGAGTATGGTTCTATTGCTGGCGTTACTTGTATCAGGAGCTGCGGTTCAAGCAGAAGATAAGACGGTGAGTGGCTGGCAATCATCACTTATTACAGACCTGACAGCAACCCAGACTGCCTATTCAGATTCCTGGCAGGGTGGAGAAGCGGGGTCGATCAACTGGGTGGGTAACCTCAATGGCTTAGCGGAGAAACAGGCATCGGCCTGGTTCAACTTCAAGTCGGCCCTGAAGATGTCATACGGTCAGACGATGACTCAGGACGCCGAGACGAAGGACTGGAGCAAACCCACGAAATCCACAGATCTGATTGACTGGGAAAACGTGGGACGTTTTACCTTCGGCATGTATGTTGATCCTTATGCCGCCTTCAGATTGGAAACACAGTTTATGGATGCCTCGGTGGAAGACAAAAAGCGTTATTTCACGCCCATGAAACTCACAGAATCAGCCGGTATAGCTCGGATGTTCTACCACAAGGACAAAGATCAGATAGTCAGTCGTCTGGGCTTGGCCCTCCGCCAGATAGTTACCGAAGCAATAGTCGATGAATATCTCAGCACTGAACGCGCAACTGCCACTGATGGCGGCATAGAATCAGTGACAGACGCTAATCTTTCTCTCAGCGACCGCTTGAAGTACACCGGCAAGCTGACACTGTACAAGGCTCTCTTTTTCTCCGACAAAGACGATTTCGCAGGAACGGAGTTTGAGGACGATTGGCAGGCAATTGACGTCAACTGGGAGAACATCGTTAACGTCCGCATTACCAAGGTGATTACGGTGAACTTCTATACCCAATTCCTCTATGACAAGCAGGTGAGTCGCAAAGGAAGATTCAAACAGACGCTCGGCGTTGGCCTTGTCTTTCAACTGATATGGTGATGGTACGGTTCCGTTGTCTTTGCTTTCGAGACTGGGTGGCCCACCTACCTTTGGCGGACTGTGGGTAATAAAATAGGTACAACGAACTGCCGAGAGTGTTGAAGCTCTCCAGGCCGGATGTGATTAGAACTTTTCAACCAGTTTTCGAGTACCTGAAAATAGCCATTAAAGAGGTGTTCAGACATCAGTTCAACTCAAGGTCCAAGTATTCCGCATATTACTGTTGAAAAATGTGGCCTTTGAAACACTAATCAAAGCTTCCTGACACTCACAGTTTTTTTTATTTTCAGGTAGCACACACAGTGTGGATATTCGCGTACGCTACAGAGCGTAAGGTTACAGTCAAAAACCTACGTGCTTGTTGAAGAATATAACAAGCGTAATAGCTGATCCAACGGCTAACGGATGATATAGCAATCTCTTCGGCATTCAATATTCAAGATTGCCACGTCCGCCGCCGGCGGACTCGCAATGACAACATGGGTACTTTTTCAACACTCCCCAAGCTGTGGGGCACCCGGCGCAAGCACTACAACACGAAGAGACCACACAGCTCGCCGAGCTATCGCCCACCGGCTCCAGAGGTCATTCAACCAGTAACCAGCTTTACAGGAATTATGACACGACTAACTTAGGAAGTGGTGCAATAACCGGAGGCATGTCAGGCCAGGTCGGCGATCAATTGAAGACGCAAAAAAAGTGACTTGGATATCGTAAGACGATTTGTTATACTGGAACTCGTGGACAGACTGAATATAAACATGTTAAGGCTTAAGTTGTTGGAGTGTTCCCCTCAGCAAGCCAAAAGACCTGAGGTCAGCCGCTTGAGGACAGCAAATTCAATAGAACCGCACGCACGACGGGGGTAAACCAAGAAGATATTGTGTCTTTTGGCTACTTCAGTCTGAGATTACGGAAACTGCCCGACCAGTTTGGCCGCTGTCCGAGTCACGGACAGGAAGGTTCTTGATGTCGGTGGCCGGCTGCTCAACTAAGTGCAACTGAAGAATTGATTGCCATAGTAAGGTGTATTTGAGTCTAACTAAGCGACACAAGAAGGGCGTTGAACTTATCGAGATCAATGGGAATCTCTGTAAGGGATGCGACATATGCATTGAATTCTGCCCCACGGATGTTTTCCGGAAGTCCGACAGGCTCAACAGGAAAGGGTACTATCTCCCGGTGGTTGCAAAGGTGGAGGAATGCACAGGTTGTCGCCTTTGTGAGCTGTTGTGCCCTGAGTTAGCGATTGTCATTACAGATGAGCGAAAGCCCGGTAACGTAAAAGTAAATACAACTCATGGTGATTAACGAAAGCAGGAGACAATACCTCGACCGTCTTGGGGGCAAGACATACTTCATACTTGGAGATGAGGCGTGCGCATACGGGGCAATCTATGCCGGCTGCGGTTTCTTTGCCGGCTACCCGATAACGCCAACCAGCGAAGTGGCCGAGTTGATGGCTATGGAACTCCCCAAGGCGGGCGGCGTATGCATCCAGATGGAGGATGAGCTGGCCAGCATGGCCGCCATCATCGGCGCTTCCTGGACCGGTGCCCGCACCATGACGGCAACCAGCGGCCCCGGTTTCTCGCTTATACAGGAGAACATCGGATACGCAGTGATGACCGAGACGCCCTGCGTAATAGTCAATGTCCAGCGCTCAGGGCCCTCGACCGGTCAGGCCACCAAACCAGCCCAGGGGGATGTCATGCAGGCACGTTGGGGTACTCATGGAGACCATGACATAATTGCGCTTTCCCCCAATTCTGCCCAGGAGTGCTTTGACCTCATGCTGGATTGCTTCGACCTTGCAGACGTGTACCGAACCCCAGTGATCATGCTGATGGATGGCGAGGTTGGCCATCTAAGAGAAAGTATCACAATGCCGGAGGCATCGTCGATCAAGCATACGTCGAGGAAGAAAGCCAGACCCGGTGAGGATGTATTCGGTGGACAGGAGCTAGTACCGGGTATGATCCACTACGGTGAGGGGTGGAATGTCCATGTAACGGGCTCTACCCATTTGCCCAACGGCATGAGGGATGTATCAACACCCCGGGTGCACGATGATCTCATAAGACGGATTTACAGAAAGATCGACGAGAATCGGGAGAAAATCGTCCGTATCGAAACGGATATAGACGACAATGGAAGGGCCCGTGTTGGCGTCATCTCGTATGGAGCCACCGCGAGACCTGCTTATGGTGCCGTCAGGTTGGCGCGGGCACAAAGCAAGAACGTGGATTTCCTGAGACTAATAACGATATGGCCGTTTGCCCGAAAGCAGGTGGCCCAGTTCGCCGAAGATCTGGACATCATTCTGGTGCCGGAGATGAACCTTGGCCAGATGTCGAGAGAAATCGAGAGATTTGTCGATTGTGAAGTCGTCTCGGTGTCGAAGATCGGCGGTGTTTCCCACTCGGTAGACGAGATACACAAGGCTATTATGGAGGCGATCTAATGCCTGAACCCCGACACAGACTGATGGACTACGTCCGGGAAGAGATCATGCCTCACCGCTTCTGTGCCGGTTGCGGATGCGGAACGATACTGAATGTATTCACCAATGCGGTTGCGAACATCGGCTTGGAACCTACCCGGATGGTCTGCGTCTCTGGTATCGGTTGTTCCTCGTGGATACCAAGCCCCTATTTCAAAGCCGACACTCTCCACACGACCCATGGCCGTCCGATAGCGTTCGCCACCGGCGTAAAGATCATGCGTCCTGACCTGACGGTAGTGGTGATAGCGGGCGACGGAGACGTGGCTGGCATTGGCGGTAACCATCTCATCCATGCCGCCCGGCGCAATATCGACCTCTCAGTGTTCATGGTAAACAATATGATCTACGGTATGACCGGCGGCCAGGTGGCCCCCACGACACCTGAGGGTGTGAAGACCGCCACCACTCCGCATAGAAACGTTGAGCCGCCCTTCCGAGTGGCCGACCTGGTAGTCGCAGCCGGGGCCAGTTATGTTGCTCGATGGACGACCTACCATGTGTTTCAGCTTATGAAATCTATGCAGCACGCCATGACAAAGAAGGGATTCAGCTTCATTGAGATCGTCTCGCAATGCCCGGAATACTACGGCCGCAGGATCGGGCTGAGAACAGGGGTTGACCTCCTCAAGAGATTCAAGCAACAATCGGTCCGCGTTGTGAAAGCTCAGGGGATGACTGAACAGGAGCTTCAGGACAAGATCATAGTCGGCAAGCTGTGCGACCTGGATCGCCCCGAGTTCGTGACGCAACTGCACGAACTGACCAACGAACAAGTCGAGCTTCTGAGAAAGGAGACGACCAATTGATTATAAGGTTTGTAGGTTTCGGCGGTCAGGGGATAATTTTGTCAAGCTACATTATGGGCCAGTCCGCCGTCTTTGACGGTAAGAAGGCAATTCAGAACCAATCCTACGGTAGTGAATCCCGTGGTGGGGAATGCCGGGGTGACGTAATCATCTCTGAGGATGAAATCTACGAGTTGGAGCCCACCAGACATGATGTGTTAGTTGCGATGACTCAACCCGGCTATGAGAAATTTGTTCCCCTTTTGCGGCCTGGAGGCACTCTGATTCTGGACAAGGACCTGGTGGTCACCGACAGCAAACTTGAGCCCCGGGGCATAAAAAAACATGTGATAGCTGCCACCGACATAGCGTTCAAGAAATTTGGTCGGAAGATCGTTGCGAACATGGTAATTCTTGGCTACATGAATACCCTACTATGCCCGGTGTCGGAAAGAGCGCTGGAGAAGGCCATTTCCAGAAGTGTTCCCGAGGATACCGAAGAATTGAATCTGAAGGCCATGCGCGAGGGAATCGAACTGGCCAGGCAGGAGAGCGAAGCCAAGTAGCGAATCTGTTGCCTGCATGGTTGAGGTGTCGGCACCGGGCACCTGCGCGCACGGCTCATAGTATGAGGTTCTGGAAAAGGACGAGTGAGGCTGGTCGAAGATCTCCTGGAAAGCGTTGCCGATCTGGATTGCCCCGTCAATCGGGTATGCGTGGGTCTCCACTGGACTGTGGTGGAAAGCAGGAACACCGGCATGGCTCACACCTATAAGACAGGCAACAAGGTGGAGCTTGAGTCCTCAGGTAACCTTGTAGGCAAGAGCGCGCTTGAACTCGCCAAACGCCTCAGGAGCTGGGAGCCCCTGGAGGCGAGCCTGGGTGTCGCAGCTCTGAACTCCCTTATTGAGCCTGCCGGTGAGCGGGGTAACGTGTTCGCTAACATCCTTGGAATGGCCGAGGGAAAGACCGTCACGGTTATCGGAAGATTTCCGTCCAACGACCAAATTGCGCAGGTCGCAGGGCACGCACACTTTCTTGAAATGGAGCCGCAAAAGGGGGAGCTTCCCCCAAGTGCCTGTGAGGAAGTGATACCCGCATCCGACATAGTGGTGATTACAGCCACCGCTCTGATAAATAAGACCCTACCGCGCCTTCTTGAACTCAGCACGAACGCGAAAGCCATTGTTCTCGGCCCGAGTACACCGATGAATGATGTCCTGTTCAGTCACGGAGCTGATATTCTTGCCGGGGTTCGAGTCACCGACGCGGATGCACTTGTGGACAGCATTATGCAGGGAGTCAAAAAGTTCAACAAGCTCGCCGGCATCGAAGCAATCATAAGACCATAGAGAAAACGTAGGTCACGCCGACTCGCGGCGTGACAAAATGAATGTCAAGCTCCAAGTGGGCTTGACTTACCGTACTATCTCAATAAAGCCCGTTCAAAATCTTCATTACCTAGAGCACTGCCCCGTTCGATGCAAAGCATGAGTATTGATGATAGAATATCGAAGGAATCATCTAATGCACGGTGCAACTTCTCATCGGAGATTCTTCCCCCGTGCACAGCTTTTGATCTTACATCATACAGCTTCTTCGTTTTCTTGTAGAAATCTATCCTTTCATCTCCTCGAGGCTTCAATAAGGAGGCTGTGATTGTGGATAGCCTGTAGACTGTTTCTGATTTCAATTCAAGAATCGATTCAATTCCTGCCCAAATGCGTGAAATTGCAGTCCTTAGATCTTCGGAAAATCTCCAGTCAACTGCTGCTTTCAAAGAGAAATAGAAACGCTCTGATTCTGCGCACAACCTATTGAATTTATCATAGTTGGCGTAGACCCAATCTATGTCATCATCGGAGATTTCGGAGTCTTTACAATTCTCATTCAGGACTAGCTTTCTGTGAAAATCGAGTATCTGGTAATGAGGTCTTCGCTTTTCTGGTGAGTTTTCGTGATTTTCCTTGATGCCAGTATCTGCCAATAGTCCGTCTGAGACAGCTTGTCTTATTCTCTTAGCTGTCTCCCATGATTGGCTGCAACCAGCCAGAGGAAGATGCTTTGTATAACCTCTCAATGTTAGAAGGACCAAAGCCAACCATGCTCGATTTAAGGTATCAAATCCCGGTGTGACGTCAGAGTCCCTGGCGGAGACAATCTCCGTCGTTGCCAAAGGCAGAAATGGTTCAAGCATGGCCCATTCTCTGAATCCGACTGCCCCCAAACCAGCTAAATCAAAGACGCTGAGCGGCTCGTGGAGTCTCCTCAGGATGAGGCCCGGGGCAAGGACGACACTATCCTTCGTAATGTGTAAGTTCCAACACAAGATGTACCAATTGCCCTCGTGCATTTCAATTCTCTTGCCGCTAACTAACAATTAGATTGATCCGCATAAGATGCGGAACTTCGGTTTCCTGCCCGTATAAGACGCCGTCGCTTCGTCTGAAAAACACGCGATAATCCTTTCAGCTTCAGTCACTTGCATTCCATGCAAAAACTTATCTTGGCGTTTTGTATGGGTCGGCATAAAAACCCTTTCGATTCAAGCCTCACGAGTGTAGAATAACGCGAACCACGGAAAAATGTCAATCGCGAATTCTCTCGTTTCAGCAGAGCCTTTGTTATGAACGTTTGCCCCGATTTGCCTGCATCGTCGCAATCAACCGTTCTGGGGTTACCGGAAGTTCGTCGATACGAATACCCGTAGCATCGTAAAGGGCGTTGAGAATCGCCGGGATAACCGGCATGATCGCTCCTTCGCCGACCTCTTTTGCCCCGTAAGGCCCATGGGGTTCATTTGATTCCACGATAATCGCATCCAGATGGGGCATGTCAAGCGCAGTGGGGATCTTGTATTCAGCGAGATTGGCGTTTACGATGCGTCCCTTATTGTCGTATATGATTTGCTCCATCAACGCCTCCCCCATGCCCATCATCATTGAACCCTGCATTTGACCTTCAACCTGCGTACGGTTGATGGCAAATCCACAGTCATGGGCGCCGGTAATATTTTCAACTGTAATCTCGCCTGTTTCAAGGTCAACCGAAACCTCTGCTATCTGCGCCGAACAACCGAAAGCCGGAGAGGTACCAACCGTGGCTCCCTTGAAGGAACCGCCCAACGGCGGCGGGCGGTACTTGCCCGTTCCAACGATACTACCGCGTTCGAGAAAGGCAATACGACTGGCCTCGCCAAATGTCAGATGGGGTCCCTCGGGCAGGTCCGTGAAGCCTTTGTGTTCCTGTAAGTATTCCTTTCGTAGTTCTGAGAAATCGATCTCACCGGCCGAGCTCACAAGTTGACCATCTCTGAGATCAAGCGTTTCAGGAGGTCTTTCCAATCTGCCGGCTACAGCCTCCAAAATCTGGCGCTTTACGTCTCGAGCCGCTTCGCGGCAGGCATGACCGGTCATAAGTGTTGTGCGGCTGGAATAGGCACCTAGATCGACGCTGAGACTGGAGTCACCCGAAACCACTCTCACGTCGTCCAGGGATAGGCCCAATTCCTCGGCGGTGATCATGGCCAGCACTGTATCCGAGCCCTGACCGATGTCGGCCGCTCCCGAGGAAACAGTGACCCCGCCGCCAACCTCATCAACTTTAGTTATGACAGTGCAGTGGTAAGTCCGGGAACGGTAAATCGGATAGCCTGCGCCGGAAACGAAAAAGCCACAGGCAGCGCCAATTCCCTTGCCGTCACGACGGGTCTTGCCGCCGGAAGAGCGTTTCCTTTTCCAAGCCGCCGAGTCTCTGACCGCTTCCAGAGCCTCGCGCATGCCAAAGCTACTGACAAACAGCTCATTGCAGGTCGTCTCGCCTGCCTCCATCACGTTTTTCAAACGCAGTTCGATAGGATCCATACCCAGCTCTTCAGCGATGCGATCAAGCTGCACCTCGAACAGGGCGCGGGCGATAACGGCGCCATGCCCCCGTTGGGCTCCGCAGGCCGGTTTGTTGGTGACAACGCGGTAGCCGTCGTATTTCATGTTCTTGAGCCGGTAGGGTCCCCCCAGAAGGGAGCCGGAGTAGTAAATCGTAGCGATGCCAAAACTGGCGTAAGCCCCACCGTCCAAAATGCATCGATGTTCAAGGAACGTCAGACGGCCGTCCTTTTTGACACCGGTAGTCATGGTATGGAAGAACTGGTGCCGCGCCCGCGAGTGTAGGAAGACCTGCTCCCGATCGAATGTGAGCTTGACCGGTTGGCCGGTTTTCAACGCCAACAGGCACGTTGCCAGTTCGGCGGTAGAGCAGGAGGCTTTAGGGCCGAAACCGCCCCCAACCGCGGGCTTTATCACTCGAACTTTATGCAAGGGAAGGCCGAGGGCCATTGCCAGAGTACGCTGGACATAATGAGGAGCCTGAGTGGAACTCCACATAGTCAGGTTGCCGTGAGAATCCATCTCGGCCAGTACGCTCTGCGGCTCCATGAAAGCGGCATCCTGCATCTTGCTCGTAAGGTGGTCAGTGCGCATAAGATAAGAATCTTTGCGCCCATCCTCAATGTCGCCGAAGTGCCAGTGGACCTCTGCACAGACATTATTCTTGTATGTCTCGTGAAGTTGCGGTTGGCCATCATCCATGGCGGCGCGGCCATCCAGGATCGTGGGAAGCTCCTCAAAATCGACCTTTATGAGGCTTACTGCCTCGAGGGCCGTATCTAAATCGACGGCGGCCACAGCCACAATCTCATCCCCCACATAGCGCACCTTATCGTGGCAGAATATGGTCTCATCATAACGGGCCGGGCTGACCCCGTACGGCGTCGTACCGGCCTCACGGTGAGTCACCACCGCCTTTACACCGGGCAGACGCTCAGCGCGTGACGTATCTATGTTCAGTATGCGGGCGTGAGCCACTGGGCTGTGTAAGATGGCGCCGGTCAGCATCGTAGGCCGCTTGAGATCGTCCGTATAGAGTGCTTTACCTGTTACCTTGTCGACAGCGTCCACCCGAGGGGCGCGCGTGTTGAGAATGCGGTATTTGCTCATGGCGTTTCCTCAGAAGCTGCTTGGATGGCTTCAACTATTTTCTGGTAGCCGGTGCAGCGGCATAGGTTGCCGGAGATGGCTCTGCGAATATCCTGTTCGCTGGGATGGGGATTACTTCGCAGAAGCTCGGTTGCCGTCATCAACATACCCGGTGTACAGAAACCGCATTGAATAGCGCCCTGGTCTACAAATGCCTGTTGAAGGTGGTTCAGTTTGCCGTCTTTTGCCAATCCTTCAACCGTTTCAACCGAACAGCCATCGGCCTGGATGGCCAGTGTAAGACAGCTAAATGTGGCCACACCATTCAAAAGCACTGTACAAGAGCCGCAATCACCGATACCGCACCCTTTTTTTGTTCCGGTTAAACCCAAATCTTCACGTAACAACTCAAGTAGCGTGCGGCGGGGTTCCACAGCGAGTTCAGAAGTAACGCCATTAACGGTCAATGAGATTATCTTCTTCATCGATTTCCCCTAGCCCGCATGAGAACGGTTTTCAACAGACGTAAGGTTAGCAACTCTACCATCTGAACGCGATACCAGGCCGAGCCTCGATGGTCATCGATAGGGCGTGCATCTCCAGCGGCTGCCCGAGCAGCCTTCTGAAGGATCTGCTCGTCTGGAACATTTCCGACTAAGGTTTCTTTTACCGATTCCGCCAAGATTGGCGTCGGCCCTACGGCACCAAGGGTAACCTGTACGTCCTTAACGGGGCCATCCGGTTCTTCAAGTGCAAGCCAGACAGCCACACCGACAGTAGAGATTTCGAGCGCCTTTCGGTTTGCCAGCTTGTAGTAGGCGCTGCCGGAATGAGGCAATCGAGGCGGGTAGTAAACATCAGTCAGTATCTCGTCCGGTTCGATGGCTGAGATGCCCGGCCCGCGAGGGAAATCCTTTGCCGAGATAGTGCGCGCGCCGGACGGTCCGTGCAGGGTTAGCCTGCCATTCAGGGCTATAGTCGAAACAGCCATATCTGCAGCAGGGCGAGCATTGGCAATATTCCCACCCAACGTACCGCGATTGCGAACCAGCGGGCTGCCCAGATTGTCGGCGCCTTCGGCAAGAGCAGTCCAGCCGTCGCGAACCTCCCTCGAACGCTCAATTTCGCTGATGGTTGTCAGAGCGCCAATCCTTAAGCCGCCATCCTGGAGCCGCTCAATACCCTTTAGCTGATCCAGCTTGTGCAAAGATACAAGATATGCGGGAGAGGCATACCGGGGATCCTCCAGGGCGGCTCGCAAGGACCCTTCGGAGGCCATTAACGGATCTGAATCGGAGGGTGTGTACTCGATCGTAGAACGAACGTTACCCTCTGAGCGAGAAGAGCAGCCATCACATCGGGGGACGTGCTGGGGAATGATGGGGCGTCGCAAATCCACAAGAAGATCGGTGCCGCCGGCGAGAAGACGTACACCTTCGGCGGCATGATTGGCCAACATCGTGCAGGCTTCATCCACCGTATCAGGCACTAACACATCAAAACGGGGTAGAATCATACACCCTGCCCAATCCTGCCGAAACCGATTTCTTCGATTATCCTATTCAGAAACACTCCTGATATATCTGTTTATCATTTGCTCTCGCAACCGGACATGAAGAATATAGAAGCCTCTGGTTTACTTGGCAATGAGAATCTAATGACCAGCTCAAAGACCTTCACTACCCTAAACAAATATCCATTTTTCTCTTGACAGACCGAGAGATTTGCCTTATTATTTGAACGAACGTTCGATTTATATTATGCTGCGAGCAAATTCGAGTGTGCCAGCGAAAAAGGCCAAACCTGCCGTTACCAGACGTAACTCTCAGTACGAGAGACGGCTAACGTCTATACTCAGAGCCGCCTCGAAAGTGATCGCCAGAGACGGCTTTGAGGGGGCTTCGGTTCGCGATGTAGCCGCCAAAGCAAGAATCGGTCTGTCCGGGATCTACTACTACTTTGAAAGCAAAGATGAACTGCTGTTTGCATTGCAGCACCATACTTTTTCCACGCTCGTCAGTTCGCTCAAGGAGCGTCTGAAAGCGGCGACCACGCCCGAGGAAAAGCTGCAGGCGGTGATCGACAACCATTTTGAGTTTTTCGTGAACAACATGGACGATCTTAAGGTGTGTGTCCACGAGATAGAATCGTTATCAGGGAAATACTATAAGAGTATCCTCAAACTAAGGCGGGAGTATTACCGCCTTGTCAGAGGGGTGGTGGCGGAGGCCGTCGGCAGGTCGAATTACGAGACCAACCTGGCCACCCTTTTCTTGTTCGGGTCTTTGAATTGGGTATATATGTGGTATGATCCTGAGAAGAACTCTGTTATTGACAAAGTATCCTCTCAGTTTCTGAGAGTGTTTCTAAATGGAATAGACGCATCCTAAGCGCTACAGGAGGATTATGTTTGCCAAGTTTTTTGATTGGTATGAAAACCGTCATGATTACGCTCGAAAATGGCTTGAGAAAAACGGTGGAGAAGTTGTCGGCTGCTTTTGCAGCTATGCTCCGGAGGAATTGACCTACGCTGCCGGGCTTTTGCCGGTAAGAGTGCTCGGTTCCCATGAACCGCAAGACGTCACCGAACCGCACATCTTCGGAATGTTCTGCCCTTTTTGCCGAGATGTCCTGGCTCAAGGATTGAAGGGTCGCTATGATTACATGAAAGGCATTATGCTGGCCCAGTCTTGCCTCCACTTAAGACAGACATTTACCTCCTGGAAGAATCATGTCCCGGCCGATTATGCGTTCTATCTATACGTGCCAAACAAGCTTCAGACCGATCATGCCCGACCGTACTTCAAGGGGGAGCTGGAAAAGTTCAAACAGTCGCTTCAAGAATGGACCGGACGTACCATAACTGATGAAGCGCTCAAAGAGACGGCCGAGCTTTATAACGAGAACCGTCGCCTGATGCACGAGGTTTACCACCTCCGGAAACTTCCAAATCCGCCTGTGACCGGCTTAGAAGCGATGGTCATGGTCGCTTCGTCATTTTTCGTTGACAAGGAGGAGCATAATGCGGAACTGGAGCGCATCCTGCCGGAATTGAAATCACGGAGGCTCGATCGCGAGACGGGGGGACGACTAATGATTGTCGGGTCGGAAAACGACGACACGGAGTTCGTCAAAATGGTCGAATCGGTCGGGAGCACGGTGGTCGTGGACGACCATTGCACCGGTTCCCGCTATTTTTGGAATCTTACACAGTTTACCGGCGATATCATGCAGGATATTGCCAATAGATACATAGATCGGCCGCCATGCCCCACAAAGGACTGGGAGGAACGGCGCAGATTCCCCCATATTCTAAATCTTGCCAAAGAATTCAGTGTGGACGGCGTTATTCTTATTCAACAGAAGTTCTGTGATCCCCATGAATGCGATATGGTTCCCTTGAAGGAGTTTCTGAATAGTAACGGCTATCCGACCCTGTTTCTTGAATTCGATGTAACCGTGCCTGTGGGCCAAATGAAAGTTAGAGTAGAAGCGTTCCTTGAAATGCTGGGTGTCGAGGAACTATTTTAAGCCAATTGGCAAAGAGGAGTTTAGATGGCTGAGTATAAAACCGAACCTTTAAAATGCTGGCAAAAGGCCAAAGAGCTTCGGCTCAAGTATTATAAAGATTACCAGGAGGCGCGTAACAAGGGCGGTATCCGTTGGGCAGGGGGCGCCTGGTCGTTTGATGCCATACCGGCGGGGCTGGGTCGCGACGTTTATAACATCACCGGTGAACCATATGCGGCTTCCCTTGCCTTTGACAAGAAATTGTCTATGGAATGTTTGGAGGCGGCGGAAGCCAAAGGGTGGGCTCGTGATCTCTGCAGCTACATGCGCAACTACTGGGGCTCGATGTATCTCGGTAAATACGCTTTCGGCGGCGAATATCCCGAACCTGATTTCTGCTTCCAGGACCACATATGCTGCAGTCACGGCAAGTGGTATCAGCATGTGGCCGAATACGAGAAAATCCCTTATTTCTGTATTGATGTCTCGGTCGGTCCTTACAAGGACCTGGACGAGAACAGGTTGATGTTCGTAGTCAACCAGATGCATGAATCGATTGAGTGGCTGGAGAAAGTTACCGGGCGCAAGTATCAGGACGAGCTGCTAATCGAGGCGGTGGAAAACGAGACGCGGTCTACATCTACCTGGGCTGAAATCTGCTGCCTAAATATGGCCAAACCGGCGCCATTGGATGAGAAAACAATGTACTCTCTCTATGTCCATGGTACTTTGGCCAAGCACTCAAGGGAGGTAGCGGATTTCTACGAAGAGCTATGCGATGAAGTTAAGTATCGCGTCGATAATCGTATTGCTGCCGTGCCTGATGAGAAATGCCGGCTTATGTCCGACACGCAACCGCCGTGGGGATTCTTGAAGGTCTTCCGCTATCTTGAGAAATTCGGCGCCATCTCCATCGGGTCATTGTATACTTTTGGATTGATAGGTATCTGGGAAACCAAACCTGACGGCAGTTGGGGACCGAGGACGACGCCTATGCAAAAGGGAGAGACCATTTCCAGCCGTGATCATGCCCTGAGGATTCTGGCTGATTGGAATCTCTCTAAACCCGAATGGCAACACTTCTACGACCCAAATCTCAAAACCGAGATGATGCTTCAAATAGTAAAACAATGGCAGCTGGATGGTGTCATGCTTCATCTCAACCGTGGATGCGAAGGACTTTCCTGTGGGATCATGGAGAATCGATTAGGAATCGCAAAAGCCGGGGTCCCGATAATGACTTTTGAGGGCAACATGGGAGACGAGCGGGAGTTCGACGAAAAGCGAGTGATGGCAAGGATTGACTCGTTCATGGAAACCCTGGGCATGGAAATGTTAGAACCATCGGCCAAGACAGCATCACCCTGATAAATGGTTGTCTTGTAGATTCAGGTAGAATATATGTTGGGCGTGTTGAGAAACATAACAAACGTCATAGCAAGGAGCGAAGCGACGTGGCTATCTCGCTAGCACTCAATAACCGAGATTGCCACGCTGTCGCTCGCAATGACGAGAACGGGACTTTTTCAGCGGTCCCATGTTGCATCTAAAGGAGGAATAATGACTACCGCCGGAATAGACATGGGCTCCAAGTTCATAAAGGTACTCATTCTGAAAGATGGGGCGGTCCAGGGCAAGGCTATCGAGACTACCGGCTTTGAACCTGCCGTCTCAGCGTTAAAATGCCTTGAGCAGGCCGCTAAAGAGTCCGGCATCGACATATCGTTTATTGATCATATTACTTCGACTGGCGCCGGAAGGAAAGCAGCCCCCAATATTAACTCCGATATTACTGATGTGGGCGCCGCTGCAAAAGGGGTCGCTCATCTGATACCGGACGCGCGCACGGTGATTGATGTCGGCGCTGAAGAAGGTAGAGGTATCAAGATGGAAGCCGGCGGCAAAGTGATTGATATTGCCGTCAACGAAAAGTGTGCTGCCGGAGCAGGTGCTTTCGCTGAGGCGATGTCGCGCGCTCTGGAGGTTTCTCTTGACGAATTCGGCCAATTGTCATTGAAGTCGGATAAGACAATCCCGATGAATGCTCAGTGCGCAGTGTTTGCCGAAAGCGAAGTGGTTTCGCTGGTACACGCCAAAACTCCCAAGCAGGACATTGCCCGAGCGGTTCACGATGCGATTGCCAGCCGAATTGTCTCGATGGTCCGACGGGTGGGAATCAACAAAGAGGTTGCTCTCGTCGGCGGGCTCTCCCATAACCCCGGCTTTGTGGATGCCTTGAACCGTGGACTCGAAACACAGGTAGTTATCCCGGAAAACCCGGATTATATCGGAGCCCTGGGAGCTGCAATTGCTGCCGGTGAAAGGAGCCAATGATGTCTGAAAACACAAAAGAATTCTGGCGCTGGAAAGAATACAACTGGCATGATGAAAGGGTGGATCCGAAGGACGCTGAAACCATTTCTGCCGGAGTGGACGTCGGATCCGTCAGTTCTCAAGCAGTAGTCATGATAGATGGCAAGCTTTACGCCTATTCAAATATGCGCACCGGCTCTGACAGCCCGGATAGTGCGCGAAAGGCCATGAGCTGGGCTCTGGAAAATACCGGTTTGGCATTGGATGATATCCATTACACGGTGGGGACCGGATATGGCCGCGTCAACGTCCCATTTGCCAACCGCGCCATTACCGAGATCGCCTGCCATGCTCGGGGAGGCAACCTCATGTATGGCTCAACCGTGCGGACAATTCTGGACATGGGGGGACAAGACTGCAAGGCAATCCACTGCGACGAGAAAGGCAAAGTCACCAATTTCTTGATGAACGACAAGTGCGCGGCCGGTACCGGTAGAGGGATGGAAGTCTTTGCCGATTTGCTGGCTGTTTCTATTGAGGAGGTGGGGGAATTATCGCTGGACGTCGATGAGGAACCTCCTCCCGTCTCTTCTACGTGCGTGGTCTTCGCCAAATCCGAGGCATCATCACTACTGCGGGAGGGTTGGTCGAAAAAGCGGGTGCTGGCCGCGTATTGTTCCGCGATGGCCCACCGTGTCGTTTCCCTTTTGGAGCGCATTGGCGTGGAGAAAGACTTTGCGATCACCGGCGGGATTGCCAAAAACAGCGGCGTCGTTACCCGATTGGAGAGGGAATTAAATCTCATATCACTGAAATCCAAGTACGACACCCAAGTCGCCGGAGCACTTGGCGCTGCACTTTTTGCCAAAACGTTAGTGGAAAAACAACGAAAGAAAGTTGCGCAGTGAAGGCCAATTACGGATACATGGACGGCAGCGGGGAGTTTTTTATCACTATTGACACCGACCTGTGCCTCGAGTGCACTGATCACAGTTGTGTCGATGCCTGTCCAGTGAGCATGTTTGAGATTATTGTTGATGACTATGACGATGAGGTGGCGGCGATCAAAGAGGAACATCGCAAAAAACTCAAATACGATTGTGCCCCATGTAAACCGGTCTCCGATCGGCCGCCTTTGCCGTGCGTTGTTGCCTGTACTCCTGGTGCGGTTGCCCATTCCTGGTAGCCGGTCATCCAATTCACGTGTCAACAATGTGGCAAGAAAAATAGAAGAGAACGACTGCACCCCATTCCGTAAACGCTATGACCACGTTAACATTGACAATTGACGGACAATCTGTCGAGTGTCCAGCAGGAAGCACTATCCTCGCTGCTGCCGATACGGCTGGTATTTACATCCCACGAATGTGCTATCACCCTGACCTGCCCCCGGTTAGTGAGGTGATCTGGGCGGATGCTGTTTATCAAGGAATAACCAAAATTGCTGGGGAAAGATCGGGTGAAAAAGCTGGAGAAGAGGCCCATTGTAATCTATGTTTGGTCGAGGTGGAGGGACAGTCCGAACCGGTTAATTCCTGTATTACCCCGGTGGAAAACGGATTGGTTGTTCACACAGATACCAAAGAAGTGATTCAACGACGCAAGCAAGCATTGGCTAAACTGCTTGCCGATCATCCCCATGCCTGCCTGACCTGTGCTCAAAAAGAGGGATGCAGCCGGACCGATTGCTCAATGAATGTTCCTGTGGAGGAACGGTGCTGCGTCCTCCTGGGCCGTTGCGAATTGGAAAAGGTTAGCGTGTATGTTGGCATTTCCGGCGATATCCCCAGGTACATTCCCCAGCAGCGCGCGCCTTTCAGGGATGATCCCCTCTTCGATCGGGATTATAATCTCTGCATCGGTTGTCTGCGCTGCGTTCGGATTTGCCAGAAAGTTCATGGCATCGACGTGCTGGGCGCGGTTTGGAAAAATGACCGGGTCTGGGTAGGAACACTTACCGGCGCCGGACTGAAGGAAACGCAATGCCAGTTTTGCGGCGCGTGCGTGGAGGTTTGCCCCACCGGGGCTCTACTCGATAAGGAAGGTATCCCAGCTGTCCGTCGCGACTCGCCGCTTCCCTGCGTGGAATATTGTCCGGCGGGCATCGATATCCCACGCTATGTGCGTTCTATTGCCGCTGGACGCTATCGCGAGGCGCTGGATATTATTCGATCTCGTGTACCCTTCCCCGGCATCCTGGGGTATATCTGTTTCCATCCCTGCGAGGATGTCTGTCGCCGGGGAGAGATTGATCAGGCTGTCGCCATTTGTGATTTGAAGCGTTATGTGGCAGAGACCGTTCTCAACGCAGATTCTCCTCCGATTCAAAAGCGCCCGGACACCGGAAAAAAGGTAGCCATTATCGGTTCCGGTCCGGCAGGGGCCACGGCAGCATATTATCTTGGCATTCTGGGTCACCACGTCAGCCTGTTTGATCAGGAAAGCAAACCGGGCGGTATGCTGCGCTATGGCATTCCTGACTATCGGCTTCCCCCGGAGGTCTTGGAACGGGAGATAAAAGCTCTGGAAACTCTGGGCGTCAGCTTTCACATGGATCACCGGTTCGATAGCGAACACAGAGTAGATGAGCTCAAATCCCAGGGTTTCGATGCTGTCCTCGTCGCAATAGGGGCTTCAGTAAGCAAGACCTTGCCAATTGAGAATTCGGACTTGGAGGGGATATATCCGGGACTCGATTTCTTGAGGTCAGCCAAACTGTCTCAGAAGCCTCGCCTGGACGGCCAGGTGGTGGTTATTGGCGGTGGGAATGTAGCTATCGATGCCGCAATGACTGTAATACGTCTGGGCGCCCGCTCCGTTCACCTTGTCTGCCTGGAATCACGGGATGATATGCCGGCCCATGATTGGGAAATCACTCAGGCGGAAGAAGAGGGTGTGGAGATTCATCCTTCCTGGGGTCCGAAGCGATTTACGTCAACCCAGGGTCGGGTATCGGGCATCGAATTCAAAAGATGTACCGAAGTGTTCGATGAACAGGGCCGATTTGCCCCACAGTATGACGAAAATGAAATCAAACATATCCCGACAGATGCTGTCATCGTTACCATTGGGCAGCAGGTCGATCCAGAACTCTTGGCCCATGTTGAAGGTCTGTCGAGAGGTCCTGGGAACACTTTGAAAGTGGATGAGAATTTTGCCTTCGGCTTTGAGGGCGTTTTCGCCGCCGGCGATGTGATTCGAGGGTCTTCCTCCGTTGTGGACGCCGTAGCCGATGGAAGGCGTGCGGCCGACGTAATTGACGGATATCTCGGAGGGAATGGGCTTGCTGAAGTCGATCAAGCTCTAGCCGGGCTTGATATCCCGGAGTTAGATATTCCAAACGATCTGTTTCAGCAGCGCAGGCATAAAGCTGGGATTGTGGATCCAGAAGAACGGAAATCAGGATTCGGCCTTATTGAGCAGACCCTCTTGGAACAATCGGCGAGATCGGAAGCCCAACGCTGCCTGCAATGTTATCTTAGACAGAGGATTACCCCGGTTGTCTTGCCGCCGGTACTATGGCAGCCATTGAATAAAGAGGCTGTGGATTCTGTCCCGGACGTAGAGGGCGTTTTTCAACTACTCAATACCGAGAAAAAAGTCATCCGCATCATGGGAACCCAGAATATGAGGCAGAGCTTAAGTGAGTGCCTGGAAAATCCCGGAAACGCCGGATGGTTTATCTGGGAAGAGGATCCCATGTATACGAAACGCGAAAGTGAATTAATCCAGCAATATCTTCAGGAATATGGGGAGCTGCCGGGCGGGGGAGGTGGTGATGATGATCTGGACGAGTTATTCTAACCAGGATTATTTGCAGATCTCGTCCAAGTGAGTCATTGCGAGGAACGAAGCGACGTGGCAATCTCATGTGAAAAAGCCGCTTACAGAAAGAGATCGCCACACCCGCCTCCGGCGGGCTCGCGATGACTTGTTCACAGGCTGTAGCAAAGTTACTATAGTTTGTGAATAATGCGGGCCAAATATCTTGTCTATATCAAATAAGCATGCTAAATTCCCTGCCGGATACCGTGAAGGACAGGTTTTTCCGATGGCAGCCGACTCTGTCGACAAATTGAAATCCGAAGGGTGGGTTCAGCAATTCACAGCCTCAGGTCCCCGTCTGGAGGAAGCGATTGAGAACTACCGGATGCTGGGATATGAGGTCAAGGCAATTCCGATTAAGGAGTTCGGTGGGAATGGCTGCACCGTTTGTTTTGAAGACAAAAATGATAATACGGTAATGATTTTCACTAGGAAAAAGTCACGCCATAAGTGGATGACTTGACCAATAATTGTGACGGATAATTTGCCACCGTTTTGTCAGCAAGCATGGCTTCTCGAAATACTACAAGGAATAGAACGGAGGAGATCTGAGATCGTCAGGCAGACCCTTTTCGATACATCGGGGTTTTTTGATTAATGCAAGCAAAACAATCAAAAGAATACCGATTTAACGCAGCGGTTTTAATTGCCAGTGACCGGTCTTACAAAAGGGCGCGCCCCGACAAGACCGGACCGGGGTTGAGAAAGTATCTTGAGAATTTGGGGTATGATGTGGTCTTCTTGGATATTGTTCCAGACGACAGCCAATCTATTATATCAGTTCTTCAGAAATGGGTCGGGGAGGATAGAGTCAACTTGATACTGGTTTCAGGAGGAACCGGCCTCGCTCCCACAGATGTTACGCCAGAAGCAACCTTGGAAATTATTGAGCGGCGTATTCCGGGGATGGAGGAGGCAATGCGACGGGCCTCTTTCGAAAAAACCCCTCATGCTATTTTATCAAGAGCTGTGGTCGGTTGTGTCAGCAACAGTCTTATTGTCAATCTTCCCGGAAGCCCGAAAGGTGCGTTGGAAAACTTAGAAGTTATCGAACCGGCTCTGGAGCATGCATTGGAATTAATAAATGGGGGAACGCCGGACCCATGATACCTGCCGGAGAGAGCCCATCAAAGAGATTAATTGATCTTATGGGCCGCCCCATAACTTACCTTCGAGTCTCTCTGACCCAGCGATGCAATCTCAGATGCGGCTATTGCTACGGATCCGACAAGACACTCCCGGGCAGTGATCGCCAGCTACCCTTCTCTGGAATACTTCGTCTGATACAAGCCTTTGCATCATTGGGAGTTACCAAGGTCCGTTTCACCGGTGGCGAGCCGCTTCTTCGACCGGGCATTGTTGATCTGGTCAGGCAAACATCAGCTCTGGAAGGCATATCCTTAGTCGGCTTGACCACCAATGGCCTGATATTGGAGCCTATTCTCTCATCGCTGATTAAGGCCGGGTTGAATTGCCTAAATATAAGTCTTGACACCTTAAGCAGGGAGACCTTTCAAAAAATCACCGGCGTTGATGGCTTTGATCGGGTCTATTCAGCGATTATTAGCGCCGAGAAGAGCAGAGCCTTTGATAGAGTGAAGGTCAATACCGTAGTTATGCGTGAAGTCAACGATGATGAAATTCGCCGTTTTGCGCTTTGGGCTTTAAAGCGCCGGATCGATCTGCGATTCATTGAATTCATGCCCACCCATGAGTCGGGATGGGCCAAGGCGTTATTTGTCGGCGAGGACAAGATTAAAAGCCGAATAGGTTTGAACCTTACGGAGGTGCTTATTGAAGGTAATAACCTTGGTCCGGCGACAAGCTATAGCCTACCAGGCGCTCTGGGGCGTATCAGTTTTATCTCAGCAGTAAGCCGAAGCTTCTGCGGCAGGTGTAACCGGCTGCGCCTGACCTCAAAAGGATATCTACTTGGCTGTCTGTTCATGAATAACGGTGCTGACTTGAAGCAACTGCTCGCCGATGGCGCAAACATTGATGAGATTGCCAGACACATTTGCGACGTTGTTGCGACGCCTGGATTCAGGCGGTCGCCGCGAGAGCCATCTATTATTGGATTCAATCCGTTCATGCGGAAAGTCGGCGGATGAGAAAAAAGAAACTCACCCATATCGGCGAAAAGGGAGAAGTTCGCATGGTGGATATCAGTGGCAAGCCGGATTCTGAGAGGTATGCCGTTGCCATGGCAAAAGTATGTATCTCAAAGGAACTTCTTCTACATCTGCAAGAGAATACACTCGGTAAAGGTGATGCCTTGTCGGCAGCCCGTATAGCAGGCGTTCAGGCTGCCAAGAGGACGTCGGATATTATTCCGCTATGTCATACACTGCCTCTGACATTCGTTACGGTCGATTTGAAGCTCACAGAAAATCCGCCAACTGTGGAAATCACAGCGGAAGCTCGTACCCATTATAAAACTGGCGTAGAAATGGAGGCCCTCGTGGCAGTATCAACTGCCGCGCTCACAATCTATGATATGGGAAAGGCTGTCGATAGAAGCATGACCATTGAATCGATCCAACTGGTGGAAAAAAGCGGCGGACAAAGCGGCAACTGGAGCAGAAAGGATGTCGATTGAATGATTTGCGGTAGCATAAGTAAAGGACTTGGACGGATGTATAACTTTAGTAAATATAAGATTCCGTCTGTTTATCGCCTGTCCGTTTCTGCCGCTAAAGGAATGAAGAAGCAAAATGTAAAAAGAGTCACCGTCACCTTAAAGGGCATTGAAGGCGATGGCCACGCCGGCACAATCAGAGCGATCAGCCTGCTGCCGTATGAGAGCTTTGGAAAACTGGCACATCATAGATTGAATTTCAGCCCGGGAGATTTCGGTGAAAACATCACAACGCTTAGCATGGATTTCAAAGAATTATGTGTCGGCATCAAGATGGCATTAGGGGACACAGTGATTATTGAAGTGGTCCAGATCGGTAAGGATTGTCATAACGACTGTATGATAAAGCAAACTGTGGGAGATTGTATTATGCCGCGTGAAGGTTTGTTTGCCAGGGTGATCGCAGGAGGCGAACTGAATGAAGGTGATTCTATCAGAATCATTGAATAATATGATTACTTTGCGGGAAGCCAGGAGAAGAATTAATGAGGCCGTGAAAAGATCACAGCCGGGTTTAGTCTCATTGACTTCGGCTGTCGGCTGCGTTGTAGCCGAAGATATCACCGCGCCGATTAATGTCCCGGAATTCCCAAGCTCTGCGATGGATGGCATTGCGTTAAGGATTGCCGACTTAGGCAGAGATGGTCCCTGGCGTCTGCCGATCCAGTCTGTCATTGCCGCTGGAGATTCAACACAAGTAACGCTTAAAGATGGGTATGCTGTCAAAGTTATGACTGGCGCTCCGCTTGCGAAGGGCACCGATGCAGTCATACCGATTGAGGATGTCACCATTGAGTCCAATCAGGTCATTATCGGAGAGCGACCTCCTTTGGGTAAGTTTGTTCGGCCGCTGGGCAATGATGTTACTTCCGGCCAAATACTTTTTCGTGAGGGAGAGGTCCTCAAACCGGCCGATATCGGAGTATTGGCATCAGCAGGGTTGACAAACGTAATGGTCATTCCCCGACCTCGGATTGCACTGATCTCCACGGGTTCTGAAATTGTTGAGCCCGGAGAAAAGCTAAAATACGGACAGATATATGATTCAAATAGTCCTACGCTTTACTCCCTGCTGACCTATGATAGATTTCCGGTCACGACACGAACGCGGGTCTCCACCAATGACCTTGAACCCCTCCTCGAGACACTCCAGGAGTGCCTTGAAAATCACGATCTGGTTATTACAACTGGCGGAGTATCCATGGGGGATTATGATTTCATTCCAAAGATTACAAATACGCTCGGCGGCGAAATTCTTTTTCACAAAGTAGATATGAAGCCAGGCAAACCAGTTCTTATGGCCTTTTTCAGAGGTCGCTGGCTGATAAGCCTGCCGGGCAATCCGGTAAGTGCTGTGGTAGGCTACTTCTTATATGTAAGATGGGTTGTTGCACGACTATCCGGTGTTCATTATGAACCGCAAAGCTCCTGGGCAACGCTGGCAAGCGACATGACCATAACTGGAAACCGCTATAATGTCATTGGAGCGAGGTTAGAGAACACGGGCGACAGCCTGTTTGCCTATCCATCATCACGTCAAGGGTCCGGGAGATTGTCGTCTATTCGCGGAATCAGTGGTTTGATAATGGTTGAGGCGGGTGCCAGGACAATCAAAAAGGGCAGCAGGGTCCTCGTGGAATTGACTGATCAATAAAGGCCTTCCCGATTTTACGCCTTAAGCGGGCAAGTCGCTCGGCTGGAATCCGATGCAAGCGACATGGGCTTAGTCGGGCAATTCAGAACTACTTGCAATTGTGATTGATTTTGATTAATCTCCTAGTTCGAGGTAAATCGGAAATAATCAGAAGATGCCCGACTCAAGTAATGGATCCGGCAGATTCAGGAAGACCTTGCAAGGAAATGAAAGGTAAAATAGCTTTTGGTCATCAGGCTTTCCGGCATTCGTTGTGCAAGCGCTTAGAATCATAAAAAAAGTGCCTGCCGATGCACGGAAGGATGCCGTGATGACCACAATAGATTTAAAAATTCAGTAATAATATACATAAAGCTCTGAGGGAGCAGTAATGGAAAAAACAACTCCAATGTTTGCCAGCGCCAGGATTCCATACGGCACCTGGGGTAGTAGTTTTTTTCCGGCCTGGCAAATGTCCGCTCTGGCGGAAGTGAATATTGGTCAATTTGCCGGTGAGGCAATGAATAGAATTATGGGGATAAGAAAAGTCCCAATCAGTGTGCTGGAGTACCTAATTATTGGATCGACCGTTCCATGGCACTGGAAATTCTGGACGGCTCAGTTAGTTTCAAGCTGCATGGATCATAGAATTCCCGGCTACCACATGGAGCAAGCATGCGCCACCGGCCTGCAGGCTGTCATTCTGGCGGCCGCTGAAGTGCAGAGCGGTTCCAACGATGTTGTTGGCGTACTGACATTTGACCGGACGAGTGACTCACCTGTTGGTGTTTTTCCTGAGCGGCGGGCCTATGAAAGAACAATGGCCCTCAGTGACGTCTGGGATAACTTCGGATTTGATCCGGCCACCGGCAATGCCATGATCACATGTGCCGGCATTGCTGCCCGAAAGCATAAGACTGACCGCAAAGAAGTGGACGAAGTAGCTTTCTATCGCTATGAGCAATATTTCAAAGCAAAGGCCTCCGGGTTTCTTGATCGTGTCCTTGTTCCGTTTGATGTATTAAATATTCAAGGTCGTTTTTTGGGGCGCATTGACTCTGATGCGGGCGTCCGTCAATTGACGCTGGATGGATTGAGGGCGATGCATGAACTCGACACCTGCGTTACAGCCGGGACTCAAACTCATGCCTCCGATGGTATGGCTACTTTGCTGGTGACCAATAAAGAAAGAGCGCGTGAAATCAGTCCCCGGCCGGAGATTGATATACAAATCGTGGCTAAAACCGAAGTAAGAACCCTCCCCAGTCTTATGCCTGAAGCTCCGGCTCTTGCCGTGAAGAAGCTATTGGACAGGACCGGCCTGGCAATGGCGGATATGGCTGTGGTCAAAAACCATAACCCGTTTGCAGTCAATGACGTCATTTTCGCCAAGCTACTGGAATATGACTGGCGAAAGATGAATACAACTGGCTGCCCGCTGGTCTGGGGACATCCTCAGGGGCCGACCCTGGCCAGAGTCTTAATTGAAGCTTTGGAAGAGGCAGTTTCTTTGGGCGGTGGCTACGTACTAATCTTCGGCTGTGCCGCTGGTGACGTTGGCATTGCAGCCATCTTCAAAGTTGCGGACGGAGGTAACTGAAGATGAAATCATTAAGGCAACCAACTCTTAAAACGCTGGGGCTGGGCACGGTCCTCGGGATATTTCAACGCGGACAATTGCCGACCACTGCCGGAAATCTCATCAATCAGATTTTCGGAGAACCCGGCAATCGCGGGGCAGCGGTTATCTCAGGGGCTAATGGGATAGTCGGCGCGGGTAAAACAATGCAACTCGGTTCCAGACTGCTGCCCTTTGATGTCCCCTTGATCAGCCTGGACTTTCCCGGAGCTCCCGATGGTATTGGCGGTCAATACCAGGGATTAAGAGATTCCTTTGGGCAAAAGCGCGCTGATGAGATTATGGCGAATATCGTCAGGTTAAGCTATGATGGTCGACATCTCCCCTCCGAATTGAAAGGGCTTCGACCCCGTTTTCTTCTGGAAGCAATACCGGAAATTCTTGATATCAAGAAAGCTCACTATGAGATTTTCCGCGAAGCTTTTCCAACGATAGAAATTCGCTCGGTTACCTCAGGATTCCCGAGTTCTGAACTGGGTGTTGGCATTGCCCACCCTGCCTTTCCTCACCAAATCAATAGAATCTGGGAAATTGTGGAAACAGATGTTTCCCCAATCACTCAACTCTTTTGGGCTTTGGGGCTGATTCCAGTTCCCGTCAGCGATCACTGGTCTTTTGTTCTGGACGTGCTCTTTTGTGGTTTGACTCTGGCCGGTTTAAGATATCATCGAGCCTCCAACATGCCCTTCTGGAAGATAGACAAGTTCGTCCGAAAATTAATGGGGCCAAACCCATTCCGGGCGCATGATGCAATCGGCGCCAAAGGGGCCAATTTTCTGACCTGGTCATGCCTGCATCACTTGAGCAAAAAGTATGGAGCATTGTTCACCCCGACTCCTGAGCTGGAAGAGCGCAAAGAGAGCGGGCAAAACTGGTATCCTATGAATCATTTCAGGCCGTTGGTTGACTGGGCTATGGAAGACAGTGATGAGGATGATTTCCAAAGCTGGATCTTGGGTCCGATGATTCAGATGACCAGCCTGATGCTCCACGAGAAAAGATCGCACCTTTCCCATATCAACACAATTGGCGAATTATGTGCCCAGTTCCGCCGGGGGATTCTGGCTTTCATCCGCAATCTTGGACCGGACTCCGCGGTCAGAAGAGTTGAATCTTATCACAGATTGCATCCCAAAGCAGCTGGATGTTGCTGGTATCCTGACGTATTTGACGGGATTGACCAGCCGGAATGGCAACAGCTTTATGTCAACGCCGAACACGATGGAAATGTGGGGATCGTTGCCATTGGCCGGGAAAGCTACAACAGTGACGTGGACATCGAATTGAACCGAGCCATTGATTGGCTTAAGACCGAACGAATAGACCATGTGATTGTCACCGGCGACTTTCATCTTTCCACACAGATGGTCGGCGCTGACACAAGCGAGTTCTTCCCTGCCCTGAACGAAGTGGAGAAGGGTCTGGAGATTTCAAGCTCCTGGTCACAAACGGCCAGACGACTCAGCAGCGAGTTTAAAGTCTCCGTTGGCTTTATAAATGGTAAGCGCTGCCTGGGAGGATTTCTGGAACTGCTTATGCATTGCCACTATCTTATCGCCACGGAAGACGCAACACTGGGCATGCCGGAAGTAACGCTGCCCGTTGTCCCCGGTATGGAAGGATGTCATTGGCCATTCAGGAAGGCTCGTTCTGAGGACTGGTCGAAACTTCTTGATTTATTGCTGAGCGGAAGACCGGTTAATGCCAAGAAGGCAGTCGGCTGGCTGATCGATTATGCCGGATCAATAGAAGAGTCATTGCAGATAGCCTGGAAAGTTGCGGTGGAGGGTGAACAGGGTCCCATTCCAAGGAGAAAAGTGATAGAGGAGGCGCTGAAGGGGATACCGACCGAAATCAGCCTACCGGATGCCGGCAACCCGGCGGTCGAGGCAGCCCGAAAAGCAATAATTGATTGCATCCTCCAATCATGCGGTTCTTCCCTGCCGGAAGCCCTCGCTGTGCAGGCGAAGCATTCGGCTGGTTTCATGAATTCCCACTTCTGTCGGGAAGGGATAATTGGGGCGGAATGCGCAAAGATTATGAACGTTTAGGGAAACCACATAGGAGGCTGTTGAGAAACGGTTCAAGCGTCATTGCGAGTCCGGCTAAGCCGGACGTGGCAATCTCCAGGTGGTTGCCCTGTAATGACCAGAGATTGCTACGCTTCGCACGCAATGACGGAAACATTACTTTTTCAACAACCCAGGTCATATTATAAGATACTTTTTGTGGAGAGACATAATGAGTGAAGAGAAAAAGGCCACTATTAAGAAAATTCGGGCCACTGGCCATATGAGAAAAATAATGGCTGATTACTTCTATGAATTAGATCGTGCTTCTCGCCAAGGGCCACAGAAAATTGCCTGGTGCACAAGTGTTGGCCCCGCTGAGCTTTTGCTGAGCTTAGGATTTCTTGTCCACTACCCGGAGAATCATGGCGCCATGCTGGGAGCTACCCGAACGGCCAACGATTACATACCCGTCGCCAATGCCATTGGCTATTCTCCGGATATCTGTTCTTACCTGACAAGTGATATTGGAGCCTTCATCAAAAAGGAAACCCCACTCTCTCGGGCTTATGAGGGAATCGAAGGAGTTCCCAAGCCCGATGTGCTAGTCTTTAACACTAACCAATGCCGCGAAGTCCAGGATTGGCTGTCCTGGTATTCCAGGGAGTTACAGGTTCCTATAATGGGAATCTCCACTTACTGCAATATCGGTAAAATTACGGACAACGCCTTAGAGAGCATTGTTCAACAGATCAAAGATCTAATCCCGCCTCTGGAGAAGATCTCCGGCAACAAGTTTGATATTGACAAATTCCGCCATGTTATGGCCTTGTCCAAGAAGTGCACTGAATTATGGAAGAAAGTCTTGGAGACAAATATGACCGCCCCAGCCCCCATGAGTTTCTTTGACGCCACCATTCATATGGGTCCTGCTGTCGTTCTGAGGGGTTCTGAGACGGCCGTCGAATACTACGAATTACTTCTGCAGGAGTTAGAAGAAAGAATCGCGAACGGTGTGGGGGCTGTTGACGGGGAGAAGTTCCGCCTCTATTGGGAAGGTATGCCCATTTGGGGTAAACTGAGAGATTTATCCGAATTCTTTATCGGGTTTAACACAGCGGTTATTGCCTCGACATACTGCAACAGTTGGATTTTCAAGGCCTTCGATCCGGCCGATCCCTTTATGAGTATGGCTCGGGCTTATACCGAGATATTCATCGTGAGAGATGAAGACTTCAAGGAAAAATATATCGAGGAAATCGTCCATAAGTTCAAACTGGATGGGATCCTGTTCCATGATTCCAAAACCTGCCCGGCCAACTCCAATAACCGCTATGGCATGCCGGAAAGGCTTGAAAAACGACTGGGTATTCCCACCCTCACCATAAATGGAGATTTGAATGACCTGCGCTGTTATTCGGAAGAGCAGGCCAAGACGAACATTGAAGCTTTTATTGAGCAATTAGAGGCAAAATAGACGATTCCTCTGCCAAAGATGGGTGGAATAATATCTGATGAACTGTTTTGTGGGAATTGACATTGGCGCTTCCACCACCAAGGCGATCATTATCAATGAAGAAAAGGAGGTTCTCGGCCATTCAGTAAATAATTCCGGAGCTGATTTCGAAGTTGCGGCTGACCAGGCTTTTGGAAAAGCTCGTGAAAATGCCGGGCGTGAAGGTTCAGATAAGTGCATTATTGTGACGACCGGATACGGGAGGCGTAACGTTCCATATGCGGATGCAACAAAAACTGAAATCAGCTGTCATGCCGGGGGCAGTTTTCACTATTTCCCTCATGCCCACACTTTGATTGACATCGGCGGGCAGGACAGCAAAATTATAAGGATTGATGGCACGGGAAAGAGAACCAGCTTCAAGATGAATCGGAAGTGTGCTGCCGGCACCGGGGCCTTTCTGGAAGAGATAGCAAACCGCCTAAAAATTAAACTGGGAAAGCTTAACGAGCTTGCGGAAAAGGCGGAAAGCAGTATTCAGATAGGCAGTTACTGCACAGTGTTTACCGCCACGGAAATCCTGGCCAGAATAAGAGAAGGTATCGATGTGACGGATATCGTCAAAGGCGTTTTCAATTCGGTAATAAAGAGAGTTTTTGAGATGGACTCCATGGAAGGGAATGTTGTGATGAGCGGAGGAGTGGTGGCATATAATCCTTTTCTGGTCACGATGTTTGAAGAAAGAATAGAAAAAAAGATATTCGTACCGCCTCTTCCCCAGTTGACGGGCGCCTTCGGTGCGGCTCTATATGCTTTAGAAAGTAAAGGTAAAGGAGGTCTAAATGCTTGACGGTTTGTTCAAACCCAGATCGGTGGCAGTTATTGGTGCCTCAAATAATCCTTTGAGCATCGGCCATATTGTTATTCAAAACCTTGTTGATCATAATTACAAAGGTCCCATCTACCCCATCAATCCAAAGTCAAAAGTTATTAAGAGTTTCAAAGCTTACCCCTCAATTGGCGATGTCCCGGATGAAATAGACCTGGTGAACATATCCATTAAGAACACCCTGGTTCCTACTATTCTTGAAGATTGCGGCAAAAAGGGCGTGAAGTTTGCCATTGTTCATACGGCCGGCTTTAAGGAGGTAGGCGAAGAGGGGCTTCAACTCGAAAAGCAGATTGTTGAAATTGCCCACAAGCATGGAATGCGCATTTACGGGCCCAACTCCCAGGGCATTCAAAACTCCGATCCTTCGGTATCCGTCTATGCCAATTTTACCTTTGTGCCCATGAAGCCCGGAAACATCTCCATAGTGGCCCAGAGTGGAGGGGTGGGCGAGACATTAAAATTGCACCTTCATCGTATCGGCAAGGGGATAAGGATGTATTCCAGTTTTGGGAATGAGGCCGACGTGAGCATGAATGAAATCATCGATTACTTTGGCCAGGATGAAGAGACAAGAGTCATCATGGTTCATATCGAAACCCTCAAGGATCCTGCCGGCTTTCTCGAGGTCGCTAGCCGTGTAATCCGAAAGAAACCTGTTCTGGCATTGAAGACGGGGAGGACATCTGAAGGTGTTGCTGCTGTTGCTTCTCATACCGGCTCTCTGATGGAGCAGGACACCTTGGCGGATGTAATCTTTAAAAAGAGCGGCGTTCTTCGCTTCCATTCCCAGCAGGAGATGATTGAGGCCGCCATTGCTCTTTCGACGCAGCCGATTCCGAAGTCCGAGAAGGTTGTTATTGTTACCAACACGGGAGGGCCGGCAATCATTGCCGTGGACGAATGCATCTCGGCTGGCATAAAACTGGCAGAATTAAGTCCCCAAACCGGCAAGGCCTTGGGGGAACTTCTCTTTTCAGAGGCAATTGTCTCAAATCCGGTTGATGTGATTGCCACCGCCGGCGCCAAGGAGTATGGCGGCACCGTGGAGATTCTTTTGAAGGATCCCAACATCGATTCCCTTATTCTCAATTTCGTAACACCTCCATTTGTCGACTGCGAAGAGGTTGCCCGTAAACTTGCTGAGATTGGAACGACTGCCCAAAAGCCCATCATTTGTATCGTGCTGACTATAGAGGAGAGATGGGGTGAAGTAATTCGCCTGATTAGAGAAAGCGGCATTCCGGTATATGATTTTGCTGAATCAGCATCCAAAGCTCTGGCAGCGATGATAAAATACGGTCAAATTCTTCAGCAAGAAACGCCTGAGTATCGAGAATACGAAAGTGACAAGAAGAAGGCGGAAGAAATCATAAGCCGTCACCGGGGGCAGGACAAGTTTCTGCCACAAACCGACGTTTTCGAACTTCTCAAATGCTACGGAATTCCCACCGTAAGAACCATACGGATAGAGACCAAAGAGGAACTCAAAAAGGAAGCTCAGAAGCTCAACTATCCGCTGGTCTTAAAGGTTGATGCTGAAGAGGTTGTCCACAAAACGGATGCCGGAGGTGTTTCCCTTGATCTTCAGAACGAAACTTCACTTCTGGATGCCTTTGATAAAATGGCCGGGAAGTTCAAAAAATATAAGCCCGGCTTTATCCTCCAGGAACATCTGACAGAGGGCAAAGAAGTTATTATGGGAGCCAAAGCGAATGAAGGTCTCGGGCCAACGCTTATGTTTGGTTTAGGCGGCGTCTTTGTTGAAACTCTGAAAGACGTTCAATTCAGGCTGGCACCGCTTTCACGGCAAGAAGCTTTGGAGATGATTCGATCCATTAAAGGATATCCTATTCTGGAAGGTGCAAGAGGAGCGAAACCGGTAGATATTAATAAACTGGCCGAAATACTGGTCCGACTCTCTCAGTTCACCTCTGATTTCCCGGAAATAGATGAGATGGATTTAAATCCTATCTTTGCTTTTGAGAAAGGAAAAGGCGCTGAGGTTGTCGATGCCCGCCTGAAGATAAAAAATGTCGAGTAGGTAAGAGAGAGACTGTCTCATAAGTCACCCGTTCTGTCAGTTCTTGCGTTTGGCTTGCCAAACGTGTGAACTGACAGTTTTCGGAATGTGTTGAGCACTACTCACTTCTAGGACGACTCGTCAGGTCACACCGCTAACTTCGTCGGCGCCAAGACCTGACGAAACGTAGTTTTGGGACAACCTCGAGACGTGTATGACCAGCAATATAGGTTACACGGCACCCCGCCGCTTGCGGTGGGATCACAATTAGTATGATGTTATCATGAATTGGATTCCTCTGAGTATTGTCTGTTCTTATGTAATCCTCCTTTATGTGATTACTTGGCTAACGCGCCGCCTTAGTCGGGGAGGAATGATAGCCTACCTTTTGGCGGGACGAAACCTCCCTTTCTGGATAATTGCTCCACTTCTGACAGGTCTGGCCATCGGCGGTGCATCCACCATTGGCGTAGCTGAACGTGCCTACAACGCTGGAATATCTGCCGGGTGGTATAATGCCGCCTGGGCTGCCGGAGCGCTTTTAGTCGGTTTAATCGCAGCCCACCGCTACCGTCAATTGGAGATCAGCACTCTTCCGGAACTTTTTGAAAGACATTACAGCGTATCCGGCCGGGTTATCGGGGCGACTGGACAGCTTGTCTTGCAACTTGTCATTACTTCCCTTCAGTATGTAGCCGGCGGCGCTATCCTGTCATCCTTACTTCCCGACGTGTTTAGCTTTCAGACGGGGATGCTGGTTACGGCAGTGGTTTTCGTAGGCATCGCCTTGATCGGGGGGTTCTGGGCGGCCGGCTTAACAAACATCATCAATGTGGTTTTTATTTACGCAGGAGTCATCCTGGGAGCTGTCATGGCCGTGGGAAAAGTCGGAGGATTCGGTGAGATTGTGGCTAAACTTCCCTCTCAGCATCCGGGTTTCGATCTCGGTGCAATCGGCTGGGGACTTGTTATCGCATGGTTTGTGGTCATGTGCACAACGGTCTTTTCAGTACAATCGATAGTGCAGATAAGTTTTGCCGCCAAGGATTCCCGCTCTGCTAGGAGAGGTTTTATACTAGGAGGACTCATAATATTGCCTGTCGGTTTCATTAGTGCTATTATTGGCGTTGCCGCGGCCATTTTGCATCCAGGAATTATCCCCACCGAAGCTCTTCCCCGCACGGTCTTGAGTTTAAGTCCTTTTGTAGCGGGTATTATTCTTGCGGGACTTTGGGCAGCCGATGTATCCACCGCTTCCGCCCTTTTGATTGGAAGCGCCACATTGGTTGTGGGAGATTTGATCAAGAGATTTGTGGCTCCGGACCTTACAGAGAAGGGCGAAAGAGTAGTTTCTCGAGTTTCGGTTTTGGCGCTGAGTGTTTTCACCTATGTTTTGGCCGTCTCGGTTTCCGGTATTCTCAAAACATTGCTTATCGGCCTGACATTGACCACTGCCTATACTTTGGTGACCTTAATGACCATTTTCTGGCCCAGATTATGCAGACGCTCACATGCAACATGGACTTTGCTCATGGCGATGGTTGCCCTGGTTGTTTGGCTTATTTTCCCTCAACTTCAGTTCTCTTTTCAAAAGATAGGGCTTCCTCATCCAATCTATTTCTGTTGGATCGTGAGTCTGGTTACGTTTTTCATTGTGTTTATGTTAGACAAAAGAAGAATACAAGCGCCCAATTGATGGCGGGATCTTTATTTTCATGAACTCATAGCCTGTGAGACAATCATGGCAAAAAGTACTAATAAAGCTCAGCTTCGCGTCGGTGTCATTGGTATGGGCCCCATAGGATCTACGTTGGCAGCCCGTCTCATCGATGCCGGAGCATTCGTAGTCCCGTGTGACGTTGATCGCGAGAAAATTGATATGATTAAAAAAGCCGGGATTCGCTTGGAGCACAAGATCGACAGAGAAGTCAGTATAACTGAGGCATGTTACTCCGCACAGGAGTTGCAGAGATATGACCTTGATCTTGTCGCTATCGCAGTGAAAACTCCGAGCCTTGAGAAGGTAGTCTCCGCACTCAAAAAGGCAACCCCGGAAAGAGCATTTGTGATGTGCGCTCAGAATGGTTTGGATAACGAACTGGAGATTGCCAGGGCTTTTGGTAAGGATAGAACGCTGCGAATGGTGGTCAATTATGCCGGGAGCATGAGTGCTCCAAACACCGTGCACGTCACGTTCTTCAATCCACCCAACTATATCGCTGCCTTGACGCCGATGGGCAAAGCCGTGGCAAGCACAACAGCCCAGTTACTTAGCTCTGTCAGTTTGAAGACGGAAGTTCCCGGCAACATTCAGAGTTATGTCTGGGAAAAGGTGATCCTAAATGCCGCTCTTGCCCCGGTCTGTGCCATCACGCGGTTGACAATGAAGGATGTTATGGATTCCCCCCAGGGTCTGGAAATCGTGAAGGCGATTATTGATGAATCTGTTCGTGTTGCTGAAGCAGAGGGGATTAAGTTTGGAAAGGATTTCCGGCAGTTTTGTATCAAATACTTGAAAGGCGGTGGTTACCACCGTCCCTCAATGCTGGTGGATCTGGAGAACGGCCTCCGGACAGAGATTGACCGTTTGAATGGAAGAATCGTGGAGTACGGACGTAAGCACGACCTGCCCACGCCTTTTAACCAGACCATAACAGCCTTAGTTCATATGCTGGAGAGTTCATCAAAATGAACACAATAGCTGAGAAGAAATGGGATTGACAACTAAGGAAAATATTTGGATACTTGCTTCCAGGAGGAAACCATGAGAGAAATACGTGCGTATCAAATGACCGCCAAGGACATGCCCTTTGAACAGGTCTCTTTCCCATTACCGGAAATGGGCGAGGGCGATGCCTTGGTGGAGATTGCGGGATGTGGCGTTTGCCACACCGACCTAAGTTTCTGGCATTACGGCGTTCCCACACGCCACGATTTACCCCTTGTTTTGGGGCATGAAATCAGCGGTACGGTTCTTGAGGGACCTTCTCAACTGAAAGGCAAGCCAGTTATCATTCCGGCGGTATTGCCCTGCGGCGAATGTGAATTATGCAAAACGGGGCGAGGCAATATCTGCCAGAATCAGAAGATGCCCGGCAACGATTTTAATGGCGGGTTTTCCAGCCACATCGTTGTACCTGCCCGATATCTGGCCTTAGTATCTGATGCAGCTCTGGTATCTCACACCCTGGCAGAGCTTTCAGTAATTGCTGATGCCGTATCGACACCATATCAGGTTATTGTCAAAAGCGACTTGAAGGAGGGTGACTTTGCCGTTATCATCGGTGTGGGAGGTATTGGGATCTACGCCGCTCAACTGGCAAAGATATTTGGGGCAAAGGTCTTGGCGATTGATATTGCGCAGGAGAAACTGGATCAGCTCTCAGAAGTTGGCGTCTCAACCACACTAAACTCCACTGGACTCGATATTAAAGAGATAAAGAAAAGGGTTAAGGGTGCCTGCAAGGAGCTGGGGGCGCAGCCGTTCGGCTGGAAAATCTATGAAGTGTCCGGCACCAAAGCCGGCCAGGAATTGGCTTTTGCTCTCTTAGGTATTGCCGGGACACTTTCTATTGTGGGATTCACTCTGGATAAATTGGAGATACGCCTTAGTAATCTCATGGCATTTGACGCGCAACTCATCGGAACCTGGGGCTGCAAGCCTGAGCTCTATGCCGACGTATTAAATCTCACTGCTGAAGGCAAATTAAGGCTTAGACCGTTTACTGAGACATTTGCATTGTCACAAATAAATGACATATTTCAACGTACGTTGGAACATAAACTGTTAAAACGATCCGTTCTAATTCCGGATTTTGAAAGTGGTTAATTGTTGAGACCAAGTTGCAACCGTAAGCATAATCTACGCTCGTGGTCGGCGCATGTCCTCGTGCGCCAACTCCTCTTGGGAAACGGCGGATGGAGGGAGGCTGCCCCAAAAGGTAACCATCTGTTCTCGCGTAGGGTGAGGGCTTGCCCCTCACCAGTTCAACGGCAGGGACAAGCCCTGCCGCTACGCGCATTTACAGCAGGAGAACTCCAAGGTACAGAAACTGAGGTGAGGACCCATAGCACTTATGAGACAGCCTCGGGACGTCCGCAGGGCACAGTTATCAAGAATCTTGACATGATAGAATTTGTCACAATAGGAGAGTAGAAAATGGATAAGAATATTGTCAATCACGATCTTGTCGAGGTGGAATTTAAAGAGATAATATACGAGTTGCGACCATGTCTGGACGCCGGTGGTAATCTGGTGGAAGAGTTACACAACGCCTGGATTTTTCTGAATAATCCCAAACAGTACAATTCGTATACTACAAATGCCGTCAAAGAGGTTATCTTAGCTTTTAGACAAGCCTCCAACGACCGTTCAGTCGTGGCTGTGGTGTTTACCGCGGTAGGGGACAAGGCATTCTGCACAGGTGGCAACACTAAGGAGTACGCTGAGTATTATGCCGGACGACCGCTGGAATACAAGCAGTATATGCGGTTGTTTAACGACATGGTCACATCCATTCTCATGTGCGATAAGCCGGTTATCTGTCGGGTGAACGGCATGCGAATCGCCGGCGGTCAGGAAATCGGGATGGCATGCGATTTTGCTATTGCCAGTGACTTGGCCGTTTTTGGCCAGGCGGGGCCAAGGCACGGGAGCGCCCCGGACGGCGGCAGTACTGATTTCCTCCACCTGTTTGTCGGAATTGAACGTGCCATGCAGAGCTGCACTCTATGCGACATGTGGAGCGCCTATGAAGCAAAAAGCTATGGTCTTATTACGGAAGCCGTGCCGGTCTTAAAAGTGGCTGATAAGTTTGTCCGTAATCCGCTGGTTATTACCGATCGCTGGCTCGATAATTCCGGTGCGATGGTCTATGGCAAAAGCAAATCAGGCGATGAACGGAAAGCGGGCAAAGAAACTCTTGCAGGCGGCACCATCGATTTGACGCCTCTGGATGACGTTGTGAACTCACTCTGTACGAAACTGCTGTACCTGATGCCGGACTGTGTCAGCAAGACGCTTAATAGCGTGAGAAAAAAGAAACTGGAACACTGGGACAGGAATCAGCAGAGTAACCGCGACTGGCTGGCACTAAATATGATGACCGAAGCGAAGGCAGGCTTCAGAGCATATAATGAAGGTCCTAAGGGGAAACGGGAAGTGGATTTTATAAAGCTTCGCAAAATGCTGTCCGAGGGACATCCGTGGGATGACGAACTTGTTGAGGCAATACTGCCGAGGTAGATGGTATGGATGATAAGATTCTAACTGAATCTCTCCATGGCAATCAGGTCATTAGACTGACGTTGAATGCACCCAGGGCGAATATTCTGGATATCGAGATGATAACCGATTTACAGAAGGCGCTGGACGATTTACGTCGGCAACCTGATGTAAAGTTGCTGCAATTCACCGGCGCCGGCGATCATTTCTGCTTTGGCGCCAGCGTTGCCGAGCATGTTCGTGACAAAGCTCCTCAGATGCTGAAACTGTTTCACGGATTGTTTTATACTCTGGCCGACCTAGCTGTTCCGACAGCGGCATTAATCTCCGGCCAATGTTTGGGCGGCGGAATGGAATTGGCGATAATGTGCAATTTCCTATTTGCCGACAAATCAGCAAAACTGGGGCAACCGGAGATCAACCTCGGCGTTTTTGCACCACCCGCTTCCGTGATACTGCCGATGAAAGTGGGGCAGTCAGTAGCAGATGAACTTCTGCTGTCCGGCAAAACCATATCGGCGGAGGAAGCAGTGAAGATGGGACTAGTTGCGGACGTGTTTGACGATCACGAATCAATGCTGGCCGGGGTTGATGCCTGGCTTGAAAAACATATCCTCACCAAAAGTGCTTCTTCATTAAAACATGCTGTGAGAGCCGCGCGGATGGAGTTTAATAGTGTAATAAAGACTGAACTCCAAAAGCAGGAGCAGCTCTACCTTAATGAACTGATGGCCACGCACGACGCCAATGAAGGGATTCAATCATTCCTGGAGCGACGTAAACCGCAGTGGCAAAATCGGTAGTGAAACAGATTACGGGGTGGGAAACATCAAAACAGAATAATAGAAATCCCGGCGCCGGCATTGCCGGGATTATCGTTTAACCTCTATCAACAAGATGTGTCCGGTTCAGGTGGCGGATTCAGATGTCGACCACGTTGTGCCTGGTTTTTCCAGGGAGTAATAAACCTTGATTTCCGGCAGTTCCTCGAAGATACGGGGGACAACCTGGAGTTCCATGCCTATCATTATCTCATCGTCAGATATTGTATCGCCGAACCAGGCTAACAGCCGACCGGTTTCTTTCAGGTCGACCACTCCGACCGTGTAAGGCGCCACATCTTCAAATCCTGTGGGGGCGGCGTGGATCTTGGTGTACGTAACAAGTGTCGCCAGCCCACTAAATTCCTTGTATTCGAAATCTCCCGATAGACAGCGATCACAATCAGCCCGCGGAGGGAACGACTCATACCCGCACTTTTTGCATTTGGACCCCATGAGGTGTCCATCCTTCAGGTGATTGGCGAATTCCGAGACTTTGGTATACGGACAAAAATTGACCTTTCCAAACCATTTAAACATAAGCCTAGTCCCTCCTGAGAACTTGGACGAAACAGTATTGCCCGATGCCGCCCACATTGTGCGTGAGACCTATGTCGGCATTTGGCACCTGACGTTCTCCCGCCTCTTCCCTAAGTTGTTTTACGATTTCAACGGTCATAGAAACACCAGTGGCACCAATCGGGTGCCCTTTTGCCTTTAAACCGCCATCAACATTCACCGGTGTCTGACCGCCTATATATGACTGTTTGTCTTCTATAAAACGACCTCCTGCGCCCTTGTCGCAGAATCCAAGGTCTTCATAGGCCATAATCTCAGCTATGGTGAAACAATCATGAACCTCAGCAACCTTGATATCTTTTGGTCCAACGCCTGCCATCTCATACGCAACGCGTGAGGCTTCTTCTGCACTGGGGAGCCCGGTCAGTTTCGGTCTTCTCAGTATAGACATGCTGGCCGTCGCGCATCCGATGCCGTCAAGCCAGGCCACAGGTTTTGCGGATTCTTTGGCGATTTCTTCCGAAGCGAGGATCACACATGCTGCCCCGTCGGCGTTGGCACAACAATCGTATACCTGGAAAGGGTCAGATACCGGATCGGACTCCAGTGCCTTTTCAATCGTGATCTCTTTCCTGAATAGGGCATTGGGATTCTTGGCGCCGTAAAAGTGGTTTTTTATAGCTACCTGGAGAAGCTGTTCACGTGTGGTTCCGTATTCATGCATGTGACTCTTAGCAAACATGGCGTAGTATGCGGGGAAAGTGGTCCCAAATACAGATTCCCATTGCACCTCGCCCACTCGTCCCATGAGGGCCAGGATTTCAGGAGTGGAAAGTTCCGTCATCTTTTGGCAGCCGATGACCGCCATAAGTCGGTGAACTCCGGATTGTATGCCCATCCACGCCGTGCGAATAGCCGCGCTGCCGGAAGCGCAGGCCACTTCTGTAAGCCATGTTGGTATTGGGTTGAGCCCCAGGTATTCTTGTACCACTCCGGGAAGTGAACGCTGCTTGTGATATTCCGGGACAGAACCGATGACTGAGCCGTCGATATCTTTGGGATCTATCTGCGCGTCTTCAATTGCCTCGCGATAAGCCTCAAAAGCCAGCTCCTGAACGGTGGCATCGCTTCTACGACCGAATTGTCCATGTCCTATTCCTATTATTCCCACGCGGGTCATATCGATTCCTCCTAAATGTATTGACCGCCGTCTATCTTGAAGACCTCTCCGGTTATATGGCGTGCTCTGTCCGAACAGAGAAAAGTCACAAGGTGCGCAACATCATCGGCGCTGGCGATACGTCCCAAAACAGTTTCGTCAATGGCCTGATTAAGAAACTCGGCAGGTATATTTCTGGCCATCTCAGTCATAACCATGCCCGGCGCCACTACATTTACGTTGACGTTAAACTTGCCGAGTTCCTTCGCCAAAGCTTTGCTCATGGCGATCTCCCCGCCCTTGGAGGCAGAGTAGTTGGTCTGGGCGAACTTGCCCCTGAGACCGTTGATCGACGATATATTGACGATTTTTCCACTCTTCTGATCTTTGAATATTAGGGCGGCCGCCTTGTTGTAGTTAAAATAACCCTTGAGGTTTACGTTTATGACCTGGTCCCATTGCTCCTCGGACATCTTCCATATTACACCATCCCAGTTGATACCGGCGTTGCATACAAGAATATCAAGTTTTCCAAACTCCTTGAAGACGGTTTCCACCATGTCTTGGGCGTCGGTATAACTTGATACGTCCGCCTTTATGGCAAGGCCTTTTCTTCCCATGGCAGTAATTTCTTCAACGACTTTCCTTGCCTCTGTGTCGTGGCGTCGGTAGTTTATGGCCACGTCGCAGCCCTCCTGGGCCAGATTCAGAGCTATGGCAGTTCCGATTCCCAGGCTACCGCCGGTCACAATAGCACTTTTACCTTTAAGACCAAGATCCATCCTATCGTCCTCCTTTGAAAGCAGGAACAACTGTTTTGTGTTCAAGCATATGACTTCCTTTGGATAAAGGAACTCACTAGAACAACTTTGCAGGGAATATGTTATACATGTTCCAAAAATCAACGGTTTTTTGCAGAATGTAGGTCGCCCCCCGCAGTTTCGATACTCCTCTGTGTGGCGGACGTACGGCCTCGTTCGACCACTTTACGCGGTAGACGAGGACATCCACCGCGCACAATCTCTGTTTTTAACCGGACAGTAGTGAGTGCAGATATGTGTGTATAGCAAGATCAGATGTCCACCGGCTTGACATTGATCGCCTGCTCGCTATATTCTTGAGCGCGATAGATACAATGCAGACTGAACAAACCATGGCCAGCAGGAATGCGCTGCTGGCAGAGTCAGGGCGAGCTGCTCTGATGCTCCGACCGGGCCGGGAATGAAAATTACGGGTGTAATACTTGCTGCCGGGACTTCCTCGCGGATGGGCTCAGCCAACAAGCTACTATTGAAATACAATAACCACACTGTTATTGAAGAGGTCTTGGAGCAATTGTCGAACTCAGAGGTTGATGATATACTAATTGTTACCGGCTTTGAGAATGTTCGTATCGAAGGACTGCTGGCCGGTTGCCTGACGGATAGAATGAAGTTTATCTATAATAGCAATTATCGTCTCGGCCGGGCAGAGTCTATTAAATGCGCCGTCAGGCAGATTAGTGGTAAAGCCGATGCAGTGCTGTTTGCGGTGGCAGACAAACCCGGAATTAGGAGTACACTGATAAACAAAGCGCTTGACCGGTACAGGAAAGATCGTCCGGCCATCCTTTATATCGAAACTCCGTCCGGCCGCGGCCACCCGATTATATACTCGAAAGCGTTATTTAATGATTTGCTGTTGTTGGAGGGTGACTGCGTCGGTAATGAGCTGGTCGCAAAATACAAAAACGACCTCATCAAGTTAAAAGACGAAACGCCACAGATAGATGTCGATAATGAAGCCGATTACCGTATACTATTGAAAAGCACAGCCGGTAAAAAGATGCAATGAGTATGATTATTCCAATTCGTCTGTGCTGCCGGAATTTCATGCAAATATGAATGGCAACAACGTATGAACATTTTTGAAGAAATATGTACCCTACAAAAAGCTGGGCAGTCATTTGCACTGGCTACTATTATCAGAACAACCGGGGCGTCGCCGCGTGTAGCGGGAACAAAGATGCTGGTGCACCCTGACGGGCGAATTTCAGGGACGATAGGCGGCGGAAATTTTGAGAAGCTGGTTATTGATGATTGCCTTCGCCTATTGAAATCCGATTCGAACCATCTACTCAAGAAATACAGCTTCTCGGAGACCGGCAAGGGTGCAACAGGGATGTCCTGCGGTGGTGAAGCCGAGGTTTTTATGGAAATCAACGCTAAGCCGAAAAGACTGGTCATTTTTGGAGGTGGGCATGTCGGTCGGGAGCTGGCCAGGCTTGCTCTCGGTTCTGATTTTTTGATTACAGTCGTCGATGATCGCCCGGATATTCTAAGTGAATATGATCCACCTGTCACAACTCTCCAGACAGATCCCGACTATCGGGAGCATTTCCCGTCTCTTGACAGTGACTGTTATGTTGTTCTCGTCACCCGTTCCCACAATTGCGACCGATCGGTGCTGGCGCAGGTCATAAAAGAAGATTGCGCCTATATCGGCATGATAGGGTCAAAGACAAAAATCGCCAAGCTGTATTCGTCATTAGAGGAGTTGGGAGTTGATCGCGCCCTGCTGGAGCCAGTACACGCACCGATTGGTTTGGACATCAAAGGAGAAGGCCCCTATGAAATCGCCGTCTCCATTCTGGCCGAATTGATTGCGGTAAAGAACGGAATGGTCCGAAGTACACGATGACCCGGCATTTCGTTCAAAATAGGGTGATCGTTCGGGGTGCCGGAGAGATGGCATCGGGAGTTATACGTCGTCTGGTTATAGCCGGCTTCGAAGTAATTGCTTTAGAGAAACCAGCTCCTACTTGCATAAGACGTTATGTGTGCTATGCCGAAGCGTTTTTCGAAGAAAAAGTAACAGTCGAAGGGGTTACCGCTCTTTTAGTGAACTCAGCGACGGAGGCTATCGCAACCACACGAAACCAATGTGTTCCTCTTTTAGTCGATCCGAAAGCCAAGCAATTGCCTGTTCTGGCGCCGCTGGCTGTTATCGACGGTCGCATGCTCAAGCAAGAAGTCGATACTGATCTCGATATGGCACCGATTGTGATCGGTCTCGGTCCGGGATTTGTTGCAGGAGAGAATTGCCATGCCGCTGTAGAAACGAACAGAGGGAGCGACTTGGGTCGAGTCTTTTACGCCGGTTGTCCCCAGGCTGATACGGGGGTCCCCGCCCCTGTCAATGGCTTCAGCCACCAAAGAGTCCTACGGTCTCCTGCTGACGGAGAGTTCACCTCTTACTGCAAAATCGCCGACATAGTGGAGTCGGGCCAGATTCTCGGTGAGGTGGCAGGGGTCTCAGTCGTTGGCAGGATAAATGGGATCGTGAGGGGAATGATTCGTGATGGCCTGAAGGTATCGATCGGACAGAAAATCGGCGATGTGGACCCTCGATGTATCAAAGAGCGCTGTTATGAAATATCCGACAAAGCCGACGCCATCGGTAGAGGAGTTCTTGAAGCGCTGACGACCCTGAAAAACAGGATTACTGAAAACCATACTGCTCCCCCCAGAACCGACTGACCCATATCGAACAGTCAGTAGGTCACGCCGACTTGCGACGTGACAAAACGAATGTCAAGTTGGAATAAATCGCCGGCTGTGCAGCGGGTAGTTTTTATGGTAGCGCCATTAAAGAAAGAGTCTCCTATCATGTTGAATCGAGGTCACAATGA
>Ga0315545_1000013_pt1 | contig 175228 bp, 187 predicted proteins | sample SalMarSW160210MG_FD_203096 | JGI IMG/M metagenome (GOLD analysis project Ga0315545, IMG submission 203096) | Salt marsh sediment microbial communities from the Plum Island Ecosystem LTER, Massachusetts, United States - Salt Marsh Sediment SW1602-10 ... | reverse complement strand
CATCGCCGATGGGCAGACCTTCATAAAGCTCCTGAGCCACACTCATCGTCAGCTTGGCCGGGAAGTGGAGCTTGCGCCATGCCTCCTGCTGCAAGGTGCTGGTGATAAACGGTGGCGCTGGCTGGCGAGTTGCCTTCTTGACGCTCACCTTGCTTACCTTATAGCTGGCTTGTTTCAGCTTATCGCTGAGTTCAGTGGCTTTTTGCTCGTTATGAATCTCCAGCTTGGTACCATCGGCGAAACCAATGAGCATGGCTCTAAAGGTTGGCGTCTGGGCAGTCTTGGCTAGCTCAGCCTCAATAGTCCAGTACTCTACGGCGACGAACTGCTCGATTTCACGTTCGCGGTCAACAATAATCTTCAGTGCCACCGATTGGACTCTACCTGCTGATAGCCCTCTTCTTACCTTCCGCCAGAGCAATGGGCTTAGCTTATAGCCGACTAATCTATCCAGGATGCGTCTCGCCTGCTGGGCATTGACCAATTGCATGTCTATAGAGCGAGGATGGTCGAAGGCACGCTTGATAGCTTCCCTGGTTATTTCGTGGAAGACGACCCGGCGGTAGGGTTTGCGGTTTGTTTTTGTTACCTTTTGCAGATGCCAGGAGATAGCCTCTCCCTCACGGTCGGGGTCGGTGGCAAGATATACAGCAGAGGCATCTTTAGCTGCCTTTTTAAGCTCGTTTACAATCTTACTTTTTGCCCTGAGCACCACATATTTAGGGGCAAAGCCCTTTTCAATATCTACCCCCAACCCGCTCCTGGGCAGGTCTCTTACATGACCCATTGAGGCTTTGAGGCTATAGTTAGCACCTAATAGCTTGCTCAGCGTTCTGGCTTTGGCTGGCGACTCCACTATGACCAGATTCTTCTTCATCGTCCTAATCTACCTTTACCCGGTATGCTTCTCTGGCTTCCCGGGACAGAACATAATTCATAGTTCCTACCTGCTTTACCAAGCCTTTTAATTCCATCATAGCTAGAGTGCTACTGACCACTGATGTAGGCAGACCGCTGCTGCGGCAGACCTCATCAATATGGGTAGGCTCGGTACCCAGTTGCTTTAGTAACAGCGACTCAGTCTCGGAGGCGGGTATAACCTCTTTAATTTCCATCTGGTGAGCTACCGCCGTCAAGTTCAGTTCCTCCAGGATATCGGTGTAGTCACGGATTAGCTTAGCCCCTTCCTGGATGAGGTGGTTAGTCCCTCGGCTGGTTGGTGACAGGATGCTGCCCGGGACAGCCAGCACCTCTCTATTTTGCTCCAGTGCCAGATGAGCGGTAATCATCGCCCCGCTGGTCTCATCAGCCTCAACCACCAGCACGCCGAGGCTCAGCCCGCTCATAATCCGATTACGCCGGGGGAAGTTATCAGCCCTGGGTCTGGTTCCCAATGGATACTCGCTTATCACGGCTCCTTGCTGAATGACGCTGCGGGCTAGAGCGGCATTCTCGGCGGGGTAGACGATATCAAGCCCAGAGGCAAATACGGCAATCGTCCTGCCGCCTGCCTCCAGGGCGTTATGGTGGGCTATAGAGTCAATTCCTCTAGCCAAGCCGCTTACGATGGTGATTTTGTTTCTAGCCAGGTCAGCTACTATCTCCTCGGTTGCCTGTCGGCCATAAGCGGTAGCCCGGCGGGTGCCCACCACCGCCAGACACCACTCGTCCTGGGGGAGCAGGGAACCCCTGACATAAAGTATGGGGGGATAATCATATATCTCCTTGAGCCGGGATGGGTAATCCGGGTCATGCCAGGTAAGTGCCTTTACCCCGTAGCGGTTTAGTTTTTCCATCTCCGCTTCCAGAGAAATCTTTGGTCGCCAGTTGGCGATGGCGTTTATTGAGCTGCTATCCAACCCCGAGCGCTTTAGTTCAGCGGGGTTAGCCTGCCACGCCGGCTCCAGGCTACCGAAATAGCTTTCCAGCTGTGAAATTTTGACCCGCCCGATGCGGGGTATCATGCTGAAGCCTATCCAGTATTTGATGTCTTTGTTAGTCATTTTCAAAGCAATTCTAGCATAGAGGCAAACTAGTAGCAATTAGGGTTTTTAGTTGTCTTTCTTCCCGCCCACCTCGAAGAGTCTTCGACCGCCCTTATAAGCTGCGCTTCTAAAACTTTCTACCCCACCCATTAGCCCCTAAAACTCTCTTACCCCTCCCCCGGAGGGTAGAGAAGAGTCCCCATTCTCCCCCCTTTTTAGGGGGTTTTAAAGAGGTCTAACCTCTGTAGGGTGGGGGGGTGGTGGGAAGTAAAACGCACTCTAAAAACGGGGGAACCTCCCCTTATTAAAGAGAACAGGAACCGCTTTATCTCCGGCTTCCCCACAGGAATACCGAGCAGATGAGGACTATCCCCAGCAGCGCACCCCCCACGATGGTGAAGCTGGTGTCAAAGCCAAAACGGTCGGCGAGATAGCCCACTACCGGTATGATTACGCCGATGCCTCCCCGGCTGGCAAAGTAGTAGATGCCGAGCACTGTGGAGCGGCGATGCTCCGGGGTGTGAGTGATAATGTGAGCCTCCGTGACCGGCAGGCCGATATACATGCAGATGCCGAGGACGAATAATACTAACCAGACGCTCCAGCCCAGAGAGGTCAGGCTGAGCAGGTATAGGGCGGGGCCGGCGATAATGCTCACTACTAGCATCACCGGCACTGTACCCAGGCGGTCGGAGAGGTAACCGCCGACGGGTCCTGCCCACAGCCCGGCAAAGTGGAAGAGGGAGTAGAGGAGGGCGCCGGTTTCCTCACTGGCTTGGAGGTCGTCAACGGCAAAGAGGGCAATATAGGATATCACCGATAGTATCAGTACCTGAAGCGCCACTCCCAGGGTGATGAAGGGTACCAGCCGGCGTGGATTGCTGGGGGTTTCCCGTGTTTCAGCCCGGCGGCTGGCGTCCACTGGGGGGGCTTTTTGAGCATAGCCGCGCCTTCCTAGAAGCACGAAGAGCACGATGCCGATGATAAAGGCGGGGATAGCCAGGCTAATGATGGTGCCCCGCCAGCTCAGGGTGTGAAAGATGGCAGCGGCAATCAGTGGAGTCAGGAAGAAGCTGGCAGTGCCGCCTATCTGGTGCAGTCCCAGCGCCCTGCCCCGGTTCTTTTCGTCAACGGATGCCGCGACCAGGGGTGCTGCGGCGGGGTGGTAGCCACCACCCATCACCCCGAGAAAAATCAGGAAAATAGCCATTGCCAGATAGGTCGGAGCCACACCGATGAGTATGGCAAACAGTGCCACCCCGGATATGCCTATGGTAATCATCAGCCGGGGACCGAGCCGGTCGGAAAGCCAGCCGGCGGGCAGGTGGCTGATGCCGTAGGCGATGTTGAAAGCGGACATCATCCAGCCCATTTGTGTGTAGTTAAGGTTGAAATCATCGCGGATAAAAGGGGTGAGGGGTTGGAAAATGGCGGCGGTGAGGTGATGGCTAAAGTGGGCTAGGATAAAGAGGGGTAGCAGCCCTGACATAAAAGCAAGAAACCTTGGCTTCTTGATGATAAGTTTCCTTCTAGTTATTTATTGGAAAAATCGGCGGGGGGTACGGCGGAGAGGGTGGGATTCGAACCCACGGTAGCCTTACGGCTACTCACGCTCTCCAGGCGTGCCTGATAGTCCACTCCAGCACCTCTCCATAATCAGTTATTGGCGGAGAGGGTGGGATTCGAACCCACGCTCCGGTATAACCGGAGACCGCTTTTCGAGAGCGGCACCATAAACCACTCGGACACCTCTCCAAGCCGATTGTTGAAGCTAATCTTGCTTCTCGACAGCGTTTACTGTGTTTACATAACCAAATTTAGCTAACCAATAGCTAACGCAACATTTCACCCGCCAGTTTATTATACTGGGCATTAAGTGCTTCGTCAAAGCGTTTGGCCGCCGCCTCTTGAAGCCCTGGTGCTACGTGCGAATAGGTATCCAAGGTTATTGCTATAGTGGAGTGGCCTAATCGCTCCTGGACTATCTTCGGGTGTATGCCCTGTTTCAGCATCAGGCTAGCGTGGGTATGCCTTGCATCGTGAAAGCGTATCACCTTGAGGCCGGCACGGGCGGCCAGCATAGTCCATGTCCGGCTAACCGTATTAGGACGCAAAGGCTTACCTTCTGGAGTGCTGAATACCAGATCATCATCTTTCAGCGGTATCCCGAGCAAGGCCCGCTCCAGCTTTCGCTTCTCATAATAGTCTTGAAGCACCAGAATAGCGGAAGGTGACAAGGCTATATTTCGTCTGCTGCTATCTGACTTGGGCTGAGTGAATACATAGCTACCGTCCCGCAAGTGGTGAAGTGAACGGGTAACGTAGATTTGTGAGTATATGAAGTCTACGTCGCACCATCGCAGGGCCAGAAGCTCGCTTCGTCTCATGCCGGTAAACAGTGCCGTATGGAATAGGGCAAAGTAGGGTGTCTTTCTGATAGCCTCAAGAAAGCGGGTGATGTCATCTTCATCCCACGTCTGCATTTCGGTGCGGCGGGCACGCGGCACGTCCACACCGTCAGCTACATTTCGACTGACCCTTCCCCACTTCATGGCCGTCTGTAAGGCTTTATGAAGTACTGTGTGGAGATACCTAACAGTCCTAGCACTAAGCCCGTCAACCAGTTTGGTGGCGTAAAGCCTTTGCAAATGCTCCGGCTTGAGTTGAGTTAGCGGGATATTGCCAAGACCGGGGATAAGATGTACTCGGACTATGCTCTCATATCTCTCAAAGGCCCGCGGTGATAGCTTAGGCTGGGCGTAGTCCGATAACCACTTTTCCAAGAATTCAGCCACTGTGGTTTTACCCGGCTTAATAAAGGTACCATTGTCGAGTTGGTGGAGAAGCTCCGCCAGTTTTTTCTCGGCGTCCTTCTTGGTGCCTTTCACGCTGATCCACTCCTGTTTACGCTTACCGCTAGTGGGGTCAATCCCAAGATTTAAGACGATAGTATAGCTACTCTTATACCTTTTGATTATACTGCCTCTCACTTCTGCTGTACCTCCTCCTGTAGATTTATGTGTTAATTGTGCTACTACTGCCTCTGTGTATTGCCTCGTGTGGTCATTTATGAAACGTTCGACCTTTGGCGAATAGAACCTTTCATTGCTTTCTCCCTTCTTCAGATTGTGTCGCCTGAATCCAGCCCGGTGGCAGAGGTTGCTGGTCTTCCACGCCTACAGATTCTGCGGCCCAGGGTGGCGGTGTTGGTGGGTATTCAGGTTGTCCTTCCCGCTCGCTACGATACTTTTCGATAAATCGCCAGAACTTCTCGGTTCCTAAAACACTCTCCTGAATACTAAAGAACCAGCCCCAGCCACGATATTCTATATCCTCACCAGCGTCTCTAGCTCTCCAAAGGCGAGGAACAAGGTCATCCATTGCGACGGCAATTGCCCTGCCCTTGCTAGCTTCAATTTCCTTCTTTGCTCTTTGCTGGAGGGCGCGATTGACTGCTTCACGGTCTATTTCTTTCTCCCACCGTTGCATTGCCCTTACTGTGGGGGGGTCAATTTTAAATCTCTCACTAATGGCTCGTCTAATCTCCCCCCATCCGCTATTATCCCTTCGCTTATCGAGGGCAAACAGTTTGACTTCAAGGCTGTATCTTCGCATTGTCGTCTCCTTTCGTGATAATGTCTTGTGTCCGACCACACCATATGATATACTAATGCTTAGGGACGAAATTAAATGGTTGATGGTAATGCCATCCGTATCTCTACATACGACATAAGTATAACATGAATTGTCGCATATGTCAAGGGGGATATTGGATGCGGTAATAAAAAAATAGAAAGGGTAGGGACTACAGCTTTTGTATAGTTGTCCCTAAAGACTGGATGGCTCGCCATGACAATCGCTGAGAGTTGGAAGTGAGAGTGGGACGAATGCGTATTACAATAATTCCAACTCCAGCCAAGCCCAGGGAGGAAGCGCCCAGTGCGGAAGACAGATAATAACCAACGTGCTGAACCACTGTGTGTCGATGTGCCGACCGCTGCGAAGTTGCTCGGGATTTCTCGAAATCTGGCATACAGGATGGTATCTCTAAAGCAACTGCCAGTAATAAGGTGTGGAGAAAGACGCCTAGTAGTGCCTTTGGCTGCCTTGCGCAAGATGTTGGATGGTGAACGGAACAATGGTGAACACTCATAGAATCACAAAACCTCTGGCTGGGCAGAGCCTCGGAGCGGAGTGAGGAAAGAGCATGTTGCAATGAGACGAAAACCAGAAGGGGTGGTGGAGAATACGGAGAGAGCAGATCCTGGACGAAAGCTGGAGAGTGCCTCATTTCAGCCTGTGCTGAGTGGATACGGAGGAATCGGGTAATACCTGATAGATTTCAAAGGAGATCAAAGAAGTGAGAATTTTGAAAGGGAAACGGGTGAGTAACTTTGAAGAGGCGGCCGCCCTGGCATTTCAGGAGGCCGGGGTTGATGACATGTCCACCGGGGTCACCGACTTATTGTCCTCAACCGTGAGTCCCAATAAACTCCGGAGGGAGGCTGAGAAAACCATTGCTACTACCGTTCGAGGTAGATACAGGAAGAATCCTACCTGGGATAGCAACTGGTGGTGCATTCCAATTCCGACACTCCACTATGATACCAGGGACATCCCCCACCTCACAATCGAGATGGAGATATATCTAGTGGCAGCAGTACAGGTTGAGACGACCGATGATTTTTACTCAATTACCCTAGTTGGCCCTATGGGCAACACCGAGAGATTAGTTCTGCTGATGCCTTTCCTCCTGGCTATTCTGGATAGTGAGTTGGATCGTTTTCGGCTGGTGGCTAAGGATGCCACCTACACCACCTGGGACGTGCCGGGGGCTAAACCGCTGCAACTTCCCAATGACTTTCTTGATAAGGTCTGCCAAATACTGCAGCGGAGATCAGTCGCCGCTTGGCTGATAGAAGATTTTGGTTCCGAGGGCAGAAATGTAGCACCCCAAGTCGTTGGAACCTTGTGGGGCTTGCAACTCAAGGGCACAGCCCCGCCTCTACCCACAGGGCAGCAGGCTTGGACTCGAGAGTTTCTAATCAATGCTCTTGCAGAGGGGATGGCCTACAAGATAAAAGAAGCCGAGGAAATGTTTAACCGTGGAGCACCTTATTTCAAGGCTGACCACACCAACGAGGAAGCACTCAGGATAATTCTCCAGCAAGCTGGAAGGGGGAATAGTGATGGGCAATGAATTCACAATCGACGAAATAAGGGAGGCTATTAGGACAGCTCGCCTCTACTCTCCAGGTGTTACCGCTGAGCAATTGGAGGAGGCGATAGAACTGCAGAAGCACCTTAGTGATTCGGACTACTTAGAAGCTGTCCGTAGCTTAACTCGCTTGGAGAGAGAGGAAGGCGTGTTGTGCACTGAAGCCCTTGACAGATGCAAGCAGTTGGTGCACGACATGGCACAAAAAGAAGCTGAACTAGCTAGCCTTCAGGAGAAACTCATTGTGCAGCAAGATAAAAATCGACAGGCTGAAGATGAGTATAGGCAAATGAAAGAAGCTATTGAGCAGGCCAAGGAGGGACTAAGCCAGGTAGAAGCCGAGCGAGGAAGAGAGGAGAAGGGGTTATCAGCTTTCAGGAAGAAAGCTGATAAGCAAGAGAGGCGCATTGATAAAGAGGTCAACGAATATCGGCGAAAGGCAAATGTGACCAAGGAGGAAGCAGTTATTGCTGGCCAAATAAAGGCGCAGGTAGAAAGCTATGGCTTCAGTTTGGAGCTAGCTTTGAAACTATCCCAAGAATTTGCAGGGTGTGAGAACGCCAGGGAGGCGTTAGCCAAGGCAATAGAGGAACATGGGACCCTGACTCAATCCAACGCTGCCTTAATTGAGCAGACTAAGAGATTAAAATCAGGCCTAAGTTATGTGCAAAGCGAGGTCGACAAAGGAGAAGCGAACTGTGCCCAGTTAGAAAGAACCTCATCAGAGCTAAGAGCCGAGATAGCCGGGAATGGAGAGATAATAGACTTTTATCACCGCTATCTGCATTTGCGATCACTTATCGAATATCTGGGGAGCTGGTACGTAACTTTTCACCACTGTAACTGGTGTGGTTGTCTCTTCTGGATTCTTAATCCCGGGAAGGTTGATATTAGCGCACGCAAGTGCCCATGGTGTGGCTTCCTTCTTGTTGAATCCGATAGGAATGCCTACGCAGCTATTGGCCAACCACTGGACATAGCAGTTAAGCTCTTACTGTGAGGATAGATATGCCAAGGAAGAAAGCGGCAAAGAAAAAGCCAACCGACTTTTCTTTAGATTGCCCCTGTGGGGCAAAGGCTCCTATTTTTGAGTTAGAGAGGGGCTTCATGGCACATTGTGCGGACTGTGGTGCGATAACATTCTTTGATAACGCGCAACTGCTGGAGCGACTTCGTTTCGGAGGCCAATTGTGCCCCCATCATCTGGAGCACAAACCTTGTCGTGGTGGCTATACAACGTGGTGCCCGATATGCCGAGTACGAACGTTTTATTATGACAGTGGAGGGGGAAAATAGTTCATGGGATTAGGAGTTAGGCCGAACAGAGGTGGCTTCATTCGAGCTTTTGGCTGTGGCTGGTTTATAAGAGAGTTTCTACTTGGGCATGCTCCTGAAGGCTCGCCAACCATTGACCCTGAGGTCGGCTCCCCACAGGCTGATATTTTTTACCACTATAAACTGGCTCTCTTTAGGTCTTATGCCGAGGATGCTATTGGCTATGAGAATGAGGCACGAATAAGAGATGGCAAGCCTATTTACACCCCGGAAGAGTATGCTAAGAGGCTTGCCTGGCACATGGCAAGAACTCCCTATAAGTTAACAAGCTGCCGATACCATTCGTTCGTTAACTACTTTGGCATGCTCAAAAAGCTAGGCTGGCTAGAGGAAACAGGAAAGGAAGAAAAGTCGGCACCCCAAGACTACTACGAGGGTTTTCAATCAAGGGTATTCTATCGTCTAACTAAGAAGGGGATTGATGCTCCAGACTATGAGTGGTCAAATCCCAAGCTTGTCCTCTACCCAAAGTTCGACTTAGAGTATCATCGAGCCAAGCGGAAAGAACACCACTACTCAAGAAGAATCCCCGGTAAAAGTCACCGGGCTGTTAAGGTTTGAACGCTGGTAGCCCCTCATACCTATCATCAGCCCGTTCAAAACTCCCACAGGTCCCAAAACCGGAGAGATGATGGCGAATTATCATTTTTTGGATTTCCCCCAAAAGTAACAATCGCCTTGTGCACGCCATCCCTTTTTAACCCTACCTCCTTGGTGATTGCATCTTCGTAGCTAACTAAGTCAAAAATCACCATTCATCCAGCATAGGTGGTTAAAAGAGAAGGTCGCAGTTGTCTGGCAACCCGCCTAATTTTGGCTCTCAGTGCTTCTGGTGATAGCTAGTAGAGACCAGCCACTGATTAAATGAGTCCCCAGTTAAGTTGAGGTTTTTCTTTTAATTAAGGTTAATAGTCTAGCCAGAGGGGAGGATAAAATAGCTATTGTTTCTAATATTACAAAATGCTCTTTTGTGAGACGCTGTTATTGTAAGCAAAGCAATTTGGAGGCATTAAAGCTAACCTTATCAATCCACAATCGGATTGCTGGCTCGGCAAGCCAGAGTAGATTACCAAACATAGGTTACTTGCTCGGTCAAGGGTAAAACTGGCTAGTGAATAGGCTAAACCGAAAGCCAGCCAGCCTACCTATAATAACGCTACCTTTAGCGTAGGTCGGTGTGCCTGTGTGAATAAAGAGGAAAGGACACAATTCACAATGGAAACACCGAACTACATAAAATCGCTTATCTTGCCCCACAACGGACAGAAGCCGATAACCAGAAGGGTATGGTCAATTGACCTGATGATGGTATGGCTACCGTTCTTGACCGCTACCAACACCGCAGGTGAGACAAACCTGCCCCCCGATGCTTTGGGTGCTCCGCTACGCCTTGCCTATAATCCTGATGGCTCGGTTAAGTTCTCAAAGGCTGGTCGCCCCGTGATGAAAGTGGCTAAAGACATCGCCGATACAGTCCGCCTTATGCGGGATAACTTTACCGCTAACCTGTTAAGCTATACTAGCGATGTGATGAACGAGATGCCAGAGGAATATAAGGCACAGATAGAGGTAGCCCAGAGTGCAGGTGAGCCTATCACCTCTAATGATAGGCATCAGCTAGACAAGGCATTAGCCAAAGCCACAGCAGAGGCTATTGAGCAGGCAGGCAAAAAACCAAAGAGAGAGAAGGTCGCCGTTACTGCCTGACCTTGCAACGCACAGGCATACCGACCTACGCTAAAGCTGAAAGGGGGTGAATAGTGAAGCGTTACCCAAAGTGGGTAACGCCTGACCGCCAACTCCATCTGGTAAAACTATTTATCCGTAGCAAAGGCTTCTGCGTCTTTGGGCATAAAGACTGCCTGATACCAGAGCATCATTATGAACTCTTTATTGAGGACTTGATAAGAGACTGGAAGGCATCGGACAGAGAGCAGGACACAGCCGATTGGCACTATGAGCAGAGGCTAATCCACAGCCTAGCCGAGAGACGCTACCCTATAAGAGGCACATTTAGTGCTATCTCTAAAGAGATATTTTTTGCCTCACAGCCACAATACTACATCTTGGGACTAGGCATTAGTGGCTTAACCTTTAAGCCTTTCGCCCTGATTAGGCTATCTAGTAGTTATATCTGCCTCTATGTTGACATAGGCGATAGCCTGAAGGGGTTAAGCAAAGCAAAAAGACGCAAGGTCATCCGCTACGGTCAACCTTTACCACTTGAGTATCACGACCAGATTATTAACCTATGCCGATTAGCGGTTAGGCATTACCTAGAACACTAGGGAGAAAAAGAAAAGAGACTCTCATAATGGGGGTCTCTTTTTGCTTTCAACCCCCCTTTTTCTATGGCTACCGATAAGGTAGCCATTTTATTTTGCTCAAACGGAGAGGATAGAGCTATGGCGAAAATCCAGCCTGACAGTAGTTGGAACTTACCGCCAACGGATAGACAGACAAGAGCTATCACAATGCTCTACATACAGCTCGGTATTAGAGAGCCTTTAGAGGAGCGACCCTGCAACCGGTTGGAAGCTCGGAGCTTGCAATACGAGCTGATGCAGGCAAGAAGATTAAAAAGGAGGTGAAGGATGGCACTAAAAGACCTGGCAGGCAAGGATGTCTATGACCTGGAGTTTGAGGACTTTGAGAAGCTTTACTGCCAGCATTGTAAAGACCAGGGCATCTGCGTCAAAGACCAAAAGACGGTTAACATCTGTATGGGGTTGATTGATAGCGGAGTTTGGAATATTCACTTCCGCAAGCGAACAGGGAGACTAAGAGAGGGGCGGAAGCCCCTCTTTGAAAGGAGGTGATGCCGGTGGCAGAGATGAGGAAGGAATACAAGGAAGACGATATTAAGACCTGCCCCAGATGCGGGAGCGATGACGTGGACTATGATGAAGCCCCCGACCACGCTAAATGCCAGTCCTGTGGCCTAGAGTTTGAAATTAGAACTGTGGTCATCTGGAATGAGTAGAAAGGAGGTGAAAGATGGCTAGAGTCTTTGTTTATGAAGGGAGAGAGTTCCCCGACCCGGACCCGAGCCAGGATGTAGAAGCCGTCAAGAAGATGATGACGGACTTCTTCCCTGAGCTGGCCAACGCCGACACAAAGGAAGTCGCTCGGGGCGAGGACACCCTCTACGAGTTCGTCAAGAAGGTCGGAGTTAAGGGGTAATGGAGAGCAAAGATTTAATCCGAATCCTGAAAAAGGTGCCGAAAACACGCCTTCGTATCATTGACCTTGCCTGGAAGGTCGTTGGGGAAGATGGCACCATTGACCCTGATAAGGTCGCTTTGCACTACAAGGAACTAAAAGAAGCCACAGATGAAGCAGAAGCTTACTCTGGGGCAACAAAAGAGGCTGTGGAATGCCTGAAAGAGCTGGCTCGCTACTATACCTAGCCAACGAGCTGAAATCACGGGGGATACCTTCTCTAAGTGTGCTCATTGCCCAAATTGCTGGCGTTGAAGACTATGCTGATTTTCGCCGGCTAATCACTGAGTTCCTGCCAGAAAGGGAGCAGGATATTCTTCACGAACCTACACCATCTCTACAGATGGCGGCGTTGGCCAGCTACTTTGAGGACCGCTACTTCCCCCTGGAAGACATCTTTAAGATGGGGGACATAGAAGGCTACGAGGAGCTTACTCTACGTATACCCGTAGTGGTCATGGGGATGTCTTGGGATGATTACGATGCTATAGCATCAGATTACCGAGATGGCATCCAGCTGATGACCTATCTCCTGGAGAACCCATATGACAGAGAAGGGGGAGTAAATGTCTCTCTGGCTGAAGCCTGTGAGGAGCATGTGCCCGAGAGCCTGCTTCGGCGAGTGCCTGAAACTAGGCTTTCTCCGGAGGAAGCGCATCGCCTTCTCGACGGCACGCTCTATGAAGGGCTGACGCTATGGGCCGATCGAATATTCTGTGACAGTGGTAACTTCTTCCTTGATACCGACTATGAATACCTCTATAGCAGTATGGGAGTTGACTGGGAAAAGGAGACCGTAGAGGCTCTAACCAGGGATTGGCTTCAGGCGGCGGAGCTAGAGAACAGGTTAGATGGCTTCGTCACGTGGCTTGAGGAAGATCTGCCCGGTCACTTTGAGGAGCTACTGAACTTCATCTTGCAAAAGAGAGCTGATGAACAAACATCTGCGGACTGATTTGATTGCCCACCAGTGGGCGCTTCCGGAGGGGGTCGATGTGCCGCCTGACGATATTAAAGCACGGCTCGATTTCTACAACGACTCAATAATCTTCTACTTGATAGATCGGGGAGTTATCAGGACTAAGGTGGTCTCAGCTCGGGATGTAACCCTAGCCCTGCTCCGAGAAGTGCCTATGACATCAGGGCTTTTGCCCCCAGACGCACTCTGGTGGAAGCAGGGGAAAGAGGGGCCGGTAATTGCCCTCTGGAGACCGCCCAAAGTATGGGCTGTCGCTCTCCAGCTCGAAGCCTTCAAGCCACCGCGCAGATTCAAACTGCCCATGCCGGGCCTTATCTTCCTCTGCTCACCTGGTAGACCCCCCAGAGTATACGCAGCAAAGAAAAGACCGAAGGACACAAAACAAGTCATTTACCACGCTCCTCTCTTCAATCTCTTTCAGAACGGCACAACCTGCCCCGGCACTCATAAGTTCCCGGTTAACATCAGTGAGATACCGGAGTCCTTTTTCACCTCTTTCTTTACCCGAGAGGCTCAATACGGAGGAAGGTCGAATAAGTATCCAGATGACCTGCTCAAACTCTGGGAGGAGATGGACGGACAAACCAGATATCCGCTGGGCGACCTAGTGCCTATAGGTAAGGTGGAGGATATTTTGTGAAGCCAGCAGGGTACCTCTTGAACAAGGGAGAGGGTCTCGATGGGGAACCTGGTCTTTTCTACGACTATATTGTGGCCGGGAACGGTCTCTTTATTCGCGCCCGTAACCCCCTGATAAAGGGGACTCTCTGCACCAGTCCGGTGGAGATAAGGGGGCTTAAACCCCTTGAGGAGCAAGTAGAGCTGGTGCACGGAAAGATACCGAGGTGCCTTTACGACCTTTCACTGTCGATTTTGATGTCCAGCAGCGAACTGGAGCAATATCTAGCGATAACCTGGGAAGACGAGTATCGCCTAAGGATGCCATCGCAGGAGAGGCATGAAGCCAGTGTCAAATACGATAATCTGCTCTCTTCAGTAATGGATATCCACAGCCACGGGCATATGAGGGCATTTTTTAGCGGCACCGATAATGACGATGAACAGGGCTTACGGCTCTATATGGTGGTGGGGAGACTTGATACCCTTCTGCCCGAGGTGGAATTGAGGCTGGGGGTCTACGGATACTTTGCCTCTCTCAGTGTTGAGGAAGTCTTCAGTGTATAGATTAAGCAATGATTTCACCAGGAGCCGTTACTCGGTGACGATAGTCGGCTGCGGTGGCACTGGGGGGTTCATAGCCGAGGCGCTCTGCCGGCTGTTGCCCGCCGATGCTGACCTGGTGCTGGTGGACCACGACCGGGTGGAGGAAAGGAACCTCACCAGACAATCCTTCTATAGAGAGGATTTGGAGGGCTTCAAGAGCGAAATCCTGGCGCATAGGCTCGCTCTGAGGTTTGACCGACCGGTGGGCTACTCAACCCTGCCAGTAGCGATGGCCGAGTTTTTCTCCCCTGGTCTCGTAATCGGTTGCGTTGATAACGGTTTGGCTCGCCGAGATATCGCTAGGAAAATCATGGAGATGCCCTACCACAAGTGGTGGGTAGATTCTGGCAACGGTGATAACTATGGGCAGATTGTCATTGGGAACACTGATGTTTTAGTCGACATGGTGCCCGAAGGCAACATTTACAGGGGGCTTCCCCTGCCGACAATACAGAAACCGGAACTCTTGAATCAGGCGCCCAGTGCCATGGGCTGCGCCGAAGTCGCGGAGGAGCAGGGACCAACCATTAATCTGACAATGGCTGCCGCCGTGGTCGAAGTGGTGCGTCGCTTGATAGCCGGCACCTGCCCCTGGATACAACTTTACATCGATATGGAATCGGGGACGACTGTCCCCGTGCTAGTAAGACCTGAAACGGTCAACTCTCTCAAACAGAGGAAAGGAGGAAGCCATGAGCGGACAAAACGGTGAGCTGAAACTGGTCATCTCGCTCAAGGGCGACAGGGCATCGGTCGGCGTTCAGGCGCCAGAGTGCGACCCACTATTCTTCGGGATTGAAGGCGACCTGGGCGCTGTTCTCAATGGCGTGCCCGGATTCGTTGAAGAGGCTAGAAGACGCTGGGAAACGAGCAAGCTCAACCCTGAGTGCGAAACACCCCTGCCATCCCAGGCTAAACCAGCAGCTCCTGCAGGAGCCTCTACTGCGCCGCGGTCACGAGGGAAATCAGCGGCGCCAAGTGATCAGCCCCCTATGTTCTAGTCGATAAGGGGTCGTTCAAGGGTTGGTGGGAGCGCTTAAAAGAGAGGAGGTGATTCAGATGCAGGTCAAAGTACAGAAACTGCGGGAAGTGATGAAGTTGCTCGAGCCAGTGGTCCCCAAGAAGACAGCGCTGCCGGTGCTTCACAATGTCCTTATCAAGGATGGAAAGGCTATAGCCGGCGACATGGAAACCTTCGTCATGATAGACCTGCCCGAGGCCGACATAGATTGTCTCATCCCCCACAGGCCCGTTATGCAGCTCCTGAAGTATGTGCCGGGCCCTGAGACACTCACGATTGAGGCCAACAAAGAGCTCAACTTCACCTGGGACGGTGGCAACGCATCCTATCCCCTCGTCAAAGTCAAGGACTACCCAGTGATACGAGAAATCACCGCCAAAGTGCAGGGGACGATGGACGGTAACATGCTGATAACAGCCTTGGCTTCCGCCGCTGAATATTGCTCCGGTGACGAAGCTCGCCCAGTACTCACTGGAGTAGTTATTTTCCCGGGGGAAAATCTTGATATCGCTGCCGGCGACGGCTTCAGGATGGCGTACCAGACGATATCGGCTTCATTCCCCATCGAGGAGCCCCTAATTATCCCCTCTGGGGCCGTATCGCTCATCAGTTCCCTGTGGAGGCACACTACTCCAGATGAAGTTGTCGGCGACTCGCTGGTGGAGCGGATATTGAGCAAACGCCAGATTGAAGTTACCTTTGCCGAAGGCGAAAAGGGCTCCCCTGCTAAACTTCAGATGTGCTTCGGTAATGTGACGGTCCAATCCAAGCTCATCGCTGGCACCCCACCGAACTTCAAACAGCTTATCCCCAAGGATATCCCCACCAAGGTCCAATTGTTCCCAGGTGACCTCGAGAGGGCAGTAAAGCGCCTCAGCACTGTCGCTAAGGAAGGCTCAGGCATTGTTCGGCTCAGCTGGACCAACGACACCATGACAGTCTCAGCGAAGAGCGAAGAGATGGGGAAGATGGAAGGGACTCTTCCCGTGCAGGCTGATAATCCCGGAGAAATCGCCCTCAGTATCTCCTATCTCCTCGAATACCTGGGTGGCAAAGAGGGGCTAATTACCATGGGCATAACCGGTAAGACTGCACCGGTGGTCTTCCGCCACCGATTGTCACCGCTGGTATTGGTGATGCCAATGAATGTCCAGTAGTGAGCACAAAGGGGGGGATCGGGAACGATCCCCCCCTCCCTTAATTCTGTATCTAGAAAGGGGGGTGATTTCATGCCTAAAGACGGAAACTGGAAGCCCTACAATGTTGATTACCTGGAAAGAAACGTCCGTGAAGTTTTCAAGTCCGGTGATATAGGCAAGCTCACAAAGGGGACTTACGATTTTATCATCCAGCACATGGGGTTCATAGCTCACTACGACCTACTCGGATTCCAATGTGAATATGCTGACCTTGAACTCTTCCGGGAGAAACTGCAAACCTCTGAGTATAGCCAAGACCCCGAGTATAACCTGAGATGGGCAGATAGTTGTGAGTTCGATGGGGATTTCGTGAAGTGGTATGGAGAGGCTTACTGCCGGAGCAAGGCGGAGGGCATTCGGCGCATTGTAGCGGTGGCACGAAGTCAGTTTGCCCAACCGATGCCCCCGATTCCCGCCTGGGAGCTGAAGCTGACAGAAAGGAGGGGGGGTATGAAGGAACGAATAATCAGGATGGGCCTAACCGACTTGGAGAAAATCCTCAAGGAGCAGGGCTCGATAAAGAAGGACGAATTTCTTAATGACGCTCATATTGAGCCTAACGAGTTGGTGATGAGAGTGTTATACGAAGACAAAAAGAGTAGCTAAAAGAAGGAGGTGAAAACTGTGGGGGCTTATGGTGACTATAAGAAGCGCTTGGTTAAGGAGTTGAAAAAGAGGATAGTCGCTGCCGGCGGGGATGGCGTTTCTGTAAGAGGGGGCCGTGGTACTGCCTGGGGATGGATTGATGTCTGGTGCAGCCCGGGAGCTGATGGCTTCACGCTGGCACAACGGAAGGCGGTCGAGTCCGTTGTCGGCGGCTCCGCCGGGGGTAACTGCTGGGTCGGCAAGCTAGAAGAGGTTAGCCGCATCCTCGGTATCCCTGCGCCCAACTAATTGTTCACAATTGTCAACAATTAAAGGAGGTGAACCATGTTTCGGAAAGCTACTCTCCGAAGCATGCCTCCACAAACCCGGAAGTACGCTAGGCTGCTCAACGATCTCGAAAGCGTCATGCGCCGGGGTAAAAACATGGTGGAGGTTATGTCTAGGCTAGAGCTCGACAGCCGAGCCCTGGCCCATGCCAAGGAGATTTCTGGTCGGCTGCCGCTGCGGAACAGTGGTAAAGATTTTACCGTTACCGACCATCAATAAATACATAAAGAAGGGGGTGAAAAGGTGACAAATGAAAAGAAGTCTGAACGCTGGATATCGGATATTGTCAGCGTTTTTTGTGATCCGATAATCGTTATGCCCGGTGGTTGGGGAGAGGATCTCCCCGACTGGCTGAGGAATGCTATTACCCTAGAGCGTCTAATGATGAATATAGAGGCAATCAAGACCGGGCAAATGACCGCAACCGACGCTGAGGCCTGCGCCTATCTCTTCACAGCTGTCCTAACTGCGCCGCCAGACCACGACTGGACTCAAATTTACCTTTACCTTGCTACTAAGGTCTATGAAAGACACCGCACCAAGGACTCCGGTGTTAATATGCCAACCGACATCCGGGTGGAATCACTCACAGACGACCAGATGAGAGACCTTTACCGCCTTAAGGAGTGGATATACAAAACGAGAACCCGGGCCAGGCAGGAGAAGGACCGAGCTGAGAGACGGCAAAAAAAGGAGGAAGAGACGGCTAGGAGAAAGGCGGAGCAGCCAGCGCTGTTCGAATTCTAGGATTATCTGCTAATTAAGGGGGCTGGGGAAAACCCAGCCTCTTTTTGTGCCCTTTAAGTCTGTTTTTGCCCTATCAAAAAGGAGCCGGGCCGCCGCCAAAGGAGGAGCCTCTATTCGGCCCTAAGGCAGGTGGGCTGTGGAGATTTCATCCTCATTGCTCCGCTATTCCCTACGGGATCAGCCCGGCAGCCTAAGATTACCGAATCAATACTCGCCTGTCAAATCGCCCGACGTTGCACAATGCAAGCAAATGTCACACAAAAGCCTCTTTAGTTAAATTAGATAAACTATGTTAGAAAATTCCTACCTCGTTAGGTGGCTCTTAGTGGAAATGAAAAGCCTTACTATAATTAAGTAAGCCGGGCTCTTCACGGGCTTACTTGAAAAGGAGAGAAAATGAAAAGGAAACTAATCTATCATATTAATTTTACCATGGTCTGACCAAACAATTAAGTGATTTTTCAATTTTATCTAAGGAGTCATAATTAAAAAGGCGGGATGCCACTTGCCCGATTACAGCTAAGGCTAACCACACGGGAGGAGTAGAAAAGAAATTTAAACCAGTGGGGAAGAAACTGCAAAAACCCCCTGGTACCCCAGTTTCCCCTGGCAGAGCCCGCCTGCAAACGATAAAGCTACAATGATGCTAATTACTCATAATATTCGTAAAATCCCCTTCCTGTCTTGCGCCCTAGCCAGCCAGCTTTAACCATTCTTTTAAGTAAGGTTGGAGGGGCATACTGTGCTTCTTTAAGTTCTTCGTATCTTGAGTTTGCTGAGTTATTTATTGTGTCAAGGCCGATTAAATCGGCCAACTGTAATGGCCCCATAGGATGGTTCAGCCCTAGCCTCACGGCATTATCAATATCATCTCTAGTGGCCATACCAGCTTCGAGCATACGAATGGCATTGAGTATGAAGGGGGATAGCAAACGATTCACGATGAAGCCAGGAGTATCCTTGGCAATAACAATAGTCTTACCTAAGGATTCACCAAACTCCTTAGCGAGTTCCAGAGTTACATCACTGGTAGCAATGGTTCTGACAATCTCCAAAAGCTTCATCACTGAAACCGGATTAAAAAAGTGTAGTCCCAGCACTCTGTCCAGCCTAGAAGTGGCGGCTGCAATCTCAATAATACATAGCGAGGAGGTGTTGGTGGCCAAGATAGTATGTTTGGGGCAGACTTTGTCTAGCTCAACAAACACCCTCTTCTTTATTTCTAAATTCTCCGCCACAGCTTCTATTACTAGGTCGCAGTCAGAAAAATCCCTGATTTCAGTAATTCCTTTAATACGCCCCAGTATAATATTCATATCCTGCTGGGATATTTTGCCTTTATCCACACTCCTAATGAGTAGGCTTTTGATTGATGCAAGCCCTTTCCTGAGTAACCCCTCACTAACTTCTGAGACTACCACTGAATAGCCTGCTTCGGCGCAGATCTGGGCGATGCCAGCACCCATGATGCCACAGCCAACTACACCAACCCTCTTAATTTCCATGGTTTCCATCATCCGCTATCTATTCACCTTGCCCTAAACTCAGGCTTTCTCTTTTCCAAGAAAGCCCTAACTCCCTCGGCAAAGTCCGCGGTAGAGACTAGGTACTTCACCAACTCCTTTTCCATCTGTAGACCCGATTCCATAGAGGTGCTTGCGCCTTTAACCATGGCCTGTTTTATCGCTCTCAAGGCTAAAGGACCAAGCTGACACATTGATTCCGCCCACCGGATTGCCGTCGGCAGGACCTCCGATGGTGGTACCACTTGGTTAACTAGACCTATACGGTATGCTTCCTGGGCATCAATGACTTTCCCCCCGAGTAGTATCTCAGCAGCTTTCGCCCATGGAATCATCCTCGGTAATCTTTGCGTGCCGCCCCAACCTGGCATCAGTCCCAAGCTTGACTCTGGAGTACCGAATTGAGCATTCTCTGAAGCTATTCTTATATCACAAGCCAAAACTATTTCAAGGCCACCACCTAGCGCTGAACCATTGATAGCCGCGATGAGTGGCTTCCATATCTCAAGCCCGCGCATAGGTGTATTTGGACGCTCCCAATATTGACCGGGGTGAGCCTGCTGAAAGGAAACCATTTCCTTTACACCAGCCCCTCCACAGAACGCTTTGTCGCCAGCACCGGCAATGATACCAACCCACAATTCTTGGTCATTACTAAACTCCACCATCCTTTCATGTAACTCCTGCATTCCCTGTGCATTCATAGCATTTCTCACTTCTGGCCGATTTATGCTGAGGATAGCAATTCTTCCTTGTTTTTCATATTGAATAATTATCGGTACTATATCCTTCTCTTAATTGTAATTAGATTCCGCCACAATATTCGGGACGCTACCAATTAATCACTTGAAGTGGTTAGAAGTTCATCAACAAACATACGCCCCTTTACCCTAGGACGCCTGTACGCTGCAAGTTCATTCCTAGTCACTGTAATTCCACTATATCATCCTAGGGCAGCACAAAGCTGCGCGATCAGGCTCTTGACATTTTCAAGAATACGGTCTATCTCATTTTTTGTAATCTTATCAACATGAATGCCGGCAACAACACATACCGGCTTCTTAGTGTGTTTGCTTATTGAGTGAGCAGCTTCCTGAGCTATAACATCATCCTTATGTCCTAGTCTGGTGATAATCGAGCAAGAAGTCCTCTCCTCCTTATGGTCATATTCACCTAAAGCTAACGCACCAATGTGTGCATTTTCATTATAGATATATACTATAAGCTCACTACCTAGGTGTTGTACTGACAGACTAACCTTGGTTCTGCCTTTTCCTATGGTTAACTCGTATCTATTCACCGGATTAATACTGGCGCTAGTGGTTGCACATCCAGCTACGTCAACTTTTTTGGTTTTCACGACACTACTTTGTCGGGTCAGCTTTATTTCGCTTTAGACAGGCCTTTATAGGAAAGAGAAAGTCTACTCGCTCTACAAAATCTTTGACGAGACATTTTAACAATCCCTTTACTTGAACCTTTAGTCAACCAGCCTTTTATTGCTCTCAAGGCTCTGCAACTTCCTAGGTATCAACAGCATTTCCCCTATGAAGCATCTCTCTGCCTCTTTGCCCCGTGAATGTAGTCCTAAAAGCAGATGTTGCAGCGTTCCTGCTAGGCTACCAAATGACCCAATCACAATGGTTACCCCATCAGTAATATCTGAGACTACGGCCCAAAAGGTAGTATAAACTTTATCCATTGACCTCCTAGCACACTCTTGGAATCAAGGTACCTACTACTCCAAGCCAAGCACCTTAGCAGCTGTCCATCCTAGGATTAGGCCCATCTCCTCCGGCTTGAATTCAATGCCTGCTTCAACTACATAGTCTGGGATATTCCTAAATACATCGACCCAATCCTTCTGCTTCATATAAAGCCTCATTGACGGCCAATCGCTACCAAATAGCACTCTGCGAGCACTTATAGCATTCAAAATGTGTCTTAGTTGCTTATAGAATTCAAGATCCTTGCGCCGCCGTGTTTTCGTTTGCCATGCCGCCAAGTCCATATAAAGGTTTATTTTATTGCTTGCCAGATCTATAAGCTCTTCGTTCCAGCAGTAAGCACCATGGGCAGCTATTATTTTAAGATTTGGGAAGTAGTTACATACCTCATCCAAAAAGAGAGGCTGGCCATACTTAGAATAAAGTGGTATCGTCTCTGGTCCAGTATGGATGAGAACTGGTACCTCCAGCTCCTCTGCCTTGGCATAAAGAGGATAAACCTCCTTATCGTTAGGATAAAAGCCCGTAGGTGGCAATAGCTTTAGCCCCTTCATTCCCCACTCCTTTATCGCTTGCTCAAACATATGATGAGCCTGAGGCCGCCTAGGGTCAATACCAAAAAAGGGTATCAGCCTATCTGGATATTTGGCCGCTACATCGGCATAAAGCCTGTTCTGCTCCGCAACGGTATACTTACTCTCCCCTATCTGGGGGCAGAGACCGAAGTCGCACACACTGATAACGCTTTTGTCAATACCTGCCTCATCCATATCCTTCAAGATCAGCTCACCGCTAAGATCCCAAGCGTCTTTAATCCGGTTCCATATTCTCTCCTCGGACCTATTAGCCACCGCTGCAGCGAACTTCACATAGCCTTCCCAATACCTTCTATTGGGCAAATCCTCACTAAAAAGATGCGCGTGGAAATCCACTATCATGTTTGCCCTCCTTTATACTTGTTGACTTCTTTCATCCCTATCTTTCTCTCGCCGGATGCATAGGATATACAGGCTGCCTGTGCCTCATGTTCAAATACCTTCTCAAAAGATGCGTCTAAGCCAAAGTCAAGTGCAGCCCTAGCCAACTTCAGGGATAGTGGATGATTTGCGGCAACCTTTCCGGCCAGTTCCATTGTTACTTGTTCCAGTTGTTCCAGAGGTACAACCTTATTTACCAGTCCCCATTTTTCGGCTGTTTCAGCATCCACTGGCTCAGCGGTGAACAGCATTTCCTTAGCCCTACCCAAACCCACCAATTGAGGTAATATCTTAGTGCCAGCGGTAGTCACCGTAGCGCCCACTGCCGCTTCACGGAATCCTATTCTCGTGCCCTCAGCAGCTATCCTCAAATCGCAGTTCATAGCAAATTCGCAGCCATTACCTAGGGCATACCCTTGAATCTGGGCTATTATTGGCTTGTCTAAGGCTATAAAGGCACGACCTATATCTTGCATGTGGAGAACATACTTCCTAAACTCCTCTATGTTCTCTGTCTTGGTAACACCCTCCTTGATATCTACCCCAGCACAAAATGCTCTGCCTTCCCCCTTAAGTATAATAACCTTAGCTTTTTTATCATCTCTTGCCTCCTCAAGGGCAGTTATTAAATCCTCAACCATAGCCCCGTTCACCGCATTCAACACATGTGGTCTGTTCAGCTTAATTAGCCCCACGTCGTCCTCCCTACTGTAAACTACGGTCTTCTCTACCATATTTACCTCACCACGCTATTGTTTATTTCAATCTGCTAGCTGGCTACCGCATCCATTGCTGCCACTCTACGCCTGATGTGGTCAATAATAACAGATGCTGGGGTACCTTGGCCGTAAAACCCAGTAACACCCATCTCTTCCAACAGAGGCTTATCCTCTTCGGGAACAATACCACCAGCGACAACACAAATGGAGTTTGCCATTCCTTTTTTCTTTAGCTCTTCAACTACATCAGTGGCGATGGTGAGCATGGCACCGGTATGATCACTCAGCGCGATTACATTAGCCTCCTCCTCAGCAGCTATCCTCACAATTCGCTCAGCTGTCTGGAACTTCCCAGGATAAGCTACCTCTATGCCGGCTTCTTTGAAAGCGTCTTGTAGTAGCAATATACCTCTATCATGAGCATCTAGACCTATCTTGCCGATTACCACTTTTATTCTGCGTGCCATCCGTTCCTCCTACCTTAAATATGTTTATCCTTAGCTTAGTTCTTTCAAAAACTCGGGTACTTGTATTGCTTCGTAAGGGTCATAGGAATAGCCGTGAGCCAAACGTAACGTACCTACCATTTCCCCCACCGTGGCATATAACTTACTGGCCTCAATCAATGGCCTAATCACATTTTTCCTTTCCTTTGCAACTTTATAGAGTTCTGTCAAGCAGGCCTTTACCCTCTTTGTGTTCCGTGTTGCCCTAAGTCTCTTTACTTCCTCAATCGCCTTGAACCTTTCTTCTGTGCTTCTCAACCGATAAGCGTCCTCAATTACAGCTTTACTCAAAGGCCCATCAGGCCCTTGATAAGCATTTACGCCAACTACTGTATCCTTGCCCGTTGTCCTATTTCTCTCCTTCTCAATAGCCGCTCTATCCATTTCCTCCTGTAGCCAACCCGACTCCAGACACTTCCACATGCCACCTCGCTTATCTATCTCCTTTAGGAGCTGGTTAACTTGCCTTTCAATCTCACTGGTGAGCCACTCCACATAGTAGGAGCCACCCAAGGGATCTACTACCAACGGAACTCGAGCTTCGTGAGTTATGATATGAGAGGTATCCAGTTCCACAATTCGATTCTCCTCCGAAGGAAGACCGTAGTATTCGGCAAATCCTGTTGGGTTAACCGATTGTACCCCGCCCAGTATTGCTGACAACATTACTAGTGCCTGCCGCACGATATTGTTTACCGGCTTTTGTGACGGGCAGATGCTGGCACAAACCTCCATGGCAATAAGGCATGTCTTTGCCCGCTCTGCAGTGGCACCCAACTTTTCCTGGGCTACCCTAGTCCAAACCCGCCTTAGAGCGCGAAATTTACATATGTTCTCAAAGAAATCCATAGTTCCTCCAGTGGATATGGCCTGCCGCGGGAAGTCATCGAATTTTAAGCCTCGCCCTTCGATCACATCCTGGCAATACTGCGTGGCATTAGCCACGCAAAATGCCAACTCCTGAATCATGGTCACCCCTGTTTCTCTCAGGTCGTATCCAGAGGGAACTTCAGGATGAAATTTAGGAGTGTTGATTATCGAGAATTCAATGATGTCAGCATTGATTTTTCTAGCTAGCTCAACAGGGAACTCCCTTGTATTTAGAACCATAAATGAGTGGATGGGATCGTTCAAAATGCTGCCGCGAAGCTTAGAAATATCGAGACCCTTCCTCTCCATCATGGCCACCAGGAAGATATAATTAAACGTGGTTCCAGCAGGGCTCACGTTACCGCCTTCATAGTCAACATTTTCCAGCGGCAGCCCGTCGAACATCTGCTCGTAGGAATTCAAGGCATAGCCAGAGACACCGCCAGTCCCCAAACTATACTTAGCCAGAGGATGATCAGGGTCTAGCCCCGAGGCCGAGGGTGTATCGGTTACGTAGCGTAGCCCAGTAAGCCCACTCGCCACACACCTCTTAAAAGTTTCGTTGGTCTCTTTAGTATTGGTGTAGCAGATAACAAAGGCGTCCAACCACCGCCTAGCTCGATACATCTCAGGATATATGCCCCTGGTAAAGGGTTCATTGCCAGGGTTTGCAATGTCACGGATGTAGTCTACACCTGCTATATCGCTTGGAGTATACACTACCTTGACTCGAATCCCGCTCTCAGTCTCATCTGTAGGTAAGTGCCCAAGGTCTCGATTATAATCTACCTGTTCTACCATTATCTGCCTCCATAGTATATCTAATGTAAATCATTCTAAGCCACTATTGAACCCCGAGCTCCCTGCAGATGATCCTCATCTGCAGTTCAGAGGTACCTTCACCAATGGTAGCCTCTCTGGCATCGCGGAAGTAGCGCTCAACAGGGTACTCAGTATCAAAGCCAGTGCCACCGTGGATTTGCAGAGCATCTGAGGTAACCCTCTGTGCCACCTCACTAGCAAAAAGTTTGGCATAGGAGACTTCCTTAGTGCATCGCTGTTTCCTTTCATAGAGCCAGGCAGTGTAGTACGTTAGCAAGCGTGCTGCCTCAATATCCATGGCCATTCGTGCTACTTTAAAGCCCGTTGCTTGGAACTTTCCGATAGGCTGACCGAACTGTACCCTTTCTTTAACATAGCTAAGTGAGGCTTCATAGGCAGCCTGTGCTAGTCCTATACTGCGAGCGGCATGGGTAATCCTTGTATCTACGGCAGATTCCACCATGTAGTAAAATGCTTTACCTTCCTCACCTATCAAGTGATCAGCTGGGACACGGCAGTCCTGAAAGCTACTCTCACCACTACATATAGCCCGAAGACCTAGGTGATGCATCTTAGTCACACTCCAACCTGGATTACCTTTGTCTACAATGAAGAAGCTCATTCCTCCTCTAGCACCCTTGCTCTTATTAGTATAAGCTAGCACCACGTCAAAATCGGCAATAACTGCAAAGCTGTTAAATATCTTTGTACCATTTATTATGTAGCTATTACCGTCTTTAATTGCTGTGGTTTCAATCATCGTGAGGTCAGATCCAGCATTTGGCTCAGTCCATCCACAACAAACGACCTTTTCGCCTTTCAATGCGGGTACAATGTAGTTGCGCTTTTGCTCCTCGTTACCATGAGCGTAGATAGGTAGAAGACCCTCCCCCGCCGTAATCAGGAATAGACTGCTTAAACTTCCCCAAACACGCGAAATCTCTTCAACAATAACACAACTGGCGGTCATACCCATGGCACCTCCGCCATATTTTTCGGTAAAGTTAGGGCCAAGATAGCCTAGACTACCGAGTTTGCAAATTATTTCTCTAGGGATCTCTTCTTTCTCTTCTGCTTCCTTAACTAAAGGAGCAACCTCCTTTTCTAGGAAATCTCGTATTGCGGCCCTAATCATCTTCTGCTCTTCACTAAGTTCAAAATCCATGTTCTTCCGCCTTCCTTAAACAAATAGAATATGAGTCGGTCAAATGCTTAACTCCCACCATTTACTCGCTTCTGGCCTAAGCCCTGCTTTCTATGGAAAGTGCTCCCATTGGGCAAAGGGCAACGCAGAGACCGCAGACCTCGCATACTTCCTCATCAATAATGGGATGTTTATCCTTGATTTCTATTGCCATCTCCGGACATGCTGACTCGCACCACCCACAGTTGATGCACTTCTTCCGGTTGACTCCCACTCGAAGACTGGGTGTGGGACCACCAGCGGCTTGGGCTATTTCTGCCACAAATTTTTGTGGTTCTATCTTGAGCTTATCTTCTCTAGCTATAAGACCTTTGATATCCTTTATGCTCTTATACCCCTTTTCTTTCATCCAAGCTGTAATCGACCCCAGATAATCTCCAGCTATATCCACCCCTTCCACCAGCGTGGCAGTCACTATTTGAACTGAGCTTGCCCCACTAAGAAGTATTCTAATGACATCCTGGTAATCGCGGACACCACCGCATCCGGCAAGATCTATGTCAATTCCCTTCATTCGGAATTGCGCCATGGCACCACATATGTAGGGTACCACCGAACACTGAGTCATAGGACCTTGGTAAGGAGCCCCCGGGAATAAACCTACCTCAAGAGTGTCTGGATCGACTATGAGGGGAGGAGCTGGGGATGTCACCGTGGGACAATCGCCAAATTGTATCGCCTTAGCGCCTCCACGAACTGCCGCTTGTACCGGTGCTAGTGGATTCATGTATACTGGTGGTAGCTTAACCGACACTGGTTTGTTGGAGCGATCTACATAAAACTTTGTGGCCTTTTCAATTATCTCCGGAAATATGTCAAGAAATGCAAACCTTCGGACTCTTTGACTTCGCTCATCGAAACAACCATAAGCAGGACAGGCAATCACTACCTCAACAGCATCGGCCTTTGATTTGTTAACTAGATTAACCTGTTGCTCCCATCCCTTTTCCGTATAGGCTGTGACGTTGGCGATAACCTTACAATCATAGGGCTCCAAGAGTTCTTTAGTCTTGTCGATGTACCATAAATATCTATCGCCGTTGTAGAAGGTACCTATAGCGCTGTACAGTGTATACTGGGGTGAAACGACGTTTTGATTCCAGTAGACTAACTGGTAGTCTTTTGGTTCCACTGTTGCGGCTTTATTCCCCGGCTCACGTTTTCCCCTCACCTTTGGGATAATTGGTTGCCACTTGTTTAGTCCACGACCATCTAATATCTTATATGCTGGTCTAGGCACCTTGTATACGGTCTGTGGCTCAGGGAATATTTTTTCGATCATGTCATTGGCGGCATTTAGCTTTAAAACAACGCCAGACCAGCCTGCCTTAGCCGCCTTTGCGCAGATCTTTGGCGTGGCTGTGTTGGGTCCACCCCCAATGACTATCGGATTCTTTAGTGGTATTCCCGCATAGGTAGTGCTTAAATCAATTGCCATTGATTAGCCTCCGTTCAAAATGTTCTTCCCCGTCGTTCTTTCCACCTTCTGCCGGAATCCTGCCCATCTCTGAAACAGGTTATGTTCTATATCAAAGATGTCTAGCACCTTACCTATAGTGTAGTCGATGATATCCTCAACGGTCTTTGGTTTATGATAGAAGGCAGGAACTGGTGGCATAATTATCGCCCCCATCTCGGTTAGTCTCTCCATGTTTCTCAAATGACCCATGTGAAGTGGCGTTTCTCTTACTAGAAGGATCAATTTCCTTCTCTCCTTAAGGGTAACATCTCCAGCTCGAATCAGTAGATTCTCGTTATATGAGTTGGCTAATGCTGACATTGTTTTTACGGTACAAGGAACTACTACCATACCATCTCTCTTGAATGACCCACTAGCAAGCTGAGCTCCAATATTTGTAATATCATAGGAGAAGTTTGCCAAAGCTTTAACGTCTTCTACCTTCCAATCAGTCTCATACCTAATGTTTATTTTTGCCGCCTCGGAAATTATAAGATGCGTCTCAATTTCCTTCATATTAGATAATACCTCTAGTAGCCTAATGCCGTAGATTATCCCTGAAGCCCCTGTTATACCTATTATTATTACCACTACCAATATACCTCGAACTTCGTTTTAGCTAAGCACTACTAGTGCGTCAGCAACCTTAACCCCCTTGCCGTTATCCAAGACCATGAGCGGGTTTATATCGATTTCCGAGACGATATGTCCTAGGTCTGTACATAGCTTCGAAAGCTTAAGCAAGGTATCGATGATGCTCTCTAGGTCTGCCTGAGGTTTACCACGAAAGACTTCAAGCGTTTTATATCCTTTGATTTCTTTAATCATCTGTTCAGCATCAGTCTTAGCTATAGGCGCAACCCTAAGGGAGAAATCCTTAAGAACCTCTGTAAAAATCCCTCCCAGACCGAATATTATTACAGGGCCAAACTGCGGGTCATGAGACATTCCTACAATTACCTCTCTCCCTTCCTTGACCATCTCTTGAACTAATACACCTCTGATCTTCGCCTTCGGCTCGTATTTACTTGAATTAGCCAGAACTTCGTAGTAGGCACTTATCAGTTCAGCTTCGTTACTTATATTGAGCTTGATAGCACCGGCATCCGTCTTATGTATAATATCAGGCGAATCGACTTTTAAAACTAATGGGTAGCCTATTCTGCCTGCTATTTCGACTGCCTCCTCCACTGATTTGGCTATTGCTTCCGCTGTAATGGGAATGCCATAGCGATAGAGGAATTCCTTGCTTGCGTGCTCCGACAGAGTCTTGCCACCTGACTTTGAGAATTGTTTGACTTCTTTGACATTCCCAGCTAATAAAGGCGCGGTGACCACTTTGGTCTCCTTATAACTTTTATAGCTTTGACTATACTTAATCAAGGCTGCGGTAGCTTTTACGCAGTCAGCAGCATCTGCTACCACAGGTATGTTGCTCTCGGCAATAATTTGAACCTCCCTTTCCAGCAAGCCACCCATTGGGGAAAGTAAAATAATCGGCTTCTCGGTTTCTTTAGATGCTTGAACAAGAGCTGAGACTACTGCTTCACCAGCTCTTCTCTCTATCGGAGTTGAAACGGCAATTATGATGTCAAAATTTTCATCCCGCACAAACAATTCTATAGTTCTTTTGCTGAGGTCAGGCATTCTTCCAGGTAATGCCGAAGCAATATCCCAGAAATTTTTCATCTCTCCAGACGCTGGCCACCCAGGCAATATCTTCGATGCTTCTTCCATAGTCTTAGTTGATAGCTGGGGAAAGTGAAGTCCTAGATTCATAGCATGGTCAGCTATTATTCCGGTTGCTGCGCCTGAGGTAGACAATACCCCGATCCTGTCTCCCTTTGGAAGTTTGCAGTTCAAAAAAGCTAAAGAAGTAGCCATCATATTATCGAAGTCATCTACTCTTATTATGCCCTTTTGCTTACAAATAGCATCAAAAACTAGGTCCGATCCTACCATCGATGCCGTATGAGCCATAGCTGCTTTCGCCGCCTCTTCAGAACGTCCGACTTTGAGAACTATTAGTGGTTTACCTTTTTCTAGAGATAAATCAGCAATATCTAAGAACTTATCTACATTTTTGAGACCTTCAATATATGCTGCAATGACGTCAGTATCAGGGTCATCCAGCATATACTTTATATAGTCAAAAGTGTCCAAGTCGGCTTGGTTCCCTGAAGCAACAAAATAGCTTAGTCCAATACCTGTTTTGACAAACCGAGGCACAGTGGCACTAAGGAGAGCTCCAGATTGTGAAACATACCCTAACCTTCCTGGGATAGCTACCTCCTGAGCATAGGAGTAACCAAGTGTAACTCCCTCACGCACATTGGCTAGGCCGTTAGTGTTTGGCCCACAAATTCTTATTCCACTACTTTTACAGATCTCTACGATTTCATCCTGCCTTTTCTTTCCCTCTCCGCCTATTTCAGCAAAACCAACAACAGGAATTACTGCTGCCTTGACTCTCTTTTTTACACATTGCCACAGCACGTCAGCAACATCATCAGCACGCATTACCAGCAGAGCAACATCAACATCCTCTGGTATATCAAGAATACTTGGATAAGCTTTTATGCCTTGAACTATTTCACGCTTAGGATTTACTGGGAAGATCTTGCCTTGGTAGCCACGTTCTATAGCGCATTTCAGTGGTATCCCCCCTAACTTGAGCGGGTCGTCAGAAGCCCAGGCAATAGCCATAGACTGTGGTTGAAAAAATGCCTCTAGGTCTGGATATTCAATGTGCTTCACTTATGTCACCTCGGTTTAATAGTGTTTCTCATTACGCATCTTATTACGCACGCCTTATGCACGCCCAGGGGATGATTATTTACTACCATCCCCTTTGTGCCAAGCACTTAGCATACTCGCTTTGGCACGTCCTTACAGCATTTATCTCAGCCTGAGTTAGCCATTTTGTTAGGTCTATTGTATCGCTTGAAAAGTGCGCTCGTTCAAACCGTGATTTTGTAAGGAACGGCACAGTAGCATCTATAGCAAGCCCTCCTCCAAAACCGCCAGTTTCAATTCTTGTCGCTTGTTCTAGAGGTTGTGCCGCCTGACCTCGCTGACCACCAATCCCAAAAAAATAATCGGTAGCTGGGTCAGCCCTACTCATTATTGCCCACATTACATCATCAGTGCTATAAATATCTACATCTTCATCAACTGCTACGACTAGACGTATACCAGGTACCGCTGAAAGAGCATGCGCAAGTATGTTTCTCTGGTAGCCCTCATCTCGCGGCCTCCTTTTCTTAACCTGGTATACCACACCTCCCCATGATCTCAATGCAAACGGCTTATGTACATCCACCACTAAACCAGGAACAAGACGGTCCGCAAGTTCATAAAAAAAAGCCTCGGTGAATGGAAAACAGACATAGGTACAATCATAAGAGTGACCCAACCAGTCATAGAAGATCGGATCCTTTCTGTAGGTAATCGCAGTAGCTTGGAACTTACGGCTCTTCCATGCCCGCCCTAAGTATCCTGTCCACTCCGGGAAAAATGGCGCTACATCCTGTTTGCCTAGCTCCTCTGCCTCCTCAGTTTCCCACACCGTCTCGGTTTTAATGAGCCCCTCAATGACGATTTCAGCCTTAGCTACAGAATATGTATCTACAGTCTTTGCTTTACATATTTCAATTGGGGAACCCTCTAGTCCGCCAGCTATGGCAAGTTCATCTGTGCCATGTGGAATTATAGTGTGAAGGTTCCCACCCCCAGCAATCATCATAGCCGCAGGGGACGGAGAGATATTAACTGTTACCGGCACATCTTCTTTCCTGTGTTCCATGTATAAAACTGCTTCTAGATGAGTGCCCGGAGTAGCAATTAATGTTCCCCAATCCTTACCCCGAAAGGCCATCCTCTTGAACGAAAAGTCAATACCATCACGAGCATATCGCCCGCTAACCAAGACATTCCCACTACCCAACACACGTATTCCATCCCTCTCTGTGTGCTTAAGTATAGGGATGGTACCCGTTACATCTATATCCTTGGTGATGACCACCTCTTGACAAGGGGCTTTATCAACTACTACTGGCGGTATAGGATGCTTGACAGCTTCAAGGCATTTAAACTTGAGTTGTTTAGGGTCTTCAACATCAAATATCTTAGCAACCCTATCCATTCTGGAGAATACATTGCCAATAGTCCTTAAGCCGGGATACCCCTTGCTACTCTCGAATAAAATAGCTGGTCCATTATCTAGTGCCTTTAGAAAAGCACTCTTTTCCAGTATTGGGTCTATTGGTTCATTGATGACTAGAATTTCCCCCTCTTGTTTTAGAAAATCTATCGTTCCCCTGATATCGGTTATATCCTTTCCCATAATTTTTCCTCCTTATACTGGATTTAATATCTTCTTTCTAGTGTCCTTCTTTTCTAGTATCCTTAGCTCCCCTCGTTTTTAATTCAAATTCCAGCTAGCTGCGTATATTCCTTGGCAATAAGCTTCCAGTTGGTTTGTTTCTTAACATTGATAAAACTCTCCCAATAATGTAGCGATTCAAAGTTTAATGTTGCATGAACAATCTCCTCACTAGCCCCACCCTGGGCATATATTTTACTCATACGCGTAAATGAGGGGCCAGCTATAGTGCTATAGCCACAATAGCTTAATGTTAACTCCTTACCTGTCCTATTGCAGCTAACTGTATAAATTCCGCTATTTATAGCTGGCCCCCCTGTTGCTAGGGTCATGAATTCCTTCTTACCAGGGCCACTAATAGTTCCGGCTAAATTAATAATTATCCTTGCACCTTTAAGGTATTGAATCCGGGAGTACTCAGGGGCTCTCCAAAAATCGCCACAAACCTGAATGCCGATTGGACCATACCTTGTCTCAAAAACTGGTAGTTCATGTCCTGCTTTGAAGCAATAAATCTCTGTCCATATAGGCGGCAGCATTAACCAAATCTTACGATACTTGCCGATTATGCCTTCAGGTCCCACTACGGCTGCTGAATTGTAAGAAACATCAGAATCTTCCCTGTCTTTCTCAGGCATCCCTAATATAACATAAACCCCTAGTTGCTTACCCAATTCAGCTATTTCTTCAGTAGACTGGCCAGGTATAGTTTCAGCTGCCTCTCTATGCATAGAGCATTGCTTTTGATCCCTTCGTGCCTCCTCACTACATTCATAACCACTCAATGCTAACTCAGGGAAAATAACTATATTAGCTCCTATTTTTGACGCCTCTATTGTCTTTGCCTTAATTTTCTCCAAATTGGCTGCTTTATCTCCCCATACCCCTTGCCAGTTAATACAAGCGACTGTTACGACCTTTTCGTACCCCTCGTACTCTTTAGGGATCATCTCTCACCTCTTAATTCTGTCAATACTCTCTTCGGAACTTCTTTATACTAGGCAACTATTGCTTGGCCAACCTGCCTACTATAAAAAACCTCACACCGACATTGTCTAAACCTAACTCCACTAAACACTTGCTAGTTTACGAACCTATTCCTTCGCCTTAGCCGGTATGTACCGCCCGAATCCGGATTTGCCAATGACTGTACCCTCATTCATAATGATACTTCCACGCAACATAGTTAGTATTGGCCAACCCTTGAACTTCAATCCGGCATAGGGAGTATAATCAGCGCCGGAATATACTGGCCTCTCCACTACTGTGGCCTCTCTATTTAGATCTACTATTACTAAATCGGCATCTGAGCCAACTGCTAAGACTCCCTTTTTAGGAAAAAGGCCGAAAATCCTAGCCGGGTTGTAGCAGCAAACCTCTACTAGCTTTTCTAGAGAGATCCTGCCTTTGTTTACTCCCTCACTTAGCATGATTGGGAGCCAGCTTTCGGCTGTGGTGAAGCCCATTCCAGTCCAGAAGTCAGGTTTATGCTTTTTACAAGATGGAGCATGGTCAGTAGCTACAACGCTAATCACCCCGTCCTTAATTCCTTTCCAAAGTCTATCGTTATCTTCTTTAGTTCTTATGGGAGGGTTAACTTTAGACAGAATCCTATCTGTGTTATCAACATTGAAAATTAGATAATGTGGACAGGTCTCGGCTACTACATTCATACCTTCACTTCTAGCTTTAACTATAACATCAAGACCTTCCTTGATAGTCATATGTACTATATATAATGGACAGCTGACTAGATTGGCGAGGTGTACATATTTACGCATTGCCGCTTCCTCAATGAAAGGCGGTCGGATTTCATTCCAGGAGCGTGGCTGCACTCCCTGTTTTATTGCCCTGTCTTTAAGCCTGAGGAATATCTCGATATCCTCGCAATGAATCCGACAAAACACTTTGTACCCATCTTTAGCGAGCTTCCCAATCTCTTTGAATGTTAAGTAGATATGGCCATCATCAATGCCCGGTATGTTAGGCCTGGCCTCGGTTCCCTTGTAAGGTGGCTGCATCTTAAACGCTATCATACCTAATTCTACCAGTTCGCGAATTTCCTTTATGTGGTCTTCAGTAGTTATTTCCGGAGACAAACTTAGGTCAATACAGCCGTTTTGTTCATAAATAGCTACGAAATCTCTAAATAGCCCAACTAAGTCGCCTACCCCAGTCAACATATGTGAGATGGTAGTAACACCTCCAAAGCCGTAAGCTTGTGTCTCCTTTTTACAATGTGTGGCGAGGTCAATGTCAAAAGGCCAATCCAGATGGCAATGGGCATCAACTAATCCGGGCAAGACATAATTTTCTTTGGCATCAATTACCTTATCGGCTTGGAGCAGTTCATTATCCTTAGCTATAGCCACGATTTTCTCACCCTTAATACCTATCCCAGCCGAACATATCCCTTGAGGCGAAACAATCCTGCCATTCTTTATCGCAGTATCTACTTTCATTGTCATTCTTGCCCCCCTCTCTGACAGAAATGGTATAAAATTAACTGCTGTTTTCTAAGCACCCTCAGATCTCCAGGTTAAATTTCTAATATCCGTATTTCTGCAACTTAGTTAATGCTTTTTGCTGAACATCTAAAGGATATATATTGCTAAACGAAACCTTTGTTGGCACGTCGGACGGATCCCAATCTAAGGGCCAGAGACAGTCAAAATAAACCCTTGCCCCCAATCCATATTGGCGCTCGTGCCTATTTGCCCAAGGGGCGAACCCTGGCCTAATGGTGTGCTCTAATCTAACTATCCCCCTATAAGGGTGACACTTAGTCGCTACGGCATGCAACACTTGTGCCATATTAGACGGGTCTACATCATCATCCACAACAATGAGGTAGGCAATCCCAGCTCCTGCCCTATTCGCCCAAACGATATGTGCTACCTCCCCCGCTATATTGGCAAAGGAATTTTTGACTGCCACTACTGCAAGAGTGCCACCAGTTTCCGGGGGTAGACAAACACCACTGACTGGTATACCTCGTACTCTTAATGCTGCTAAAAGTTCCGCACCTGATGTTACGCAAATTATAGCGTTATCGTCCACAGGGATTCCTACGCACGACATAGTGAGTATGGGATTATCCCTATATGTGACCGCCTTTACATGGATTGTTGGCCTGGGTACACTGTCAAAGAACATGTAGCCTGTGTATTCCCCAAAGGGGCCTTCATCCATTAGGTCATCGGCTCTCATTTCTCCCTCGATGACTATTTCTGCCGTGGCTGGTACATTTAAATCAACAGTTTCACATTTTATTAACTCCACAGGCTCGCCCCGTATTCCCCCCGCTATATCAACCTCTGAAACCCCATACGGCAGGGAACTTGCTGCAACAAAGGCTGATATCGGCTCCGTCCCTATAGCGACAGCAACCTCCATTGGTCTATTTCTAGGCTTATAGCTCTGGTAATACATTGTCCCAAGGTGGGTATGTGGTCTCGCATTTATACCTATGGTATTCTTATTATGCACCATGTGTCGATACATTCCCCAATTCACCCAGTCACTGTCTAAATCTTTGGTGATGGTCAAATGAAATGTACCAATATATCGCCCACCATCACCATCGTGCATCAGAGGTACAGGGAACTCGAGAAGGTCTACTTTATCTCCAAGTCGAATATTCTCCTTACATGGTCCATCATTTACTAATATCGGCTTTATTGGCTGCTGCTTTCTGCGGAGATACTCCTCCATTAGTTCCTTCTGGTGAGTATTTGGATTCATCTCCATACTAATTGCCATCCGCCTGAAATTGCACAATGGACCGCCAAATATCCTATATCCCTCAGGATAGTCCTTGATTTTCTGAAAAAATGGTGCAGGTAAACCTTGCTCATGACACCTACGCAGTATAGCCCCCGCCTCGAGATTCCAATCGACTTCCTCTTCTATAGGTTGGGCTTCACCCTCTTTCTCCAGCTTAGCGATAAACTCCCTCAAATCTTTAAATGACATTTTACTTCCTCCAATTAAAGTGTATTGCAAATATTTATCGACTTTTCCTTATTATAAAGTTGTGTCCTTGGCATTATTTTCTATTTCGGTTCATCATCCTATACGTCGAAACATATTCCCCATACAATAACCTTAGATCCCAGCCCCCCAACTTTTTAAGTGGAATCACTCTTATAATTGTTTACTTTAGCTGAGGCTGTAACTGTGGTAGGGAGTTTTCGTTGCTTCCCTAACTCCTATACTTCTGTATTTGTCGCTGAGATCACCGAAAGCCTCTTATATAAATCTAACGAACAACATATATTTATCACTTACTGAAACCTATTTTGCCTCATTAGATCGGCTTTTTAATCCCATTACGTTACAATTCCATTAATCAAAATTAATCAAATACTCAATAACCCCAGTTACTGATTTCAGTTCATTTCTCACCCCTTTTCCTTTATGGCCTTGAGGATTTTTTCTGGTGTTATCGGTAGTTCTTTTACTCGGATTCCGACTGCATTGTAGATGGCGTTGGCTATGGCTGGAGCTATAGCAACCATACCTGGTTCACCTACGCACTTAGCACCAAATGGACCTGAAGGAACTGGTTGCTCCACAAGAATTACTTCTGTCTCCGGCAAATCTAGAATTGAAGGGATTCTATAGCTTGCAAAGGAATCACTTTCTATGACCCCAGTATCCTTATTGATAACGTAATCCTCAATAAGACTATAACCTATACCCTGGACTAATCCACCTTCGAGCTGTCCTTCAACAATCATCGGGTTTATTGCTCTACCAATGTCATGGACAATCACAATCTTTATTAACTTTACTTCCCCGGTTTCAGTATCCACTTCCACCTTAACAAAGGCTGCCTGGTATGAATCTGCCGAGGAGGTAGCTTCAAACGAGCATTTCCCAGAAATGTTTAAACATTCCCCCTCGAAATTATAGATAGAATCTCTAGCTACTTCAGCAACGGAGATTCCTTTTTCAGGCGCTGACCTTACATAAACTCGTCTATCTTTAATCTCCAACTTTTCAGTTGTTACTCCTAGGGCTTTGGCTGCGCGTTCTAGGAGTTTACCTTTGGCTTCTCGAGTAGCCCGTAGAACCGCATTACCGATGACATAAAGCGACCGACTAGCATAGGAACCCATGTCGAACATAGTTACATCAGTATCACCGGTGACTATATGGATATCCTCGGCTCGCACCCCTAATTCCTCAGCAGCGATTTGGGTGAGCGTACATAAGATGCCCTGGCCCTGTTCAAGTGGACTAACTACTAGATTCGCTGAGCCATCTTCATTAAGTTTTATGAAGGCGTTAGAATGTTCCAATAAGGTAGGGTATGCACCAGAAGAATGACCCATAATAGCCATCCCAACTCCTTGTCTCCTTACTCCTTCCTTTTTTCTCGCTCTCTCCTCCTTCCACCCTATCCTTGCGGCACCTAGCCTGATACATTTGTCTAGGGGGCAGCTTTCGATGAGGACAGTCGTTCCATGTCTAGGTTCTCCAGCTCGCCTGTAGTTTTTTGACCTAAATTCCACTGGATCCATTCCTATCTTTTCGGCAAGCATGTCAATTATTTGCTCCAAGACAAACATCGCCTGTGGATTACCATAGCCTCGCATACCACCTGAACTAGGAGTGTTGCTATAGATGATATCGGCCTCGGCCGCTATATTCGGACACCTATATAACCCTGTAAAGCAAACCATGTTAAAATTTGTCGTTGAACCACTAGTCTCAAAGTAGGCACCTCCGTGCGCAATTAACTTCGTTTGCAAAGCTGTTATCGTACCATCTTTCCTCGCCCCTATTTCCCCAGTCTGGATAAATGGCTGCCGACTCATATGCACAATGAAATCTTCCTCTCTAGTATACTCTAGCTTTACTGGCTTGCTAGCTTTTTGGGCCAGGGCTATACATATAAGCTCGCCATTGAAGTTGGACCTGCCCCCAAACGACCCGCCAACGTATGGTGTTATAACCTTAACCATGCCCACTGGGATATCAAATATATCAGCAATTTTTCTTCGACATAGGTGCGGCCTATTACATTGAGTCCAGACGGTCAACCTTCCAGCCATATCAAAGCTCGCAATTGTTGTAGTCGGTTCTAGCTGACAGTGTTTTTGTTTTGATGTGTAAAATGTCTCTTTAACTATGCAGTCGGCTTCTTGAAAGCCTTTGTCCACATCGCCTGAGGCATGGATATAAGGTATATGGCGAGCAATATTATGGTCGGCAAAGTTGTGTATTCTTGGGGCATCAGACTTCATTGCTTCTATTGGTTCAAACACTGCCTGCAGCTCCTCATATTCCACTTCGATTAATCTTAGTGCTTCCTCAGCTATGCTTTCATTTACAGCAGCAACTGCGGCTATCTCGTCACCAATATAGCGTGCCTTGTCACAAAAAATATATCGGTCTCGGACTTCTGCTGCTGCAGCAGGCTTAGCTTGACTAAGGGCCGTAAAGGTTCCATTAAACAGCTTCCTGGGCACATCTTCGTTTGTGATTATGACCTCAACACCTGCTAGTTTCTCCGCTTTAGACGTATCGACCCTCAGGATTTGAGCATGGGGATAAGGGCTCCTAAGTACCCTCCCTGTAAGCATTCCTGGAAGTCTTATATCTACTGCATATTTTGCTGCACCAGTTGCGCATCCAACCGTCTCTAGCCGGGGAAGTCGTTTACCCACAACTGAGAGTTCTTGCTCCATATTCACCGCCTTTCTTAGTTGCTTCTGCTAAATTAATTATCCGAGCGCAAGACTTTCTGGCAACCAAATGGCTATTCTTCCTGTTCTAATATCTCACTAAATCAAAGAGAGGCCCCTTATCCTATGATGTAATCGACTCATTTAAACGTAATCATTTCTTGCTGTTACTTGACTTCCCTGCAACTCCAGTCTGCTTCCTTTATTTATAATTATTGTACCATAGGTACAATTACTCACTTTGACCATAGGATTTACCCCCTTCCCTTATCGTCTCTGCTGCAGCTAATACAGCATCGATTATCTTTACGTAACCTGTACATCGGCATAGGTTACCAGCTAGACCTCTTTTGACCTCCTCCCTTGTCGGGTTGGGATTACTATCTAGCAATGCTTTAGTCGAAAGTATCATGCCTGGAGTGCAAAATCCACATTGTATAGCGCCACAATCTATGAATGCTTTTTGAATCGGGTGCAAAAGATTTCTTTCAGCTAATCCTTCTATAGTTAGGATGTTCTTATCTCTAGCTGACATTGCTAAAATACAGCAAGATAGAGTAGGCTTACCGTCCATTAATACAGTACAGGCCCCACATTCACCAACCCCACAACTAAACTTTGTTCCTGTAAGACCTAATTGGTCTCTTAAAACTTCGACTAGAGTCATATGTGGTTCTATTGTCAGTTCGTATTGCCGACCATTGACTGTGAACTTTATGATTTGTTGTCTCATATCATCTCCCTTTATTTTAGCTACTCGCTCTATCCAGTGCCTTCTGTATTGCTCGCCTAACTAATACTTTGGTTATTTCCTTTCTATATTCGGCAGTTGAGCGTATATCAGTTATTGGTTTCGTCTCTTCGGCGGCTAACTCGGCTGCCTCTACGATTGTCTTGTGTTCAAGCCTTCTCCCTTTGAGGAATTCCTCTGCTTTCCTCGCCCTGATCACAGTTGGTGCCACTGAGCCCAGAGCTACCTTAGCCTCTTTACAGGCATTGTTAGTAACTGTTACCGCTACTGCTACATTAACTTTGGAAACATCGGTCGCCATTCTTACGAGCTTCAAAAATGCACTACCTGCCTCTGTCGAAGAACTTGGTATCAATACTTCAGTAACAATTTCACCTGGATGTAGAATAGTTTGGTGCAGTCCGATGAAGAAATTTTCAATGGGTATGATTCTTTCAGCTTCAACGCTGGCTATCCTCAGTCTTGCGCCTAAAACAAACAAGGCAGTTGCCACATCCGATGCCGGCGTAGCTATACAAAGGTTGCCTACCGCCGTGCCCATAGTTTTCACTTGAATCGAGGCTATTTGGTGAACTGCCTCATAAAGAGCCACAAAATCCTTTTTAATTATTGGCGAAAGCTCAACAGAACGGAGACTAGTTAAAGCGCCGATCCTCAAGCATTCTGCCTCGTCTCTCACAATGGTATCTAGTCCGGGTATCCTCTGTAGACTTACAACACATTCTGGCTGTATTTCATGTCGCCGCATGCTAGGCACCAAATCTACACCACCGGCAAGTACCTTCGCCTTAATATCATACATAAATAAAACCTGAGAGGCTTCCCCAATTGTTCGAGGTTCAAAGTATTCGAAAGACTTCAAAACTCGCATCTCTCAACTCTCCTTTTACCAGATAGACATCTTTCTCCAATAGTGGGTCTATTAGCTCGTTAACCAGCTTAAGCTCACATTTTCATCTACCCTTCCTGTTGATGATACTTAGAACTCTCTCCCTTGAGATAGGTAGGTCCACTATTCTCATCCCTACGGCATTATAGACAGCATTTGCTATGGCTGGTGCTACAGGAGTCATTGTCACCTCTCCAACTCCCTTGGCGCCAAAAGGCCCTTCAATATGAGGAAGTGGCACTATAATTGTTTTTATATTACTACTATTTGGCAAGTCCAACGAAGAAGGTATCTTATAATCCATAAAGTTAGGATTAACTACTACCCCCTCGTTTAAGACTATCTCCTCGAATATAGCACTACCTATACCCTGTGTCATCCCGCCTTCAATCTGTCCCTCTACCATCTTCGGATTTATCGGGACTGGGTCAGTGGCACCAGCAATCCTCAATATCTTTACCTCGCCCGTCTCCACATTGACTAATACTTCTACTGCTACCGCCATATGAGTATAATAACTCACCATCTTCTCTGACTGCCCTGTCTGCGGGTCTTCAACAATAGTGAGTCCCTGATAGGAACCTATGCCCAATATCTCTCCGCCCCTTATTGGTACCCCTTCCCAGTTAAATAAGTCTGTGATCTTGAGCTGCCTTTTAGGCAATCCAACTACACAGATGTTTCCATCCTTGATATCCAAGTCTGCAACATTTACTCCAAATATCCCAGAAGCGATGTCAAGGATCTGACGCTTGGCATCCTGACAGGCCCTCCTGACCGCGTTGCCAATATTGAAGGTGCAACGGCTAGATACACAACCTAAATCATAGGGGCACAGAGAGGTATCTCCACATATCACTTTGACGTGATCGGTAGGCACTTCAAACTCCTCGGCAGCAATTTGTGTAATTACAGTATTTAATCCTTGCCCCATTTCACTCGCTCCATGGCGGATTTCAATCAAGCCGTCAGAGTGTACTTTGACAGTACTCACAGACGAGAAACCAGGCATGGTGTATTTATTGCCGATAGCAACACCGATGCCCTTCTTCCAAGAACCTTCTGCCTTCTCTGGCTTCTTGTTCCATCCTATCCACTCTGTCACCCTATCTAGACATTCCTTAACGCCAATGCCGTAGGTAATCTGCCCACAAACATCCCGATCGCCTTCCCTTAGAATATTCTTCTTTCTTAATTGCACGGCATCGATACCCAATTTTTCAGCTATCATATCCATCTGTTGTTCTATAGCCCAGGTAACCTCAGGTGTTCCAAATCCCCGGTAAGCACCTGTTACTGGGTTATTAGTATAGACTGTATAGCTATCCAGTTTGAAATTGGGTACCATATATGTTCCCACTGCCCCAAAAGCTAGATTTCTTGTAGGTAGTAATGCTGAGCCAGCGTGGCGTCCAGAATCAACGACTACCTTAATCTCCCTTGCTAACAAGGTTCCATCACTTTTAATTCCGTCTTTGATATAAGTTATGACAGCAATTCTCTGACGACTATCGATAAACTGTTCCTCTCTAGTGAGCATTAATCTCACTGGTTTTCTGCTTTTCATCGCAAGTAGCATGACAATGGGCTCTATAGTACATGGGCCTGATTTCCCACCGAAACCACCCCCAACATAGGGCGAAATCACTCGTACTTTCGAGGGAGGGAGGCTGAAAAGGGTAGCCAGCTCCCGCGCACATGAAGCTGGGGTCTGCAATGGGCTTCTAACCACCAGAGTCCCGTCAACTTCCACCCAGGCATCAGCGCGATGGGTCTCCAGCTGACAATGTTGTATCCTGGCTATCGAGAATCTATTTTCAACTATTAGATCTGCCTCTTGACACCCTTTGTCCACGTTTCCCTTGCGGACCTTGAAATGATAACAAACGTTGGGCATTTCGGATTCAAGTTTGAGTCTAGTACCAACAAAGGTGTAATCAGGAAGCTGTGGGTGAATAATAGTCACGGGGTCTTCCGCCATCGCCTCCTCAGGATCAAACACAGCTGGTAGCTTCTCGTAATGAACATCTATCAGCTTCAGCGCATCCTCGGCAATCTCGATACTGTCAGCAGCCACCGCGGCGACTGCCTCCCCCACGCTACGCACTATATTATCCTTACATAGTATGTATTGATCCATCAACATTAACCCGTTGCGCTTGTCTGGTGCATCCCTGCCTGTGACTACTGCTCTAACTCCGCGTAGCTTTTCTGCCTTTGATATATCTATGCCACTAATCCTGGCATGGGGATACGGGCTCCTTAAGACCTTAGCATGCAGTATGTCGGGCATTACGAAATCTGAGCAAAATCTAGCCTTCCCCGTTACCTTATCTAAGGCATCTACTCGACGTATATCCTTCCCGATAACCTTTAGTTCGTCCGTTTATCCCCTCCAATGTGCACTTTAATATACATTAGTTGAGGTTCACGACGTGGAGCCGATTGCCTGTCTTATCACAAGATTTGTCAATACTCTAACCATCTCCTTTCGGTACTTTGCTGAGCCGCGAATATCAGATATAGGTCTTGCTTCTTCGGCAGCGGTTTGAGCTGCCCTTACTATCAATTGCTCTTCAATCACTTTCCCTTTGATTATGTTCTCTGCTTTGTGAGCCCTCATAGGAATCGGAGCCACGGCACCCAGCACTATCCTAGCATCTAATACTCTCCTGTGTTCCGAATTGAGAGTCAAAACAACGGCTACTCCAACGACAGCGATATCTATCGATGTTCGGGATGGTAGCTTTAAGTATGCACCCCCTGTATGAAGGGATGATGTTGGCACCTGTATCTCAGTTAGTATCTCGCCAGTTTCCAGCACGTTGATACCAGGACCAATGAAGAACTGTTCAATAGGGAAAACTTTTTCTCCATTAATACCTTCTATCTTCACCATAGCACCGAGTCCGATTAGCGGAAGTGCCATATCTGCTGAAGGAGCAGCATTGCATAGATTACCTCCGATCGTTGCCCAGTTTCGGATTTGTGGTGAACCTATTTGGTGAGCAGCATCAGCGACAATAAAGAACCTTTCCCGAATCATGGGCGAGCTTTCAATGCTCTCCAGAGCAGTCAGAGCACCTATCTTTAGACCCTTCTCATTGTCATACTGGATGTATTCTAAGTCGGGTATATTCTTAATATTGATTATATACCAGGGGGTTATATTCCGTTTTTTCATAGAGACCAGCAGGTCAGTGCCACCGGCAATTATCTTGGCTCTATCTCCATACTTTTTGAGTAGAGAACATGCTTCCCCAACAGTTCTTGCTTCCAAGTATTCAAACTTTGGTAAGTTACTATAATATGTAGAATGTATATCTGCTTCGGTCACTGGCTAGCCCCCTTTCCTTCATTAGCCGCTAAAACGGCCTCAATTATTTTCACGTAACCTGTGCAACGGCATAGGTTTCCGCTTAGCGCTACTCTTACCTCTTCTTCTGTCGGGTTGGGATTCTTGTCTAAAAATGCTTTGGCAGACAATATCATTCCAGGTGTACAAAAGCCACACTGCACAGCGAAATGGTCTATGAAAGCCTGCTGCAAAGGATGTAATTTGCCCTGTTCTCCCTCTAGCCCTTCTATGGTAATAATTTCCTTTCCCTGTGCCTGCAGTGCTAACACCAAACAGCTTTTTACGGCCTTGCCATTTATTAAAACGGTACATGCCCCACACTCTCCTGAATTGCACCCTAACTTAGTTCCCGTCAGTTGCAAATCATCTCGTAATACATCCGTTAGAGTCTTCCAGGGATCAATGTAGACAACATGGGTATCCCCATTCACTATTAACTTCAACTCCCTTTTCATTATATTAATAACCTCCAAATCTCATATAGCTTAATGTTAAATCGCAGAGGCGCCTCCAATTTAGCCCTGTTCTAATTCCTAAATATTTCGAGCGGCCAAGTGTCCATCATGAATCGCATCAAATATAAGTCGTGGTTCAACACAATCACCTATCGCCCGAACTTCTACTTTCGCCGATACTTTATCAAACCCATTCCATGCAACCGGAGACAGTCCTACTGCTAACACTACACTATCTCCCTTGAGTTCTCGTTCTACTCCATATTCGTTGGTAACCACAACCCCATCATCAAGGATCGCTTCAAGTTTTGAATTAGCAAAGATTTGGACATTGTTTTTAGAAAGTCTGCCTAGGACGTATTGCCTGGTAAGGAATTCGAATCCGTATCCAACTTCACCAAGCATTTCTACGATGGTGACCTTCCTTCCCTTTTCGGCTAAGAACAGAGACACTTCGCAACCAATCAAACCACCACCCACAACAATTACATTGTTTCCGGTTTCGGCTCCGTTGAGTACGTCCAGGGCACCGATAACTATCGGCTTATCAACTCCAGTGACATTGGGCATTAAAGGAACACTTCCGGTAGCTAAGATTACGATATCAAATTTTCCTCGCGTAATATGTTTAGCCTTTGCTTCCTCTTCAACGATATTAACGCCTGCTTTCTTGACCTGGGTTATAAGATACTGAACTAATCTACGAATGTCTTTCTTGAATTCTGGAATGCCTGCTTCGTTCAGATGCCCACCGAGTTTTCTTTTTTCAAACAAGGTCACTTGGTGGCCTGACAACGCTGCTACTCGGGCAGCTTCCATACCTGCTGGACCTCCACCAATAACTGCCACCTTCTTAGGTTGCTCTGCCCGCTTTATTCTGAATTCATCTTCTTTTCCAATAGCGACATTTACTGTACAACGTAAACCTCCCCAGCCCTTACGGTCATGGTTGAGACAGCCTTCATTACAACGAATGCACGGTATTATATCTTCCACACGGCCCTCCTTCGCCTTATTAGCCCAATAGGGATCAGCGAAAGACTGCCTTCCCATGCTAATAAAATCTGCTTTCCCCTCTTCCAAAATTTGCTCAGCAAGTTCTGGGGTATTGATCGCACCGCAGACAATTACTGGTATGCTCACAACCTTTTTGATAGCTTCCGCAGCCCAAACGTTGATACCCTCTGGAATGTACATAGGTGTGCAAAGTCTCTCGCCTGCCTCTCTACACCCTCCTGAGATATGCAAAGTATCTACACCAGTCTTCTCCAAGGCTTTGGCCACTTGGATGGTTTCTTCAATTGTTATTCCGCCCTCTATGTACTCTGATCCCGACAACCTGACACTTACCGGGAAATCAGAACCTATTTTCTTTCGGACATTACTCACAACTTGTAGCAAGAAACGCATCCTGTTCTCCAGATTTCCACCATACCAATCTGTACGTTTGTTTGTGCGCATAGATAGAAACTGGGTAATCAAATATCCGTGAGCAGCGTGTATCTCAAGCATATCATAACCTGCCATCTTGGCTCTTAAAGCGCTATCACCAAAAGCCTCAATGATTTCCTCTATCTCCCGTATAGTGAGTTCTTCTGGAATGCCAGCAAAACCGAGTTCCTCAAAAGCCTCTGCCCACGGAATCGGAGAGGGAGCTTTAATCGATGGCTCTGTTCTCGCTGCTCCGCCATGATAGAGCTGTAATGCAGCCTTTGCTCCATTTTCCTGTATTGTCTGAGCTAATAAAGACAAGCCAGGTAGATAATGTATATCTGTTATGCCCGGTGTTGAAATGGCATATTCACTGGCCTTTTTGTCGATATAGGTCATTTCCACAATCACGAGGCCGCTACCACCCAAAGCAAGCTCTTTATAGAACCTCAACATACGTTCCGAAACGGTGCCATCCCTGTTTGCATAAGTCGTTTCAGTAGCTGCCTTAACTATTCTGTTTTTTAGCTTCATATTACCAATATATCCCGGGTTAAACAGCTTTTCAAAATGTTTCGTCATAACTTAATACTCCTTGTTGAATATTAACAATATCGACCTGTAAACATGCCTCCTATTTCATAGCTTGACATTCCCCCTTTTGGAAAATTTCGTAACCTTTGCGAGTTGGAAGCTATTCATACTGGTACCCTATCGACTCCAAAGGGTGGGTACTATCATCTATTCCTTATATTATACATTCGTTGGCACCTGCATCTCCATCAATGTGCTCATGTTCCATAACTGTACCTACAATCTGGCCTCGAAATTAAGGACCGTGATAGTTGTAAGCCGAGAGCAATTTCACACAAGTCGCCCCTATGTTTTTCCAGTCTAGCTATTATTACTATTTACAGCATACTGCGTGCTCACGAACTTGTCTCCGAAGCCATAATAATATAGAAATAGCAATAAGACCTCCAACTAGCTTAAGTATCAGCCCCAGTAAAATAAATTCTATAGCTATTGAGAGTAACAGTACCGCTGATCCTAAAAATAGAATTATTCTCAAAAGCCATGTTATTTTTCTGTACAAATATCCGCCCAGAGCAATTCCTAGGGCAAATGTACCTAGTATAGCCGTAGCTACCTCAACCGCTATATACCATGGGTCACCATTTAACAGCAAGGCCGAGTTATATACAAATAGAAAGGGAACAATGTATGCCAATAAAGCTAACCGCATAGCATAAAATCCAGTTGACATTGGTTTAGCCTGGGCAATCCCTGCGGCCGCGTAGAATGCTACCCCTACGGGAGGGGTAATCATTGCCATATTGCCAAAGTACAGAACAAATAGGTGGGCAGCTATTGGGTCTATACCCATCTTCACTAGAGCAGGAGCTACTAATACTGCTACCAGGATATAAGCAGCAATAATGTCGGTGCCCATACCAAGGACTATGGATGCAGCTGCGGCCAGGACTAAAAGGAGCAGGCTATTATCACCAGCTAATAAAAGAAGGTTTAGCGATAGTTTAAATCCTAAGCCGGTAATCCCTATTATAGCGATGATAAATCCAGCACCTATAAGTAGTGTCGCTATAGTCGAAGTGACCCTGCCAGTCTCTCTTAGTATTTCTAATAGCCGTGGCCAAAATTGAGCACGATTCTCAGCTAGTAGTGGCGCCACGATAACACTTAAAGCGGCTGCGTATAAGGCCGCCATTGGCGGGTAAAGACCCATCACAAACAGTCCGAAGATAAGGCTGCCCAATGGAACTACAATCAGCCAAAGTCTTTTTAAAATGGGCTTTAATGGTGGCAGTTGGCTCGGAGGTAACCCTGAAATACCTGCCTTTATTCCCTCTATATGCACCTGCACAAATAAGGCAAGATAGTACAGGCTGGCGGGAATGATAGCAGCAATAGCCACCGTGGCATATGATACACCTAATATGTCTGCCATAATAAAAGCAACTATTCCCATGACTGGAGGCATAATCATGCCTCCAGCAGAAGACACAGCTTCGATAGCTCCGGCTACATGAGGCTTCATTCCAATTTGCTTCATCATGGGAATAGTTACTGAACCAGTAACCATAACATTAGAGATGGCACTTCCTGATACGGTTCCAAAGAGACCAGATGCTATGACCGCAACCTTAGCGGGTCCGGCTGTGAACCGCCCCGCGAGGCCCAAGGCTAGTCCAACTAAAACCTTGCCAGCACCGAATCCATACATGATTTGGCCGAACAGAACAAAGGCTATAATTATGGTAGCAGCGATACCAGCGAGGTACATAAAACTGGTCGAATCCAGATAGAGAAAGCTAAATAACCATTGCCAATTTACACCCTGCCCCCCTAGAGGACCAGGAACTAAATTTTGGAAACAACCATAAAAAACAAAGAGCGAGACGAGACCCACTAACACCCATCCAAAAAGTCGTCGAAGGGCCTCCAATGTTATAAGGAGCATGATTATACCTAGAACAGTTCTATCTATAGCAATCTCTCCAAGCTCCCTAAACACCTGAGGATAGAAGATGGCAATATAAAGGCCTACGACGAAGGCACAGAGAGCAAGCACCAAATCATACCATGGTATTATCTTGCGTGAAGCACCCTTCGTTGGCGGAGTGCATATGAAGACACTGCCTATAGCCAAGGCTATGAAGAAACCAATATATTGGTTCATCCACAAAGTAAAACCCAACCGGCCATGGATGTTCAACAGATAGAGAATAGCAACGATCGGAATAGCCACTAGTAAGACATCTTGAGCTATCTTAAAATAACCCTGAAGGTCTCTGATATTTGAGGTGTCTTTATCTATGTTAACAGTGGTTATATCTGTCTGGGGTGCCCCCATTTTTAGTACCACCTACAATGAGAGACTTCCCGCTTTTGGACTTGCCCCCGTCTTAGTGGACTTGCCCCCGTCTTAGGGCCAATTAATAGGAGACTTTTCCACTATTTTGCCACTTGTACTCCTGCAAATTCAACCGGCGTTATATTACCCAACGCACTATGGGGCCTCTCCCGGTTGTAATGTTGTCGCCATTCCTCTACCTTCTCTTGGGCATCCTCCAGCGATAGGAACCAGCTCTCGTTCAAGCATTCTTCTCTGAAACGTCCGTTGAACGCCTCTATAAGGGCATTATCCGTCGGCTTGCCGGGACGTATGAAATCAAGTTCCACGCCGTTCAGATACGCCCATTGGTCCAGCACCTTTGAAGTGAATTCGGGTCCATTGTCTATCCTGATCGACTTCGGTAACCCCTTTTCTTCCGCCACTTGCATTAAAGTCGCCACGACGCCGTGCCCACCCAGGCGATAGGCTACCTCTATCGCTAGACTCTCCCTTGTATAGTTATCCACTAACGTTAAGAGCTTGATTTTCTGTCCATCGTAGATGGCATCGCTCATGAAATCCATCGACCAACTCTCATTCTGATAACTGGCGGTAGCCCTTATCATGCGCCGGCAGGCGGATACATGCCTCCTGGGTCTCTTTGGTCGCATCATCAATCCTTCTAGCTTGTACAGCCGATACACCCGCTTGTGATTCACTTTCCAGCCCTCTCTCAACAGCAATATGTGTATTCGCCGGTAACCGTAGCTGACCCTCGTCTGGGCAATGTCCTTAATTCTCATTCTCAAAGCCGCCTGCTCGTCTTTTCTGATCTTGTAATCGTAGACCGAACGTGGGCGCTGAAGTACACGGCATACCCTACGTCCGCTTACCCCGTAACACACCTGCAACCACTGGCCATATTCCCGGAACTGAGCAGGCCTTAATCTTTTTTTCGTAACACATCCTGGAGCATCTGTTTGTCTAGTGATAGATCGGCAACCAACTGCTTCAGCTTCCTGTTTTCCTCTTCCAATATCTTCAGCCGCCTGACTTCAGCGACACCCATCCCTATATATTTCTTCTTCCACCGGTAAAACGTCTGCTCGACGATGCCCATCTTCCGGCAGACCTCCGTAACAGGTGTCCCAGATTCAGTCTGCCTTAGCGCGAACACAATCTGCTCCGAGGTAAAATGAGATCTTTTCATGAAGCCAATACTCCCTTCGAACGTATTTTAGCATCCCGAAAAAATCTCCTCATTTTTGGCCCAGTTTTTGGGGAGCAGGTCACACTCATCTCTTAACTTATCAAAGAAACTCTCAATATAACCATTCTCCCAGGGACTGCCAGGCGTGATGAATATTGGACTGCACCCCTGAGACTAGATAGATAGGGTTAGGAAAGTCTGGCGGGGTAATCCATTGTTCTACTGCATAAGCACCAATCTCTGGAAATCATTAGGTGAGCAGTAATCAAGTACCGAAGGTAAATCTATCTAATCCTCAAAGGTCTCATACTAACGTACATAAACATCCTCAGGCCATTTCGCAAAAATACACTCCTATTTAATACTGCCCAGAAAGCCGTGGCTTTTGAGCTTGTTCACATAGCAATCCAAGGCGTATTGCACTCCATGATCCGAGTAATGGATAACACCAAAACTAGTTTGTTTTTAATTTATCTCCATCCTTCTAACCCATCGTGTCTAGTCTTGGAGTCTCACTCCACTATTGTGCTTCTAATAATTCCTCATTAAGCTTCTCAAATTCCTCTGTCCAAACACCCATTTCCTTGTAAAAGCGAATCGCCCCAGGATGGTAAGGTATCGTCGGCTTTAAACACATGTCATCGTGAGACCAATCTGCAGCACATACGTGAGACCCACGCACTATCTCCTCATGCTCCCATATTGCTTTCACAATCTCATAGGCAGCGTCTTCACTTAAATGGGTCGAAGTGGTTACTACGAAAGGTAACCAAAATCCCAATACGTCCTCTTCCAGTATCCCCGTTCCCGCTTTAATCACCCCGGGAGTGCAGCCTGGCAACAGTTCGTCAAGGGCTTTCTGAAGTAGATTCTCATCCTCATTAGATATGAAGCGGATGCCTATAGCAGCATCTAGTTCTACCGCCCCTGCTATAGTCGGGCCTGCCGCATAGCAGGCATCCACCCGCCCATCACGTAAAGCCTGAAGGCTATCGGACATATCAGTTACCGGTACCTTAATAACATCGTCGTAGGTCAAACCCCCAGAGGCTAAGGCACACATCATTTCCATCTCAACAACCGCATTAGCCGTGAAATCAGAGGTTACGCGTTTTCCTCTAAGGTCACCTATTTTATAGATATCAGAATCCTCACGCACACAAATTTGAACAGCCAAAAGCCTATGAGCGCCAAACAATAAACGGTAATTGGTGTGCGGATAAGTGTATTCTAAAGTACCTTTATAGGCTCGGGGGGCATCACAAGTTTTGTCGAATCCCATATCTATTTCTCCCCTATTGATCATAGGTGCCCAGACAGTAGTCCCAGCCATGGGCTTATAGTCAACGGACATAGGTGTGTATGTAGTTATTATTTGCGCAAATGCGGCACCTACCACGTTGCCGGCCCAACCTGATGGATAGGTAGCAAAGCTGACTGTACTTGGCAAAGCTCCCTCCTCAGCCGCGCAACCTGTCAGACACGGTAATACTACTAATGCTAAAACTAGGCAAATACTTCCCCAAAATACTATTATCTTCTTAATCGTCATTTGAACCCTCCATTTATTTATAATATTTTAAGTCGGTTATACATGTTCCACTACTTCATCTCTCACCTCCTCGTATAAAACATTTTAAAAGATCTACTTTGGTTCCTTCACAAAGTTCTCGATACCTTAGCTGCTTTCACTCGGCTCCTTTCATGAGTCTTGGCCACCCTTGTCTCAGCAGGGTCATTTGCCTTGTTGATATTTCTAGCTTTTGGCCTCAGCCACGTGAAAAAGCCTTGATCTTGCCTAGCAATATCACCATTGATCTACTATATTCATGGCACCTTTGCTATATTCTAAAGAAGATATCCGCAACATCCCCTAATAAACAGAGACTCAAACCTACATTCACAATTTGGTTTTCTTAATCTCTTATTAGACTTACCCAGAAAACGTTTTACAAAAAAACAGCTAGACAATATCATCACTTCCCTAACATTGAGAACAAAGGTCAAATTTTTAAACTTCTGTTCTTTGCATTATACCCAAGGCCGTTCAAAAACAATTTAAATATAGCTTCTGAGAGTTCATTTAGTGATAACTCTCCTTCTGGTGAATACCAATTTCTGGCTTGCACGATAGTTGAAGCAATAGCATAATTAAACAGTTTTACATTCACATTGCCAAAGAGACCAGCGTCTATACCGCGGCGTATGATCTTTCTTATGACCCTATCATAGATATCACGTAATTCGATAATTTGTCTCTGACGCTCCTGAGACAAATGCCTCCATTCCATCTCAAAAAGGAGCATCTGTCCTTTGACAGGACCTAATATTTGGTGCACATTCTCCCGAATAAATAACCTTATTTGCTCAATCGGACTAGTACTCTCATCATATTCAAGAGGTTGAATCTTAGAATTCAGAGATTCCATTTCACCGCATAGTATTTTGTAGAGGATTTCCTCTTTACTGCTGAAGTAATTATAAATATTGCCTGGTGTACAACCGCAAGCATTAGCAATATCCCTTATAGTCGTTCTATCATAACCCTTATCCCAAAAGAGGCCCTTCGCTTTCTCTAATATGTTACTTGATGTTTGTATTCCATATTTTTGTTTACTCATCTATGAAAATTAAACCTAATATACAATCTAATTTAGAGGATAAATAAATGAGCGTTTATTCACAGAGTCGATTGGTATATTATATATCATGGATTAATATAGTTTGTCAAGATCCTTTCCGGGCAATTTTGGTAATTTCTAAAAAAATTAATTATCCCTCACCATTGATAAGTGGAATCGTTTCACTTTTAAAAACAAAGGTATTGACCTGTCACACAAAAACTAGCCTAGGTAAAATTGTACTGCACCCCTGTTAGTCAAGAGGTAACTAAGAGAGTCAGCTTGGAGTAGCTTCAATGGCTATTTCCATAGACTCGCCAAACGACTTAAGGAAATCAACGATTTCTCCATTACTGGGTAGCTTCTTCTGGCTGACTACTTCGCCTGTCTCATTCATCGTAGTCAGGTAAGAGAAGCTCCTGTGATAGTCAATATTGACATGCCCCCCAAAAAGTAGTCCAGTCTCAGTGTTAGACTGGAGGATAATGGACTTGCCCCCGTCTTAGTGGACTTGCCCCCGTCTTAGGGCCAATTAATAGGAGACTTTTCCACTATTTTGCCACTTGTACTCCTGCAAATTCAACCGGCGTTATATTACCCAACGCACTATGGGGCCTCTCCCGGTTGTAATGTTGTCGCCATTCCTCTACCTTCTCTTGGGCATCCTCCAGCGATAGGAACCAGCTCTCGTTCAAGCATTCTTCTCTGAAACGTCCGTTGAACGCCTCTATAAGGGCATTATCCGTCGGCTTGCCGGGACGTATGAAATCAAGTTCCACGCCGTTCAGATACGCCCATTGGTCCAGCACCTTTGAAGTGAATTCGGGTCCATTGTCTATCCTGATCGACTTCGGTAACCCCTTTTCTTCCGCCACTTGCATTAAAGTCGCCACGACGCCGTGCCCACCCAGGCGATAGGCTACCTCTATCGCTAGACTCTCCCTTGTATAGTTATCCACTAACGTTAAGAGCTTGATTTTCTGTCCATCGTAGATGGCATCGCTCATGAAATCCATCGACCAACTCTCATTCTGATAACTGGCGGTAGCCCTTATCATGCGCCGGCAGGCGGATACATGCCTCCTGGGTCTCTTTGGTCGCATCATCAATCCTTCTAGCTTGTACAGCCGATACACCCGCTTGTGATTCACTTTCCAGCCCTCTCTCAACAGCAATATGTGTATTCGCCGGTAACCGTAGCTGACCCTCGTCTGGGCAATGTCCTTAATTCTCATTCTCAAAGCCGCCTGCTCGTCTTTTCTGATCTTGTAATCGTAGACCGAACGTGGGCGCTGAAGTACACGGCATACCCTACGTCCGCTTACCCCGTAACACACCTGCAACCACTGGCCATATTCCCGGAACTGAGCAGGCCTTAATCTTTTTTTCGTAACACATCCTGGAGCATCTGTTTGTCTAGTGATAGATCGGCAACCAACTGCTTCAGCTTCCTGTTTTCCTCTTCCAATATCTTCAGCCGCCTGACTTCAGCGACACCCATCCCTATATATTTCTTCTTCCACCGGTAAAACGTCTGCTCGACGATGCCCATCTTCCGGCAGACCTCCGTAACAGGTGTCCCAGATTCAGTCTGCCTTAGCGCGAACACAATCTGCTCCGAGGTAAAATGAGATCTTTTCATGAAGCCAATACTCCCTTCGAACGTATTTTAGCATCCCGAAAAAATCTCCTCATTTTTGGCCCAGTTTTTGGGGAGCAGGTCACCTGCTGAGAATTTAATCAAATCACTGGAGCAAATCTACTTTGACCTTAAGGAAAAGAATCCAGACCGAGATGAACATTGGTTTTTAGCTAATACATGGTTAAAAAGATATGGTTTGTCAAAGCAGGCTAAGAGGAAAGGGGCAGCATGGACGAAGTTTGTAGCCTACAAAGATACCCTACAATTTTCCATTTTAGAATCACCAAAATCTATTAGGGGGTTAGCCCTCTTTTTGGTTTATATGGAACTAGGAGAGAGGCAGGCTCTCTGCTACGCTGACGAATTTTCACAGCTCATGGAGCCGGTTATGGAAAGTAGTGGAACCCGTGTATTTCTTGACAAATACAAGCAGAGAAATCCACGGACTTGGGAGGAAAATCAAGTAAAAGACGAGTCTTCTCAATACTCTCGCATGTTATATTGGTTATTTAGAGGTCTAGAGCCTTCGAAAGAGGCGGAAGAGGCATGGAATAAGAGTGAGATTAAAAGCGAGATAGAAAAGCCTGGGTGGAAGGGTCTGAAACTTTGGCGCTATTGATAGGAGGTTCTCTTGAACAAAGAAGGCTGGCCCGAGAGAGTCGGAATGATAATTGGTCCGACTGTTACATTTGGTATTATGTGTGCAATCGCTGGTCTCGTTTGGTGTTTAGCATTCGGTTTTGATATAGCCACAGGCGCATTGTGGGGAGGTATAGCAGGAGCAGCCATCGTGTTTATTCTAACACTAGGGCTCAGCAGAGAAGCGATAACGGGCATGGGATTAATGTTTGGTGGCGTGTGGAGCATTGCAGTAGTTATAGGTTTGATAGTATGGCTCATCCGAGCATTAGTGGGATGAAACCTAAGCAGATAAGGGGGCGATGTCCTCTTAAACCCCCGGTTGGGGGGAAGGGAGAGTGAAATGGCAGTTAAAGGATGTCCTGTCAAATTCCCAATGAAATGTAGGCATTGCCCTCTCTCCTTTCAAGATAGGATGCGGAAATGTAATTGGTATCGAAACCTAAGAGAGAGGTATAAAAACATCCACCCGAAAGGGTGGCATTCTGAATTTTTCCACCTTCCCTAGTTAAAAGGAGAGGGGAGTATAATAAAAAGAGGGCTACCGCCATCTTAGACTCCTGTTTTTGGGGGAAGGAAGATAAGCAGGTGAAGGCGTTTCATACTATAATAGCGCTCATCCAAGGTCTTTTAATTAAGATATTCCCTCAATTGGGTTATAAAGGTGTCATCAATACACAAATTAACATTTATAATAGACTAAGAAAACAGGCGCCAGAGGTGCCAGAAAATGACCTGTTAAACCATCTCATAATCTCAAGGATTAAAGCTCCACCAAGAGTTGCCTCTAAAGAAGAGGAATATGCTCATTACAAACCGCTCCTTGAAAATCCCTATAAGAAGCTTGAAGACGTAATATGGGCAATAATTGAGTTTGAGAATATTGTAAGTCGTAGAGAATATGTTTTTAACCGGTTTTCCAAAATGGGTCTTTCACCTTTGGAGGCGTTAGGAGAGATAGAGAATTTCAAGGCACAGGTCGTAAAAGAAATAGAAGAAAGTATTGAAAAGAAGGTTAAACAAAGAAGCTGAAGATAATTCTTTGGGGAGGGGAAAATAGATGCCATGAAAGGTCTATTATGGATTCCCATAATAATCGCCGCTATCGTGGCGATTTACGAACTAACTTGGCTTGGTAGGAGTGATTTAGCTTGGGTTATACTTGGGCTTGCCATAGCTGTTGCCTTGCAAGCCGTTTATCTTTTAGTCAAGACGAAATAAGGCGGTTAGTTAAAAAGGGGGAGCTGCCAAAATGCCATTCAGAGAAGGGCAACCAACTCTAACAGGTGTCTTAAGTTGGATACCTCTAAAGCATGCGGTAAAGGAACGACTTTTCGGAGGACGCTACCTACGAGTATCTGATTACTTTATCATGTTGGGTTTTCAGTATGAGACTTGTGCACTATTAGGGCGTGCCCGTTGTGATAAATTAAACGTATTGTCGAGAATGTTAGTACGTGAAGAAAACAAAGTTGAGGAGTTTATAACGTTTCTACGAAATGTATCAAGTGACCGCCTGAATAGATTTATAAATGAGGTTGGTGAAGAACCTAAAAGCTTTTTTCATTTCATTTCCATCAAGGAATATGATAGCGTGCTTGTTAGCGCATTTGGATTACCTCTAGATGAGCTTATTCTTTTAGCAGTGCGTAGCCAAAAAATTAAGGAGGCGAAGAAACTGTTCGACCGTAAAGTTCCACTAGAAGTTGCTACGGACAAAGCTCGGATATACGGGCTAGAAGGCATAGGCTTCGGCAGCTTTTTCCCAGAATTAACCGAAAGGATGTATAAGAATGCCTATGAGAATGTTGATATGGATAAGTGGGCTGAGGCAAGAAAAATGGGTGTGGATATTCCCCAAAAACCTGATATAGTAAGTCTTGAGGAGCGAGAGGAGATAGTCCTTCAAATGGTAGCAGCCTATACGTCAGAATTCTACCCTGAATTACTTGACCCTTTAGATTTAAGAGGTTATGTAGAGGAAAGACACGGGAATTCAAGAACAACATAAAAATATATGGGCATATGCGATGGAGAAGGAAAAGGAAGAAAACTACCGAGAAGTTATTAACCGTCTAGCTGATAAGGTAATCGCTTCTTCATTTGCCCTGTGGGAGAGGCGTAAAGCTCTAAAGAATATCGTGAAGGATATAGAAGGCATTAATTGGAGCGTCGTTGCTTATGAAAGTATGTTGTTCTTCCAACACCTGATTGATAGATACGCTTTTGGTCTATACGGAGCGGAAACACGAGCGACGATAATGGATAGTCTTTACGAACCACTAGTAAGAAAGTATGCCGAAACTGGAGCTATACGAGCTGAGCGGATAAATGATTTATATCGTATCTTTGTAGATAACCTTAACGAGAGAAACGAAGAGTATGGTGGCTATCAACTAGAAAAGGTAATCGCTGATGAATTCACGATGGGGAGAGATAAACCAGTTCGGGGTGATAGTGAGCGACAGAAGATTTTCTCTACTATTTTGCTTACGGATGCTGCTATTTGCGATGCCAAACCTAGCGATTTCAGGCATCTTGAGACATCACTACTGTGGCAGTTTGCAAAGAGAATAGCCGAGCTACTTGGTGAGCCGAATTCTATTAAAGTGATTGCCTATGTCCGTAACTACGCGATTGGTTGTCTTACGATGATACACCCACTCAAGGAACTCCAAATCATAGTGAACATTTAGCCAGAAAGTGTTAGCTTAGGTTAGCTTAGAAAAGACGCGAGCAACTCTGCCGTCACGGTATTCCCTAATTTATGCTAATGTGAGTGCGACAAAGTATGAACTGATTCCATGATTTCTATCACTTTAAGTATTCTCCCCCAGTCTTTATCCCCGAGTGCGTTCTTCAGTTCAGCTATTATCCATACGTCAGTGTCAGATAAAAAACTTATCAGGTCTTCTTTCAATGCAGGCCAAGATTCAACGATTGTGTATTTCATCTCTGACATTGTTTATCACCTCTAACGATTATTTGAAGTTTACTATTCTAAACGATAATTGTCAGGAACAAAAGCATATTATCCTTATATCTATACGCTATCCGGTGATTCTTGAACAATTCATCTTTTTGTGACCCAACAACCTGTCAGAAGGTTTAATCAGATTGCGATGGTATGATATAATCGCTCAGTAGTAGTTAACTAGATACAGTTGCAACCGTAGAAAAGAATATAGAAGGGATATCTTCGAATGGCTAGAGCCAAGTCGACTAGTCGCGCCAAAACTGGGGGAGGTAGAAAGACTACGACTCGGCGCGCTCCTACGAAGCGAGTTACTCGAGTAAAACCCAGGATTACTAAGCCCCGTCGGCGTAGAAGCTGAGGAGTTGTGTAATGCTCGATTCCTCTCCAATAGTCGTACCTCATATATACCTCGATACTCCCATCCTGATTGATGTTCTACGTGACCGAAGAACAGCCTCACTTCAACTTCTAGAGGAGGCTCGCCAGAGAATGTGGAGAGTCTCGACATCTCAATTCGCGGTGATGGAATTGCTGGATGTCGAACAGGACGACAAGTTCTTCATCTTGGAAGTCAACAAAGGTCGAACTGTAGCAAGCGTTCTCCGTGAAAGGTACAAAAGGAAACTTCCAGAGGATGTGAAGAAGTCCATAGAGAAGAGAGTCAAGAGCTTTCTGGACGTCAGGTATCCGTTCATTCAGTATTTCTACCTTACCACAGAAGGTTTCAACAGAGCAACTGGCCTATGTGCTGACACGAATATATCGGCTCCCGACTGTCTTCATCTCGCTACTGCACTAGAAGCCGGATGCGATGTTCTTGTCAGCACTGATGACCACTTTCTTGAAGAGGCTAAGGACTATATCGAGACATGTCAGCCTGAGTATGTTAACGATGTACTAGGACGGCTGGGCTTTGAGGTTGGGTAATAGCAATGCGTACAATTGGAGCAAAATTTGATGTTTAACCATGATTTGCGAAGGCTCGGATTTGATATGTGGTTACCATTTACAGCAGAAGCGAGAGCGCATCTGCTTAACAACATTCCTGACAGGGATGGGGTGTACATTATTCGAAGTGCTGAACCTTTTGGCAGATATAGAGGACAGTCTGATATCGTCTATGTCGGCTCTTCTGCAGGTGCTACGAGGGGCTTGAAAGGCAGGATTACTTTTTTCTTTCGCCCAGGCCCTAGCCAGTACACCAGCAAACGCATAAAAGCTCTTTTGGATTTAGCAGAGAGGCTTGAAATATCCTTTCGGATTTGTACAGCTATGGAAGCACGAAACTTAGAAAAGGCAATTATTAAGCAATATGTTGAGGACCACCTGGAACTCCCGCCCTACAATCGAAGTGAACCTCGGTAACAATTCGGGATAAACTCCCTATTAACTTTAAGCCAACAAGAAGCCAAAATGTGGTTTTTAGGTAGGTGCCCTCTCAATCAATAGGACAATCCTTCGGCGTTTTCTTCATATCGCGCCTGGTTCAGGTAGCCCCTGCCTCTTGGCACTCTTCCCTAACAGGGCAGCTAGAGCATCTTCTACGCTTGCAAAATTCCAAGTTTAATCTCACCAAAGCAGACTCCACAGTAGGAGGTTCCAGCTCCTTCTCGCCAAGTCCAAGCCTGAAGGCAACTTCCCTGGCCAGAGGGGAAAGCTGGGGTCTCGCCTTTTCCCAGACCGCTTTTAGCTCCCTTAGAAAAATGTTCACCGTGGTTGGACCCACACCCTTGAATTCAAGTAGCCTCTTCTCCAGGTCCTTGCTATCCTTTGACTGAGTGTATAAGCTCTCCAATGAGCCATATTTCTCCTTTAAGCTGGATGCTATCTCAAGCAGGTTTGATGCGGTGGAGAAGTCATAGCGAACATAGCCACCGGAGTCCAATACCTCCACCAGTTTATCCCAGCCAGCCTCTGTAATGCTCTCGGGTTTTATAATCCCCTCTTTTTCAAACTCCCTGTAAGTCCTTTTGGCTACTTCAGAGGAAATCCTCTTTGCAAAAAGGATAGAAGCCAGAAACCACTTGAATCTGTCCTCTTCTGTTTTTAAGTCTAGGCCTAGCTCTTGAGAATAGGTTATCAACCTCAAGACCTTTTCTGTCACGTCCCTCATTGCTTTGCTCCTTTGCGGCACGAATAGACTATCCCCCCTCTATGAGCTCCTTCAATCTATCAATTGCTGGAGGCATTACCTCTCCTGTTCTTTCCTCAAACCGCAGGTGAGCAAGTCGGTTGAAAGGGGTTTCACCCTTGTTGATGATCACCAGCCGGGCTCCAGATTGAAGAGCTACCCTGGGCATATCAGCGGCCGGTGTAACAACCAGACTGGAACCGGCAACTATGAAAAGGTCGCAATGTTGCGAATGCCAGTAAGAATCAGCTAGCTCCTTCCGCGGCAGTGATTGACCAAAGTTAACTACACTAGACACTAGTTTTCCCCCACAAAGAGGGCAGGCAATTTGGTCATCAAGGTTATCCAGAAGAAATTCGCAGTGGCTGCACCGCAGCTTGGTAACATTGCCGTGCAGCTCCGCCAGTAAATCCGGGCGGATCCCTGAACGCAAGTGGAGATTGTCTACATTTTGTGAGATAAGGAAGCTTAACTTGCCAAGTTCCTGTAGCTGGACAATAGCCAGGTGCCCAGCATTAGGCTCCACTGATGAGAAATCTCGTGGTTTGGTGGGCAGTCCTTTTGCCTGGCGTGTCCAGATGCCGTCTGGTCCTCGGAAATCAGGAAGCCCTGATTCTGTGCTGATGCCAGCACCGGTGAACACCACCAAGCGTTTTGCCTCAAACATCCATTGAGCTAGGGTGTTAATTCGCCTGTCCAAGTCCGATAACACTATGGCCTCCCAGTAAATTAGGAATAGCTCCCGGCAATAATTCCTAACAATCTGTCATCTCCATTTTACGACGGTGACTCCCTCATGGCAACGCGTAAGGCGGCATTGTAGCAAAGTGGGTACATTAAACAAAACATCGAAAAGTTACATGGCTTGCCGCTTTGCAAGGTTTACCTCGCTCGAAGCCGCTGTGCTATCGCATTTCAACTTCAGACATGTTCTAGGGCATCACGGTAGTCCTCATAAAGGTAAGCGGCTCCTTTCTAGCTATGGCCCCTCACGACCTCCAGGTGATTCGAGAATAGCATCTAGGATGACGAGTTTCTAGGACTGGGGGACTGAAATGGCTAGGGCCGGTCAGATGGTCAAAAGGTCGGTCACAAGATGTGAGGGATGCTGTAAGGGTAGCTCGCCTGGCACCAAATTTGGGGCTTTTGACGGCTATTCACCTATTGGTAGGAGAAGGGTGAGGGGGGTAAGGAATCAAGTGATTTGGTATTGGATTTTCCTGCCACTGTCAGTTGCCACAGCTTTGGATTTGGCAATGATGTCTGGCAACTTTTAGCTTTGGAGGTGGCAAGGTTGGCAACTATTGCCATCGGGTATGACAAGGTTGATGACCACTATCAGATTTGACGTGAGGAGGTTTGACAATTATTGAAAAAGGCTCATCATATTTGATGGGGGAGCCGACCAAGTGATCCGCTAAACAAATGACAAGATTGTTACATCATAGCGAGTGACGTAGAGGTGCTCGCAGTAACCCAGCCCGGAGACCACGGAGGATAGCTTGACCTAGTCATGAAAATCGGTCATTATGGTCAAAAGGTCAGTCAGATAGACGGTCAGATGCTCACAGCCCTGATACCCTAATAGTGATTACTCGGTAACTGCGTCCGGTGGTATTTGACCGGGTTACTCTCCCCCTCCCGCGTAGGCACTGGGTAGGGGCCTGAGTTTATCTGACCGACCGGTGAAATGACCAAGGTGGAAGATGAGACAGATTCCATTTAAGCTCAGGTATGTTGCATCAAGTGCTTTCGTCAGGTTTCCTCCTTGCATCGGTTGGCTGAATCTGCCTTGTGTATTAAGCAAGGTCGAAAACAATATCGCGCTTAGATAATTCATGCAGGCTGAGGATTATGTGATTCTCAGCGAGGAAGGGTGGTAGTGAAGAAATTGGGGAATTTCGAGTATGGATTGGAGGGGGAGGGGGTAACCTAGGGGCGTTGTTCGGAGACATTAAAACAGGGGTGAGAGTGCGTCCCACATGATAATGCTAAGCACATAGATAGTATAGATAGTATAGAATAGAATTGATGGCTTCAATCCGGTTCCGTGGGCTGATGTCTTCGCCTGATTTTGACATAGCCCAGCTCTCGGGGTAGCTGTAGCTTACGGGTATGGTACGGAAGCTATTGGTATACGGAGGTGGCTTGTCGGCTGCCTCTTTGCCAGAGGGAAGTTACACACTGTGAAAAGATACCGCTTTTTGGGGGTCCTATTTTTGGCTCTCAGGTAGTGAGTCAGTGTCAAGTAGCTGGCTCGGGCAGCCTAGGAGGTGTGGAGCCAATCATTTCTGACAGCTGGGCTGCCCTGATTGCCTAGCGGGAACCCTTATCTAGCTAGCAAAAATAGCTAACAAATAGCTAACCAACGCAGTGGGACAGGACGACACCAAAAGGTATTTTAGCTTCAAAAGGGTCTTTTATCAGCTAACACAAAGGTTCTACTTTGAATGTAAAAGGACTCTTTGGGACACCCACTGGCAAATTTCGAGAGCGGCACCATAAACCACTCGGACACCTCTCCTGGGTTCAGATTATACCTTAAAACCTCTCCTGTCGGCAAAATTGCACTGTTGACACTGGCTGGAGCAAGTGTTACCTTTTGTCTGAGGTTTAGAAGTAAGATGTTTGCTGGCACTGCAAAGCGGTTAGCCTTGCTGATAGCCATCGTACTGTTCGTCCAATTCGGCTTCTATAGTCCAGCACAAGCAGCGCCAGAAGAGCCGGTTCAGGTCAAGGAGCTAAACTTCGTTTTTATTCATGGTGCCGGAGGCAATGTCTGCTCTATGCAGCTTTTGGCTGATACCATCCGGGAGCAGATATCGCCATATATCCTTGAATATGAACAAGCCAATCCCGGCACTGAGATTCGGTTTGATATGTTGCAAAGGTGCTATCCTGACGATGTAGATGTTAATACTTGGGCTAATAACATCGCTGCCAGCATCGATGAGCACTTCTATAGCAAGGAGAATCTAGTCTTAATTGGGCACAGTGCCGGAGGAAAGGCAGCCCTTTACGCCGTAGCCCATAATGTAGGCGGTCTGGCTGATAAGGTGGCAATGGTGGTAACTATCAATAGCCCGATTAAGAGTCTGGATGGGTATTATGTTACTGGTGGTGGCTCGGTAGTGGATTATTGCCGAGCCCGATGGTTACTCGCTGACCGGGGGATTTGTAATTCTATAGCCTACCACGATAGCTCTCAAGACGGGAGCTGGGTGGCTAGCAATAAACACTGGCTGGCTTTCATATCAGGTGAATCTTCACCGGCTAGTGTGCAATTTGATTTCGGTGGAATTGACGCCTGGCCCAGAGATATGGATGACAGCGCTATACCAATCTCAGCTCAACATTCTGATGGGGCTGATGTAGTCTATTACGGAGAGCATGCTCATAGCGATTTTGCTGAATCAGACGATGTAGCAAGATTCATGGCGGAGCAAATCCTTCGTTATATTTTTGGAGGGTCTATAGAATGCTCTGTCTTTGCTAGGGGTGGTACTTTCGAACATAAGGCTAATTGGCTACCGGGAACAGACCATTGGGAGGACATTGTCGGTGAAATTCTTGTCGATAGTGGTCGGCTGGAGCATATGAATGAGTCCTATTTTAGGTGGCAGGAGTGGGAGGACGTGGTTGGTGAGTCTTCTCCTGGGGGCGAGCGGAGCAGCTACCGGGTTAGTCTGCTGAATCCCTTCTTCTTTTTTACCAGCATTCGGGAATCGCACTGGTTAAGTCACGATTCTGAAGATTATCGGCTCTACTTACGAACCTGGGCTGCCCCCAGAAATCGTGTGCAGGTAGATTGGGGTGTTTATCAGCAGGGATTATTGCCCGCAGGGACTGAGCGTGACCATTATGAAGTTGAAATAGCCACTGGCACACCCCTTACCGGTATTACATACGTGTCATGGGTAACTAATGACCCCCGTGACCTGAGGGCGCTGGTATGGTCGGAGGCAGAAAGCCCTTTCCGCTGGTTCCAGGCTGAATGGAGAATCTACTTTAAGGAAATCCGACAAAGGAAAGTTATTGACGAAATTCCGGCTAAATTCTTGTAATAATCAAGCCGGGTGCCGATTACATTCCAAGCTCGGCTCGAGTCTGGGCTAAACGAATTAGACTATCCCGCGATACAATGCCAATTACTTTATCTTCCTCTAGCACTGGCATGTGGTCGATTTCCAACTCTTCCATTTGGTCAAGCAGGCTTACCGCCGATTGCTGGGGGTGAGCAGCCTTAAGTTCACTAGCGGGTATCATAATTTTACCTATATGAGCACCCCGGCGCCTTTTAGGTACTCGTTTTATATCACGCATAGTCACTGTTCCTTGCAATTTATCACCATCAGCCACGACAAAGTAATGCTGCCCGGTAACCAGAATGTAGTCGTGGATTAATTGACTGATGGTGGATTGGGGAGTGATGGGAGAATATTCCCTGGCCATTATATCCTGAGCCTTAATTTTTTTAAGAGCTTCACGCAGTACCGCCTGACGGCGACTCTGTGTTGCTGCGGTCTGCAAAACCAACCCCACGCCAGCCAGCACCAGCCCGTTAAACCATTGGCGTCCGAAAATCAGTAACAGAATCCCACCGGCGATACAGAGTAAGCCAATACCCCATCCACTCCAGCTGGCAATACGTGTTGACCGCTCATAATCGCCAGTCGCTTTCCATAGCAGTGCCCGCAAGATTCTGCCTCCATCTAGGGGAAAACCAGGAATGAAGTGGAATAAAAACAGCATGAAATAGATAAAGGCTAACCATTGGATGAGGCCAGCAATCACAATACTGCCAGCGTTTGCCAGTAAAGCATAAATCCCGTAAAACACTCCGGCTATTACCAGGCTGGTCAAAAGTCCAGTCGCCGCCACTAACAGCTCAAGGGTAGGGAAAGTGGCTTCTTTACTGGTGTGAGACACTCCACCGAAGACAAATAAAGTAATGCTCTTCACCGGGATACCTCTACTGAGAGCAGTAAGACTGATGATAAATTCACGAATACTTACCGATGTGAAAAAGAGCAAGCTGGTGGCTATTCCAAAGCTTATCCTTTGCCATAGGGGATAGGCCTCGGGGAACTGGGTCACCATGATGGCTGTTATCAAGGCAAGAGCCAGTGCCCAGGTATAATGTAACCGTATTTTAACCCCGAAAATCCGACCCAGATTAGGGACGCCTCTCATTTTCCTCCAGAGCGATATAAACAGAGTTTAGCGTTGCCAGGTTGGCTAACGCTCAATCTGCACCAGCTGATAGCGCAGCTTACCCGCCGGTGCTGTAATCTCTACTATCTCTCCCTGGACTCGACCGGTAACGGCTTTACCTATGGGCGAATTGCCAGAAATCTTGCCCTTGGTCGGGTCTACCTCCCTGGGACTGACTATGGTATAGCGCAGCTCCTCGCCGGAAACTTGGTCACGCAGGACAATGCTATCACCTATACTTACCTTAAGAGTGACCTTTGGTGTCTTATCAATGATAGTGGCTGATTTTAGAGTCTCTTCTAGCTCTTTAATTCGCCCCTCCAGGTGTCCCCTTTCCTCCTTGGCTGCGTCCAGAGGCGCATTTTCACGGAAGTCCTTATCTGCCGCCGCCCGGCGCATTTCTTCAATAGCCTGAGACCGCCTCCGCTTAAGGTCGGCCAGCTCAGCTTTCAGTTCAGCATGTCCTTGCTGAGTTAAAGAAAAAGCCGGCGGCAAATTCCGCCTTGCTGAAGAGGATAATCTGGCTTTCGCTTTCTTGGGCTTGAGGTGGGTAGCCAGGTTGGTCTTGCTCCAGCCTTGCTTTTTGGCATAAACCAGAAAGGCTCGTATTAGCTCAAGATTGTTCAAATAGTTGGTATGTGATGATGATAATTGTTCAGCATAGTTAGCCACCTCGTGGGCAGTGAGTCTAGCGAAGGAGTGCTCCCATCCATACCAGCGAACAAATCCATATATCGCCTGCTGGCTTGTTTCTCCTTCCTTGGGTGGTAGGCTAGCCAGAAAGCTACCGGCTGCTTCACCCAGGCTTGGACTCTGGCGGCTACCATTCATTCCTGCCTCCTGAATGAGAAAGGAGCCTTCATTGCCCGCAAGGCGTTGGCAACAATCTTGTGACCTATTAACCTCATTACCGCCTCGCCATGCCAGTCAAAGGTCAAGTCCTCTGCCTGGAGCAGGGCTTGGTCGATGCCATGGGATTTTATTAGGTTGAACATCCTATCAACCTGCTTGTCACTCAGCCGCTCATAGAGTTTTCGGGCGTAGTAGCTAATCTCTAGCTCTCGCCCCAGTTTCTTTCGCCAGCGGCGCTGGTAGTTAGCCAGTGTCTTGGCTGAAAGGTTATCATCTTTGAGTGCCTGGTGTAAAGTATCGGCGGCTATATCGGCACAGAGCAAACCATAGTAGATGCCACCGCCGGTGGTTGGCTTCACCTGCCCGGCGGCATCCCCTACCACCAGCAACCTCTCACCATAGGTTCTGGCTAATGGCTTTAATGGAATCCCTCTATAGCATGGCTCAGCCTTATCCCGGGCTATTTTCCCTTGATCCTGTAGGGATGACATTAACCTTTTCAGATAAAGCTGTGGGCTGTGACGGGACAGCAATCCCACCAGAGCCTTGGGGGGTGAGGTTGGTACTAGCCAGGCGAAAGAACCAGGAGCTATCTCCCGCCCAAAGTAGACCTCCAATTCATCAATTCCAGCCGTTTCTACCTCAGCCTGGGCTCCCATAACAAAATCGCCAGCTCTGCCTAACCCCAGCCTCTCAACCAATTTTGAGCCAAAGCCAATGGCAATAACCGCTGCTCTTGCCTCAAGGTTTAGCCTTTCACCCTGGCGCACTGCCTCAACCCTAACTCTATCATCTCCAACCTGTATATCACTGGCCAGGCTATTTGGCAGGTATTCTGCCCCCTTACCTTGAGCTCTGCCAGCCATAGCCACATCAAGGGCTGCCCGGTCCACAATGCCGGCCTGGGTTTGTTCACGCCAGAGCCTAATCAATGTCCCTGAGGGCGAAAATAACTTGGCACTGTTTGCCTGCCTCAGAATAACATTCTTATCAATGGCAAAGGCGGTGATACACTTCTGGCTTATAATCCCGGTGCAGCAAACTTGCTCCCCCGGCTGCTTATGCCGCTCCAGCACTAATACCCCATGCCCCATTCCAGCCAGCTTGGAGGCAACATAGCTACCTACCGGTCCGCCGCCGATAACTATTACATCATGCAATTTCACCATCTACATCCCCACCTCGGAGCGGGCACGGATAAACCTTATCAGGTTGTCACGGGTAACCAGCCCGATAATCCTGCCCTCACTTACCACCGGCATCTGGTTTATATCATTCTCGTCCATCTGTTCCACTATGCTCATGGCATCCTGTTCAGGAGGGACTACCTTTAGCTGGTCAAGGGGGAACATTATCTTCTCTACTTGAGTCGTATCCCAGCTTGACCGGGGAACGGATTTAATATTTTGCAGGCTCAAAATTCCTTTAACCCTGCCTCCGCTGGTTACCATGAAAAAGCTATACCCCCTGGACAAGACATATCCTGTAACCAGCTCAGCTATGGTAATATTTGGTGGGACTTCCATATAGTCGGAGGTCATCACCTGCGATGCGGTAAGCCCACGGAGGACTTCGCGCCATTGAGTCTGGCGGTAGCTAGCCGAGGCGGCATTTTGCAGGAACCAGCCGATAAAGACTATCCATACGCCGCTTAACCACTCATGGAAGAAGAACATCATCAAAATACCGCCCAAAATAAAGCTATAGGCTACGCCTTGCCCCACTCGGGTGGCAATTCGGGTTGAACGCTGGTAGTTGCCACTAAAGCGCCACATTAGGGAGCGGAAGACACGGCCACCGTCCAGAGGGAAACCTGGAATCAGGTTGAACACAGCTAAAATCACATTAATCTGAGCCAGATAAAAAGCCATAGCTGACAGCGGTTCAATTATGTCCTGGGTTAAGAACCAGACCAGGGCAAACACCCCGCCAATTGCCAGACTGCAGGCAGGACCGGCAGCCGCCATTTTGAATTCAGCGCCGGCTTTGGTTGCTTCCTTAGTCATCTGAGCCATGCCGCCAAAGATAAACAGGGTTATGCTTTTTATCGGGATGCCGTTGGCTCTGCCCACTAGGCTGTGAGCTAGCTCATGGGCCAGCACAGAGGCGAAGAATAGCAGGCTGGTAACTATCCCAATAGCCCAGTAAAGTAACTGACTCCAGCCAGGATAGAAAACAGGGAAGACCTGCCAGGAAAGAGAAACGGTTACTAAGAGGAATATGAAGAACCAGGTATAATGCAGCCTGAACTGGATGTCAAATATCTTGCCCAGATTAAAGCCGCTACCCATTTTTATTGCTCTTGTACCATTTTTATGGCGACCTCAGCCGCTCGTTTTCCGGAAAGGAGCATGCCGCCAAAGGTGGGTCCCATGCGGGGTAGCCCGAAAACACTGGCTACCGCCATACCAGTGACAATCAGTCCGGGATAGACCTCACCGGTGTGCTCGACCACTGCTTCCTCCGATTTATCAATCCATAACGCCCCTTCTCCCTTCATCTGGAGCATACCCCGCTGCACCAGTTTCTTAGCCACGCTGGCATCATGACCGGTGGCATCAATCACCACCTTTGTTTCCAGGGGTATCGGGTCCAGGGCTGAAACCTCGTTGGGGAGGTGGATGATAGGACTCCAGTTAACCACCACCCCGGCTATTCTGTTATCTTCACGAACTATTATGTCATCAACCATGGTCAGGCTGAAGACCTTAACCCCGGCATCGCAGGCGGCAGCAATGAGTCTGGAACAGGCGTGGGGGGCATCAGCTACATATAGACCCTGGCTCGCCGGGGAGTAGGGCACACCCAGCTCATCAAGGAGTTCCTGGGCTGGTGCCCTGAGGGTAATCTTATTCATAAAATAGCCACCAATCCAGAAGCCACCACCCAGATAGTTATTCCTCTCTATAATTAGAACCTTTAATCCAGCCTTAGCCAGCTCTCTTCCCGCTACCAGCCCGCTGGGACCAGCGCCAACAATAATGACCTCGCTCTCAGCATACTCCTCGACCTGGCGTAGGAAACTGCTGACAATAGCCTTGGTCACTTCCTTTTCTCTAACAGGGTGAAACAATGTCATTTCAAGCTCTCCTTTCTATTAGGCTTAGAAGCCAGACCTGGGTGCTGAGATGCCTAGGAATTTTTCCATTAATGCCATAGCACAAAACTCACCGCACATGCTACAAGCCTTGCTGGTGGAGGCATGCTTGCTATGAACCTGGCGGGCTAGCTCAGGGTCTAAGGAAAGCCTAGCTTGCTCCTCCCAATCCAGCTTCTTTCTAGCCACTGCCATCTTCCTATCCCACTCTGAGGCACCTTTTATTCCTTTAACTATATCGGCGGCGTGGGCGGCAATGCGTGAGGCAATAACCCCCTGCCTTACATCCTCAGGGTCGGGCAGAGTTAGATGCTCGGCCGGGGTTACATAACACAAGAAATCGGTGCCGGCGGCAGCAGCAATAGCCCCGCCTATGGCTCCAGTGATATGGTCATAGCCAGCAGCGACATCGGTTACCAGTGGCCCTAGCACATAGAAGGGCGCTCCCTTGCAGATAGCCTTCTCTAGCTGGACATTAGCCTCAATCTGATTTAAGGGCAGGTGCCCCGGACCCTCAACCATCACCTGGACGCCGGCTTGCTGTGCCCGCTTTACCAGCTCGCCGATAACCAGCAGCTCCTCAACTTGAGCCCGGTCAGTGGCATCAGCCAGGCAACCGGGACGCATGCCATCGCCAAGGCTGAGGGTAACATCAAACTCTCTGGCTATCTCCAGTAAGCGGTCGTAGTATTCATAAAGAGGGTTTTGGCGCTCGTTATGGAGCATCCAGCCTATTAAAAAAGCTCCGCCCCGGGATACCACATCAGCCACCCTGCCCTGCTCTTTGAGCCGGTCAACGGCTGACTGGGTGACACCACAGTGCACGGTTATGAAATCAACGCCGTCTCGGGCGTGCTCTTCTATGGTTAAAAGCAGGTCATCAACAGTCATTTTAACTATAGCTCCACGACTGGCTATAGCTTCAATCCCTGCCTGGTAGATGGGCACTGTTCCTATTGGTACGGAGCTTGAGGCGATAATAGCCCGCCGGATGGCTGATATATCGCCGCCGGTGGATAAGTCCATAACGGTGTCGGTGCCGCAGCTGATAGCCACCCGCAGCTTTTCCAGCTCGGTATCTATGTTGCCAAAATCAGATGAGGTGCCGATATTGGCATTGACCTTGGTCTTAAGCCCCTGACCTATGCCGCAGGGAACGAGGTTTTCGTGCTTGGTATTAGCCGGGATAACTATTGTACCTTCGGCTACACCCCGGCGAATAAACTCAGTCGCTACTCCCTCATGCGCCGCCACCAGGCTCATTTGTGGGGAAATAGTCCCTTCTTTTGCTAATTCCAGTTGAGTCATATCTGCCTCCATAAAAATAAAACCAAGGGCTTTGGCAATTGTACTAAACCCTTGGTCTAAATCACTGCTGCTTCCCTCCGCTCGCATTATCGAGATCAGGTTCCAAGGGTTGGCGCTAAGCCGCCTCTCAGCTTTTTAAGCACCCCTAGCGATTATATTTAATTTTACTCTAGAGTAAATATAACACAGGTTGGGCTAAAATGCAAATATATACCCCACCCCGTTTTCGGGTGTTTTCCTTCCCATACCCACCCGCCCAATAGAGGCTTCGCTTCTAACACTTTCTACCCCACCCCCCAGTTTTAGCCTTTGTCTTGTCCCTTTACCATCCCAAAGAGGGGAGGTGGGGGGAATGGGGTTAATAAATGGTATAATTCTATGTATGGAAAAGCTTAAAGCCGGGGCTAAAAAACTAGAACTGGAGCTTACCCCTGCTCAGCTTGAGCAATTTGATACCTACTATCAGGAGCTGGTGGACTGGAATAAGCGCGTGAACCTTACCGCCATCACCGATTATGAAGAGGTGCAGATAAAGCACTTCCTTGATTCTCTCACTATAACTCTAGCCTGGCAGCAAGCGACAAGCAATACCGTTCTTGATGTCGGCACCGGTGCCGGCATACCAGGCATCCCGCTTAAGATCGTCTTCCCCGATATAAAGCTGGTGTTGCTTGAGGCTACAGCTAAAAAGACAGCCTTTTTGCATCACATTAAACATAAACTGGGGCTGGATGATATTGAAATCGTGGTCGGCCGGGCGGAGGAGGTTGCCCATGTGGCTCAATACAGGGAGAGGTTTGACCTGGTGCTTTCCCGGGCGGTGGCGCAATTATCAACCCTTGTTGAATTGGCGTTACCTTTCTGTGCTGTTGGCGGCAGCTTTATCGCCCAGAAAAAGGGGGCTATTGATAAGGAGATGAGCAGGGCAAATAAGGCGATTGGACTGTTGGGTGGCAACCTCCGAGAGGTGAAACGGGTTGACCTGGAAGAATTTGCCGATGAGCGCCAGTTGTTAGTGATTGATAAGGTATCACCGACACCAGCACAATACCCCCGCCGCCCGGGCATACCAGCCAAAAGACCGCTTTAGATTGCTAAATAAGCCAAACAATAGTAGAATATAGTTATGAAAAGTCATGGTTTAAGTCAGGGTAAGGAGAAAAGCATGGAAACCGGCACCTGGAAGGTCAAGACCGGGCTGGCCCAGATGCTCAAAGGTGGGGTGATTATGGATGTGGTCAATGCCGAGCAGGCTAAGATTGCCCAGGAGGCAGGCGCCTGCGCCGTGATGGCGCTGGAGAGAGTTCCCGCCGATATTAGAGCTGACGGCGGAGTAGCCCGTATGGCTGACCCAACGGTTATTGAAGCCATTATGAAGGCGGTCTCTATCCCGGTAATGGCTAAGTGCCGTATCGGTCATTTCGTGGAGGCTCAAGCGCTTGAGGCTCTCGGTGTAGACTATATAGATGAGTCTGAGGTGCTTACCCCGGCTGATGAAGCGCACCATGTCTGGAAGCATGACTTTAAGGTCCCCTTCGTCTGCGGCTGCCGAGACCTGGGTGAGGCTCTGCGGCGCATCGGGGAGGGGGCAGCTATGATTAGGACTAAAGGCGAAGCCGGCACCGGTAATATTGTCGAGGCGGTCAGGCATATGCGGGCGGTAATGGATGGCATCCGCCGACTGGTAGATACGCCTCAGGACGAGCTGATGGCGGTGGCTAAGGAGATGGCAGCCCCCTTTGAGCTGGTAACCGAGGTGCACAAAACCGGGAAGCTGCTGGTGGTCAACTTTGCCGCTGGCGGAGTGGCTACGCCGGCTGATGCAGCCCTGATGATGCAACTGGGTGCTGACGGCGTCTTCGTTGGCTCTGGTATATTTAAGTCCAGTGAACCGGAGGTCAGAGCCAAGGCTATAGTTGAGGCTACCACCCACTTCCAAGACCCTAAAATCATTGCCGAGGTCTCCAAGAACCTGGGAATAGCTATGCCTGGATTGGATATAAAGCAAATCCCCACTGAAGAACTGCTGGCGCCCAGAGGATGGTAACATGAGAATCGGCGTCCTTGCCTCGCAGGGAGCCTTTGTTGAGCATATAGCCATATTGCGTCAACTGGAGGTAGAGGCTTTGCCCGTCCGTTTGCCCCAGGAACTGGCAAGTTTGGACGGGCTAATCATTCCCGGCGGAGAAAGCACCTCTATCAGCAAGCTGATGCTGACTTACAACTTAGTGAACGAGGTGAGAAATCTAGCCAAAAATGGACTGCCCATATTCGGTACCTGTGCTGGCATGATACTTCTTGCCAGCAAAATTTCAGACCTGGATTTAGAACCTCTAGGGGTCATGGATATAACCGTTGGACGCAATGCCTTTGGCCGTCAGAAGGACAGCTTTGAGACTGAGCTATCAATACCAGTGCTGGGAGAAAAGCCCTTTCCCGCTATATTCATTAGAGCCCCGGTAATTGAGCAGGCAAATGGCAAAGTGGAAATACTAGCTAGGTTAGCTGATGGCACTGGTGTCGCTGCCAGGCAGGACAAGCTAGTAGCGTCTGCCTTTCATCCTGAGCTGACCAGCGACCTCAGATTCCACCAATATTTTCTGGATATTGTAGCCGGACGCAAGTGAGTTAAGGAGGTATTTTGCAGAAGGTAATCACCGACGACCTGGATGCACTGATTGACATTCTGCCGCTACATATCCGCCAGCCATTGCGCCAGCAGAAGGATATCAGCGAGCTTTTAGAAGTAGTCCTTGACCTGGGTCGTCCTCCAGAAGCCCGCTTTCCCCGGCGGGAGATGGTTCTCAAACCCAAGGAAGTTGACGAGGAGGACATTGATTATGTAGCCTCTCGCGTCAGTAGCTTTGGGGATGACAATCGTGCTGGAATTGAGCGCACCCTGCACCGCATCTCAGCCATTCGTAACCGCAAGGGGCGTATTGTTGGGCTGACCTGTCGCGTGGGCAGAGCCGTCTTCGGCACGATAAAGGTTATCGAAGACCTTATCCAATCGGGCAGAAGCGTCCTGCTTTTAGGTCGCCCTGGGGTGGGCAAAACAACCATGCTGCGTGAGGTGGCTCGAGTGCTAGCCGATGACATTGATAGGCGGGTCGTCATCGTGGATACCTCCAATGAGATTGCCGGCGATGGTGATATTCCCCACCCCGCCATTGGCCACGCCCGGCGGATGCAGGTAACCACCCCCACTATGCAGCATGCGGTGATGATTGAAGCCGTAGAAAACCATATGCCTGAGGTGATTGTTATTGACGAGATTGGCACCGAACTTGAAGCTCAGGCAGCCCGAACTATCGCTGAGCGTGGAGTCCAGCTGGTGGGCACCGCCCACGGCAATACTCTGGAAAATCTAATGATGAACCCTACCTTAGCCGACCTCGTCGGCGGTATTCAGTCGGTAACCCTGGGCGATGAGGAGGCAAAGCGGAGAGGCACCCAGAAGTCCATACTGGAGCGGAAGTCGCCGCCCACCTTTGATATTGTGGTCGAGATTCAGGACTGGGACAAGGTAGCCATTCGTCCTGATGTCGGCGAGGCGGTTGATGCCCTGCTGCGTGGCCGACCTATAGCTACCGAGACTCGCTGGCTTGACGAGGCAGGGGAGGTCAGAAGCCAAAAGGAAGCGCCAGCGACCACCGCAGAGAAAACCACTCGAATCAAGCCACAGGTCAGAAGGGAAAAACTACCCAAGCTTTATCTCTTCGGCGTAAATCGGGGGCGAATGGAGCAGATGGCCAAAGAGATGCGATTAAGCCTGGATATAGCCAATAGCTTAAATGGTACCAACCTGTTTATAACCTCTAAGAGCTACTATCGGCGCAAGCCACAGAAGGTCAAAGATGCCGAGGCGGCTAACCTGCCCATCTATGTCCTCAAGAGCAACACACCGGCTCAAATCAGGCAGCTATTAGAGGCTATCTACCCCGCAGCCGGCACGGAGAAGGCAGACCGGTTTAAGGTTGCCCTCGGCGAGGCGGAAGAAGCCGTTACCAGGGTAAAGGGTGGGCAGGGGGCGGTAGAACTCAGCCCGCAGAGCGCCTATATCCGGCGCTTACAACACCTGATAGCCGAAAGAAGCAGCCTGTCCTCACAAAGCACGGGCAAAGACCCCAATAGGCGGGTGAGGATTTATAAAGGGTAGAGGAGGTAGCAATGACTGAGGTTGAACTACTGGAGGATATAAGAGACTATTTGAAAGATATTGTGCACTATTTAGAGGATGTAGATGGAACAAGTAGCTCCCTCGATGAAATCAGTCGGAAACTCGGCGAGATTCTTCAGGTCCTTAAGCGGATAGACACAAAAACTAGATAGGGGATTAAAAGGGGCAAAGCCCCTTTAAGAAAAAACCCTCCCCTTCCCCTTGTTAAGGGGAAGGGGATACAGGGGATGGGGTTAATAAATGTCCCTATTCATTACCTTTGAGGGAGGGGAGGGGGGTGGCAAGAGTATCCAGGCTAAAGAGCTATACCGGAGACTATCGCAGCTAGCTGTTCCTGTCCTCCTGACTCATGAGCCTGGTGGTACCCCTTTTGGCAAAAAAGTAGGTCGCTGGTTGAAGTGGACTCAGGGTGCTGACATATCGCCACTGACTGAGCTGATGCTGTTTAATGCCTCCCGCGCCCAGTTGGTAGCCGAGGTAATCCAACCAAATCTAAAAAACGGGAAGGTGGTTATCTGCGACCGTTATGCCGACTCTACCACTGCCTATCAGGGCTACGGGCGGGAACTGGATTTAGCCATGGTCAAGGCGGTCAATAAAGCTGCCACTCAGGGGTTAACGCCTAATCTGACCATCCTGCTGGATATACTGGTGGAGGAGGGGCTTGCCCGCAAGAGGACCGAAAAGCAAGACCGCTTTGAGCAAGAGACTCTAGCCTTTCACCAGAGGGTGAGGGGAGGTTATCTCAAGCTGGCAGCCGATGAGCCGGAGCGATGGCTTGCGATAAACGCCAGCCAATCTAAAGAAAAAATAGCCGAAATTATCTGGCAAAGGGTGAGCCAGCTGCTTTCAGGTTGAGGAGACTAATAGATGTCCCAAAAGAGAGTGGCGGTGGCTATGAGTGGTGGGGTGGATTCATCGGTGGCAGCTGCCTTGCTGAAACAGGCTGGCTATGAGGTCAGCGGCATCTATATGCACCTGTGGTCAGACCATAATCTGCCCCCCACCTTGGCAGAATTAGAGCATACCTGTCAGCTTCTGGATATACCCCTTTGCCAGCTTGACCTTGAGACGGAATTTCAGTGCCTGGTCATTGACTACTTCTGCCGTGAGTATAGCCGGGGGAAAACACCCAATCCGTGTATTGCCTGCAACCAGCATGTGAAATTTGGTCTTCTTCTGGAAAAGGCACTGGAAATGGGGGCAGAATACTTAGCCACCGGCCATTATGTCAGAATAGAACCCATGTCAGATGGCTTCCGCTTGCTGAAAGCAGTTGACATAACCAAAGACCAGTCCTATTTCCTTTATACTTTAAGGCAAAGGCAGCTAGAGCATCTGCTATCGCCTTTGGGTGAACTCAACAAAGAAGAGGTTAGAAGAATGGCTGCTGAATTAGGTTTGCCCACTAGTAGCCGGCATGACAGCCAGGATGTTTGCTTTATCCCCAGTAATGACTATCGGTCGTTTATCGCTGAGCATGTCTCCCTCCAGTCGGGAGAAATAGTTGACATAACAGGCAAAGTCCTGGGCAAACACGATGGTCTGGCGCGATACACGGTGGGGCAGAGGCAGGGCTTGGGGCTGGCATCAAATGAGCAGTTATATGTGCTCAAGCTGGATGCTGCTAATAACAAACTGGTGGTGGGCACTAAGGACCAGACTTTACATAACGTGCTTATTTCCAGCGGGCTAAGCTGGGTATCGGAAGAAGCCCCCAAAAAGCCTATAAATATAACGGCTAAGGTTCGCTATAAGGCGACTGAGGTAGCTGCCAAACTTCATCTCAAAGATGGTGTGGCTGAGGTTTGCTTTATTGAGCCTCAGTCGGCGATTGCTCCTGGGCAATCGGTGGTTTTCTACCAGGGCGATGTTGTCCTGGGTGGGGGGATAATAGATGCCGTCCTTCGTTGAGGAAGAACTGCTTGAGGCACAGGGCTACCGCTTCATTGCCGGCATTGATGAGGTGGGGCGTGGTGCTCTGGCTGGTCCGGTGGTAGCCGCCGCCGTCATTCTGCCCAATCATGTAGATGCCCCCTGGCTTGGCGGGGTGAAAGATAGCAAGCAGTTGAGTCCAGCCAGGCGTGAGCTTCTGTTTCACCATATTCACGAGATAGCCATTTCCATAGGCATCGGCTCGGTGCCTCATTATCTGGTAGATGACCAGGGTATAATCAAAGCCACCCGCCTGGCGATGAAGTTAGCCATAGACCAGCTCTCACCGCCACCCCAGTCCCTGCTCATAGACTATATGCGTCTTCCCGAGGTCAGGTTGCCCCAAAAGGGGATAACTAAGGGCGATAATCTGTGCTTCTCCATAGCCTGCGCCTCTATCATTGCCAAGGTAGCCCGGGACAAGCTAATGGTGGAGTTTGATAGAACCTATCCCGGCTATGGGCTGGCTCAACACAAGGGCTATGGCACCAGGCAGCATTTTGCCTGCCTGGCCCGGCTTGGTCCCTGTCCCATCCACCGCCAGTCATTTAGACCAGTGAGGGACATTATTCTATACGGGCGTTTATCTCGGAATAAAAACAAAACTGGAGGCTTTTTGTGAACAAAGCTGAAATACTTGCCTTTTTGAATGTCAATCCTGATTGCCATCTGGCTACGGTAGAGGGAAATAAACCCCATGTGCGCGCTATAGGCGTAGTTAAAGCCGATGAGAATGGGATTATAATCCAGACAGGCACCTACAAAGACCTGTATAAACAATTGTCGGCGAATCCAAACGTGGAGCTGTGTTTCTATAATGCCAAGCAAGGTATCCAGGTGAGGGTAAGCGGCGCTGTTGAGGTCGTCGATGATTTGGAATTGAAAAAGGAGATAGTCGTCCAACGCCAGTTCCTGAAGCCAGTGGTGGAAAAAGAAGGCTACGGAGCAATAGCTGTCTACCGGCTGAAAGGCATGGCCTACGTCTGGACTTTTGCCACTAATCTTACTCCCAAGACCTGTATCCAGTTATAGGCTGTTAAGCCATTTGGGGAAACCTATCCCCCTGACCCCCTTCCCTTCGTAATTTGTTAAGGGAAGAGGGAGTATAGAAGAGAGAGGGGCGAAGCCCCCCTCTCATAAATCTCTTCCCCCTCTCCTTTGAAGGATAGGGGGATAAAGGGGGTGAGGTTACCAATAAGAGATAAATGAAGCGCAGAGAAACCGGTATTCTGGGTGAAAAGCTGGCTAAGGACTTTCTCAGGAAACGGGGTTACCGTGTCTGGGAAACTAATTACCGCTGCCCCGAAGGTGAGATTGACATAATAGCCGAGCATAAAGATTATCTGGTCTTTGTTGAGGTGAGGACAAAAAAGAGCCTGGAGTTCGGCAGTCCGGAAGAGTCAATCACAGCCACAAAAAGGGAAAGATTAAGGACGGTTGCTGCCCACTACCAGCAAACCCATGATAACCTGCCCCAGCTATGGCGCATTGATGTTGTCGCCGTAGAGCTAGACCAAAAAGGGAAACCGTCACGAATTGAACTTATTGAAAATGCCGTCGGTGAAGGCTGAGGCTTTTAGCTTTACTCTCCTAATCCGGCTGTGCTAGAATTAGCTGCTATGGCTTCAGAGGCAATGTCAAGACAGAGGCTGCGCATTATTGATGCCAACCTAAACCGCGCTGGCGAGGGGCTTCACCTGCTTGAAGAGCTGGCCCGGCTGATACTCAATGACGCCAATCTGACCCAGCAGCTAAAAACCATACGCCATGAGATACTAAAGGGCGATTGGTCATTCAACCAGCAGCTCATCCAGTCCCGAGACTCAGAAAGTGACGTGGGGGTTGATATTGAAGCCCCTGGTGAGGAGAAACAGAGGGAGATGCCCATAATGGTAGTGGCTAATGCCAGAAGGGTTCAGGAATCACTGAGGATTCTGGAGGAGCTAGCCAAGATTCCGGACACCTCTCCCAAGTTAGACGCCGAGAAATTCAAGCAAACCCGCTTTGCTCTCTACACTATAGAGCAAAAACTGCTGTCCAAATTATTGCGGCAGGATAAAGTCAAACATTTAACCGGGCTCTATGCCATTATAGACAGCCAGGCATTAAGCGGTCGCAGTCATATTGAGGTAGCCAGCCAGCTAATCCGGGGTGGGGTTAAGGCAATCCAACTGCGCGATAAACTCAGCAGCAAAGACAAGCTACTGCCCATAGCTCAGCAGCTAAAGGACTTGTGCTCCGAGCAGGCTGTGCTTTTCATAATGAATGACTATCTTGATTTAGCCCTGGCTACTGGTGCTGACGGGCTGCACCTGGGGCAAGAAGACCTGCCCATAACGGTAGCCCGCAAACTGCTGCCTATTGATATGATCCTGGGCTGCTCGGTGACTACCGTAGACCAGGCTAAAGCGGCTGAGTCTAGCGGGGCTGATTACATTGCTGTTGGCTCAATCTATCCAACAGCGTCCAAGGAAAGGGCAAAGGTGGTTGGTCTGGAAAGGCTGCGCCAAATCAGAGGGAAGGTAACCCTGCCCCTGATTGCTATCGGAGGCATCAATAAGGACAATGCGGCTGAGGTTTCGGCTGCCGGCGCCGATGCCGTGGCAGTGATTACGGCTGTATTACAGGCGAGGAACGTAGCGGAAGCAGCCCGACAGATAATAGCTGGCTTTGAGGCAGGCAAGTGAGCGAATTAACCGATAATCTGGAATCAATCGCCAATCAGATTAGAGAAAGCTTTGCGGCTAAAGACGCCGCCAGGGAGAAGGTGCTGCCCCTGTGCCGTGAGGCGATTCGGCACTGCAGCAATGCTATCCGTGCTGTCCATCGCCGGGAGTTTGACCAGGCTAAACAGTTGCTCCAGTCAGCCCGTAACCTGTTAACCGAAGCCGAGCGGGGAACCGCTGACTATGGCGAACTCGGCTACGCTGGTTTTGTCAGAGATGCCAGAAAGGAATTTGCCGAGGGCAGTATCACCCTCGCCCTGGTAACCGGGAAGCGTCTGCCTGACCCTGACGGGCTGGGCATTGATGCCGTCGCCTACTTGAACGGACTGGGCGAAGCTGTCGGTGAGCTGCGGCGCTACCTATTGGATAGTATGAGGCGGGGCGACCTGTCTCAAGGGGAGGAACTATTATCAGCCATGGACGATATTTACAACACTCTGGTTACCATGGACTTCCCCGATGCCATAACTGGTGGCCTGCGCCGTACTACTGACATGGTTCGTGGGGTGCTAGAAAGGACACGCAGCGACCTGACCCTGGCTATGGGACAGAGGGATGTGGTGGATAAGCTGACAGATTTCTCAACCGGGAAATAGGGGACAAACCTCCTTTCTTGCGCAATCAGAATGGCAGCATTTTTCTTGACCATGACATCGGTGTATGTTAATATAACTTGGTTTACGTACTACACTTTTTGACATCTCCCCACCGAACATAGAGAAGGTAAAGGAGGGCAAAGTGAAGCCCAGAGAAGAGCCTAAAATTGGTGTTTATATCTGTCACTGCGGGTCTAATATCGCTGGTACGGTAGATGTGGAGGCAGTTACTGAGTTTGCTCGGCAACTGCCTTTTGTTACCGTTGCTCGCAATTACAAGTATATGTGCTCTGACCCGGGGCAGGACCTTATCAGGCAGGATATTAAGGAGCTGGGGGTTAATCGGGTAGTGGTGGCGGCATGCTCTCCTCTAATGCATGAGAGAACCTACCGCCGGGTCTGCCAGGAGTCAGGGCTGAACCCTTATCTCTTTGAGATGGCTAATATCAGGGAGCATTGCTCCTGGGTAACTGAAGACCGCGAGGCGGCCACTGAGAAAGCCAAAGCTCTGGTAAGCGCTGCGGTAAGGCGCGTTTACTACCAGGAACCCCTGGAGACCAAGGAGGTTCCGGTTAATCCCAATACCCTGGTGGTGGGAGGGGGCATCGCTGGCATTCAAGCGGCTCTGGAGATTGCCGATTCTAAACATAGGGTCTACCTGGTAGAGAGGGAGCCCAGCATTGGCGGGCACATGAGCCAGTTAGATAAGACCTTCCCCACCCTTGATTGCTCGGCTTGTATTCTCACCCCCAAGATGAGCCTGGTGGGCGCCCATCCCTATATTGAGCTGATGTCCTATAGCGAGGTAGCGAATGTCTCAGGGTATGTTGGCAACTTCAAGGCCAAGATAAAGAAGAAGGCTAGATATGTGGATGTTGACAAGTGCACCGGTTGCAGCGAGTGCGCTAATGTGTGTCCCGTTGAGGTGCCTAATGAGTTTGACCTCGGGTTGGGTCGGAGGAAGGCGGTTTATAGGCCTTTTCCCCAAGCTGTGCCCAACGTTTTTGCTATCGATAAGCGGGGCTACCCACCCTGCCGGGTTGCCTGTCCTGCCGGAGTCAATGCCCAGGGGTATGTAGCCCTTATTTCTCAGGGCAAGTTCAAGGAAGCTCTTGAGGTGCTGCGGCAAACTATGCCTTTTGCTGGGGTCTGTGGTCGGGTTTGCACCCATCCCTGTGAATCGGAGTGCGAACGGGGGAAGGTTGATGAGCCGGTGTCCATCCGCTCTCTAAAGCGCTTCATGGCTGACTATGAGCTGAAGGTGGGGAGAGAAAAGGCAACCCCGATTGAAAGGACGAAGGAAGACAAAATAGCTATTGTTGGCTCTGGTCCGGCGGGCTTAGGCTGTGCCTACGACCTGATAAGAGAGGGATATCCGGTTACCGTTTTTGAGGCTGCCCCTCAAGCTGGTGGGCTGTTGCGCTGGGGCATCCCCGAATACCGTTTGCCCAATAAGGTGTTGGATAATGAAATCAGCTACGTGGGGGAGCTGGGGGTGGAGATAAAGACCAAAACCCCGGTGAATAACCTTGAGGGAATCTTCAATCAGGGCTATCAGGCGATATTCCTGGCTACTGGTGCCGGGATAAGCCAGAAGATGGGTATTCCTGGTGAGGACGCTAAGGGTGTAATCCACGCCCTCGACTTTCTAAAAAAGGCTAACTCGGGGGTTAAGGTTGACCTCGGGGAGCGGGTGGCGGTTATCGGTGGCGGCAACGCTGCCGTAGATGCCGCTAGGGTAGCCAAGCGCCTGGGGGTTAAAGAAGTTTCCATTGTCTATCGTCGCTCCCGTGCCGAGATGCCTGCCGTTAGCACTGAGGTGGATGAAGCCGAGCGGGAAGGAGTAAAACTCCACATCCTGGCGGCACCGGTTAAGGTTATAGCTAAAGATGATAAGGTAACCGGTATCCAGTGCATTAAGATGGAGCTAGGGGAACCCGATGCCAGCGGTCGGCGGCGCCCGGTGCCTGTTGAGGGCTCGGAATTTAATATGGACGTTAATAGCGTGATTATGGCTATCGGACAAGGGGTGGATAAGGTAGCGCTCCCCAAAGAACTGGAATACACCGGAGGGGGAACCCTCGTTGTTGACCCAGTCACCTTGCAGACAAACATTGAAGGTGTTTTTGCCGGCGGCGATGTGGTTTCTGGTCCGGCTGATGTCATCTCTGCCGTGGCTGCGGGTAAGGAAGCAGCCATCTCTATAGACCGCTACCTGAGGGGAGTTGACCTGAAAGAGGGAAGACCCACTCCTGTTAAAAAGGTAAAAGAGGTATCGAAGGAGGGGGTGGAAACAAAGGCAAGGCAGGCTATGCCAACGCTTGACCCGGGGAAGCGGGGAGGCTTTACCGAGGTTGAGCTGGGCTTTGATGAAAAGGCGGCTATTGATGAAGCCAAGCGTTGCTTGAATTGTGGCTTGTGTTCGGAGTGTATGGAGTGTGTTAAGGCATGCCAGGCCGGGGCAATCAATCATGAGATGGAGGAGGAAACGGTGGAGGTGGATGTCGGTAATATAATCGTAGCCACTGGCTATGACGCCTTTGACCCAACCCCACTCTATCACTACGGCTATGGGCGCCTGGATAATGTAATTACTGGCCTTGAGTTTGAGAGGATGATTAATGCCTCAGGGCCGACCGCCGGCGAGGTGTTTCTTAAAGACGGCTCCCATCCCAAGACAGTGGGTATTATCCATTGCGTGGGCAGCCGGGATGAGAAGTATCACGAGTATTGCTCTCAGGTTTGCTGCATGTACTCGATGAAGTTCGGTCACCTGATAAGGGAGCATGTGCCTGGAGCCCAGGTCACTGAATTCTATATTGACCTCAGGTGCGTGGGCAAGGCGTTTGAGGAGTTCTACAACCGCGTTCTTGACGAAGGGACAACATTTATCCGTGGTCGCCCTGGTGAGGTAACCGATATTGCTGAGAGCCCGGAGGAGGAGGGCAAGCTTATCATCATTGGCGAGGATACCCTTATCGGTCGCCAGCGCCGTGTCCCGGTGGATATGGTGGTGTTGAGCACGGCTCTCGAGCCGAGAGCAGATGCTGAAGAAGTTGCCCGGCTGTTCTCAATTGGTCGGAGCGCCGATGGCTTCTTCCTGGAGAAGCATCCCAAGCTTGACCCGGTGGCTACCATGAGCGATGGTATTTTCGTCGTCGGCTGCTGCCAATCACCCAAGGATATACCTCACAGTGTGGTTCAGGCTTCAGCGGCGGCAGCCCGGGCTTTGGCTATGATTAGCGCTGGCTCAATAGAGATTGAGGCGGCTACGGCGGTGGTTGACGAGGAGCTCTGTTCTGGATGTAAGATATGCTCCGACCTCTGTCCTTTCAATGCCATCTCCTTCGATGAGGAAAAGAAAGTGAGCCGAATAAATGAAACGCTGTGCAAGGGCTGTGGCGTCTGTGTAGCCGCCTGTCCCAGCGGTGCCATTACTGGCAGGCACTTTACTGGCGATGAGCTGATGGCTGAGATAGAAGGGGCTTTGGTATGACAAGACTTGGGACCCGGAGATAAGGAGGAAGGTAAATGGCTGAAACAATGGTTAAAGCTCCAGATGTTGAAGTGAGCTTCATGGATGAGGTATGTTCCATCCCTGGTGGCGAGGCTATTCATTCCTGTATTCAGTGCGGTATGTGCACTGGCTCCTGTCCTACCGCCAACAAGTGGGATTACCCACCGCGGAAAGCTATCGCCATGGTGCGAGCCGGACTGAGGGAAGAGCTTTTGTCCAGCAATTCAATGTGGTTCTGTGCCTCCTGTTATACCTGCACGGTGCGTTGCCCCAGGGACATTAAGCCGGCTGATATTATGCATGCCCTGGAAATTTTAGCCATCCGGAGCGGCTTAAGCACCAAGCGGAGCCGGACGCCGGTGATGTATAAATGTTTTGTTGAATCTGCCAAGGGCAACGGTCGGGTGTATGAACTGGGTATGATGCTCAAGCTCTTCACGCGGACCAACCCCTTCTCTGCCCTTAAGATGGCGCCTGTCGGGCTGGGCTTGTTCTTGCATAAGCGCCTGCCGCTCAGGCCGAACCGAATAAAGGGTGTGGGAGAACTTAAGGCTATCCTAAATGAGGCTAAAGCCCTGGGAGGTGCTAAATGAAATATTATTCCTATTTCCCCGGTTGCTCATCAGAGGCGACTGCCTCGCCATTAGGCCTTTCGGTTCTGCCGGTGGCTAAAGAACTGGATATGGACCTGGCTGAGCTTGAGGATTGGAATTGCTGTGGCTCCACCCCTTTTGGCTCCGTGGATAAACTGGCGGCAGCCTGTATGGCAGCCAGAAATCTGGCACTGGCGGAAAAGACCGGGCTTGACCTGGTAACTCCCTGTTCCAATTGTTTTGTTGTCTTACACTCAGCTAACACTCAGCTCAAAGAACTCCCCCGCCTCAAGGAGCAGGTAGATAAAGCACTGGCGGTGGCTAAGCTGAAGTACAGTGGTGGGGTTCGGGTTCGACACTTGGCTGAGGTCTTATATACCGATATTACCCCGGAGGGCATCGGGGCTAAGGTAACCAAGCCCCTTAAGGGGCTTAAGGTAGCGCCTTATTACGGTTGCCAGTTGGTTCGTCCTGATGGCTTTGACGACCCGGAGTCTCCTCATTCGCTGGATGAGCTGGTAGCCAGCCTGGGGGCTGAGGCTGTCTCCTGGGAGCTGAAGGCTCGCTGCTGCGGCAGCTCTCTGGTTATGTCTGAGCCGGATGTAGCCTTGGAACTGATTAATAAACTGCTGCGCAACGCTCAGGAAAATGGGGCGCAGTGCCTGGTTACCCCTTGCCCTTTGTGTCATATTAACCTGGATGTCTATCAGAGCCAGGTCAATAGTAAGTTCAAGACCAAGTATAACCTCCCTGTTCTGTTCATCACTCAGTTGATAGGTGTTGCCTTAGGCATCCCGGCTGACGCCTTGGCTTTGTCGAGAAACATTGTATCACCAATGAGGGTATTAGCTCCCTATCTTTAGCCTACTGAGGGTGAGAAAATAACTACCGAAAAGGGATTGCCCTTCCGTTGGAGCTATATCGTAGCCCCGCTAGCTATTCTTCTCCTATCTATAATCCTTTCTGCCTACTTTTATCACCTGCTTCCGGCCGAGGTAGCTGTCCGCTTTGAGTTTGATGGCACACCTGACATGTGGCTCAGCCGTCAGATGACCATGGTCTTGGCGCTGGTGCCGCAACTTTTGCTCGTCCTTGTGGCGGGAGGTATTGTCTGGGGGGTGACTAAACTTAGCCCCCTATTTGGGCAAATAACTAGCACCGAGGTGAGAACGGAAAGGGCAGTCCTATTTATGGGCAATCTCGTTGCCCTGCCCCAGTTTATACTCTGCTTTGCAACGGTTGACGTTTTCAGCTACAATTCATACCAAATACACCTTATGCCGAAGTGGGTATTTGTGTTAGTTGTCGTGGGGCTAGTTACTATTGGTCTGGGGATATTCTGGTTTTTTATTTTGTCGAAGATAAGGGAGCAAGGAGGGAAGCGTGGCTGAGTCGGCACCAAGAAAGGTTGATATGGAAAAGCTCGTCTCTCTCTGCCGACGGCGTGGTTTTATTTTCCCCAGCAGTGAAATCTACGGCGGCTTATCCAGTTGCTGGGACTACGGACCCTTGGGCGTGGAGCTGAAGCGTAATATCAAGCAAGCCTGGTGGCGGGCTGTGGTTCAGGAGCGTGATGATATGGTGGGGCTGGATGCCAGCATCCTGATGCACCCCCAGACCTGGGAAGCCAGCGGACACCTCGGGGGATTTGTTGACCCTCTGGTGGAGTGTAAGAGCTGCCACCTGAGATGGCGCAGTGATGACCTGAAGGGCGACAAGTGTCCTTCTTGCGGCGGCGAACTGACTGAACCTCGCCTATTTAATTTAATGTTTAAGACCTTTATCGGGCCTGTTGAAGAGGAGGCTAGCGTGGTCTATCTGCGTCCGGAGACTGCCCAGGGCATGTTTGTCAACTTTGAAAATGTGCTAAACACCACCAGAAAGAGGCTGCCCTTCGGCATCGCCCAGATAGGCAAAGCCTTCCGCAATGAGGTTACCACCGGCAACTTTATCTTCCGCTGCCGGGAGTTTGAGCAGATGGAAATCGAGTTCTTCGTCAAGCCGGAGACCGATAAGCAGTGGTTTGACTACTGGCTTGAGGAGCGCCTCAACTGGTATGTGAAGCTGGGCATCAAGAGAGAAAACCTTAGGCTTCGCCAGCATACCAAGGAAGAACTGGCACACTACGCCCGAGAGTGCTATGACATCGACTATCTGTATCCTATGGGCTGGGCTGAGCTGGAGGGTATTGCCAATCGCGGCGACTTTGACCTGGTGCAGCATGCCAAGTCTAGTGGCAAGAGCCTGGTCTATTATGATGAAGAGACCAAGGAGCATGTTGTCCCTTATATCATTGAGCCATCGGCTGGGGTTGACCGCACTGCCCTGGCTCTGCTGTGTGATGCCTATGATGAGGATGTAGCTGAGGGTGAAAAACGGGTGCTGCTCCACCTCCACCCCGCTCTGGCGCCCATCAAGGTGGCGGTATTGCCCTTGAGCCGCAAGGAGCCCCTGGCCCCCCTGGCTAAAGAGATATATGCCGACCTGCGCCAGCAGTGGATGGTAAACTACGATGATGCCCAATCAATAGGGCGCCGTTACCGGCGCCAGGACGAGATTGGCACTCCCTTCTGTGTTACCATTGATTTTCAATCGCTGGAGGATAAACAAGTTACCATCAGGGAGCGTGATAGCCTGAAGCAGATACGAGTCCCTATCGAGAGCTTGAAGAAAACGCTAGCCGCTAAGCTCGGCGGTGAAGACCTCTTTGTCCTGCCCCCCGGCGGGAGTGTGTGGAAGGAGTAGGGAGTTAAGAGGGGCGAAGCCCCTCTTTTTAAATAATCTTCCCCCTCTCCCTTGAGGGAGAGGGGGATACAGGGGGTGAGGGTGAAAATCCTCCACTTTGCCGACCTTCACCTTGGTGTGGAGACCTACGGTCGTCTTGACCCGGCTACCGGTCTATCCTCAAGACTGCTTGATTTCCTGAAAGCCCTTGACCAGGTGGTGGATTATGCCCTGGAGAACAAGGTTGACCTTGTCCTCTTCTGCGGTGATGCCTACAAGAGCCGTGAACCTACCCAGACTCAACAGAGGGAATTTGCCAAAAGAATTAGTCGTCTATCCACCAATGGCATCCCCATCTTCCTCCTAATCGGTAACCACGACCTGCCCAATGCCATCGGCAAGGCTACCACCATCGAAATCTTTGATACCCTGGTGGTCAAAAATGTCTATGTCTCCAACCGCCCTGACGTATACCGCATCCCGACCAGTAGCGGAGAGGTTCAGATAGTCTCCTTGCCCTGGCTGAGGCGCAGTGCCCTATTAACCAGAGAAGAGACCAAAAACCTTACCTTCGACCAGATGAATCAGAGGTTGCAGCAGGCATTGACCAATGTCGTCGCTGCTAAAGCTCAAGAACTCGCCCCCGCGCTACCGGCTATACTGGCGGCTCATGTCTGGGTCATCGGCGCCACGGTAGGCTCGGAGAGGTCAATGACCATCGGGCAGGAGCATGCCTTGCTGCTGAGCAATGTTGCCCATCCCGCCTTTGATTATATTGCCTTGGGTCATATTCATAAGCACCAGGTCTTGGAGCAAAATCCCCCGGTGGTTTATGCCGGTAGTCTGGAGCGGCTGGATTTCAGTGAGGAGGAAGATGACAAGGGGTTTTATCTTGTAGAAATTGAGCCGGATAGTGAAGCGGGCAAAAGACGGGTCTCCTTTGACTTCCATCCGGTAGTTGGGCGCCGCTTTGTCACCATCAATGTTGATATCGAGCCACAGGATACTGAACCAACAGCCACGGTGCTTAAGTCTATCGCTGAGCAGGAAGATAGGGTCAGGGATGCCATAGTGCGGCTCCAGATTAGCCTGCCGGCGGAGATTGAAGGTCAGCTCAGAGACAATGACATCAGGAATGCCCTGAAAGAGGCTCACTACTTTGCCATCGCTAAGGACATTAGGCGAGAGACCCGCCTCAGACTGGGGCAGTGGACGGCTGAAGAGATAACTCCTCCTGATGCTCTGAAAGCCTACCTAGAATCAAAGAAGGTATCCCCGGAGCGAGCCAAGCTCCTGCTTGAGTATGGGGAGAAGCTGATACAGGAGCAGAGGACTAAACAGGGATAAAAAAGTATGGAAGGGAGGCAGCAATGGTAAGAGTGGTAATAGAGCGCCACCTGAAGGAAGGCAAGAGGGAAGACCTAATGCCGCTGCTCAGGGAACTCAGGGCGGTGGCTATGAATCAATCGGGCTATATAACCGGCGAGACTCTGGCCAGCACTGGAGCCCCGTCTATCATCTCGGTGCTAAGCACCTGGCAGAGCCTGGATAACTGGAAGGCATGGGAGAAATCAGAGCCACGAATTAGGTTATATAAGCAAATTGAGCCGCTTCTGGTGGAAAAACCCAAAGTCAGCATCTATCAAGTAGTGGCTACTGAGGAAAAGTAACCTGGAGCTAGAATTGCTTGACTTCTCATTCACGGTGAGATAGACTATACGTTGGGTGTTACCAGATAACAACACCGGTTGAAGCTGAGAACTTTCCCTAAAGTCTCAGCTTTATTGTGGCAAAAACAAGATTCCGATGAAAATTGCTATTAGCGGCAAGGGCGGAGTGGGGAAGACCATATTAGCCTCTCTCCTTTCCCGAACTTTCGCTGAGGCTGGTTACGCTGTTTTAGCCATAGATGCTGACCCCGATTCCAACCTGGCCGCCACCCTTGGCTTCCCCCGTCCTGACGAAATAACCCCTATATCTGAGATGAGCGCTCTTATTGAGGAGCGGACAGGAGCAAAGCCGGGGAAGGCGACGAGCTTTTTTAAGCTGAATCCTAAAGTGGATGATTTGCCAGAAAAATACTCCCTGAAATATAATGGCATTAGATTGATGGTGATGGGGCGAATTAAAAAGGGCGGCACTGGTTGCTACTGTCCGGAAAACGCCCTTTTGCAAGCCCTGATCACCCATCTGCTCCTGGGAAGAGGTGAAGTAGTTATTCTGGATATGGAGGCTGGTGTAGAGCATCTGGGACGAGCAACAGCTAAGGCAGTAGATAGATTGATTGTAGTCGTGGAACCGGGCAGACGAAGTGTTGAAACCGCCTTTAGAATCAGTAAACTGGCAAAAGAAATTGGTTTACATAATATTGCAATTGTAGGAAACAAAGTTCGGAGCCCAGCTGATAAGGAATTCCTAACTTCCAGCCTGCCAGGTTTTGAATTCCTCGGTTTTATCCCCTATGCCCAAGCCCTAGTTGACGCTGACCTCGCCAATCTTCCTCTCCTTGATTCTAGCCCCCAGATTATCAGCGAAGTTAGAAATATCTACCAGGCTCTATTATCTACTGCTCAGACACCGAGCAAAAAATAAAATAAGAATAAAAATGAGGAGGTTCCTGTGGCCTACGATGCGGTAAAAATGAAGGACTGGCAGATTTCGGAGGCGGCTGAGGAAAACATGCCAACCCTTGATGAGTGGCGAGAAAAGTTAAACCTGGAAAAGGACGAGATTATCCCTTACGGCAGACTATGCCGGCTCGATTTCATGAAGATTATCGACCGTCTCAAGGACAAGCCCGATGGCAAGTATATTGAGGTGACTGCCATAACCCCCACGCCACTGGGGGAGGGGAAAACAACGACCACAATGGGTATCCTAGAGGGTATGGGCAAGCGGGGGCTTAATGTGGGTGGCGCTATCCGCCAGCCCTCGGGTGGTCCAACTATGAATATCAAGGGGACTGCCGCCGGTGGTGGTAATGCCCTGGCTATTCCCATGACCGAATTTTCTATGGGTCTTACCGGCGACATTAACGACATCATGAACGCCCATAACCTGGCTATGGTCGCCCTTACTGCCAGGATGCAGCACGAGCGCAACTACAATGACGAGCAACTGGCTAGGCTCACCAGGATGCGCCGCCTGGACATCGACCCTACCAGGGTGGAGATGGGCTGGATTATGGATTTTTGTGCCCAGAGCCTGCGTAATATAGTTATCGGTCTCGGCGGTCGTATGGACGGCTACATTATGCAGTCCAAGTTCGGCATCGCTGTCAGCTCTGAGCTTATGGCTATGCTCTCAATTGTTAAAGACCTGGCTGACCTGCGGGAGAAGATGGATAACATTACTTTAGCCTTTGATAAGAGAGGTAACGTCATTACCACCGGCGACCTTGAGGTGGGTGGCGCCATGACCGCCTGGATGCGCAACACCATCAACCCCACCCTGATGTGCACCGTGGAGTATCAGCCGGTGATGGTGCACGCCGGTCCCTTCGCCAATATTGCCGTTGGGCAGTCATCTATCATCGCTGACCGCATTGGGTTGAAGATGTTTGACTATCAGGTAACCGAGAGCGGCTTTGGCGCCGACATCGGTTTTGAGAAGTTCTGGAATGTCAAGTGCCGCTACAGTGGTCTCAAGCCGCATGTATCGGTGCTTACCACCACCATCCGGGCACTGAAGATGCATGGTGGCGGACCCAAGGTGGTAGCTGGTATTCCTCTACCTGAATCCTACGCCAAAGAGGACCTGAAGCTCCTGGAGAAGGGTATCCCCAATATGGTGCACCACATCAACATCATAAGGACTTCCGGCATTAAGCCGGTGGTATGTATCAATGCCTTCCATACTGATACCAAGGCTGAGATTGCCATGGTCAGGAAGGCGGCTGAGGCAGCCGGGGCACGCTGCGCCGTGTCTTCCCATTGGGCTGACGGCGGTGATGGTGCCCTGGAGCTAGCCGATGTGGTCAAGGAAGCCTGTGAAGAGAAAAGTGAATTTAAGTTTTTGTACCCTATGCAGATGAAACTGCGGGAGAGGGTAGAAAATATTGCCAAGGTGGTCTACGGGGCTGATGGCGTGGCTTGGACTCCTGATGCTGAGGCTAAGGCTAAGACGCTCGAGTCCGATTCTAAATATGATGAATACGCCACCATGATGGTGAAAACTCACTTGAGTCTTACCCACGACCCGGCAGTTAAGGGTACTCCCAAGGGTTGGAATCTGCCCATCCGCGATGTATTGATTTACTCCGGAGCAAAATTCCTTTGCCCCTGCGCCGGAACTATCAGCCTGATGCCGGGAACCTCATCAGACCCTGCCTTTAGAAGGGTTGATGTGGATGTAAAGACGGGGAAGGTCACCGGACTGTTCTAGGGAGGATAACCGTTTGAGCTTTAATATTGCTGTAGCTGGGAAGGGTGGTAGTGGTAAGACGTCGGTAGCTAGTCTGGTTATTCGCTACTTGATGAAGAATGGAGCCGGACCAATTCTGGCTATTGATGCTGACCCCAATGCCAACCTGGGGGAGAGTTTAGGGCTTGACATAAAACAAACGGTTGGCCTGATACTTGACGATTTTCAGAAGGAGAAAATAAAAATTCCCCCCGGGATGACCAAGGAAGCTTATCTGGAGTACAAACTGAACCAGGCTATGGTGGAGACCAAGTCTCTTGACCTGTTGACCATGGGCAGGGGAGAGGGGCCAGAGTGTTACTGCTATCCCAATCTTATGCTGAGAAAACTCGTCGATACCCTGGCGGGAAACTATGCCTATATGGTTATGGATAACGAGGCGGGGATGGAGCACCTGTCACGGAGAACCACCCAGAATGTTGACGAGCTATTTATAATCTCTGACCATTCGGTGAAAGGGGTTCGGACCATAGCTCGGATAAAGGAGCTGGTGGCTGAACTCAAGCTGTTGGTGAAGCGGCAATCGGTGCTCATCAATCTTGTCCCTGATGGACTTGACCCTCTGGTGGCTGAGGAGCTGAAGAAATGGGGAATTGACGCTGCAGTCACCATTCCCTTGGATGAGGAAGTATATCAGTATGACCTAAAATTAAAACCACTGCTTGACCTGCCGGATAGTTCCAAGGCAGTGAGGGCAGTTAATGATTTAATGACAAAACTTCTCGCTGGAAAGGGGGTAAAATGACGGCACAACTTATTAAAGGCGCTGAAGTCGCCGCGCAGATTCGCGAAGAACTGAAAAAGGAGATTGCCGAGCTCAAGGCGAAGCACAATGTCGTGCCCGGACTGGTCACGGTCCTTGTCGGTGCTGACCCGGCTTCACAGGTCTACGTCGGCGCTAAAGAAAAGACCTCAAAGGAGATGGGTATCTACTCGGAAAGATACGATCTCCCGGAGCAGACCACCCAGAAAGAACTCATCGCCCTGATTGACAAGCTGAACAAAAACCCCAAGATTCATGGGATTTTAGTCCAGCTGCCCCTGCCCAAACACCTAAACGAGGGGGAAGTCCTCTATGCCATCGACCCGAAGAAGGACGTTGACGGTTTCCACCCGGTAAATGTGGGCAAGCTGATGATAGGCGAACCGGACTACATACCATGCACCCCCGCCGGCATCCAGCAGCTTCTGATTCGGTCCGGTACCAAGATTGAGGGTGCGGAAGTGGTTGTCGTTGGCAGAAGCAACATCGTGGGCAAACCTATTGCCAATATCCTGCTCCAGAAGAGGGACGGGGCTAATGCCACCGTCACCATTTGTCATACCAGGACCCGCGATATGGCTTTTCATACCAGGAGGGCTGATATATTGATTGTGGCTGCGGGGAAACCCAAAGCTATCACCGCCGATATGGTCAAGGAAGGAGTGGTGGTAATTGATGTTGGCGTGAACGAAATCGGCAAGACCGCCGAAGGCAAGAGAATCCTCTGCGGAGACGTTGATTTTGACGCCGTCAAGGAGAAGGCTAAAGCCATCACCCCGGTCCCTGGTGGGGTAGGACCTATGACCATAACCATGCTGATGATGAATACCGTCCGGGCGGCAAAATTAGCCGCTGGCATAGCCTAGGAGGTAGTAAAGAGATGGCACGCAAGGTTAGTAAAAAGAAGGCACCAGTCAAGAAGGAAGTAGAGGTGTTGGGGGAGACCTTTGAGAAGGGTAGACCCGAGGGGGAGGGGCTGGGGAAGTGGAGACAGAAACTGGAGAACCGGGAGGATAAGCTCAAATATCTGCAAACCGGTGAGCGATATTGGTTTGACAAAGACTGGTATGGCAGTGAGAAGAGGAAGAATCCAGCTTGAGTAAGGAGGGATAAGAATGGCGTTTGAAATCCCTAAGACAGCGTATAGCGGCAAGATTAGGGAGATAAAGCTGGGCAGTGGTGACAAGGCGGTAACCGTGGGCGGGGAGACCTGCTACCCATTTTATCTCTTTGAAGGGGAGATGCCTCATCTGCCCCGAATAGCCATGGAGGTGTGGGACATGCCGCCCCAGGAGTGGGCTGAGGCTGCCTTAGAGCCGTTTAAGGGGGTAACTGATGACCCGGTAGCTTGGGCAAAGAAATGCGTTACCGATTATGGGGCGGAGATGATTTGCCTGCAACTGGTTAGCACTGACCCCAACGGACTTGACCGGGGGGCTGATGAAGCCGCCGAGGTGGTCAAGAAGGTGGCTGATGCTGTTGACGTCCCTTTAATCGTCTGGGGGACGGCTAATCATGACAAAGATACTGAGGTTCTGAGGAAGGTGACCGAGGTCTGTCAGGGCAGAAACCTGGTTATCGGACCGGTGGAAGAGGGTGACCACAAGAAAATTGGCGCGGCCGCTATCGGTTACCAACACACGGTGGCTGCGTCAACGCCTATAGACATAAACCTGGCTAAACAGCTTAATATTCTGCTGGGGAACCTGGGCGTCTCTGACAAGCTGATTGTAATGGACCCTACTACCAGTTGCATCGGCTACGGTATTGAGTATTGCTACTCAGTGATGGAGAGAATGAGAATGGCGGGACTGACCCAGCAGGATGAAAAGCTACAGTTTCCTCTCATCTGTAATATATCTAGAGAGGCTTGGAAGACCAAGGAAGTACATCTTGCCGATGATGAGCTTAATATGGGGGATGCCAGGAAGCGGGGAATCCTGCTGGAAGCGATGTCAGCCATGGTGCTGATTCTGGCTGGGGGGGATGTAATAGTTATGAGACATCCAGAGGCAATAAAGTTGGTTCGGGAGATGATAGCTGAATTGACAGCTTCCTGAAAGAATTAAACATTAGGAAGGGGTGATTGCAGAATGGCAGAAGAAGAGACAAAGAGTATTGATAGTGCCAGTGTTAAGATGATTGAAAAGGCGGTTAGGGATGGGGCGAATACCGTTTTTGATAGGGCGGAGACGATGAAGCCCTGTCCCATAGGCTCGGTGGGCAGTTGCTGTAAGCACTGTGGAATGGGACCATGCCGGGTACCTTTACCCAAGGGGAGAGAGGAAACACCAGAGGAGAAAAAGAAGAGGCGGGGCATCTGTGGGGCTACCGCCGAGACCATCGCCGCCCGCAATTTTATTCGTATGGTGGCTGGTGGGGCGGCAGCCCACTCCGACCATGGTCGGGGGGTGGCTGAACTCTTTTTAGCGGTAGCCAGGGGAGAGGCTCCAGGCTATGAGATAAGAGACGAGCAGAAGCTGTTGCAGGTAGCTCTGGATTGGGGCGTTGGAATCGGTGACCGCAGTAATCAGGAAATTGCCATTGACATCGGAGAGATAGCCCTGAGCGAGTTTGGCAAGCAGGAGGGCGGAGTTCTGTTCCTGAGAAGGGCGCCGCTGAAGCGCCAGGAGTTGTGGCAGAGGGAGGGGGTTGCCCCCCGAGGCATAGATAGAGAAATTGTGGAGATAATGCACCGGACCCATATAGGGGTTGACCAGGACTATAAAAACCTGCTCAAACAGGGGGTCAGAGCCGCTCTAGCCGACGGCTGGGGTGGCAGTATGATTGCCACTGAGCTTCAGGACATCCTGTTTGGCACCCCGGCGCCGGTCCTGGGTAGGATAAACCTGGGCGTGCTTAAAAAGGACGAGGTAAATCTCATCATCCATGGTCACGAGCCCCTGCTTTCCGAGATGATTGTCGCCGCGGCTCAGGAACCGGGGATGATAGAATTAGCGAAATCTAAGGGGGCTAACGGGATAAACCTGGCCGGGATATGCTGCACTGCTAACGAGATACTGATGCGTCACGGTGTACCGCTGGCCGGGAATTTCTTGCAACAAGAGCTGGCTCTGGTCACCGGGGCGGTGGATGCCATGGTGGTGGACGTCCAGTGTATCATGCAGTCCCTGCCCGATATTGCCCAGTGCTATCATACTAAGATTATCACCACCTCACCCAAGGCTAAAATTTCCGGCGCTATGCATATTGAGTTTGACGAGCACAAGGCTATGGAGTCGGCCCGGACTATAGTCAAGACCGCCATTGAGAATTTTCCCAACCGGGGGAGCAATATTGACATCCCCGAGGAGCAAAGCGAGCTGGTGGCTGGATTCAGCCATGAGACCATCAACTACCTGCTGGGCGGTCTATTCCGGGCTTCCTACCGACCGTTAAACGACAATATCATCAATGGCAGGATAAGGGGGGTGGCTGGTGTTGTCGGCTGCAATAATGCCCGGGTTAAGCACGATGCTATTCACGTTACAATGATTAAGGAACTGATAAAGAACGATGTCCTGGTAATTCAGACCGGCTGTAGTGCTATAGCTGCTGCTAAAGCGGGGCTGATGACCCCTGAAGCAGCATCAAAATACGCCGGCGAGGGACTGGCTTCGGTATGTGAAGCCGTTGGTATTCCCCCGGTATTGCACCTGGGTTCCTGTGTGGATAATAGCCGAATCCTGATGGCGGCTACCGCCATGGTAAAGGATGGCGGTTTGGGCGATGACATCAGTGACCTGCCCGTAGCCGGAGCTGCCCCGGAGTGGATGAGCGAGAAGGCAATATCCATCGGTCAATATTTTGTTGGCTCAGGGGTATTCACCGTATTTGGCGTTAACTGGCCTACCCTGGGCAGTAAAGAGGTGACCGATTTCCTGTTCAAGGACTTTGAGGACATGTATGGCGGGATGTGGGCCTTTGAGCCTGACCCAATCAAGGCTGCCCAGCTTATGATTGCCCACATCGACAAAAAGCGCAAAGCCTTGGGCATTGATAAGGCTAGAGAGAGGATACTCTACGATATGGCAATGAGAAGGGAGCTCGCTTAATCGTCAAAGCTATCATAAGGACGGAGGGTTTAAGCTATGTCTAAGATTATTGCATCAGCAGCTATTCGAGGAGCTTATAAGATTATAGACCAGGCTGAGAAGAAGTGGCAGGAGGCGATGGACAGGTGGGGAGCCAATGAACCAGTAGGTTTTCCCAATACCGCCTATTATCTGCCGGTAATCTACGGTATTTTGGGAACTAAAGTGGAGAAACTGGGCGATATGGAGCAGGTGCTGAAAAGGTGTAAATCACTGCTCCCACCGCCGGTGAGGGAGAATTGCCCTCTGCCTTATCTGGCTCCAGCCCTGGATGCCGGTATGGCCACCTTCTTTGCCGAGGAGTTAATAGAAGCTATAAGGTATCTGGAGCAGCCAGACTTTTATACCAAACAGGAAGACCCTACCGACAGTAATATCTGGCTGGGCGCAGCCGATGATATCATCCTGAGAAAGAGGGGAATCGAGTTTGTTGATGGCACTGCCCCTGGCTTTGCCGCTATTGTTGGGGCTGCTCCCACTGCTGAGGTGGCAGAGAAGATTGCCCGTGAACTTCAGGGGGTCAACCAGTATGTCTTTATGTGTGCTGAGTATAATGGCAAGAGGTTTGCCGAGCAGCTGGTGGAGGCTGGGGTACAGATTGGCTGGCCAACCCGCTTGGTTTCCTTTGGTCCCGATATTACCTCTGCCGTCTTCGCTATGGGCTTTGCCACCAGAGTAGCCCTTTCCTTCGGCGGCGTTCAGCCTGGCGATTACCGCAAAGTCCTTATCTATAACAAAGACCGTACCTTCGCTTTTGTTATGCCCATGGGCTACGTTACCGAGGAGTGGTATGCCAATGCCGCTGGGGCAGTCAATTGGGGTTTCCCCACTATTGCCGATACTCCCATACCCGAGATTTTGCCCACCGGGGTTTGCACCTATGAGCATGTGGTCTCCAATGTTCCCCACGATAAAATGGTATCCAAAGCCATAGAAGTAAGGGGACTGAAGGTTGCCGTGGCTGAGGTGCCGGTTCCGGTGGCATTTGGACCTGCTTTTGAGGGTGAGCGGGTGCGGAAGGGAGAGTGGTATCTGGAGTGTGGCGGCAATTATACCCCAATGGTTGAATGGGTTACTACTAAGCGGATGGACGAGGTGGTGGATGGAAAGGTTGAGGTCATCGGCCCCGAGATAACCGATGTTCCTGAGGAGTCCCGGTTGCCTTTAGCCATAGCGGTTGAGGTGGCTGGGAGAGAGATGGAGGAGGACTATGAACCTATCCTGGAGCGTCAGATTCACCACTCCATAAACTATGCTCAGGGGATATGGCATATAGGGCAGAGGGACATTGCTTGGCTGCGAATTACTAAAGCAGCTTTCAACAAGGGCTTTAGGCTACACCACATTGGTGCTCTCTATCATGCCAAGATGCATCAGGATTTTGGTCGGATATTTGATAAAATACAGGTAACACTCTATACCGAGGAGGATAAGGTAAACGAGATAGTGGAAAAGGCGAGAGCTGTGTATGGGGCTAGAGACGCCCGAATTGAAGGTATGACTGATGAAACTATTGATACCTACTACTCATGTACCCTGTGTCAGTCCTTTGCTCCAAACCATGTTTGTGTCATTACCCCAGAGAAAACCGGGCTTTGTGGCTCCTATAACTGGATGGACTGCAAAGCGTCTTATGAGATTAACCCCACCGGACCTAATCAACCAATAGAAAAGGGTGAAATCATTGATGCCAAGCTGGGGCAGTGGAAAGGGGTAAATGAGTTTATCTACAAGGCTTCTCGTGGAAATCTAGACCATTATAATATGTACAGCATAGTATATGACCCCTGGACTACCTGTGGTTGCTGCGAGTGCGTTGCTGCTATTCTTCCCCTGTGCAACGGAATAATGACGGTAAATCGGGAGTATGCTGGAGAAACGCCTTGCGGGATGAAATTCACCACGCTGGCTGGGACTGTTGGTGGCGGCATAAGTACCCCCGGATTCATCGGTCATGGCAAGTACAATATCTGTCAGAGGAAGTTCATCGTAGCTGATGGTGGCATAAAGAGGATGGTCTGGATGCCCAAGATGCTGAAAGAGGAGATTGCCGATCGGCTTAAGGCGAGGGCTGAGGAGATTGGCATCCCCAACCTGCCTGATATGATCGCCGATGAGACGGTGGGCACCACCGAGGAAGAGATTCTCCCCTTCCTCCAGGAGAAGGGACACCCAGCCCTTGAAATGGAATCACTACTGGGCTAGGAAGGAGTTTGGCTATGCCGCTTACTGGGATACAGATATTTAAGTTACTGCCTAAGACCAACTGTAAGGAGTGCGGAGAGCCTACCTGTCTTGCTTTTGCCATGAAATTAGCCGCTGGGAAAGCGGAACTAACTGCCTGTCCTTATGTCTCCGAAGAGGCGAAGGCTGAACTATCTGAGGCAGCCGCTCCTCCCATCATACCGGTTACCATTGGCGTCGGCGACAGAGCGCTTAAGATTGGCGGCGAGACGGTTATGTTTCGCCATGAGAAAAGGTTTGAGAATAAACCCGGCTTTGCCCTCCTCATCAGCGACAGCATGGATGATTCCGAGATTGATAGTAGACTGAAGAGGTTTAAGCAACTTCAATATGAGAGGATAGGTCTTATCCTTCGTCCTGATTTGATAGCGGTGAAGGATGGCTCGGGAGATAAGGCGAAATTCGAAGCCTTGGCGAGCAAAGTAAAGCAAAATAGCGACGGTGGCATTATACTGATGAGCACCAACCCTGATATCCTGGCTGCTGGCTTGAAGGTCTGCGCCGACCGCAAACCATTGCTCTATGCCGCTACCGAGGAGAACTGGGAACAGATGGCGGACTTGGCTAAGGCAAATTCCTGCCCCCTGGCGGTAAAAGCTCCCAGCGTGGAGAAGCTTGCCGAATTGACCACCAAACTAACCGACGCCGGGATTAAGGAGATGGTCATTGATTCCGGCTCGCGCAGCCTGCGCCAGGCATTTGAGGACCAGGTAATCATCAGGAGCGCCGCCCTGGCCAAGAAATTCCGCCCGCTGGGCTTCCCCACTATCGTTCTACCCGGCGAAATGACCGATGACCCGATGAAGGAGGCAGTGATTGCCTCCATTTTTGTGGCTAAATATGGCGGTATTATCGTTCTCTCCGACTTTCATGGAGAAAGCCTGTTCCCCTTGCTGGTGGAAAGGCTGAATATCTATACTGACCCCCAGCGACCGCTGGCAACCAAGGAGGGAATCTACGAGATTGGCAAGCCTGATGAGAACTCCCCGGTGCTCATTACCTCCAACTTTTCCCTTACCTACTTCATTGTCTCTGGCGAAATAGAGAACAGCCGGATTCCCAGCTATCTCCTGGTTAAGGATACCGAGGGGCTTTCGGTCATGACTGCCTGGGCAGCGGGAAAGTTTGTCTCCGATGCTATCGCCCCCTTCGTTAAGAAGTGTGGCATTGAGGATAAGGTAAAACACCGCAAATTGATAATCCCTGGATATGCTGCCGCCGAAAGCGGTGGCTTGGAAGAGGATTGCGCCCCCTGGGAGATTCTGGTTGGTCCCAGGGATGGGGCTCATATCCCGGCTTATCTTAAATCGTGGAAACCATAAAGGGGGGAAAGATGGTCCTCATCGGTGAGAATCTAAATATAATATCTAAAACAATCGGCCCGGCGCTTAAGGAGAGGAATCCCAAGCCTATCCAGGAACTGGCTCAGGCTGAGGCTAAGGCTGGCGTTGATTATATTGACCTTAACATCGGGCCCGCCAGAAAGCGGGGGGATGAGCTGATGGAATGGGTGGTGAAGACGGTGCAGGAGGTTACCGATAAGCCGCTGTCTCTGGATACCACCAATCCGGTGGCTATGGAAGCCGGGCTGAAGGTATGTAAGGGTAGGGCGTTGATTAATTCTATTTCCCCGGCCAGGATGGATGAGGAAGTACCTCTGGTCAAGAAATATAATGCTGAAATGATTGGGCTGCTCTGGGGTAGGGAGGGGATGCCCCGAGACGCCGCTGAGAGAGGTGTTATAGCCGTTGAACTTATGTATAAAGCTAATGAGATGGGTGTCCCCAATGAGAATATCTGGTTCGACCCTATAGCTACCCCGGTGGTCAATATCGAGTCGAATCAGTCCAAACCCTGCCTGGAGTTTATGAGCATGCTCCAGGATATTGCCCCTGGGTGTAAGTCTACCGTAGGTCTGTCTAATGTCTCTAATGGTGCCCCTACTCACCTCAGGCCTTATCTTAATCGGACTTATCTGGCGATGCTTATGAAGTATGGACTGTATTCGGCGATAGTTGACGCCTTTGACTCCGAGCTAATAAGCATCGCCCGGGGCGAGAAGCCAGAAATCGTGGCTCTGGTGCATCGGGTGATGGATGGCGATGAACCTGCTTTCTCATCTTTGACTGAGGAAGAGGTGAGGTATGTGAAAACGGTCAGGGTTATTACTGGCGAAGCCCTCTATTCTCATTCCTGGCTTGAGATATAGTAATGTCCTTAGTAATTGCTCTATCTCAGTGTTAGATTCAACCGTCCCAGCATCGAGAATATGCTGACTAGGGGAGAGGTAAATGAGCTTGCAGCCGCTCTTTGAAGCAGGAAAATTTGTGGTGACGGCAGAGGTTGGTCCACTGAAGGGAACCGATACCACTGAGATAGAGGAAGTGGCTGAGCTTTTGCGGGGGAAGGTAGACGCTGCCAATGTTACTGACCAGCAAAGCTCGGTGGTAAGATTAGGCTCGCTGGTAGTCTGCCATTTGCTGAAAGAGAAGGGGCTTGACCCTGTATTCCAGATAACCTGCCGGGACAGAAACCGGTTGGCGCTACAATCTGACTTATTGAGTGCCTATGTCCTGGGGATTGAAAATGTCCTGGCTATCACCGGCGATTTACCCCTGCTTGGTGACCACCCTCAAGCCAAGCCGGTCTATGATTTAGATTCAGTGCAGCTCCTCTGGGCAATAAAGAGGTTGAACGAAGGTTTTGATATGGCTGGCAATGAGCTTAAGGGAAAACCCAATTTCTTCCCCGGGGCAGTGGTCAACCCGGGGGCAGATACCCAGGCTGCCCTTGAGCTGCAGCTTATAAAAATGGAGAAAAAGATTGAGGTTGGAGCCAGGTTTTTTCAAACCCAGGCTATCTATGATCCAGATGCCTTCGCCAAGTTTATGAAAAGGGCAGAGGGATTTGGCGTCCCCGTCTTAGCCGGAATAATACCCTTGAAATCCGCTGGTATGGCCCGATTTATGAATAAGAATGTGGCTGGCGTTTTTGTGCCTGAAGAACTGATTGAAAAAATGGCTGCCGCTGAGGATAAAGCCCAGACGGGAATAGAAATCGCTGCCGATATAGTCAAGCAGTTGAAGGATATATGCCAAGGGGTGCATGTTATGGCTATCGGTTGGGAGAAAAAGGTGCCCGCCGTGTTAGATGCTGCCGGGCTTTAAGGGCAGCTGGCCAAAAGGCACTGGTTAATCTGGTTGCAGTATGAACAATAGTTCGTTGTCATTGCCCAATCAAAGGAATTATGAATATGGTTATAAGCTTGCCTACGAACTTGCCGGCGAAAAGCTGGCCAAGGTCGACGGTATTGAGCAACAATGTCTCAAAAGCGGTGCTAGATACCTGGTAATAGATTCTCAGCAACTAATCATCGTTGAATATTTAAACCAATCATATCAAATCACCCTCCCCGATGTTGAGATTTCGTTGGTGGATAGCGGGGAGGAGGTTCCGATAAGGGATAAGATTCTGATTCTTCACTATTTAACTCAGGCAAAGGGAAGCCCTCTCGCCAACGAGGTTATCGCCTATAAGCAACTGCCGGAAGGAAGCAACTACTTTCCTACCTTCTATAAAAGGGCAATAAAGCCGCTTGTTGACCATTTTGGCGGGCAGCCTCATCGGCTGATAGACGCTGCTAAAGAATTGGGCGGTTATAAAGTTGATTATGGTGATGTAGCGGTAACGATTAGCGCCTTCAGCCGGATGCCGGTAACTTTGGTCCTGTGGCGGGGCGATGAGGAGTTTCCCCCTGAAGGTAACATACTATTCGATGCCACCGTCTCTGATTACCTATCTACCGAGGACATAAACGTGCTCTGTGAGATAATCGCCTGGAAGTTAGTTAAATTTTTGAAGGAAGAGAGTAACCGCTCCAGTGAAAGTTGATATCGCCAAAGAGGCAGATGAAATCACATCACGATATAGGCGAGAGAGCGGTAACCTTATTCCCATACTTCAGGAAGCTCAGGAGAAGTTTGGCTACCTGCCTGAAGAGGTGATGCAGAGGTTTGCCAGGTTTCTGAGGTTACCAGAGAGCACCGTTTATGGAGTGAGTACCTTCTATGCCCAGTTTAAACTTACTCCCACTGGCAAGAGGCTGGTCAAGGTATGTCGGGGAACTGCCTGCCATGTGCGGGGAGGGGCGCGCATCCTGCGGGAGGTGCAGAAACGATTGGGTATCAAGCCTGGAGAGACTACCAGTGACCTGGAGTATAGTTTGGAAACCATTGCTTGCTTTGGCTCGTGTGCCTTAGCCCCGGTTATGGTGATTGATAAGAATGTCTACGGGCGAATGACCACTACCAAGGTGGGTCAAATCCTGGCTGAGACTAAATAGCAGCTATTACGGGGTATGATAGTGACTTTTGATAAGATTAGAAGTCAGGCAAGAGCGGAGTGGGAAGCCCTAGAGCGGAGCGATAAACCTCGCATCCTCGTCGGGGCGGCAACCTGCGGTCGAGCAGCGGGTGCCATGGCGGTGCTGGAGGCTATCAATCGTGAACTAGCGCGGCGTAAAATCAAGGCTATTATTACCCAGGTTGGCTGCATCGGGCTTTGCTACATTGAGCCTCTGGTTAATATTGTCAAGCCAGGTCGCCCCCATATCTACTATGGTGATGTTACACCTGAGCTTGCCGCTCAGCTTATCGAGGACTATCTGGTCAAGGATAACCCTCGCCCTGACCTGGCTCTGGGCACGGTGGGCGGAGACGGTATTGAGGGCATCCCCAAGCTCTTCGAGCTGCCGATGCTTAAACCTCAGGTGCGCATAGCCCTGCGCAACTGCGGCATTATTGACCCTGAGAGCATCAACCACTATATTGCCAGGGATGGCTATAGTGGCCTGGTCAGGGCGCTGGGAATGAAGCCAGAAGAGGTGATTGAAGAGATAAAGAAGTCGGGCTTGCGCGGGCGTGGTGGCGCTGGCTTCCCCACCGGTCTGAAGTGGGAGTTCTGTCGCAAGTCCCCGGGCACAGTAAAGTATGTGATTTGTAATGCTGATGAGGGCGACCCTGGTGCCTTTATGGATAGGTCTCTTCTGGAGGGCGACCCTCACGCTGTTCTGGAAGGGATACTCATTGGGGCTTATGCCATTGGGGCAAGCGAAGGCTATATCTATATCCGGGCTGAGTATCCGCTTGCCATCGAACGCTTGAAACTTGCCCTCAGCCAGATGGCAGATTACGGGTTACTGGGCGATAACATCCTGGGTTCCGATTTCAGTTTTCATCTGAAGATTAAGCAGGGGGCGGGGGCTTTTGTCTGCGGCGAGGAGACAGCGCTGATGGCATCTATTGAGGGCAAAAGGGGCATGCCCCGCTCCCGTCCTCCATTCCCGGCTCAATCCGGGCTCTGGGGCAAACCGACCAATATCAATAATGTGGAGACCTGGGGTAATGTGTCGGCAATCTTGCAGAAAAGCGCTGAGTGGTATGCTGGCTATGGCTCGGAGAAGAGCAAGGGAACCAAGACCTTTGCCCTGGCCGGCAAGATAGTGCGTACTGGGCTGATAGAGGTACCGATGGGTATTCCCTTGCAGGAGATTATCTATGGCATCGGCGGTGGCATCCCCGATGGTAATCGCTTTAAGGCAGTCCAGACTGGCGGCCCCTCCGGCGGCTGCCTGCCGGCAAGCCTGCTAAACCTGCCTGTTGACTATGAGTCGCTGACCCAGGCTGGTTCTATTATGGGCTCGGGGGGTATGGTGGTAATGGATGAAGATACCTGTATGGTTGATGTCGCCCGTTACTTCCTTTCCTTTACCCAAGCTGAGTCATGTGGTAAGTGCGTTCCCTGCCGTCTGGGGATAAAGCAGATGCTTGGTATCCTTGAGGATATCACCAACGGTAAGGGCAAACTGGAGGACATTGACCTGCTGCTAAATCTGGGCAAGCAGATTAACGCCGGCTCGCTTTGTGCTTTAGGGCAGACAGCACCCAACCCTGTCCTTACCACTATTCGCTACTTTCGCGATGAATACGAGGAGCATATCAAGAGGCACCACTGCAGGGCGGCGGTGTGCGAAGGGTTAGTTAGTGCCCCGTGTAGCCATACCTGTCCCGCCGGAGTGGATGCCCCTCGCTATATCCGCTTTATCGGCGAGGGCAAACCTGCCGAGGCAGTAGCCGTAGTCAGGGAGAAGATTCCCTTCCCCTCGGTCTGCGGTTATGTTTGCGTCCATCCCTGTGAGGCTAGGTGCCGGCGGGGTCTGCTTGATGAGGCTATCGGCATCCGGGTGCTCAAGCGGTTTGCCGTCGAGCATGATACCGGCTTGTGGAAACAAAACTCCAGGGTTGCCCCTGCCACCGGTAAGCGTGTAGCTGTTGTCGGCTCTGGACCGGCGGGACTTACCGCCGCCTATTATCTGGCTAAGCTGGGTCATTCAGTGACCGTCTTTGAAGCCTTGCCTGAGCCTGGTGGCATGATGCGAGTTGGTATTCCCGACTATCGGCTGCCTAAGGATATACTCAGGGCAGAAATAGGGGAGATAGAGGGTGTTGGAGTTGACATAAAGACAAATACACCGGTGAATTCGCCGGATGAGTTATTCAAACAGGGTTATAATGCCATCTTCCTGGCTATCGGAGCCCACCAGGGCGTTAAAATAGGGGTTAAGGGGGAAGTCAGCCCCAGGGTGATGGAGTGCGTATCCTTCTTGCGGGACGTAAGTCTGGGCAGGGAGGTAGAGGTGGGGGAGAGGGTGGCGGTTATTGGTGGCGGTAATGCGGCTATAGATTCGGCACGAACCGCCCTTCGCCTTGGTGCTAAGCAGGTGACCATCGTCTACCGCCGGACTCAAACCGAGATGCCAGCCAGCGCTGAGGAGATTGACGGGGCTATTGCCGAGGGGGTGGAGATTCGCTTTCTGGCGGCGCCATCGAGAATAATCAGCAAGAATGGCAAGCTGGAGCTGGAGTGCGTTAGCATGAGGTTGGGCGAGGTAGATGCCAGCGGCCGGCCTCGACCTGAGCCAATCGAAGGCAGTGAGTTCGTCATGAGTTTCGACACTATTATCGCCGCTATCGGTCAGCGTCCGGAGATTCCCGGTCGATTTAATCTGTCTCTGGGTCGGGGGAATACCATTGAGGTTGACCCTGATACTCTGGCTACCAGCAAAGAGGGTATTTTTGCCGGTGGCGATGTCGTAAGCGGGCCGGCTTCGGTGATTGAAGCTATTGCCGCCGGGAGGCAAGCCGCCATCTCCATAGATAGATATCTGGGTGGCGAGGGTGAGATTGATGAGACGCTAGCGCCACCTGAAGGGGTGGTGGCTCCACTTGAGGAAGCAGAAGAGGAGCCGCGAATTGAGGTGCCTGCCCTCCCCGTTGCCGAGCGGCTTAAAGGCTTCAGCCAAGTGGAGCTGGGGCTGAGTGACGAAATGGCGATTAAAGAGGCCAAGCGCTGCCTGAGGTGCGACCTTGAGGAGCGAGAGTAATTTGGACACGATTAAGCTAACCATTGATGATCAGGAGGTTAAGGCCAGGCAGGGGATGACCGTGCTTGAGGCAGCCCAGTCGGCTGGTATCTATATCCCCACCCTCTGCGCCGACCCTGACCTGAAGCCGTATGGGGCTTGCCGCCTTTGTGTTGTGGAAATTGAGAAAATGCGCGGCTTGCCCACTGCCTGTACTACCCCGGCTACCGATGGCATGGTGGTGCACACCAATACGCCAGCAGTGAACGATGTGCGCCGTACTACCATCGGCTTGCTCCTGTCAGACCACCCCAGCGAATGCCTGATATGCGATAGAAGGGAGCGGTGCGGACCTTTTGATATCTGCCTGCGTAATGTGGCGGTAACCGAACGCTGTGTAACCTGCCCTAAGAATGAGCACTGTGAGCTGCAGGAAGTCGTTGACTACCTGGGCATTACCGAAATACCCTTCCGCAGGACGACAAAGTCGTTACCGGTTGATGACAGTAATCCCTTCTTCTACCGTGACCTGAATAAGTGTATCCTTTGTGGAAAGTGCGTGCGGGTATGTGATGAGGTTCTCGGGGTGGGGGCTGTCGCTTTAACCTATCGTGGCTACGCCAGCCTGGTTGCTACCTTTGGCGATAAGCCGATACTAGATTCAAATTGTGTGTCCTGTGGGGAGTGCGTCGCCCACTGCCCGGTGGCGGCTCTTATGCCTAAAAAAGCTGAGCTTCCCACAGAGGAAGTGGCCACCACCTGCGTCTATTGTGGGGTTGGCTGCGGAATCTATCTGGGCACTCGCGACGGGCAGATAGTGAGCGTTAGGGGCAGGAGAGACGGCACGGCCAATAACGGTTTCCTCTGCGTTAAAGGCAGATATGGCTTTGACTTTGTTCATCACCGTGATCGGCTGAAGACGCCGCTTATCAAGAAGAAAGAGAAATTTGTTAAGGCAAGCTGGGACGAGGCACTGGAACTGGTTAGCCAGAAGCTGAAGGGTTATAAATCAGACGAGGTAGCGGTAATCTCCTCGGCTAAGTGCACCAACGAGGACAACTATGTTGCCCAGAAGTTTGCCCGGGTGGTTCTGGGTACCAATAGTGTTGACCACTGCGCCCGGCTGTGCCATGCCCCTACTGTCGCTGGGCTGGTGCAGAGCTTCGGCAGCGGGGCGATGACCAACTCCATCAATGAGCTCAGAGACGCCGGCTGCATCCTTGCCATTGGCACCAACACCACCGAAGCCCATCCCGTAATCGCTCTGGAGATAAAGCGGGCGGTAGATAAAGGGGCCAAGCTCATTGTAGCTAACCCCCGTGAGATTGACCTGGTGCGCTGGTCTTACCTCTGGCTTCGGCACCAGCCGGGCAGCGATGTCGCCCTGCTCATGGGGATGATGAGGGTGATAGTCGATGAAGGGCTTATTGACCAAGCCTTTATCCAAGAGCGCTGCGAGAACTTTGATGCTTTTAAGAAATCGCTCAAGGGCTTTGACCTTGACTTCGTGGAGCGGACCACCGGCGTGCCTGGAGAAGAGGTAGCCGAGGCGGCTAGAATATATGCCACCGAGAAGCCTTCAGCCCTCCTCTATGCCATGGGCATCACCCAGCACTCCCACGGTACAGACAATGTAATCGCCACTGCCAATCTGGCTATGCTCACCGGTAACGTCGGCAAGCCATCGACGGGGGTAAACCCCTTAAGGGGACAGAACAATGTCCAGGGAGCCTGTGACCTGGGCGCCCTGCCCAACGTCTATACCGGCTACCAGGCAGTGGCTGATGCCAACAGCAAGAAGAAGTTTGAGGCTGCCTGGGGCGGCTCACTATCGGCTGAGCCCGGGCTGACCATCACCGAGATGATTGATGCCGCCTATAGTAAAAAGATAAAAGCTATCTATCTTATCGGGGAGAACCCGCTACTCAGCGAGCCAGATATCACCCACGCCAGGGAAGCGCTGGAGAAACTTGACTTTCTGGTGGTCCAGGATATCTTTCTCTCTGAGACGGCAAAACTAGCTGATGTCGTCCTGCCCGGAGCTAGCTTTGCCGAAAAGGATGGCACCTACACCAACACCGAGCGCAGGGTGCAGCGGGTAAGGAAGGCAATAGAGCCGATAGGAGACTGCCGACCTGACTGGCAGATTACCTGCCAGCTGGGGCAAAGGATGGGGAGCAGTGGCTTTGATTTTGACCGTCCCTCTAAGATTATGGATGAGATTGCTTCTCTCACCCCCAGCTATGGGGGAATTAGCTATCGGCGACTTGAGGGTAGCGGCTTGCAGTGGCCCTGCCCCACCAAGGACCACCCCGGGACGCCCATCCTTCATACTCAGCAGTTCACCCGGGGCAAGGGGCGGTTTATCCCCCTAGAATATAAACCGCCGATGGAACTTCCCGATAAGCAGTATCCGCTGGTCCTGACCACCGGGCGCAGCCTTTACCACTTTCACACCGGCACCCTGACCAGGAGGGTAGAAGGGCTTAACGTATTAAAAGGGGAGGGGACAGTGGAGATAAACCCCGAGGATGCCTCGTCTCTGGGCATTGCTGATGGTGAGAAGGTGAAGATCATCTCCCGCCGTGGGGAGGTAGTAACCAGAGCAAAGGTAACTGAGGTTTCACCGCCGGGGGTGGTGTTTATGACCTTCCACTTTGCTGAAAGCCCGGCTAATGTGTTGACCAACCCCGCCCTTGACCCGGTGGCTAAAATACCGGAATATAAGGTCTGTGCGGTTAGGATTGAGAGGGCGTGAATGGGTGAGATAACGGCAACAATAAATGGTCGCCAGGTGAGCGCCAGAGACGGGATGACCATTCTTGAAGTAGCTCAAGAAAACGGCATAGAAATTCCTACCCTGTGTCACAGCCCGGAGCTGACCCCCATCGGGGCTTGTCGTGTCTGCTTAGTCGAGGTGGAGGGGTCAAAGGCTCTGGTCGGCTCCTGCCATACTCCAATCACTCAAGGTATGGTTATACATACCCATTCTCCCAAGGTTTTAGAAAGTCGCAAAATGATAGTGGAACTTTTGCTGGCCAGTCATCCTGACTCCTGTCTGGTATGTGACAAAGCTAACCTTTGTGAGTTGCGTAAGATTGCCGCTGACCTGAACATAGGGCTTCCCAGATTTAGGGTGAAGAAACATTACTATCCCATAGAGGATGTAAGCCCCTATATTCAGCGTGATTTATCAAAGTGTATTTTGTGCCAGAGATGTATAAGGGCTTGTAATGAAATAGCCAAGCATAATGTATTCAGCCTGGCCTATAGAGGTTTGGATTGTAAGGTTGTGGTCGACCTCGACCAGCCAATAGATAAGGAAGTTTGCCGAGATTGCGGTGTCTGTATCTCCTTCTGTCCAACAGGGGCATTGAGCAAGCCTAAGAAAGAAGGGGAAGAGAAAAAGGGGAAACCTTTGCTCATAAGTGGTTGATTGTTACTGTGGAGGTGGGTTAGTTTGAAAGGACGTACCAAAAGCCAGAAGCCCGACTTAACCAAAGTGGACAAAATAGTGTCTAAATATAAGGGTGAGAGGGGCGTCTTAATCTCGGTGCTACAGGAAGTTCAAGCCGAATTCGGATGGGTTCCTTCACAGGCCATACAGCGTATTGCCGATGTTTTAGAGGTATCGCTGGGGCAGGTATATGGGGTACTCACCTTTTATGCTCAGTTCTATTTAACTCCACGGGGTCGAAACACAATTCGAGTCTGCCGGGGAACGGCTTGCCATGTGCGGGGAACGAAGGCTAACTTAAGGGCTGTAGAGCGGATTTTGGGTATTAAAGAGGGCGAAACAACGAGCGACTTTAAATTTTCTCTGGAGACAGTGGCTTGTCTGGGGACATGTTTCCTTGCCCCGGTAATGATGATAAATCGCAATTATTATGGCAAGCTCACACCTGGCAAGGTGGAGCCTATTCTGAAACAATATAGTTGATGCCAGGAAGAAGGTTAATGGGGAAAATCAGAACAGCGGACGAATTAGACTCCCTACGCCAGTCAATTATCCAGAAGATGGACCCTAATAAGAGCTGCGTCCGAATATGTATGACTGGATGCCGGGCCTATGGTGCCGAAGAAATTAGGGATGCATTTAATGAGGAAATCAGCCGAAGAGGTCTCGAGGATAAAGTAGAGATTCGGGAGACTGGATGCCACGGCTTTTGCGCCAGGGCGCCGGTTATTGTCATTGAACCTCAAGATATCTTTTATCAACAGCTAACCGCCGACGATGTCGCTGACATCGTGGAAAAAACTTTGGTAAAAGGTGATATTGTTGACCGTTTGGTTTATGTTGACCCCATGACCGGGGAAAAGATACCCTTTGCCCACGACGTCCCTTTCTATAAAGGACAGACGAAAAATGTACTTCGTAAATGCGGTATAATCGACCCCACCAATCTATCCCACTATATTGCCCGTGATGGCTCTGCTGCTTTGAGCAAGGTGCTTACCACTATGAGCCCGGAACAAGTGATTGAAACTGTTGAACGCTCGGGGCTACGCGGGCGTGGCGGGGCTGGTTTCCCCACCGGAAGGAAGTGGAGGCTGGTAAGGAGTGCCGCCGGCGATACCAAGTATGTTGTCTGTAATGGTGATGAAGGTGACCCTGGAGCCTTTATGGACCGGGCAGTGCTGGAAGGAGACCCTCATAGTGTGTTGGAGGGGATGCTTATCGCTGCCTATGCCATTGGGGCAAAGGTCGGTTATATTTATGTACGGGCAGAGTATCCTATTGCCGTGGAACACCTTAAGATTGCCATTTCCCAGGCAGAAGAACTAGGCTTTTTAGGCGAAAATATCTTGGGCTCCGAATTCAGCTTCGAAATCAGGATAAAAGAGGGCGCTGGTGCCTTTGTCTGTGGCGAGGAAACGGCGCTCCTTATGTCTATAGAAGGCGAGCGAGGTATGCCTCGCCCTCGCCCGCCGTTTCCAGCTCAATCAGGCTTATGGGGTAAGCCAACCAACATCAATAATGTGGAGACCTATGCCAATATCACCTCTATTATTCTTAACGGGGCTGACTGGTATTCTAAAATGGGAACTGAGACAAGCAAGGGAACAAAGATATTCTCAATGGCAGGCAAGATAAATAATACCGGTTTGGTGGAAGTGCCTATAGGCATTCCGGTGAGGAAGGTCATCTTTGACATTGGCGGTGGCATTCCCAAGGGTAGAAAATTTAAGGCAGTCCAGATGGGCGGTCCATCGGGAGGTTGTGTGCCCGAAAGGCATCTGGATTTACCAATTGACTATGGCTCCCTGGAGGCAATTGGCTCCATAATGGGCTCAGGTGGAATGATAGTTTTGGATGAAAATACCTGTGCTGTGGATATAGCTCGGTATTTCCTAAGCTTTGTTCAATCTGAATCCTGTGGCAAGTGTACCCCTTGTCGCCTGGGCACCAAAGTAATGTTGGATACCCTGACTCGAATTACCCAAGGTGAGGGTTCCGAAGACGATATAGAATTGCTGGAAAGCTTGGGCGAGCAGGTTAGAGATACCTCACTCTGCGGACTGGGGCGCACTTGCCCCAATCCGGTGCTGACCACCATAAAATACTTTCGGGATGAATATGAAGCCCATATAAAGGAGAAGCGATGTCCGGCGGCTTCATGCGAGGCTTTAGTTTATGCCCCTTGTGAACATACCTGCCCGGTGAATGTGGATGCCGTGGGCTACATCGCCCTGATTGCCGAAGGCAGGTTTGAAGAAGCACTGCACTTAATCAGGCAAAGGAATCCCCTTGCTGGAATCTGCGGTCGTGTATGCCATCATCCCTGTGAAGTCAGGTGCAAACGGGGAGAGGTTGATGAACCTATTGCCATCGCCTCCCTGAAGCGGTTTGCGGCTGATTATGGGATGGAGCACAGGGTTGAAACAAAGGTTGACGTCAGCCAGCCAAAACTTGAAAAGGTTGCCATAATAGGCTCTGGTCCTGCAGGGCTGACTTCAGCTTTCCACCTAGCCAAGCAAGGATATAAGGTAACCATCTTTGAAGCGTTGCCGGTGGCTGGTGGTATGCTGGTGGCAGGTATCCCCGAATATCGGTTGCCCAGAGACATTATCCAGTCTGACATTAACTTTATCACCAGCCTCGGGGTTGAGGTTAAAACTAAAACCCCTATCGGCAGGGATTTGTCTATAGATGACCTCTTTGAACAGGGTTATAAAGCCGTATTTATCGCCGTGGGCGCTCATAAAGGCCAGAGGCTAGGTGTTCCCGGCGACAATCTAAAGGGTGTCTACGATGGTGTATCGTTCTTAAGAGACGTAAACCTGGGGAAGAATGTTAGGCTGGGGGGAAAGATAGCTGTTATTGGTGGTGGTAATGTGGCTGTTGATGCCGCCAGGTCGGCACTTCGTTTAGGGGCTAAAGAGGTGTATATTATTTATAGAAGGTCAAGGCAGGAAATGCCAGCCAATGTGGAGGAAATTGCAGAAGCAGAGCATGAAGGGGCTAAAATAACCTATCTGGCTACTCCTACCAAATTATCGGGTGAAAATGGAAAGGTGAACAGCATGGAGTGCGTTCGTATGGAATTAGGGGAATACGATGACAGTGGACGGCGACGCCCTGTTCCTATAAAAGGCTCCGAGTTTTCTATGGACATTGATGCTGTCATAGCTGCCATTGGCCAAGTGCCAGATTTGTCCTTCTTGCTACCAGATAGCGACCTTGAGATTACGAAGGGGCAGACCTTCGTGGTCGACCCGCTAACCCTGGCTACCAGTCGACAGGGCGTCTTTGCTGGAGGAGACGTTGTAACTGGACCGGCTACTGTAATTGAGGCAATGGCTGCCGGGGAAAGGGCAGCTATATCTATCCACAATTATCTCACCGGTAAAAGCATGACTGAGGGGCATCTCCGCCAGCCGGAGAAACGACTGGAAATTCCACGTGCGTTGGAAACGCCTGAAGAAAAAGAACGAGTCAGAATGCCTACCCTCACCCTTAAGCGGAGACTTGGCAGCTTTCAGGAAGTTAACTTGGGTTACTCGGCACAAAAGGCAATGGAAGAAGCCAAACGATGTTTGAGATGTGATTTAGAACGATGAAGGGGGATTTGGAGCATGAAAACAATCACTGAGCAAAAACCCCTTGAGGAGATCAGTGAAGCTCTCAGTGGGGTGGATAAGGTGTATTTGGTGGGGTGTGGCACCTGTGCCACTATGTGCCACACCGGTGGCAAATCTGAGGTTCTAGATATGAAGGAAAAGCTTGAAGCAGCCGGTAAGAAGGTTACCGGCTGGATGGTGGTGCCTACAGCCTGCGATGAGCTTACCAGAGACGCCCTGGAAGAGAATGCCAAGAGTGTTGAGGAGGCTGATTGCATTCTGGCTATGACCTGCGCCTTCGGGGTTCAGACCATTACCCTGTATACCAATAAGCCGGTTTATCCGTCATTGAACACTTTATTTGTTGGCAAGGAGGACACACCAGGGCATTTTATCGAAATTTGCATGCAGTGCGGGAATTGCATTCTAGCCAAGACAGCAGGCATATGCCCACTGGTCAGGTGTGCTAAAAGCTTGCTCAATGGACCTTGTGGCGGCTCGGTAGATGGCAAGTGTGAAATATCACCAGATGTCCCTTGCGCCTGGCAGATGATTTACGACCGCCTGGAGGCTCTGGGACAACTGGATAAGTTAGAGGAAATTGTGCCGATTCGGGACTGGTCCACCAGCTCTGCGGGGGGACCACGCCGGGTTACTATATCGGGTTAAAAGCGATGAGCGCCAATAATAAGGACAACAAATTTTCTACTGAGGAAGGTAAGACGGAGTACCATCCTGAGGAAGCAGCCATCAGGATGTGGCTCAGGGTGTTCATTACCATAAGGTGGATTACCATTCTGGGCATCATTTCTGCCACCTTAGTAGCGACAAGGATATTTAACATTGAGTTCCCAACCATCGCCGCCTATGGAGTATGTTCCTTTGTCGCTTTGTGTAATGTGGTGCTGATGTACCAGTCCCGAAGCCTAAAAAGAATGCAGACTGGGTTGTTAATTCACAGAGCTAGAACCTGCGGTACCATCCACCTCTTACTTGACCTGTTGGCATTCATTGTGCTACTTCACTTCACCGGAGGAATAGAGAACCCCTTCGTCTTCTACTTTGTGCTTCACATCATCGGGGCTAGTGTAATACTTCACTATAGGGTAGTTTATATGTTAGCCCTCTCGAAGATTGTTGCGGTTATGCTGCTGGTGGGCTTGGAGTATGCCGGGAAAATACCCCATGTAAATCTGGTAGGATTTGCCGACCCTACGCTATACAGGCAAGGAAGCTATATCCTGGCGGTTCTTATTGTCTTGGCAACTGCTCTCTTTGCTGCCGCCTATATGGCTACATCCATTTCCGGTGAATTGAGGAAGAGACAGCGGGAAGTGATGCAATTGAGCCAGCGCCTTCTTGACAGGAGGACCAGAGAACTGGAACAGGCTTCCAAGGAGATAACCAAGCTAGAAGAGGCGAGGAATCGTTTTCTCCGCTTTCTGGGGGTAACGGTTCATGACTTGAAAGCACCCCTTACTGCTATTCAAAGTTACTTCTGGGTCATGCTGGGTGGGTTTGCCGGGGCACTTACTGAGAAGCAAAGAGGTATGCTGGAAAGAAGTAGCCAGAGGATTAAGGAGCTGCTGACTCTGGTAAGCGACCTTTTAGATATTCCACGCATCGAAACCGGGCAAATCATCCAGGAGATGAAAGATGTATCTTTGAGCCGGATAATCAAGGCTTCCATAGGGGACTTGCGTAACCTAGCGAAGCAAAAGAAGGTGAAGCTAAAGGCAGAAGTGCCTCCAGGTCTGCCCAAAATTCGTGGCTCAGGTCCTCGGCTCCAGCAGGTGATAACCAATCTGATAGGCAATGCTATCAACTATACGCTTGAGGGCACGGTAACCATCAGGGTAAGCGAAGGGGATAAAGAGATGCAGGTTGAGGTTATGGATACCGGGATTGGCATCCCTCCTCAGGACTTGCCCCATGTCTTTGAGGACTTCTTTCGAGCCAGTAATGTGGAGATGAAAGGGACAGGTTTGGGGCTATCCATAGCCAAGAGGATTGTGGAGGCTCACGAGGGCAGGATATGGGTTGAGAGCCCTTGCCCGGAGACGGGTAAAGGGAGCAAATTTACCTTTACCCTGTCCAAGAAAGTTGAAAGCAAACGGAGGTGAGGGTGATGAAAGCGGGAACAAACCTGGAGAAGGTCTTGGAAAGCGGGATGTTCGCCGTCACTGCTGAGGCGGGTCCGCCTAAGGGGACCAGTGCTGCTGTAATGCAGAGAAAGGCTGAACTGCTTCACAATTGCGTTGACGCGGCTAATGTGACCGATAATCAAACTGCCATTGTGCGCATGTCCAGCCTAGCTGGTTGCGTGATTTTGAAGCAGCAAGGCGTTGACCCGGTGATGCAGATAGTCTGCCGAGACCGGAATCGGATAGCCATTCAGAGCGATGTATTGGGCGCTATAGCTTTGGGCATTGGCAATATCCTTTGTCTTTCCGGTGACCATCAAATGTTTGGTAATCACCCCACAGCCAAGAATGTCTTTGATATTGACTCCATTCAGTTGATTCAAGCCCTGAAAACCATGCGGGACGAGAAGAAATTCATTTGCGGCGAGGATATCTCGGGGGAAGCGCCGATGTTTATCGGGGCGGCAGCCAATCCCTATGCTGACCCCTTTGAGTTCCGGGCGACGAGACTGGCTAAGAAGGTCAAGGCGGGAGCCGACTTTATTCAAACTCAGGCAGTCTATGATGTAGCTAAGTTCACTAAATGGATGGAGATGGTTACCGCCCGGGGGCTGGATAAGCAGACACATATCCTGGCGGGGGTGATACCTATCAGGTCGGCAGGAATGGCGCGTTATATGAGGGACTATGTTTCCGGGGTGAGTGTCCCTGATGAGACAGTCACCAGGATGGAGCAGGCTAAGGACGCTAAGGAAGAAGGGGCTAGAATAGCCATTGAGCTTATCGAGCAACTCAAGGAGATACCTGGAATTCATGGCGTCCATATTATGGCAGTAGGCTGGGAAGACATTGTCCCTGAAATCGTAAAACAGGCTGGATTATTGCCTAGGCCTGTATTATAATGGCAAGGGGGAGATATGGCGAAGAAGATATTAGCAGTTGATGACGACCCTGATATCCGGGATGCGTTAACCATGATTCTTGAATCTCAGGGCTATCAGGTAGTTACCGCTCAGGATGGGATAGAGGCTCTAGCTAATCTTAAGGCGGAAAAACCAGACCTGATGATTCTTGACCTCCTGATGCCCAAGATGGATGGTTGGGCGGTATGCAAAGAGCTCCAAGACCCAAGGTGGGCAAAGTATAGGGGTATACCTATCTTGATTCTAACCTCGGTGAGAGAGGAAGCCAGCCGCCGTCGCTATGAGCTGGAAACCGGTCTGGAGCTGGATGTGGATGATTATGTGGAGAAACCCTTTAACCCTGATATCTTGCTGGAGAGGGTGGGGAGGCTCGTTGGGAAGAAGGGAAAGGGCTAAATTTAGACGGAAGTGTCTGAAGAGGTGACTGGGAATGGCAAAGAGAGCTAGAATCCTCCTTGTTGACGATGATGCTGATTTTGTAGAGGCAACTAGGATCATCTTGGAAAGCAAGCCCTATGAGGTAATTGTTGCCTCCAATGGGGATGAGGGATTGCGGAAGGCGAGGGAGGAAAAGCCTGATTTAATTCTCCTTGACATAATAATGCCAGTCAAAGACGGTTTTACCGCTGCTGAGCAGCTTAAAAAAGACCCTCAGCTCAGCAAAATACCAACCTTAATGCTAACCGGTTTTGCCACTAAGCGAATGGGAACCTCAATACCGGTTAGTCGGGGGTTCGCCCTTGAGACTGAGGACTATATTGATAAGCCTGTTAGCCCTGAGGAGCTACTAGCCAGGGTGGAGAAGCACCTGAAGAAGGTAGGCTTTTAAGGGCTAAGGGGCATTTTCCCTCGTGGGCTCGTAGCTCAGCGGCAGAGCGGTCGGCTCATAACCGATTGGTCGTAGGTTCGAATCCTGCCGAGCCCACTTTTTATTTACCCTCACGTAGTAAGAAGTTGACATAAAGCATTAACCTGACTAGTTATTGTCAACCTAGCTTCACCGCCAGGCGTGGGACTCTGAGACAGCGAAGCGAACATAATGTTACAAGCCTCCATATTTATTACATATTTGTTAATGAAAGGACACCTGTGCCGGTGCAGAGACTTCTGAATGGAAGTGGGCAAAAGAGCTTGCTTAACTCCTCGGTGCTACACCGGATGTACTTCGCCATGCTAAAGGAAAAAGTCCGCCGTGGTGAAATAAAAACAAATAGAAAAGATTAACCAAGAGACATTGAGGAGCAATGAAGCGGTTGCCGCTAATCGGGCGAAAACAGGTTTAAAAAGCAATGTAGCTTACATAAGAGCTATAGTGCGTCCCAAAATGTTATAATAATTTGATTGCTAGTTCAATCACCTTCTTGGCATTGTCGTCAACTTTTTCCCTGTGTCTGCCAACAGCAGCATTATCCTTTAATTTACGGGCTGAAGCTAATGATAGAAGTTTTGCTTGCTGACGTACTAAGGTCCTCGCATTCTCTACAGCATCATTTAAGCCTTTGTTACCGATAGCGTGTTGGGCGAGGAACCCGATATGTACCGCTCTCCATGAAAGCGTATTGAAAGCTGATTGGAGTGCAATATTGAGATCAAATCCGTTTAGCTTCTGTCCTATGAAGGCTGGGGCACGGCCACATTCCAAAATCTGCGTTGCCCATGCAATAATCTCATTTAGACGGCGTTCTTTTCTGTCACGCTTTTCCTTGTCATATCCACTTTTAATATTTCGCCAGCTAAAGAATGCAAGTAAGGCAGTTGCAGAGGCAAGTATTAAAGTACCAATTGCTACATAAGCGTTTGCTAACTGTTGGTCTCCCTACAATAACACAGTGGTAAAGGTCAACCAACCACCAATAAGTATGCCTAAAAACGCCCATAGAATTATGTACCCAAACTTCTTTAGCCAGTTTATCATTTTCATACCTCCATTATACCACAATAATTACATATCCAAGTAGCATTATGTAAACTCACTCCCTATCTGGGGTGTCTAAGAGGGGCGATAGCCCCTATAGGGTGGGTTGGGTGGGAAGAAAGCCATCTGAAAACGGAGGGGGATTAAGGTCGAAGACTCTTCGAGGGGTAGGTTGCTAGGAAATTAAGGGGCTAAATTGCTCCTTCGTGGTCTTCAAGGTATCAAACCATTCAGAATAATTTTTAGACGCCCAGATTTTGCTCTCAGAGCGCCATATTCAGACTGGCTGCATGGTGTGGCTCAGCGTCCGGTTAATCAACTCCAGGAGCTTACTCAATCCCCATCCCTTGGTTGATGAGATGAGCACCGAGTTCTCATCGGCTTCGGTCTGGTCGGAAAGATAACTTATGGCTGTCTCCTCATCCCAGCTCCGGCTGTTATCCAGCAGCAAGTCAATTTTATTTAGCGCCGTAATTCGGGGCTTATCGCTGAGGTTGAGGTCGGTAAGAATATCCTCTACTGTTTGACACTGCTCCGGGGCGTTATGACAGGTTAAGTCGACTATATGGAGGAGCACATTGGCTTCAGATAGCTCCTCGAGGGTTGCCTTAAAGGCAGTTACAATGGTGGGTGGCAATTTCCTGATAAAACCAACGGTATCGGTCAATAAAGCCACACTTTTATCAGGGAGGGTTATCCGCCTGGTGGTGGGGTCCAGGGTGGCAAACAGTTTGTCCTCGACAAAGACATCGGCATGGCTGAGGGCATTGAGCAAGGTGCTTTTGCCGGCATTGGTATAGCCGACTATGGCGACTATGGAGATACCGGTTTTGCGGCGCTGCTGGCGATATAGCTGGCGATGCTTCCTTATATCATCTATCTGCGCCTTCAGACGATGTATCTTTCGCTGGATAATGCGCTTATCAGTCTCAAGCTGGGTTTCACCAGGACCTCTGGTGCCGATGCCGCCTCCCAGTCTTTCTAGGTGGTTCCACTGCCCGGCAAGACGCGGTATAAGGTATTGGTGCTGAGCCAGCTCTACCTGCAATTGTCCCTCGCGGGTTCTAGCCCGCCTGGCAAAAATATCCAAAATCAGGGCTACCCGGTCAATCACCTTTACCTGGAGGGCTTCCTCCAGATTTCGTTGCTGGAGCGGCGAAAGCTCATCATCAAAAATGGCCACATTATACCTGGTGCTATCCTTAAGCGATGCTAGCTCTGCCAGTTTGCCTCTGCCCAGATAATGAGCCTTTGATGCTCTGGGCAATCGCTGTATAAGCTTTCCCACCACTTTTGCCCCAGCCGTGCCCGCTAGCTGAGCCAGCTCATCTATAGAATCCTCTGCTGACCACCTATCAATGTTTCCTTTGCTGGCTACGGCTACTAGAAATGCCCGCTCTGGCGAAGCCCGGGTAACTATTGTTGCTTTAATAATAGCGCCTCCGCAACATTATGTAAAGTCAACCCCCGGCTTTAATCTTCTTCTGGAATCACGCCAGGTTGTCAATTTTGACAAGCCCCTCACCAGTGCGGCATCGGGGACAGTTAACGACAGCCGTATATAGCCCTCGCCATGCTTGCCATAGCTTACCCCCGGAATAACCACCACCCCTACCCTTTCCAGTAAATCAGTAGCAAAATCCACTGAAGTATAGCCTTTGGGAATCTTAGCCCATACAAATAGACTTGCCTTCGGCGGCTGGGCTTCAAGCCCCATATTATTCAGCACCTCAATGACCAAATCACGGCGTCTTTGGTAGATAGCATTGTGCTCCTGGATGCAATTCTGGGAGCCGGTCAAAGCCTCAATGCCAGCGTATTGAATAGCCTGTGGAATTCCTGAATCCAGGTTGGATTTAACCCTCTTCAGGGCATCTATCATGACGGCATTACCCACCACCATTCCTATTCGCCAGCCGGTCATGTTATAGGTTTTAGACAGGGAATGAAACTCCACTCCTACCTCTTTAGCCCCATCTGCCTGCATAAAGCTAACCGGCTGGTAGCCGTCAAAGGTGACCTCGGAATACATTCCTTCATGACAGACAGCCAGGTTGTAATGCTTGGCGAATGCCACTACCCGGTTGAAAAAATCGAGGTCAGCCACGGCGCTGGTAGGGTTATTGGGATAGTTGAGCCACAATAACTTAGCCTTTCTCAGGACATAGGCAGGTATGGCATCCAGATCAGGCAGAAAGTTGTTTTCTTCAGTAAGGGGCAGGTAGTAAGGACTGCCACCGGCTAACATGGTGCTCACTGAATAAACGGGGTATCCCGGGTCAGGCACCAGGGCTATATCCCGGTAGTCAATAAAGCAAAAGGCAATGTGGGCAACGCCTTCCTTGGCGCCAATGAGGGGTAGTACCTCTTTGTCGGCGTCGAGGGAGACGCCGAAGCGCTTTTGGTACCATTCGGCTATAGCCCGGCGCAATTCAGGCAGGCCTTCAGTCTCCGGGTAGCGGTGGTTGGCCGGGTCTTTGGCTGCCTGACATAGCTTATCGATTACATTCGCTGGCGTGGGAATATCAGGGTCGCCTACGGCGAAGCTGACTACCTCTTCGCCCTTGGCTTTTTTCTCGGCAATCTTCTTATTGATCTCTACGAAGAGATAAGGTGGTAAATGTTCAACCCGTCTTGACATTCTCATCTGACCACTCTCCACTAAATACGATTTCTGCTGGACCGCTGAGGAATACTTCCCCTGCCCCATCCCACTCTACACCCAGTATTCCTCCTGGCAACTTTATGTCAACTTTACTGTTGATATAATCATGTAGCTGGGCTAAAACGGCTATGGCGCAGGCGCCACTGCCACAAGCCAATGTCTCCCCCACTCCCTTTTCCCATACCCGGGCTTCTATCTGCTTTCGGCTCACTACTCTAGCTATCTCAAAATTTACCCTGTTGGGAAACATCCTATGGTGTTCCACTTTCGGCCCCACTTGTAACAGGGGAAAATCAGATACCGGATGCTGCCAGAAATAAACGGCATGTGGATTTCCTATGGAGACGAAGCTCAGGACTAGCTCCCTGTCGTCTACCTTAACCGGATAGTCCATTATTGGCTTTAGCGGCGAAGAGATATTTCTCCCCTGCCCTATCGCTACCGGGATATCCCCGGCTCCAAATTTCGGCTCCCCCATGCCTACCTGAATAGTAGTTACCTTACCGCCAGCGGTATGAAGCCTGGCTTTTCTTATCCCTGATATCGTTGCCACCGATATTTCCTGAGCCTGGCTATCAGCCAGTCCCTTATGCAGAGCATATTTAACCAGGCACCTCAAGCCATTGCCGCAAGCCTCAGCCTCGGAGCCGTCAGGGTTGAATACCCGCATCTGGAAGTCGGCATTATTTGAAGGCAGCATCAGTAGCAAGCCGTCGCCGCCAACACCGAAGTGACGGTTGCATATAGCTATCGCTACCTGCGACCAATCACGCTGTGCTTGCGTACCCTCCACCAGTATAAAATCGTTGCCTGCACCCTGCACCTTGGTGAAATTCATAATTGCCTCTAATCTGACTTACCTGCCACCGAGGAACTTTCTCAGCAGTGCCGTGAGCTGCAAATCCACGCTCTGTATATCAAACCACTTTATTCTATCATCTTGCAACCGAAACCAGGTATATTGTTGCCGGGCAAGGCGGTGGGTTTCAAACTTGATTTGCTGTATGGCGCCAGCCAGGGTTAACTCACCTCTAAGAAACATGCCAATTTGCTTATAGCCGATGCCCGACATAGCTGTCAGATTGAAATTAAAGCCTCTATTCACCAGCCGCTTAACTTCCTCAACCAGGCCCCGCTCTATCATCCCATCCACCCTCAAGTCAATCCTGCGATATAGTTCATCCCTATCGGCGGTTAGGCCTATGATGAGGGTGTTAAACGGTGGTGCCTCTTTACGCTGAAGCTGGGAAAAGGGCGTCTCTGTCTGCTGGTATACCTCGAGAGCCCTTATGGTGCGGCGCACATTGTGAGGGTCAATCTTCTCCGCTGCCTCCGGGTCAACAATGGCTAGCTCCTCATAAAGCTCGTCTTCCCCTCCCCTGGCTGCCTTCTCCTCCAGACTCTGCCTGAATTCGGGGTCAGGCGCCACCTGCGGTATTCCCCACCCCTCCAGTACCGACCATACATACTGCCCGCTGCCGCCCACCACTAAGGCTAGCTTATCTCGCTGTTGAATGTTTTCAATAGCCTTTAAGGCTAGCTGCTGATATTGAGCCAGGCTAAAATTTTCATCAGGACTGGCGACATCAATCAAGTGATGAGGGACAATGGCTCGCTCCTCTAGGCTGGGTTTAGCCGTGCCGATATCCATATAACGGTAAATCTGCCGGCTGTCAGCACTAACTATCTCGCCACCAAAGGCTTGAGCCAGGCGGAGAGCTAGATGGCTCTTGCCGACGCCGGTAGGACCAACTATAGCCAATAGACGGTTCATCTTACCCGCTTAATCTCCGATGTTTGCCTCACTATGCCTAAAAATTGGTCCGCCTTCAGGCTGGCCCCGCCGACAAGAGCGCCATCTATCTCAGGCTGGTTTATAAACTCGGCAATATTATCAGCGGTTACGCTACCGCCATAGAGGATGCGCACCTCCTGAGCAGCTTTCCTGCCGTGTTGCTGGGAGATACGCTGGCGGATAAAACCGATGGTCTCATTTGCCTGCTTGCCGGTAGCTGCCCTGCCAGTGCCAATAGCCCAAATCGGCTCATAGGCTAAAACCAGACCGCCGAAATAATATTTTTGGCCTGAAGGTGAGCTTAGCTGCCTGGTCAATACCTCTTCCGTCTTTCCTGCCTCGTTCTCCTCTAATCTTTCTCCAATGCATAAGATAGGCGTCAGACCAACCTTCAGCGCTGCTTGAACCTTCTTATCTACCACCTCTATAGTCTCATTGAAATACTGCCTGCGCTCGGAGTGCCCGATAATAACAAAGTCACAAAGGCCAGCCACCATCGATGGCGAAATCTCCCCGGTATACGCCCCCCTTTCCTCAAAGTATAGATTCTGTGCCCCCAGTTTTATCGCACTTCCCTTGAGTAGCTCCTTAATGGCGGCTAAAGAAACAAAAGGCGGGCATATTACCTTTTCCACATTGTCTATCCGGTCAAGCTTGGGACGCATTTGGTTGACCAGCTCTATAGCTTCACTTACCGTGGTATTCATCTTCCAGTTACCAGCAATCAGAGGGATGCGCATTTTAACCCCCTAAGCACCAAATTTATTAAGCTTTAAGGCGTGAGCCATGGCTAAAGGCATAATCTGGGTGGCGGGGAACCTGCCCAGTCCGCCCAAAATACAGGCCGATTCAGAAAATTCGCTTACCCTATCAGGGCGGCACCACCTGGAATACAGCAGGATTGGCACCGGGTGCCAGCTATGTCCTTTGAGCAAGGCGGGCGTGGAATGGTCAGCGGTAACCACAATGACATCAGGCTCAAGGCTGGTCAGACCGGGTAGAGCCTTATCAACCTCCTCTATAATCCTGACCTTACGGTCGAAGTCGCCGTCTTCGCCAGCGGAATCGGTCCCCTTTATATGTAAGAAAAAGAAGTCGTAATCGGTATAGTTTTGTTTTAGAGTGGCGAATTCCTCGCTGACGGCGGCGCCGGTTTCCAGAACCTGCATCCCGACTAATTTGGCTAATCCCCGATACATAGGATAAACGGCAATGGCTGCCGGTTTTAGTTTATAGGTTTCACCCATAGTAGGAAGGTGCGGTCGCTGGGAGAAGCCACGCAGCAGCACCATATTGGCTGGATGGTGCTCGGCCAAGATTTTCTTGGCTTGAGTTACGAATTGGTTGGCGATATTAGCCATCATGTCAGCCTGTGGGTTCAGGGCGGTAACAGCACTTGGTGCCACCCCTGCCTGCTGGGGGTCAGAATCGCTGACTTCAGGAGCCAGCCCCTCCCCCCGAAACACCACGACAAAGCGATGTTCCCTGACCGGGCGAACGAAAAGCTTAGTCCCATCTATCGCCAATCCATCGAGCAACTGGCATAGCTCGGCGCACTCCTCAGTGGAGATACGCCCTGCCCTGCGGTCGGTAACCAGTCCGTTTTTATCCACGGTACAGAAGTTACCCCGGGCTGCTATATCTCGCGGCTTCAGGTCAAAATCAATTCCCATTGCCTCCACCACCCCCCGCCCAATGTTAAACTTAAGCGGGTCATAACCGAATAGAGCCAGGTGCCCCGGGGTGCTACCAGGGGTTATTCCCGGCCCCACCGGGTCAGCAAGACCGCATATACCCTCGTCTGCCAGCCGGTTGAGGTTGGGGGTTTTAGCCGTCTCCAGCTCGGTCTTGCCTGTTTTTGGACTGGGCAACCCACCTAAGCCATCAATAACCAGTAGCACAATCTTGGTGGGGGAAGGCCTGGAAATTTCCTTTATTAGCTCTAAATTAATTATAATCAACCTCACCCCCTTTATCCCCCTCTCCTTCGAAGGAGAGGGGGAATAGTTTATGTAAGAGAGGCTTCGCCTCTCTTTGACTCTCTTTATTTTTCCCTATTGAGCAATGCCTCCACACCGGGTAATTTCCCGCCACCCAGGAATCGGAGTGAGGCACCGCCACCGGTAGAGACAAAGGTCATCTTGTCCGCCAGTTTCATCGCAGTTACCGCCTCAGCGGTAGAGCCTCCTCCGATAATGGTGGTCGCCTCAAGGCCGGCTAAAAGTCTAGCCATGGCTTGCGTGCCCTGAGCAAACTGAGCTATCTCATATACGCCCATCGGTCCGTTCCAGAAGATAGTTTTGCACCGCTGTAATTCTTCGGAGAAGTTAGTGATAGTCTGAGGACCGATATCCACAATTCTCCAATCCGGCGGTATTTCCCCTACCGGTACTACCTTCGCCTCGGATTCAGCGCTCACTTCAGCGGCAACGACCACGTCAACCGGCAGCATCAAGCGCACTCCTCGCTGGGCTTCCTTCTTCATCAGCTTAGCCGCCAGCTCTATTTTATCATTTTCCACCAGGGACATGCCTACCTGATAGGATTTAGCCTTTAAGAAAGTGGCTGCCATGCTACCACCAATCAGGAGACAGTCCACCTTATCCATGGTATTCTCCAGCACGCCGAGCTTGTCACTTACCTTGGCGCCACCGGCAAGCTCGGCGAAGGGATGACGGGGATTGGCTAGGATGCTACCCAGGACCTTGATTTCCTTCTCCACCAGCAAGCCAGCTACTGCCGGCAGATAATTGGCTACACCCACTACCGAAGCATGAGCCCGATGACTGACACCGAAGGCATCATTTACATAGATATCAGCTAACCGGGCTAGGGCTTGAGCAAAAGAGGCATTGTTGGCTTCCTCCTCGGGGTGAAAGCGAATATTCTCCAGGAGCAAAACATCACCCGGCTTCAGTTTGGCTACTGCCTTCTCTACCTCGGCGCCAATACTATCGGGGGCAACCTCCACCGAGCGACCAAGAGACTGCGACAGGCGCTGGGCAACTATAGCTAAGCGCAATTTCTCAACCACCTGCCCCTTGGGTCGACCCAAATGCGAGCACAGGATAACCCTGGCCCCTCGGTCGATAAGATAATTGATGGTGGGCAGCGTGGCTTGGATACGGCTATCGTCAGTAATAGCCCCTGTCTCCCCGTCCAGGGGAACATTGAAGTCAGCCCTCACCAGGACTCTTTTGTTGCCAACATCTATGTCTCTGACTGTCAGCTTATTTATTAACTTTACCCCCTAAGCATCTACAGGCTCAGAAACAAAAATATCAGGCGTCTGAGCCTACACCTGATATTTATAACTTGGCTTTCATTTATATACAAAGCCACACATCCCTTGCCAGCAAATAATTATAATTAGCGGTTGGGAAATAACTCTAGGACCTGTTTGGCTATTCCTTCAGCATCAAGACCATACTTAGCCCGGAGGATGGCTTGGGTGCCCTGTTCCACAAACTCATCAGGGATACCAATGCTTTTTACCCGTATATTACCGACGCCTGATTTTTGAAGAAGGTCAACTACACTATTGCCGAAGCCACCGCTGAGGGCATTCTCCTCAACGGTAACCAGGCGCTTAATTTTTCTAGTCAGCCCTATTATAAGTTCGGAGTCCAGCGGCTTGGCAAAGCGGGCGTTAACCACTGTAACCTCAATTCCGTTTGAAGCTAGCTCCTGGGCTGCCTCAACAGCCGGAGCTACCGTAGTCCCTATGGCTAATATGATGGCATCTTTGCCCTGCCTTACTATTTCCCCCTTACCTATGGGAATGTCATGCAGTTCCGGGTCTAATTCTATCCCCAAACCAGAGCCTCGGGGGTATCGTATTGCCATAGGGTGTTTTGACTTCACTGCGGTATAGAGCAGATGCTGAAGCTCATTTTCATCCTTGGGCGCAGCAATTATCAAATTAGGAATTAGCATTAGATAAGAGATGTCAAAAGTTCCCTGGTGGGTCTTGCCATCGTCGCCGACAATGCCACTGCGGTCAATAGCGAAGATAACGGGCAAATCCTGAAGGCAGACATCATGTATTACCTGGTCGTAAGCGCGCTGCAGGAAGGTGGAATATATCGCCACGATAGGGACAAAACCCTGTGTTGCTAGCCCGGCGGCAAAGGTAACCGCATGCTGCTCACAGATTCCCACATCAAACACTCGCTGCGGGAACTCAGCTTCAACTATACTCAGGCAATTTCCCTCAGGCATAGCTGGGGTAACTGCCACCAGCCTGGAGTCTTCCCGAGCCAGGCGGAGCACAGTCTGAGCAAATACCTCACTGTAACTTGGTGTTGCCTTATTGCTGGCGCTTTTAGCCGGCACACCATGAAAGTAGACGGCATCACCCTCGGCGGGAAGATAACCTTTGCCCTTGGTGGTGATGACATGAACAAAGGTTGGCTTCAAGCGGTAATCCCGTGCTTGGGTGAGAGCTGTTTCCAGTTCAGCAATGTTATGCCCGTTGATAGGTCCCATGTAGGTGAGGCCGAGCTCCTCCCAGAACACGGTAGGCATAATTAAGCCCTTGAAGACGCTGCCAACCCGTTTGCTTATCTGCCATATCCGTTTGCCCAAAGGGAGAGCCGACAGTACCCGTTTGCTCTCCTCCTCTGCCCAGCGGTAGCGGTAGTCGAAGCGCACTCGGCTCAACAGTTTGGCTATGGCACCAACAGTGGGTGAAATTGACATCCCATTATCATTTAGAATCACGCAAATCCTGGAGCCCAAGTGTCCCACCTGGTTTAATGCCTCAAGAGCCATCCCTCCGGTTATCGCCCCATCGCCGATAATAGCAATCACATGGTAGTCATCGCCAGCAAGGTCGCGAGCAATAGCTATACCAAGGGCAGCAGAAACAGAAGTGCTGGCATGACCGGCACCAAATGGGTCATGCTCGCTTTCACTGCGACTGGTAAAACCGGATAGCCCTCCGTATTGGCGAATAGAGGCAAAGCGCTGTCTTCTGCCAGTGAGCAGTTTGTGAACATAGCTTTGATGTCCCACGTCCCAGATAATCTTGTCCCGTGGGCTATCAAACACCCGATGTAAGGCTATAGTAAGCTCAACCGCACCCAGATTAGAAGCCAGATGGCCTCCGTTAGCAGTTACTGTAGTCACCAGCTCCTGTCTAATCTCAGCAGCCAGCTGCTCGAGCTCCTGTTTTGTCAGCCCTTTCAAATCTGCAGGGCTGTCTATTTTGTCTAATAGTCTCAGCGTTGCCACCCTACTCACCAACCAGATTGGGAAGTTGACTTCATACTAGCAATGTGGCTCAATGATTGTCAAGCTAACCTTTTTGAGCCAGCTTGACGCTGGTACTGCTTGTTTGTTACATTATGTAAATAGGATTTCTGTTGTGTAATGACTCTTGAGGAGCTTCTCGTTTGGATATTTCTGATATCTTGGTAGTACTTGGTATTGCCGCTTCCCCCATAGCTGAACTCCGGGTCGCAATACCTGTGGCTATAATCCAGTATCACTTCCTCTGGTATCAGGCTCTCCCGCTAGCTATCATTGGCAATATGTTGCCGGTGCCCTTCATTCTGTTATTCCTCAATACTGCTTCTCGACTACTAAGCAAAGTGGGCTTCTTCGACCGAATTTTGAACTGGCTCTTTGAACATACCAGGAAGCGAGGAGGACTTGTCGAGAGGTATGAACGAATTGGCTTGGCGCTATTTGTCGCCATCCCTCTCCCGGTTACTGGTGCTTGGACAGGTTCATTAGCGGCTGTCCTTTTTGACTTAAAATTCAAGCATGCCATTTTATCTATCTTTATTGGAGTAGTTATTGCTGGTATCATTGTGACCTGTGCCACTGTTCTCGGCTGGGCTATCTTTGGCTTTTGGCAGGCATCAGGATAATTCGGCGATATGAGACGCAATATTTTGACTATTGGCAAAAACTTTATCTTGACCTTTGCCTGCGCCTCATGTTACATTTGGGTAATAGACGGCTTGTCCCTGTAGCTCAGTTGGACAGAGCGGCTGCCTTCTAAGCAGCGGGTCGTGGGTTCGAATCCCTCCAGGGACGCCAGTTTAGCTACGAATTGAGGCTGTCTTAACCTCCGGATCCAGGGCAAAATCCCGGGATTTTTGCTTAAAAGACCCGCTGCTTCGGCAAAAAACGGAGGACAGAAATGACAGCCAATATTCAGGAAGAAATCAATACACAGCTACTCCAAGGTAACAAAATAGCGTTTTGTTACTCCCTCATACGTTCTGGCTTCTTGTTATCCTAAATAGGCACAGATACTTGGTGGGGACTATTACCTTAAAAACTCAAAATGCCTCTGGAATAAGCAACCGCTATAGCCAGAGCAGCAAGAATACTAACGGTTGCTATCCTGGCTAGCATTAGGTGAAAGGTGCCCGACTTTGGTGCCCGTTCGGCACCACGGCGAGTTATCCAATCCTGGCGATTAAGAGTTAATAAGGCATAAATCTTGATAATTGCCATGCTGAAGTTGGCAAAAACATAAACCGGAACAAGTTTGATATTGCGTGGGCGCCTTAGTAGGTGGGGTAGAATTCTGAATCCACGACTGAAAAACCACCAGACAAAGAGGGTAGCGGCTGGAATCCACAGTTGGAAAACGATTGAGACTATAAAATACATTAGACTCAAAAGCAAAGCCAGAGGAGATACCAGCCTATCAATCAGGACAAAAGCCAGAAATGGGTGTTTCCAAACCCAGCCCTCCCGCAAGGCCCGCAGGTCTGCCCGCCAGGTGTTTCTTGACCACCGGGTTCGCTGTTTGAAAAGCGTAGATAGCTTCTTAGCTCCCGGCGTATATACGTGTGCGTTATGCTGATAGCGAGTTCTCCTGCCGGCTGCCTCAATTAGATAAGTAAGTCTTTTATCGTCGCCGCCGATGCATTGCTTGCCCCAGAAGGTCTCATTTACCATGTCATCGACCAGTGGCATAAGGGCTTTTCGGCGATAGAAAGCGGTGCGACCGGAAAGGCAAGTTAGGACATTGCCGGCAACATTGAGACCCATAATCTCGTCAAAGAACCTCATGTCAAGCTGAATATCAAAGATATTCTGGGCTAAGGTCTGCGGATTAATGACATTCTGACGAACCGCAGTTCCGCCAACCTTCGGGTCGGCAAACGGGCGGAGGGCTTCTCTTAACACTAACTTGCTCCAGAAAACATCACTATCAACCAGGGCAATAATTTTGCCCTTAGTTGCCCGGATGCCATCAGCCAGAGCCGGTCTTTTCCCCGGTTTCTCGGTGACAATTAGTTTGGCTTGCTTGAATTGGTAGCTAAACTTCTCAAATTCCTTTATGCATTTTTCATCAGTATGATCAATGACAGCAATTATCTCCAAGGGGTTATTGACTCTCCAAGAAGCCAGAGCCTGGCGAAATACGTCAGGGTCTTCGTTATACACTGGGGTTACTATAGAAACGCTAGCGTGAAAATTTCGTTTACTTGGTTTGTAGAACAGACTTAGTAGCCTTCTTACTAACCAAGTCCCCCACCTCCAGAAGCCAATAATGCCTAAGGGAAAATAGAAGACTAGAAGCGATAGGTAGTCATCCACAGGTCTTGTCCATTTAAGGTTAACTACGGGAGACTTTGCTAGTTACTAACTCTAGACGCTTCTTAACAGTTTCGTTGACCTTAAGCACCGCATCCGTAAGCGGTGTTTCCATACCCTGCTCCTTCGCCCATGACAGGAAGGCAATGGTATCCTTGGGCAAACAGCTACCACCAAACGGGCCTAAGTCTCTGGTTCCATATAAGGGATTCCAAATTGCCTCGGCACTCTGCGCCACAAGGGGGAAAATCTTTTCACAATCTAGTCCTATCCGTTGGCAAACCAGTCTCACCTCATTAAAGAAGGATATTTTAGCAGCATTACATAGATTATGGATGAACTTTTGTATCTCCGCCTCTTTTATCGGTATCCGGTAAACAGGACAATTAACCCACTGATAGACCTCCTCCAGCAAGTCGCCGGACTGTCTATCAAGCTCACCAATGACCACGATCCACGGATTACTAAAATCTTCCTCATCGCAACGCTCGCGAAGGTATTCGGGATTCATACAGACGCCAAAGTCACGCCCGGCATTCTTTCCTGAGTACTCTTCTAAGATTGGTATAACGATTTCTTGCGTTGTCCCTGGCAAAACTGTGCTTCGGACAACGACAAGGCAGTATTTATCTGTCTTAGATAGCCAGCTACCTATGCTGGTGGCAGCTTGTTTAATGAAGTCTAGCCCACTCCTATTCCTATTCTGATTCAGCGAGTACGTCGGCGTAGATAACATGAAGATTTCAGCATCTGGTTTTTTCACCTCCGAAACCTCGAAGGCTTCGTATCCTTGCTGGCGTAGCTGATTAACTATTGCCGTCCTTACGTCAATAAAGGTCACCTTGAACCCTTTAGTCACCAGACCCTTCCCTGTAGCCTGTCCAACTAGCCCCGAACCAACTATAAAAATGCTCTTCGTCACCTATTGCCTCTGGTATTAATTAGTAGTAGAGTTTAACATATATGTGGACAGTTGTCAATATATTTGCCCATCTCTAGTACTAATTTACTATAATACTAATCTACTATAAAGCTTGACATTTGTGAATAATGTCAATATATTGACAAAAAAAGTGACAGATGGTAATATTTAGACAGAATATTGACAATAACTCAAATAGGTTAGGTTACTGCTTATATGGAGGCGACGGAAGATAAGAGGGCAATAGAACACGATGAGAACACTAACAAGTCGAGCAGAAGCTATAAAGACTAACTACAAATCAATATTCGTACTTTCGCAAGTATACAAGAATAAGTACTTTTGGACTGTTATCGCTCTTGTAGCGGTTTTTGGCATCTTTTACTATTCCGCTGATATACCTGCCATGAGCTGGCTATCTCTCCAAGGGCACTTTGGGATAACTCGGCGAGCATTTGAGCGCGCGCTATTCTTAATACCAATAGTTGCTGCTGCCTGGAAGTTTGGCTTCAAAGCCGGGCTAGTTTGCTCCATCATTTCCGGGCTAATCATGACCCCACGAGTCATCGTGAGTCCCTGGAGAGCAGATGCCACTACCGAGACTATGGTTATTGTCATCATTGGTATTATGCTTAGCTGGCTAATCAGCAGCCAAGAAAAGGAACGGATTCGGCAGCAATCCCTTACCACTGAACTTGATACCATTAATGAGAAGCTGGAAAAACAGATTACCAAGCACAAGCGGACGGATGTGGAACTAGCCAGGCACCGCAATCACCTTGAAGAGCTGGTTAATGAGCGTGCCGCCAAGCTGAAGATAGCCAATGAAAAGCTTCAACGGGAAAATGCCGAGCGCAAAAAGGCTGAGGAAGACTTGAAACGAGCGATAGTAGCGCTGGAGCATTCCAATGCCGAACTGCAACAGTTTGCCTATGTTGCCTCGCATGACCTACAGGAACCTCTGCGTATGGTGTCCAGCTTCACCCAGCTATTGGCAAAGCATTACCAGGGTAAGCTGGATAAGGACGCCGACGAGTTCATTGACTATGCTGTGGCTGGTGCTAAGCGGATGCAGGCGCTGATTAATGACCTATTGACTTATTCTCGGGTGGACACGCGTGGTAAGTCCTTTGAGCCGATAGATAGCGAGGCTGCCTTTGACCAGGCGATAGCTAACCTGCGGGTGGCTATTGAAGAAGGTGAGGCGGTAATTACCCATGACCCCTTGCCGCCGCTAATAGCAGATGACTTGCAGATAGTTCAGCTATTTCAGAACCTACTCCATAATGCTATCAAGTTCCATGGCAAAGAGCCGCCGCGCGTTCATGTCTCGGCGAAGCAAGAGAATAATGAGTGGGTCTTCTCCGTCCGGGATAACGGTATTGGCATCGCTCCAGAGTATTTCGACCGTATCTTCGTTATCTTCCGGCGCCTGCACAGTAGGGAAGAGTATCCAGGCACAGGCACCGGGTTGGCGATTTGCAAGAAGATTGTGGAACGCCATGGTGGGCGCATCTGGGTAGAGTCAGAGCCAAGCAAAGGCTCAACTTTCTATTTTACTATACCAACCATCAGGAGATAAACAGCTATGAATAACAGAAAAACTGGTAAACCGGTGGAAATTCTACTAGTGGAGGATAACCCGGGAGATGTGAGGCTGACAGAGGAGGCTTTCAAGGAGGGCAAGGTACTCAACAAGCTACATGTAACCCAGGATGGTGTAGAAACAATGGAGTTCCTACGCCAAAAAGGTAAGTATGCCAAGGCACCTCGTCCCGACCTTATCCTGCTTGACCTGAACCTGCCGGAGAAGGATGGGCGCGAGGTGCTTGCTGAGATAAAGACCGATAAAGACCTAAAACGCATCCCGGTGGTAATCCTAACCGTTTCACAGGCTGAAGAGGACATCCTCAAGAGCTACAACCTCAGCGCTAATTGTTATATCGTCAAGCCGATTGACTTGGAGCAGTTTATCAGGGCCGTCAAGTTAATTGAGGACTTTTGGCTTACTATTGTCACCTTGCCACCGAATGGGAAGAAATGAGCAATAAAGCCGTCAAAGTTCTACTGATTGAGGATAACCCGGCAGATACCCGACTGATTCGGGAGATACTGGCTGAAGCTAAGGGCTCTCCTTTCAAGTTGGAGTGCGCCGACCGGCTGGCGACAGGGTTGACGTGCCTTGCCCGGGGAAGGATAGATGTGGTTCTGCTTGACCTCGGGCTGCCTGATAGTCAGGAGCTTAGCACGCTGGTTAAGGTGCAGGCTGAGGCGTCAACCGTGCCGGTTGTGGTGCTGACCGGTCTGGACGATGAAGAGCTAACCATCAGGGCAGTACAACTCGGTGCTCAGGATTACTTAGTCAAGGGGCAGGTGGATAGCAACCTGCTCAGGCGCTCTATAAACTATGCCATTGAGCGTAAGCATCTCGAGAGAAGAGTGGTTGAATACGAGGAGCTAAATAAACTGAAGAGTAACCTTCTTTCCACAGTCTCACATGAGCTACGCACTCCCTTGACCACGATAAAGGGATACTCTACCATGCTCCTGGACTATGACACGAGACTGAAGCACGATGAGAAACAAGAATACCTGAGTGCCATAGACAGGGCTACCGACCGAATGGTCGAGCTTGTAGACCATCTACTGGATATGTCCCGTCTTGACGCTGGTCTGCTCAAGCTTGATAAGGTGCCGACCGATATCACAGCGTTGCTCCAGACCACTATTGCCGAAGCCAGTCTTAGAACGCCTGGGCATAAGATAGTGTTGAATCTGTCAAAGGCGGTGCTGAGGTTGAACGGCGATGGCAGACGTATTAGGCAGGTAGTGGATAATCTTATTGAAAATGCCATCAAGTACTCTCAAGTGGGCAGTACGGTGACAATAGAGGCTCGAAGTCAAGATTCCGAGCTGGTAATTAGTGTTGCTGACCAAGGAAAAGGTATCCCTTGGGAGAACTTGGGGAAGGTGTTTGACCGGATGTTTAACCTAGAACACAGGTTGGCGCAGGAACCGGGTGGGCTGGGGCTGGGGCTGGCCCTGTGTAAGGCACTGGTAGAAGCACATGGTGGCCGCATTTGGGTGGAGAGCAAACTCGGAAAGGGAAGCGTTTTTCGCTTTGCTCTCCCTCAAGAGGCTATAACGGAAGGAGAGGCTTATGGTGAAAAAGGGCAGTAGAGCAACGGTTCTCATCATAGAGGACGAGGTTAATATCAGAACTTTCGCCTCTCGAGTGCTTGAGCTTGAAGATTATCATGTGCTTCAGGCTAGTGATGGTGATGAAGGTCTGAGGTTGGTGAGAGGTAACCAAGTCGCTCTGGTGCTACTGGATTTAAGGCTACCCGGGCGTGATGGCTGGGTGGTACTTAGCCAGATGAAAAGCGACCCGGAACTCTCGTCAATTCCGGTAGTCGTGTTCACTGCCTCGGCTGCTGCTCAACAGCGAAGCCAGGCGTTGGCTGGAGGTGCTGCTGACTATCTGGTCAAGCCCCTTAGTGCTACCAGCCTGAGGAAGTCTATTGCCCGTATCTTGCGATAGGGAAGGGGGTTATCAGAGTGCCATCAAGAAAAGCATCAGTGCCAGTGGTTGATGACGAGAGGGTCATCGGCGAGCCGTCAAGAAAAGCATCAGTGCTAGTGGTTGATGACGAGGTTCGCATATTGCAAATGATGCAGCGTATCCTAGAGCTAGAGGGTTACCATGTACTCAAAGTCAGCAACGGGGAAGCAGCCCTACAGGTTTTTGATGAGGAAACTCCAGAACTGGTGTTGCTGGACATCATGATGCCCGGTATGGACGGATACACTGTGTGTCAGCGCATTCGTGAATTTTCGCCAGTGCCAATAATTATGGTCACTGCCAAGGGCAATGACGAAGAGAAGGTTAAGGGGCTAGATGTCGGTGCTGACGACTACGTGACCAAGCCCTTTTCCTCCAAGGAGCTGGTAGCGCGAGTAAGAGCCGTGCTGCGCCGGACTACGCTCTGGGATGAGCACCCCGAACTCGCGGCTCATCCCAATGACTTTGTAATAGATGACCTTATAATAGACTTTGCCCGGCACCGAGTCACCGTGCGCGACCGGGAAGTAAAGCTGACCGCTACTGAGTACAGGCTGCTATCTTATTTGGTGCGCAATGCTGGACGGGTAGTAACCCTAGACCAGATACTCCACGCAGTCTGGGGAAAGGAGTACGTCGGTGAGCACCATCTCCTGAGAGTCAACGTCACCAGGCTACAGCAGAAACTGCTAATTATAGGCGGATCCCAAATAGGGGTCACGCTTCTTGGTCTTGCCGCCAAGGGGGGCCTGCAAGCCCTCCTTAGGTAGCTAGCCGTTCTTCCCTCCGGTTATGATTTCTGGCTCCAATATTCATGCCAAACAATGGTTTGATTCCTTAATACCCTCCTGGTGATATTTCTGGGTGCCGTATCCTTCAGTTAAGCTCACCTCTGCGTAGCAAGTGTTCATGCCTTCTACTTTTAACGGTAGAGGGCTTTTTGTTTTTGCCATTTTGCCCGTGGCTGGGGGATTACCGACATATTCTAGCTAGGTTATCAGATATAACAAAAGAGGCTTTTGTGTGACGTTTACTTGTTTTGTTACCTCTTAGGGGATTCGTAGAAGAACCTAACCATCTAACCAGCCTAGAAGCTAGTTTGACCACAAATCCTTGAGTTTACTATTTTCTTCGTTCAAAATGTAGTAGATAGAGTACTAGATCAAGGTAAATTCCCCTATCTTAAAAGAAGGAGGTGATAGCCCGGAAAAAGACCAACTGCTTCGGTGGATTTTGCTCAGGTCTCCGGGTTAAGTTAGCCTCAAAACTACCCAAAAGTCCTGAAAATTGTCCGGCTGCCTTCTAAGCAGCGGGTCGTGGGTTCGAATCCCTCCAGGGACGCTACAAAGCTAAGGTTCTCGTCTTCTTGATTGCAGCCAGGCGAGGACTTTTACCTTAACCCGGGGAGCGGCCTTTAACGCCTCGAAATGTTTTACTGCTAGCACTGTGAGCACGCACAGCATAAATAACGCTTCCCACGACCCTCCCCTTGCAGCTAGTAGATAAGCCGATGAGCCTGCTGCGCCGAACATCACCGTCCAGGCGTCGATTACTATAAAAAGAAAACCTAAGAACGTGAAGGCAGCAAACACAATTAGCATCTCGTGTTGAGGCAGGGCTAAGAGGACGCCAAAGGTAACGGCTATTGACTTCCCACCTTTTAGTTGAAGCAGAGGAGAAAAGGCATGTCCCAATATGGCACTCAGTGCTACCGCAAAAACTGCTGCTTCAGGGAGCTTAAAAAACGAATGTGCCAGAAATACAAAAGGTATACCCTTGGCTACGTCCAAAAACAAGGCCAGACAGCCTGACTTGCGACCTCCGGCTTGGAAGACATTGAATGCCCCTGGGTTACCGTCTCCATAATCTCTTATGTCTTCGCCTAAGACCCACCGACCAATCCACACTGAGAAGGGGCAAGCGCCCAGCCCAAAAGCGGATAAGGCTAATAGTGTGAAATAGGATACTTCCACTATACAGATAATCCTAGCTGCTTTTGTAGTGGCACCTAGTAAATCTAGGTGCTAGGATAAACTATCGCCTTGCTGCCGTCAAGTGTAGAAATAGCGTTCTCTCCTTCTGAAGAAGTAGCCGGCTACCAGACCAAGGACCAGACCGCCAAGGTGAGCCTGCCAGGCTACATGTGGGAAAAGGGAGAGTATAATGAAACCGCCAATAATTGCTACCCAGAGGGGAAGCGGAGCCGGTATGGGGAAAACAAACACTCGCAACCTGGGTCTCATCGCCGTGAGCACTCCCCCGAGGGCAAAGATAGCTCCCGAGGCACCCACAGCTATGGAGTAAGGTGACGCTAAAGGGGTATAAAGTGCTAGAAGGAGATATAAAATATTTCCCAGTATGCCTCCGGCAAAGTAAACTATGAGGAATTTTTTCGTCCCAAGCAATCTAGACAGGTAGCTTCCGAAGAAGTAGAGGGTTATCATGTTGAATAAGATGTGCCAGATATTTGCGTGGATGAATAGGTTGGTCACCAGGCTCCAGGGCCTGTCTAAAAAGCTCGCTGGCTGCAATCCAAGAAGCGAGATAAGGTCTGGCTCTATAAGAGTAGCTATAAATAATATCAGGTTTATGGCTATTAGAAGCCATACCACAGTTGGATTGGAACCTCGATATGCCATTACCTTCCCTATCGCTGATATTTGGGGAGTTAAACCAGCCAATTATCGCATATAATAGCTCTGAATGGCTAGTCTTATCAAAATTGGGCTAATTTTAGCGTCGGTGTTGACAAGAGGCACATAAATGGCATATTATGTGGCTAAATGACAATCAGCTTCCAATGTCAAAGTGTTTAATGCCAAAGTGCTCTAATTGCGGTCGAGAGACTGAAAGAACCATAAATTTGGCTTGCCAGTGGTGTGGTTACCCCCTAATAACGAGAGAGTATCACTGGGGAGCTATAATTTACCTTCTGGCTATCACCGGAGCCGAGACGGTTACCGTTTTTTATGCCCCTCTGTGGGGGATAATTAGCCACATTATCATATTAGTTGCCTTAATGCTGCACTCAGCTCTAGTTAGCGAGCATCGCTATCAACGGCTGGTCCTGTCCTTAGCTCTGGTTCCTTTAGTGCGAATAATGAGCCTATCTATGCCTCTATCTGGTATCCCCCAGATTTGGTGGTATCCTATCATCTATGCGCCGCTACTGGTGGCGGCAGTAGTGGTAATTCGGCTCACGGGCTATAGGGCGAGAGACGTTGGGCTTACCTTTAAGTTGCTTCCGTTCCAGCTAGCAATAGCCCTGACTGGGTTTTTGTTTGGTTTGGCGGAATACTTTATCCTGGCACCAGAGGCTATGGTGGTCGAATTCACCTGGCAGCAGATATGGCTGCCGGCGTTACTACTTCTGGTATGCACTGGATTTACAGAGGAGTTCATCTTTCGCGGGGTGCTCCAGCGAACCGCAGTGGAGGCATTTAAGGGATGGGGAATAGTCTATGTCAGCCTGCTATTTGCCGTCTTGCATATGGGCTTTCTCTCCTGGATTGATGTTGCCTTTGTTTTTGTTGTTGCCCTGTTCTTTAGCTGGGTGGTCAAAAAAACAGGGTCACTGCTTGGCGTGACCCTATCTCACGGCATAACCAATATAACGCTATACTTGATATTCCCCTTCTTTTTCTAGGCTAGTACCTCAGCGATTTTTACCCCAACCACAACGGCAAACGCCATCAGCAGCGGGATAATACCTACACTGAGATATTTGCCAACACGCATGGATGAGCTGTTTCCACCTGAGCTAGCCAGCTCCTTAGTGGTTAAGAAGGCTATCAAGGTAATCATAGCAGCAATACTTATGGTAGCCGTTAACCCCAGAGCGGCTATAGTAGTTATAGTGGTGATAGTAGTAACGGTAACAGTAGAAATCAACTTACACCCCCTACCGGTAAGGCTTGGTTAAGCATAACATGAAGCACTTGTGTTGTCAATAGTCCATTTGGATGACAACTTTTGTTTCCTATATCCCCCTTTTATCCTATTTTTGTGCTTTATATCAAGCCACTCGACGATTTATGCTAGCACAATTGGGGACATTTGTCAAGAGGCTTACCCTCTCCCTGAGGGTTGAAGATATTCAGAGGTTTATTATTTCTCCCCTAATTTGTTCGCCAATGGTCAAGATGCCAAAGGAATTTCTTGCCCGACCCGGATTAAAGAAAAGGATGCCCTTCTTTACCTCGTTCTGGGAATAGTGGGAATGACCATAAACAATGACATCAACATCTTCAAACATCTTCCCTACCCTATCGTCTATGCCATAGGAACTGCCCCAGCCGTGAATAATCCCGATTTTTCTCCCTTCTATCAAGAGTAGCTCCTTTTCCGGGAGAATCCGCTTAAGTTCATCTGAATCCATATTGCCCTGTACCGCTTTTACCTCCCCCATCTGCTTCAAACCATCAAGCACATCTTTAGTCATGAAATCCCCGGCATGGATTATCAGGTCTACCTCAGCCAGGGCAGTCAATATCCTATTGGGAAGCTGGGCAAATGAAGTGGCGTGGGTATCAGCGACTACTCCTATCTTCATACCACCTCCCCAAGAGCAGAGGAATAAGCCTCATAGGTTCTGGAATCAAAGAGCACGAATACCACCTCCTTGAGCGAGGTGACCTGCTCTCTGAGAAATAAAACCGCTACCTTAATCGCCACTCTTGCTGCTTCAGCTACCGGGTAACCATAAGCACCGGTGCTGATTGAAGGAAAGGAGACACTGGTTAGATTGCGTTCTGCTGCCAGTTTCAGGCTTTCTCTGTAAGCACTTTCCAGTAGAGCGGCTTCACCCTTATTTCCCCCCTGCCAGATAGGACCAACAGTGTGAATAACATGTTTTGCCCTCAAATTCCCTCCGGTGGTGATGACTGCCTTACCCGTGGGCAAACGTCCCTGCCTAGCCACAATTTGCTTACATTCTTCCAGGATAGCCGGACCTCCAGCCCGGTGGATAGCGCCATCAACTCCGCCTCCACCCATCAGCCCCGAGTTGGCAGCATTAACTATGGCATCCGAAGCCTGCTGGGTAATGTCTCCCTGGATTATAGATAATTTTGTCTGGTTAATCGGAACTTCCCTGGCTTGCTTCTCCATCTCTTCACCTCTGGTACTTCAGTTTTACAATTATAAAATGGATATGGTGAAGAGTCTAGCCCGGTTTTAAACCAGGTCGAAGACTCTTTGAGTTGCACTGAGACTCGGGATTTGCTAAACTGGCTTTGTTATAGTGGGCCGTTAGCTCAGTTGGCAGAGCACCTGACTTTTAATCAGGGTGTCGCAGGTTCGAGACCTGCACGGCCTACTAAAACTTAATAATCGAAGCTAAGAACGCTGGAATCGGCCTTAAAAGAGGCCGATTTTTTATTGGCCTCAGCAAAGTTGTCAGCCTGATTTTTTTATCAGTGTCAACCTGATTATTCAAAAAGGAGGCCGATATGAACAGCGAGTTAGACCTAAAAAACCTTATTGAGGGGTTCAAGCTATCCTGTCAAACCGAAAACAAGAGTCCAAAAACCATTGAATGGTACACCTGTTTTCTTGAAAGATTCCTCCGATTTCTCCAACTAAATATTCATCCCACACGGGTGAACGATATTGATAAAAACCATATAAGATCATTTATCCTTTACTTGCAGCAACAGGCTAAAACACCACATACAGACAAACCTCTATCAAGTTCCACGGTGCAGGGTTATGTACGTACTCTAAAGGTATTTTTCTCCTGGTTGTTGCGGGAAGAAAATATTAAATCCAATCCGATGACCCGGATTCCAGTTCCCAGGGCTCCTGTCAAATTTATCAACACCTTCAGCCACGAACACATAAATAAATTAGCAACATTATGCCAAACATCTAACGGCTCCGGATATCGTAATCTGACCATCATCTTATTATTACTTGACTCAGGGATCAGAGTCAACGAGCTGGTGAATATTGATATTAGCGATTTAGATCTGACCGAAGGCTATATCAAAATCAGGATAGCCAAAGGAAACAGGGAAAGGCTGGTTCCGGTAGGCTCAATAGTTCAAAAATCTCTCTGGAAATATATCAACCAGTATAGATCACAACCACTAACAAGAAAAGTAACTGCCCTGTTTCTCGGTGAACACGGACTGCCGCTGACTAGAAGTGGTGTACAGCAGATGCTCAGGCGATCTGGCAGGACAGCCGGAGTCACCGGAGTCAGATGTTCACCGCATACTTTTCGGCATACTTTTGCTAAATATTATCTTCTTAACGGTGGAGATATATTTAGTTTGCAAAAGATATTGGGGCATTCGAGTTTAGCTTCCGTCCGTATTTACCTTAACCTTTTTGCTGCGGATTTGAAGAAGCAGCACCAGCATTTCTCTCCGGTGGATAACCTGACCCAGATCCGAAGTATATATACACATGTCCGGTCCACTCAGCATACATTGTAAAAGCAGTCAAGTGAGGGGCTAATGGTCGTCGGTCAAATGAACAGTCAAACAGTCAGACGGTCAAATGAATAATACCCTATTAAGCTAAAGGAGAACTAAAATGAATGAAATAAGCACACACAAGAGAATCAGAGTAATCAAGTTATTCCTCACCGGGCTATCCTATGATGAAATTGCTCAGCAAGCCGGAATAGCGAAGGGATCGGTAGTCAACATTATCAACGAGTTCAGAGAAGGTTTTTTACCAGTACCACCAGACATGACCGAATATATTGACACGCTCCGCCAAGTCGCAGTTGACTTAAGGAAGAGTAATACGAGCATTGCCCAGGTGAAATCCTGTCTCAGGCTTAACGCTAAACTTAAAGAAATAGGTGTGAGTAACGAAGATGCCGAGCAGTGGCTTGATATTTGCGATGATATTGCTTCGCCAACTGTATCTACCGGTCAGTTTGTTAGTGCGGCTTTAGAATTGGCCCAACTATCGTCTGATAGCGGTTTAAGCTACGGAGACGTAATCGCTGATTATAATACGAAGCTAAATAGTTCAAAGGAGCTGGACAAGGAAGTCGAGCAAAGGAATGGGCAGCTCAACGAGATTAGGCTAAAAAATAAAGAGGAGAGGGAGCAAGCTACTAAGGAACTGGATTCCATTACTAGAGCAATAGCTGTCGCCCAAGATAATCTTAGTAAACAAAAGGACGACCTGAAGTCCCGACTGGATGAATACCTTGTCCAGAACAAGCTATCGTGGAAGAAAGTCAATACCGTGGTAGCTTTACTTGATACAGAGCTCAGCATATCGGGCTTGAAGAAAAGAGAAATAGACGACCTCTCAAAGCGGATCAGCCATACCGGGTCGCTTGTCAATGTAATTAAACAACTGGAGCAGGAAAAAGAGAAGTTGCAGTCTGAATTTGACAAGCTAGCTCATAAAGAACGAAATTGCGCCATTAGTGTAAAGCAGCTAAAGAATATCGACGAGAATCTCCGATGGTCAATATCTGCAAATAAACAAACGCTAGGAGAACTCAACACTGAATTAAAATCACAAAGAGTTGAATTTGAGGAACTCAAGCGAACTACTTCTCAATATACCCAGAATCTATATGTAGCTCGCCTGATATTAGATTTTCTATTTGCTCCGAAGGCAATAAGTGATTATGACATCGACCGATTGGTTGGCCTTATGGTAGGCCTTAGACAAAAGCGGCTTGGTATTGAACCTAAGCGGGTTACTGGCGCTAATGGAGAAGTGATCTGCGAATGCCTGATACCGAAGATATACGGAAACATCAAAGTGTCTGATTCAGATATCGATGGCATCAGGGGAGTGTTCGCCCATTTACTTACACCAATGGTAAAAGACAAATTTATCTCTCGATTCGACTATGACATGGCGGAACTCAAACACAAAACGGAAATGCTTCAGGCCGTTATAGAAGAAAGAAATCGCCATATACTTTAAAACAATAACTTGCATTGAAATTTACCAATCATCCAAACGGGGAAATAGCGTTTTTGCCAAAATAGCTTGACAAATAATGGGCAATATTATATTATGTAAATGACAACTGAATAAGAATCTAGCCTTCATCGCCGATGAGATAAACAGAACTGAGCGATGAAGCAATGCTTGTGAGATTTTAATATCTCGGAGGTCTTGTTTCATCGCTTTTTATTTGGGTTTTATCATGGCTATACGGATAACGGATATCGAAGAAAGTGATTCAGTTAAGCAATCGATAATACTATTGCTTAATGAATACAAGCTAAGCCTTGATACGGCCAATAGAAGCCAGAAAACAATTTCGTGGTATATGGACATCCTTCACGATTTCTTTTTCAATTACCTCCAGTCGCGGGGAATAATAAAGCCAATCACTGAATTGAGGAGAGAAGAAGTCAGGGGCTATATACAACACATGCAGAACTCAAAGAGGTGGCCAAAAAGAGTGTACCAGGACAGCGATCCGGGTAAACTTTCACCATTTACGATACAGGGGAGAATACGAGCACTTAAGGCTTTCTGGAGTTGGCTGCATAGGGAAGCGCATATTGATTCTAATCCATTAGCAGGTTTACCCTTACCGAAGGTGCCTAAGAATATGATAGATATTTTGGAGAAAGAACAAATTATTCAACTGCTGAGAGCAATAGATAGGTATACGCCTTTAGGCGCCAGAAACTACATAATTTTGGTTCTCTTAATCGATACCGGACTCAGAATATCTGAACTAACTAGCATTAAGATGACAGATATTGACCTAACGCAGGGTTACGTTAAGGTAATAGGCAAAGGCCAAAAAGAAAGGATAGTTCCGTTCTCTACTTATACCCGGAAAGAACTAATGAAATACACAAAGCGTTATCGACTGAGCTTATGTGGTATAGATTCGAGTTATTTATTCTCTACAAAAGATGGTGATAATATTTCAGTCAACTGTGTACAGCAGGCAATAAGGAGGCTTGCCCTAAAAGCGGGAATGCAGAATGTAAAATGCCATCCTCATATATTCAGACATACGTTTGCGACCATATTCTCAGCAAAAGGAGGCTCACCTGAAATATTAAAGTTAATTATGGGGCATGAAAGTTTTCAGACTACTCAAAAGTACTTACACCCGCGGCCACAGGATTTACGGAAACAGCATATTAAGTACTCACCAGTTGCGGATCTATTTGAAGGGTAAACTACGGTTGCAGATTCTGGCTAAATGTATATCCAACAAAAAGATGAATTGTATACGGAATGACCGGGGCTACCAATGTTAATTTTTAATCACCAACGTCAGCACCAGCGCCTTGTTGAGGCTCGCTGTTCAACGCCACAAGCAGAAGCCGAGCGACAAAACTTTCTATAACATTGGCAAGGTGCCGCATGTCGACTGATTCTCCCGCTATCGTACCAGTGTGAAGTATCTGGCTTCGCCGGTCGTAGCAGCGAGTGAAGAAATCAGCCGATGACTGCCCGTCAAAAAGCTCATTAGGGACTAAGCGATCAGCCAGGGAACGCCCAGCCTGCCCAATCGATTGACGCTTTAATGATTCGAGGCTGCCAATAATTGAATCCCTCGCCTGCTCATCTAACGTTGACAGCCACGTCTTGGCTTTAAACTCTTCCACTAATTCTTCTACCACGCCAGCAGAGCGCTTTAGCGGCTCTAAGAGTGCTTCGACTGCTGTAACAAGCGTGATGAAGCGACTGCGTGCGGACACATCAAAGAAGGAGCTTGCGTAAATTTCGCTTGCAAGCACCTGCTTTTCCGTAAGCCACCGACTGTTTAGGTATTCACGTTGGAAGGTAGCTATTAAATTAGGCGGATACTTACCTACCGTTTCCTTCGCATTGATGCTAACGAACTTCAGTTTTTCAACATGTTCATAGACATCAATACCATGTATATCATTCCTGAAAGGGCACCCATGTTGTTTTTCTAACATCGCCAAGTATGCGTTCGTGGCGATACTTCGTTGTTTGCCATCACCAAAATCTATGCCCAAACGCTGCTCGATAGCCCAGTAAAGAAGTGCGCGTTTAGATTTTTCAGCAGCGGCTCTGGCTTGATCTTCCGAGGCAAACGGTCCTCCTAGGACGGCAGCGCGATTATGATTTTTTATTGGCGTTCCGATGGCATCACTACGCAACCTGATGCGCTCGCCAAACGGCAAGACTAGGAGTTCGATCTCCTCTACATCGGAGTCGATTCGATACACCTCGGGTAAATTGAATCGGAGTCTGAAGTCGTATAGAGGCATGATTAAAGCTAATTATAGCACCACTTTAGCTTTGGGACAAAATACCGCTCAATTCAAGTGATCCCCTTTTAAAGCAGTGAGTAACAATGTGGCTTTTTGTGTAATTGAATAGTAAACGGGAGCAATAACCTTCCCCTCTTAGATACCCTTATTAGGTACCTACTGTCTAGAAGCTAATGCCCTAGATAGCTGATTTTCGCCATGGTCTCCATTTCCCTAATGTAAAGAGCCGTGGGAAAAAGACTTTGCGAACTTCATCGATAATAAAGGGAGAGCAACCGGCCAAGATAACAATACCCCACTGGTTAATAGTTAGAGGCACTGTACTGAAAGCCACCTGGAGAAAGGGCACATAAACAACGGCTAGCTGCAATATAATAGCTGCCGAAATTGAAAGGACCAGCCAGCGGTTGCGGAATACACCCAGCCTGAAGATAGTATATTCATCCGAGCGTGCGTTAAAAGCTCTGAACCATTCAAATGCAACCAGTGAGCAAAAGGCAAGAGTGCGGGCTTCTTCAAGACCTACCCTGGGGAGCGCCCAATTGAAGATTAAGAATATACCCACACCCATCATTAGAGCCAGGAAGCCAACACGGAGGAGAAGCCCGGGGAAGATGAGGCCTGCTTTTGGGTGGCGGGGAGGGTATTTGAGCTCATCGCCGAATTTTGGCTCTAGCCCCAGTGGGATAGTCACTGCCGTGTCGGTAGCCAAATTAACCCAGATAATCTGCACGGCTAGTAGCGGTGCTTTACCAATAAAGGTAACGGTGAAGAGCAGTGCCAGTAGCTCTCCGAGGTTAGTGCTCAGTAAGAAGAAAATCACATTACGCAGGCGGTTGAAAATTGCCCTGCCTTCATCAACGGCAGCCACAATCGAAGCAAAGTTATCATCAGCCAGTACCATGTCGCTGGCTTCCTTGGCTACATCAGTGCCGGTGATACCCATAGCAATGCCGATATTAGCTGTTTTTAGAGCCGGGGCATCATTAACCCCGTCTCCCGTCATGGCGACAACATGCCCTCGGCTTTTGAGCGCGTTTACTATCCTGAGCTTCTGTAGTGGCTCAATCCGGGCAAAAACGAAAGTATCCTCTACTTGCCTTGATAATTCTTCACCGCTCATTTCCTGGAGTTCAGCACCGGTTATAGCTTTGCCCGGTGGTAGACCCAGCTGGTGAGCCACCGATTCAGCCGTCGCCTTGTGGTCACCGGTAATCATGATTACTTTGATACCGGCCTGCTTGCAAAGCCTTACTGCCTCTTTGGCTTCCTCACGGGGCGGGTCATCCATTCCCACCAGCCCAACAAAAACAAGGTTGCCCCTGATATCTTCGTCTTTCAGCTCTTCTAATTCGGCGGGAAGGTCAGCATAGGCAATAGCGATGACCCTCACGGCTTCTTTCGCCATAGAAAGGTTAGCCTGCATAATAGCCTCAACGTCGGATTCTCCGAGGAGAGCAATTTCGTTCTCTTTTAGGAGATACTTACTGAGGGACAGCAGCCTTTCGGGCGCTCCCTTTGCATAGACCACTCGACCTCCATCTTGCGGGTGAAGGGTAGCCATGTATCGCTTTTCACTCTGGAAAGGTATTTCATCCAGGCGGGGAGAAGTTCTCTCTAATTTTTCCTTATGCATCCCTGCCTTAGCCGCAGCTACTAACAGAGCGCCTTCGGTTGGATCACCGAAAATGCTGAAGCCCCCGTCCTCCTTGGTGAGCAGAGCATCATTGCACAGGGCTCCTATCTTTAAGAGCAAAGTTAAAGGTGGCTTATCTTGCGGATCCAGGCTCTTTCCTTCCTGGCGAAATTCTCCCTTTGGCTCATAACCTTCGCCGGTTAACTCAATCCACTGACCGCTGACATAAAGACGCCGTGCCGTCATCTCGTTTAGAGTCAGGGTACCTGTCTTATCAGAACAGATGGCAGTAGCTGAACCCAGGGTTTCAACGGCTACCAACTTGCGGATGATGGCATTACGATTGGCCATTATATGCATGCCTATCGCCAGAACAACGGTCACAACCGCTGGTAATCCTTCAGGTATGGCTGAGACGGCAGCAGCGACGGCTACCAAAAAGATTTCCAGCCACCCTATCCCTTTGAGCACTCCGACAACTATCAGCAGAGCACAAATTCCCAGGAAGAGGACAAGGATATACTGGCTAAGCTTCCTTATGTTTTGCTGGAGTGGTGTTTTTGGGGTCTCGACTTCCTGAATAGTGGTGGCAATTTTGCCTATCTCTGTCGACAAGCCAGTTTTCACAGCTACAGCCGTGGCTCTTCCATAGGTAATGATGGTGCCCGTATATATCATGTTCTTTCTCTCGGCTAGAGGCACTTCTTTAGAGACGGGTTTGGTATGCTTATCTACAGCTATTGATTCGCCGGTGAGTGTTGCTTCATTCACCTTTAAATTTGATACCTCTATTAGTCTGGCATCGGCGGGTACTCTATCGCCGGTTTCAAGGAGCAGTATATCCCCGGGTACTATTTCTCTGGTTGGTATCTCCCTTACTTTGCTCTCACGTCTTACACTTGCCCTGGGTGCCACCATTTGCTTGAGAGCTTCCATAGCTTTCTCAGCTCGCGTTTCCTGCGTGAAGCCAACAACAGCATTGAGTAACAGTACTCCCAGTATTACCCCGGCATCAATGAAATGCTCCACAACGATTGAGATTATAGCGGCGAGAAGGAGTACGTATATAAGTGGACTAAGGAACTGTCTGAGGAAAACCAGGATTGGTGGGGTTTTCTTCTTGCCCTTTAACTCATTGGGGCCGTATCGAACTAACTGTGCCTGAGCCCCGGTTTCAGTTAGTCCAGAGTGCCTGGAATCAAGTGCTAGCAACGCTTCATCCGGGCTGAGATTATGCCATTGCTCTTTCACATTTCATACTATAGCAAAATTCCATAGTTTCCATCTACACTGGAATAAACTTAAAGCTACGGGGGGTGAACAAGTTGGCTGAGCGTTACATTTGATCATTAAGCTAGTCTAGATTATGGCATGGTTGAGGGTGAATCTGCAGAGCGCCGCTATTCAGAATTTGTAGTCTTCATCTTCTTTAGAAGCTCTTCTGCTTTGAGTCACCCCACGTGTCTAACGATTAGCCCTCCTGAAGCCCAATGCATCAGCGCTGATAATCATCTTTGCTATAATCGATTCCATTCTTCGGCTTTTGTCTAAGTATAATAGTTTTGTGGCTGGCTAGCCTCGCTGCCGAGCTCTTTAAAGAGCTGGTAAATAATCAGGTAAGGCAGGACTTGACAACCTGCACGGCAAAGGGTTAGAGTAATTAGTGGTCATAAGTGCATAATTGCTTCTTAATAAGAATAATTTACGAACATAAGCTCATTATAAATAGCAAGGGAGGTCTAAAGAAACCATGGGCAGGCAGCCGCTGTGGCGGCGAGTAGATTTCATACCGCGGGTTACCTACTTTAAGCCCACTGGTGTACCTGTAGCTCAATTGCAGGAAGTGCGCCTCTCTGTCGAGGAGGCAGAAGCAATTCGTCTTAAGGACAGGGAGGGGTTGGGACAGGATCAATGCGCTCAAAGGATGAGTATCTCACGAACTACTTTTCACCGGATATTGGTTCTCGCCCGACAGAAAATAGCCGATGCCTTGCTCAATGGTAGAGCGATAAGGATCGCGGGTGGCAACTTCGAGATGACGGTGCGTCGCTTCCGTTGCGACAACGGTCATGAATGGGAGGTACCATTTGAAGTGATGATAAATACACCTCCGCAATTTTGTCCCACCTGTAACACACCAAGTATTATGGCTCTCTGGCCCTGGGGGCCAGCCTGGGGCAGAGGTGATGGTGGAAGACGCCACAGAGGAGGACGTAACTGGTGAGAGGGTTCTATCTGCACTATGCCGCAGGGAGCCACTTATCAGCAACTTGTCATGAGAAAGTAAGAAGCAGAAGGGGCTACGATAACACAAGAAGAGATAGAAGTTGTGGCCAGGGAGATGAGAAATAGAGGTTTACATTCATCTTGGGATGAGCTGTTGGTATTTTCTGAACTGACTAGCGAGGCACAGGTGGCAAGGTGGGAGTCAGAGGCTAGGGCTGAGAAGAGGAGGTGATTGTGATGCCATTTGGAATGGGACCTGCTGACTGGGCTTATGTGTCCCCGTACGCTTATCCTTACGGCAGCCCTACTTACCCAGTCTGGCCATGGTGGGGTGGCTGGAGAGGAGGCTGTGGCTGGGGTCGCGGGCGCGGCTGGCACTGGTTTGCACCTTATTGGTACCCGTGGTGGTAGAACCACAAACCAAATTTTTTAAAGGAGATGAAATATGCCTAACGGATTTGGTAGAGGGGGAGGTGGAGGATTCGGTTTCAGAGGGGGTATGGGGTTCGGCTTCCATGGAAGCTCTCCTCCCTGGCCCTACATGGGTATAGGTAGAGGGGGGTTACCAAGGCACGACTACTTCCTCAGCGGTGCAATGGGAGCACCAGCACAATGGCCGTATCAACAAGCTCCCTATCCAGCTAGCCCCGGATTTGGTATCGGGCAAGGTTCCTATCCTCCCTATGCAGCAGCCTCGCCCGCTTTTGGTAACGCTCCCCTCACCCCCCAGGTAACCCCGGAACAAGAGCTTGATTTCCTTAGAAACCAAGCTGAGGCGATAGGTGAACAACTAGAGCAGATTGAGGCCCGAATGCGCGACTTGGAGAATGAAAAGTAAGAGCAATCTAATAAGGAGGTGAGTTATGCCAGGATTTGATGGCACCGGTCCTCGTGGAATGGGTCCGATGACAGGTGGCGGTAGAGGCTTTTGTGCTGTTCCATTACCAGCGGCTTGGTCGACATATATGGGGACAGGAGCTTATCGCTCATACAGTGTACCTTGGGCTGTACCCTTTGCTCCCCAGATGACCCGTGAGCAGGAGCTTAATTTCCTGAAGAATCAGGCTCAAGCCATGAGAGGGCAGCTAGAGCAAATTGAGACCAGAATTCAGCAACTGGGAAGTGAGAGTTAAACGCTGCTTAGGATGATTAACGGCTACAAGGAGTAAATTATGAGAATTGCCATTTCGGCTATGGGTCCGACTCTGGATGCCGAGGTTGATTCTCGTTTTGCTCGGTGTCAATACTTTATCATTGTCGCCCCGGAGACAATGGAATTTGAGGCTTTGGAAAACTCCAGTGCCATGGCTGGCTGAGAAGGGAGTGTCAGTAGTGATTGCCAGTGGCATGGGGTCCCCCCGAGCCCAGAATCTTTTTAGGCAGAACCGCATTGACGTTGTGATCGGTACTCTTGACAGTGACCCGGAGAGGGCAATACTTAGCTACTTAAATGGCTCCCTGGCTACGGGAGATAATATATGTGACCACTAGAGAAAAGAACGGAGGAAGGCCTATGATAACTGAGGAGCAAGTGAGAGAAAGTCTGGAGGGAGTGCTGGTTCCCGGTATTAAGCGGAGCATAGCTGGGTTGAATCTGGTTCGCGAGGTCACTTTCCTTCTGAACCGTGGGGTTAAGATTACGCTGGCTTCAGCAGCGCTAAACAGTGCGGCTCAGGATTGGGTTAGGACCAAAGCCAAGGAAGTCCTGAAGAAGCTACCTGAGGTAAACAAAGTAGAGGTAGAATTTACTGAAGCTAAGCCGGCAGAGCTGAATAAAATCGGCCACACCTTTGCTGTAATGAGCGGCAAGGGGGGCGTGGGCAAGTCACTGGTGGCTAGCCTTACCGCGGTTGCTCTAAAGCGCCAGGGCTATGAAGTGGGTATCCTTGACGCTGACATTACTGGCCCCAGTATTCCCAAGATGTTTGGCATCACTGCCCGACCCACCGGCAGCGATAGCGGGATACTGCCGGTGCTATCAAGGTCAGGCATAGCAGTAATGTCCATCAATCTTCTTCTGCCGAGCGAGGATGATGCCGTTATCTGGCGTGGTCCTCTCATCTCAAACACTATTAAGCAGTTTGGGGAAGATGTGCTATGGGGTAAGCTTGATTATCTGATTATAGACCTGCCTCCAGGCACAGCTGATGCCCCACTTACTGTAATGCAATCATTCCCAATATCGGGGGTAATCATCGTTTATACCCCTCAGGACCTGGTTGATATGATAGTCAGAAAAGCGATCAACATGGCTCAGAAAATGGATAAACCTGTCCTGGGTGTGGTGGAGAACATGAGTTACTTCTATGTACCTGAGATAGATAAAAGGATTGAGCTCTTTGGCAGAAGCCGGGGAGAGGAAATGGCAAAGGCGGCTAAAGCTCCGCTACTCGGACAGTTGCCTATAGACCCGGAGCTGGCTAAGCTCTGTGATGAGGGAAACATTGAGCGTTATAACGCTGACATTATGAATAGCCTGAGTCAATCTCTTTCCCAGGCTATATCAGCTAAGGCAAGTTAAAGACAGGAGGGAATGTGATGACTTCATCATGGGAGCAGTTTGAAGAACTCATTAAAGCTGAGATGAGAAAGATATATTCCGAGACGGCTATTGAACATTCCATGAATCCAAGAAACTTAGGCGATATGGAGGATGCCGACGGCTTTGCCAAGGTAACCGGTTCCTGTGGCGATACCATGGAGATATGGCTGAAAGTAAAGAACAACGCCATTGCCAACGCTACCTTCATGACTGATGGCTGTGGGACCAGCATTGCCTCGGGCAGCATGGTTACCGAGATGGCCAAGGGAAAGAGTGTTAGCGAAGCCCAAAGGCTTAGCCAGCAGGATGTCTTAGGTGCTTTAGGCGGGCTGCCCAGGGAAAGCGAACATTGTGCTCTCCTAGCAGCAGATACACTGAAGGAAGCGATAAGAGACTATCTGGCAATGGAGAGGGAGCCGTGGAAAAGGGCTTACCGCAAACATTAAGGAGAGGAATAGAGAACGCCTCCCATAGTTTCAGTCATAGGTAAATCAAACTCAGGCAAGACAACCCTTATCGAGAAGCTCGTCCAGGAATAGAAGTCGTGCGGTTACCGGGTGGCTACCATCAAGCACGTACCCCAAGGAGTTAGCTTTGACGAGCCGGGTAAGGATAGCTGGCGCCACATTCTAGCAGGCAGCGAGGCTACAGCTATTAGCTCACTGGATAAGATTGTGATGATAAAGCCTGCTGGTCGAGATGCTAGCCTTGATGAGGTAGCCCGTCTCTTAGGTGAGGACTACGACATTATTCTGGCTGAAGGTTTCAAGCAAGGGAATGCCCCCAAGATAGAGGTCCACTGCTCAGAGATATTAAGAAGCTTATCGGTATAGTCACTGATGAGCCACTAGAGACTAAGGCTAGGCAATTTCTCCCAGACAGTATTAAGGACATCGCTGACCTTCTGGCTATGGTCTCCTGCCTGAAGGGTGTGGGACAAGTCAGGAATCTACAGATTTTCTTGAAGAAGGGGTGAGCATGGGCCTAAAGAACTACTAACTATGCTAGGCTCAGAGTAACTGACGGCCTATAGCCCTCAACTGCCTCCTTGACAAAAGAGTTCGAGTTCGTATAAAATGAAATTGATAATGAGTCTCAATATCAAACAGGACAACACAATTCACGGTCATTCAATGACAGCTCAACGGCGCCTACTTCTAGAACTGATTCGCGATGCCGAGGGACACTTAGATGCTAAGGAGCTTTATCGTCGCGCCAGTGCTAGGGATGAGTCTATCAGTCCGGCGACGGTGTACCGCAGCCTTAACCTCTTCAAGGAACTGGGGCTGGTTGACGAGATTAGGCTGGGCAAAATTCGTTGCTATTACGAGATTAAGCAATCGCCGGAGCACCAGCACCTGGTCTGTCAGGGGTGCGGCAAAGTTATCGAATTTCAAAACCCGCTCATTGGACAGTTGATCGAGGCAGTACGGCGGGAACACGGCTTCAAGATTACCAAGGCAGAGTTATACCTCGAGGGGTACTGCCCGGAGTGCGAGGAGAAGGAGAAAAAGCAGTGACCTCCATGACTGCGGTAAGGGAGGGTAACGCGATGATGGACATTACCGAGCGAGATTTTGGCAGGGAAGTGCTGAAATGTAAACTTCCGGTGTTCACCTGTTTCACCACCAAGTGGTGTCATTCCTGCTACCCCACATGCCTTTTCGCTGACCAATTGGTCAAGGAATATGGTGGACGCGCTAAATTCGTCAGGTTGGATACAGAAAAGAGTTCCGAGATAGCAGAGAGGTATCACGTTATCGCGGTGCCTACTATCCTCCTTTTCCAGAACTCCCAACCGGTGAAGAGGCTCCTGGGTTTTCAGGAACTGAGGTCACTGAAAGCCCTGCTGAATAGTGTGACAAACGAAAGTGGTAGGCTCCCCAACAGAAGACTGGAAACGACTGAGGCATAAAGTGAGTAAAGACAAAGTGAGAGACATTGAAAATAAAATAGCTGACCTCAAAGCTCGATGGCCAGCTCACTCAGTGCCGCCATCAATGTGGCAGAAATTAGAAGCGCTAGAGGAGGAGCTAGAGAAGGCACAGAAAGCTGAAAAGAGAAGCTGATGCCAAGCAAGATGGCATTAGTAGATTATAAGAAATGCTATCCGGAAAAGTGCGACAGCGGAGTTTGTGCTGCCGCCCTGGTATGTTCTCATAAGCTGCTCAAGCAGGAAGCTCCTTATGATATACCGATGACAGACCCTTCTCTCTGCCAGGGCTGTGGCGACTGCGTCCGTGCCTGCCCCCTGAAGGCAATTGAGATAGTAAGAATGTAATCAAGGAAGGGTGACAAACGATGAAGATATCGGTCTGTGGAAAAGGAGGAAGTGGCAAAAGTACCGTAGTCGCTCTGCTGGCGAATGAAGCGCGAGCCAGGGGTTACCGTGTGCTAGTGGTGGACTCGGATGAATCAAATTCGGGACTTTTCCGCATGCTGGGCTTTGACTATCCGCCCGTACCTCTCATGGAGCTTGTTGGAGGCAAGAAAAACCTGCAGCGAAAGATGGGACAGCCAAATGTTCTTGCCGAAAGCCGCATCGTGTTGGAGGATTTACCACCTCAGCATTTGGTTCAGAAAGATGGTCTTATGCTGGTCGGCATCGGCAAGATACTTCAGTCCCTGGAAGGCTGTGCCTGTCCCATGGGGGTTTTGAGCCGTGAGTTCTTAAAGAAGCTCGCTTTGGCAGAAGGCGAGCTGGCTATTGTGGACATGGAAGCAGGGGTGGAGCATTTTGGCCGGGGTGTAGAGACCAGCATTGACAGTGTGCTGATCGTGGTCGAGCCTCCCCTGGAATCAGTAAATGTAGGTCAGAAGATACACGACCTGGCTTCAGGAATTGGCGTCAAGAATGTCTGGGCTATCCTGAACAAGGTGCCATCGGATGAGATAGCTACCAGACTGAAAACGGAATTAAAGGAGCGGCACATTGAGGTGGTCGGGTGTATCTACTTTGACGCCGATATCTTCAGATCAAGCCTGGAAGGCAGAATGCCGGCGAAGGGGGTAGCGGTGCAGGAGATCAAAGACGTCTTGGACCGCATCCTCTCAAAGGCAGGTCTGCCAGCATCCGGATAATGCGGATCTAGCTGCCCTTATTGGAGCGAACGGAGGTGTAAAGTGTGCCTAGCTAAAGCTTATCTAAACAAGTGGGGTGATGAACCAGTGCTTCAGGACATCGCTCATATGCGACTGCATGGTGAGCGGGTGGAACTGGAGACACTGTTTGGCGAGGAAAGGGTTGTATCGGGCAGAGTGGTCGAAATAGACTTTTCATCCTCGAAGATACTGCTTGATGATGGCCGCCGAGTTGACAAAGCCTAACCGAGGAGAAGGTATGCCATCAATTAACCACCAAACTCGAGAGCGAATAGCAGGAATGAAACGAAACAGTAGCGATATTTCCCCTTTCGATGACTTGGCTCTGGAATATGATGCCTGGTTTGATAGAGAAGGAAGCCTTATCTTCTTCATTGAGGTGCAGGCGTTTAGAGAGCTATTGCCGTCCCTGCCAAAGCCATGGCTTGAGATAGGTGTCGGCAGCGGCCGCTTCGCCCAAGCGCTGGGCATAGAGACCGGGTTCGACCCCTCAATCAAGCTCATTGAGATGGCAAGAAGGAGAGGGATAAGCGCCTTTCTAGGCCGGGGAGAACAAGAGCTATTTGACGAGGAATCATTCGGCACAGTCTTTCTGATTGTTACCCTGTGTTTCCTGGACCCCCCTCTGGACGTTTTAAAGAAAGCCAACCGAATCCTGATACCCGGCGGCAAGATAGTGCTTGGACTTGTACTGAAGGGGAGTCCCTGGGGTCAGTTTTATCAGGTGAAGAAAGCGGAGGGGCACCGTTTTTATAAATTTGCTACCTTCTACAGTTGTGATGAGATAGTCAGACTGCTAGTTCAAGCTGGTTTTGTGATCGAGAAAACCGTCTCGACACTTTTTCAACAGCCGGGCAAAGTAGAGCACGTGGAAGAGCCTAAGGAAGGCTATTTCCCCGATGCTGGATTTACAATAATCGTGGCAGGCAAACGAGGGGTAGTTGGTACTTGACTGGAGGTATAGCTCATGGCCAAGGAAGACATGCTGTGTCCCTTCTCGGGGAAATTCTGCAGGGAATGCCCTCTTTACCGTGGCAGACACTACTATCTGTGTTTCAGTAAGAAATACCGGGGGCATTTGGAAAAGCCAGGGGAAGCAACCAGAGGAAGTAACCCTGGCACTTCTGAAGTGAAACCCGATGAGCAATTTGAGGCGCCTGCCAAAATGCCCAGCGCCATTGATCCATTTAAGAGGCCCTTAGAGGATATCAAGTAGACTGTGAACTGCTCAAAGGACATAAAGAGGGCGACAAGGTTTCCTGGTTTCATTTTAGCTAACGGGGTAGGCTTATGAGGAAGCTATTATACGATTAATCAGGAGGCATATATGCCTGCTTCTAGTCAGCCAAGGGTCATAATCTTCACCTCATCTTCATGCCCTTGGTGTAATCGAGTCAAGCAGTATTTAAGGGAGAAGAGGTTCGGATTCAGGGAGGTCAATGTAGAAAGGGACCTTGAGGGAGCCCGAGAGTTGAGGCGTAGAAATATAATGGGTGTCCCCGTTGTTCTAATTAACAACCACCCCATTGTAGGGTTTGATAAGGTGAAAATCGATAAACTACTGGACATCAAATAAGAAAGGGAGATTTATAATGCAGATTAAGCCATTTGACGACCGGGTTTTAGTTGAACCAGAGGAGGTCACCGAAAGCCAAACCAAAAGCGGAATAATCCTTCCTGATACGGCTAAGGAAAAGCCGAGAAGAGGCAAGGTTGTAGAGGTTGGAACTGATGAAGAGCTTGCCGACAAAATTAAAGTGGGTGATACAGTAGTTTATGCCAAATTTACTGGCGATGAGATTGAATTTGAAGATAAAAAATACTTGATCATATCAAGAGGTGATATCCTCGCTGTCATCAGTTAATTCACTTCAGGGGCGAGAGCGGGCTTGAAGTGCCAATTCCTGTGGTGGATAGAATTACCTCTAAAGCACCAAATAAAGCTAACCAGAACATATTAGTTAAGCAGAACTGATATAGAGTTAAAAGAGAGGAGGTATGATGGCTAAGAATATCGCTGAAGAAGATGTGCATCAAGCAATAGGGCGAGTGATGCACCCTGAAATCAATCACACGCTTGTTGAGCTGGGAATGGTCAAAGATATAGCCCTGAAGGGTGATGAAGTCGCATTTACTCTTGTACTCCCTTTCCTCGGTATCCCCGCTTCAGTCAAGGATTATCTTGTGAACAGTCTGCGCCAGGCAGTAATGAAGTTGGGTGCGAAGGCTGAAATCGGGATAGCGGAGATGAATCAGCAAGAGCGACTAGCTTTCTTAGCTATGGAGCAGGAAGGCTGGAAGGGTTTGTAGCTTGGAGATTATGAAAAGAGGCAGACAATAGCTAGGTATGACGTAATCATTATTGGAGGCGGCCCTGCTGGACTTACCGCTGGACTCTACGCCTCACGGGCAGGACTGAAGAGCTTGCTGCTGGAGCGCGGGGCATTGGGGGGTCAGATGGTAAATGCCACGCTGGTAGAGAATTATCCCGGTTTTCCTGAAGGTATCTCTGGCCCCGAGCTGGGTTCATTGATGCACCAGCAGGCAGTCAGATACGGTCTGGAGGTGGTAACCGCTGAGGCCATAGGTATTTCTCAAGAGCAGCCTTATTATAGTATTTCAACCACTGAAGGTAGCCTTGAAGCTTTGGCTGTAATCATCGCTGCTGGTTCAGAGTATCGCAAGCTGGAAGTTACGGGTGAGGAAAGGCTGTCTGGTCACGGTGTTTCCTACTGCGCTACCTGTGATGGCTTCTTCTTCCGCAACCGTGAGGTAGCGGTGGTAGGAGGAGGTGATACCGCTATTACTGATGCTCTGGAGCTAAGTCAGCATGCCAGTAAAGTCTACGTAATACATCGGCGAGACCAGCTCCGGGCAGGAAAGGCTCTCCGAGAGCGGGCATTTGCCCATCCCAAGCTGGAGTTCATCTGGGACACGGTGGTGGAAGAGGTCTCGGGGGATAAAGTACTGGAGGAGCTTAAACTACGCCATGTGAAAACAGGTCAGCAGTCTAACTTGAAAGTTAATGGCGTCTTCGTTGCCGTAGGGCTCATGCCCAACAGCCGGAGCTTCTTCAACATTCTTGAGCTGGACGATGCCGGCTACATCGTTACTGATGAAACGATGGCTACCTCAGCTCCTGGTATTTTCGCTGCGGGCGACATCCGCAGAAGCTCACCTCGCCAGATCGCCGCTGCAGTTGGGGATGGTGTCACCGCTGCCATGTCCGCCTTTAAGTATGTTCAAGAGACTGGAAATGGAGCTAGAAGCACGAGCCCTTGAGGTTCTGCAACAAATAGGGATTAGCAGAGGTCAGACTGTATTGGATTTTGGCTGTGGCTATGGAACATATACCATCCCGGCTGCCAAAATAGTTGGTGAGCAGGGAAGAGTGTATGCCTTGGACAAAGACAAGGAAGCCCTGAATGGGCTGATGCAAAAAGGCGAGTCAGCGGGCTTGAAAAACATAGAAAGAATGGCGACATTGGGGGAACTGGAAATCGAGCTAGCTGATGAGTCTGTAGATGTAGTTCTCCTGTTTGATGTCTTTCATTCTTTCTATTTCCCGCAGGTAGAGGATAGAAGAAGACTGTTGGGTGAGATTTACAGAATCATGAAACTCTCCGCATTTCTCTCTATTTCAGTCTGGCCAAACCTAATAGAGCCTGAGACTGAAGATGAGATAAAAAATGCAAACTTTCGTCCGGAAAAGGAGGTCTGCGAGACGCTTACTAATGATAGCAAGGATCTCGAAACGCGCAGCATTCTGAATTTCAGGAAAGCGTGATATGTTCCTACTATAGTTGTGAGTCAACAATCAATCAAGAAGGAGGCAGTATGAGCAAAGTAATAGAAGTTACGAATCAAAATTTTGAGGAGGAAGTTCTAGAGTCAGACCTTCCCACAGAGGTCGATTTCTGGGCGCCTTGGTGTGGCCCCTGTATGATGGTTTCACCGATATACGACAAGCTTTCAGAGGAGTATGATGGCAGGTTCAAATTCTGCAAGATGAACGTGGATGAAAACCAGCGCACAGCGGTGAAATACCAGATTATGAGCATACCCATGCAGATGTTCTTCAGTGATGGTGAGAAGGTAGACGAAATCCTCGGCGCGGTTCCTGAGCATATAATTCAGACAATGGTTGAGGATATCCTAAAGAGGTTCCCGACTGATGAAACTGGGAGACTCAAAGTGCTTTTGGCCTCGTGGGTTGAGGATAATAAAAAGCACGCTGAGAAATTCAACAAATGGGTGGAGAAATCCAATAATTTGGAGGGCAATCCAATTTATAATAGCGCATTACAAGCAGCACAAGAGTTGAAAAAGGCTAACGAACAGCTGTCCCAGGTATTAGTGCAGCTGCCCAGGTAAGGGAGATTACACTCCGGAAGGATTCGAGAAGTCCCACGAGTTACTTTCTCTGATTGGAAGCATTTCTAACTTAAAAGGTGGAAAACATGGAAAATCGTCTTTCTTTCCGAGATTATGCCATTGTTGCCTGCGGCACGCTCAATATGGAGCTGAACCATCTTAAGGGCAGCGGCTTTCTGGATGCCAGGAAAATTCTTTATACCAAGCCCGGCCGCCACGAGGTGCCCCGTGAGCTTGAGAGTCAGCTTATCAGACAGATAGGAACAGCCAAGACATACGCTTCGAATATTATCGTGGTCTATGGCGGCAAGTTCTGCTACGTTAATGCCGATAATCCATATCGAAAGATAGACACCATAATTCAGGAGCAGATGGAACCTGGGGTAAAGATTTCCAGAATAAAAGCCTCTCACTGTATTGACATGCTGGCCAGTGAGGAAGAAAGAGAGAAAATAGGCCAAGGTAAAGACATTTATTGGCTTACCCCGGGGTGGATGGAATACCGCCATTACGTATATCAGGACTGGGATAAGGGTCTGGCCAATGAGAATTTCCCCAAACACACCGGCGGAGCAATCATGCTGGATGCGATAGGCTATTATGACAAGGTCATGGAAAATGAGCCCGAGAAGATTCTGGAATTCTCTGACTGGATGGGCATCCCAATAGAACCGTATAGGATTACTCTAAACCGATTGAGGGATTTGTTTTTGGATGAAGTCAAATGGTGAGCTTGCCGCGAAGGGTACTACCGGCATTATATGTTCTGGTTATCATTATCGGCAGTGGCGTTGCTGGTTATATGGTAATTGAGCGCTGGTCATTTATCGATGCGCTCTATATGACCATCCTGACTATAACTACGGTGGGCTATGGTGAAGTTCACACCTTGAGCCAAGGCGGAAGGGTCTTCAGCATCATCCTGATGGTCGGCGGCGTTGGTGGTGCGCTATATACTTTAAGTCTATTTATCCAGTACCTGTTTGAAGGTCAATTCGGTATTACTCTAAGGAGGCGTCGGATGAAAACAGAGATAGCCAAGCTGAAGGAGCACTTTATTCTTTGTGGTTATGGCAGGATGGGGCAGGAGATAGCTCATACCTTCAATGACGAAGGAATACCTTTTGTTGTTATTGAGAATAGTCAGGAGAGCGCAGCCAGGGCTGGGGAGAATGGCTACCTGTATTTGCAAGGCGACGCTACCAACGATGAGGTGCTGAAGGAAGCAAGGATTGAGTCAGCTCGCGGTCTGGTAGCTGCGGTTGGCAGTGATGTTGATAATACCTATATCACCCTCTCGGCTCGGGGACTATGCCCTGACCTGTTTATTACCGCTCGTGCCTGCTCTCCTGGTGTCGAGGTTAAGCTAAAGAGGGCTGGCGCCAACCGCAGCGTATCTCCTCACAGTATCGGTGCTCGCCGCATGGCGATGTTAGCCCTGCACCCGGCAGCAGTTGACTTTAAGGAAGAAGAGTAATCAGCTTTTGGCTAATTTCACGGAAATAGATGAAGCGCGAAAGGTACTCGGGTTGAGTGAGGCAGCCACACTGAAGGAGGTAAAAAGAGCCTACAGAACGCTGGCCCATCGCCATCATCCCGACAAGCATAGCGGCGCTGCCAGTAAGGAGACCGAGGAAACAATGAAGAGATTGAATTGGGCACATAAACTGCTCATGGATTATTGCAGTAACTACAAATATAGCTTCAGAGAGGAAGATATAGCTAGAACTTATCCCCATGACGAGTATCTCAGGAAGTATTACCATGGATGGTTTGATGGCATCTGATAACTATAATGTAATCTTTCTAAGGAGGTATTAGAATGGATGTTCTACAAGCAATTAAGGATAGGCGAAGTATTAGGAAGTACACGCCAGAGCCCGTCTCAGAAGAGCAAGTAACTCAGATATTGGAAGCTGGCAGATGGGCACCGTCAAGGGGTAACAGCCAGCCCTGGAAGTTCATAGTTCTCAATGATGACCAGATACGTAGGCAGCTGGCTGAGGCAATCCCTAATGGGAAGTTCTTGGCCAAAGCGCCCTTGGGAGTAGTAGTAGTGGTCAATCCAAAATCATCAAAACATCCAGAACAGGAAGCAGCCGCAGCAATACAAAATATGTTACTGGCAGCACACGCGCTTGGCCTGGGAACGTGCTGGGTTAGCATTCACGGTACAGATTGTGAGGAAAAAGCTAAGCAACTCCTGCTAATCCCGGAAGAAGAGTCGTGTGTATCTGTGGTTTCAATCGGTCATCCCGCAGAAACACCTGAGAAGGGAAGGAAAGAGCTTGATGAAATTACTTTTACCAATAAATATGGTCTTCATTAGGCTATTTGAAGAAGCAAGAATGGCAAGTATGCTGACGAATATTTAGCAATGCTCAGCTAGGGGGTATATTTTGCCACCAGTAAGGTCCAAGGTAGAGATTGGGGCGTGGGGAGCGCATTATTATGACCTCTTCCTGAATGTGCTCTCGCTAGGGCGATACTCTTATTTCATCAGGCACGTTATTGAGAAGATGGATATCAAGCCTAGCCAATCAATACTTGACCTCGGCTCAGGCACAGGCAGGAACGATTGCTTTATGGCTGAAAAGGTAGGCTCTCGAGGCAGGATTGTAGGCTTGGATATCAGTGATGAGATGTTAGGTCTAGCCCGGAAGCACTGCTATAAGTACAGCAATATCAGCTTTAAAAAGCAGCGGATAGAGCTACCGCTAACATATAAAGAGGAATTTGACAAGGTGTTTATCTCCTTTGTCTTGCACGGGTTTGAGAACGCCCAGAAGCTGGGGATTATCCATAATGCCTACCAGGCTCTGAAGGCAGGAGGAAGTTTTTATGTCCTGGATTATGCTGAGTTTGACATCGATAAGATGTGGTTTCCCTTTCGGTGGGCATTTACCCATTGGGAGTGCCAACTGGCTGTGGAATTCCTCGAGCTGGACATAAAGGGAATGCTCCACAGTCAAGGTTTCAGCAACTTTGAAGAGGATTTTTTCTTTAAGAGATATCTGCGACTGCTGGAGGCGGCAAAGCCTCCAGTCAATACTACGTAAAAGGAAACGGGGTCACATGAACAGGCTGGAAAGAGCCTTAAGCGGACTATCGAGTCAGGGAGAGCTGACAAATTGTCTGGTGCAAGTCTTGGCCCACGCCTCCAAAAGATGCAGAGTAGCCTATTATGAAGTAGAGAGAATGATTAAGGATGATACCGAGGATGTTTTACTCTTGGGCAATGAATGGAGACTACTTCTTCCGGTGAGAACGCTTAAGAGCGCTGCCTGGGAGGACAGGCTGCTACTATCTGAGCCAGGAGAAGAGTATGAAATACCTAATATTGTTAGATATTTAGTCGAAGACGCTAGCAAAACAGGGCGCTGGGAAACAGGACGAGCCTTAGCTGAGCTTTTCCGGGACATGGGCGAACCAAACTGGGAGCAAATTCCAGAACTGGTCGAGGAATTGGAGCAGCAGGCTAAGAACTACAGGATTACTGCGATTCAAATAAAGGAAATATGCAGCAAGTTAGCCCTAGGAAATAGGGTTGACACTCTGATAGCTGAGCTCAAGGGAAGCGGAGTGATGAGTCCCAAGCTAGGTTCATTGGCTGAAGTCTCCCGAGCAGGAACACCTATCTACGAGCTTAACCCATCGCTATTTATAAACAAGGGAGAAAAAGAATGATTGGGCAGGTGCAAAAGTCTGTGTAAAAGATAAAGGAGGTAGAAGTGCAACTTGAATACATATCTACAATTTGTCCCTACTGCGGGTGTGGATGCGGGATAAACCTTGTGGTTAAAGATGGGAGAATAGTGGGTGTTGAGCCGTGGAAGGAGCACCCAGTGAACGAGGGCAAGAATTGCATCAAGGGAAGGAACGCATTTCACTTCTTATATGCTGATGGCAGGCTGGAAGGGCCACTAATAAAGGAAAACGGCTCCTTTAAAGAAGCTTCCTGGGAAAAAGCACTAACATTGATTGCAGAAAAGCTAAGAAACGCAGAGCCAAATTCCGTTGGTTTCATAAACTCTGGTAAGTGCACGAACGAGGACTTATATGTGCTGCAAAAGTTCGCCAGAGTTGTTATGAAGACAAACAACATAGATAATGCGTCAAGATTTTGTCATTCTACCACTGTTCCTGCCCTGGTCTCAACAGTGGGCTCAGGTGTGATGTCAACCTCGGAGATAAGTGTGGAAGAAGCAGACTGCATATTTATCGCTGGTGTAAATATAAAGGAAACATATCCTATGATCGCCCGCAGGGTGCTAAGAGCGAGAGACAAAGGAGCAAAGATTATTCTTACCGACCCGAGAGCAACAATAACCGCCAGGACCCTGGCTGATATACATTTGCCACTGAACCCAGGAACAGATGTGGCTCTAGTGAATGCCATGATGAAAATAATATTGGACGAGGGTTTGGAGGACAGAGAATTCATTGAAAAAAGAACAAAGGGATTTGAAGAATTGAAGAATCATCTCTCCTCCCTCAATATAAACGAGGCTGAGAAAATAACTGGAATCGCGATTGAAGAGATAAAAGAAGTAGCCACAATCTATGCCAAAGCCCAGAAAGGCTGCATACTGTATAACGCCGGGATAGCTCAACACTTCGCTGGCATAGAGAACATCGTGGCCCTTGCCGATCTTGCCCTGATTACCGGCAATTATGGAAGGCCAGGAACCGGTGTTAACCCATTAAGGGGACATATAAATGGGGAGGGATTTGGCGATATGGGACCTGTACCTGTTTTCTATCCCGGTTTTAAGGGAGTGAACGAGGAAAGTGCGAAGCTATTTGAAGGCTATTGGGGAGTCGAGGATTTACCCTCCCAGGCTGGGATGACGTATATGGATATGATAGAAAAGTGTAGCATCTTATATGTCATGGGGGCCAATCCGATGGTCTCTGCTCCTGATACAAATAGGGTTAAAAGCTTGCTTGAAGAAAAAGACTTTCTTGTGGTTCAGGACATCTTTATGACCGAGACCGCTGAGCTTGCCAATGTCGTTCTACCAGCTGCCACCTGGGTGGAAAAGGGGGGAACAACAACGGAGGTTGATAGAAGAGTGCAAAGGATAAACAAGGTTGTTGAGCCTCCGGGGGAGGCAAAATCTGACTGGAAGATACTGTGTGAGCTTGCCCAGACAATGGGATTCGAGGAGAAGTTCTCGTTCAGCTCTCCGAGTGAGATATTTGAGGAAATAAGAGAATGTGTGCCTCAATATAGTGGCATTACATACGATAGATTGAAGCAAGCCGGCGGTATCCAATGGCCGTGCCCCTCTGAAGACCATCCTGGAACCGATACAATGTTTGTGGAGAAATTTGGGACTTCCGACGGTCTCGGCCATCTCCAACCAGTGAAATACAAGAGTCCCGCCGAAGTCCCGGATGAAGAATTTCCCTACATCTTCACCAACGGAAGAGTCATGTTCCACTACCATTCAGGAACAATGACCAGAAAGACAGAGAGACTAACTGATGAGGTTCCAACAGCACTCGTGGAAATAAATAGCGATGATGCTAAGGAGAAGGGGATAAAGAATGGGGAAAGAGTAACATTAGAATCGAGGAGGGGGCAGATAACTGCGGTTGCAAGGTTAACGGATAATATTGGAAAGGGAACGATATTTATGCCGTGGCACTTCTCTGAAAGCGGTGCCAATGTCTTGACCGGGCCTTCCGCTGGTCCGCCATCCAAGATGCCGGAGTTCAAGTTCTGCGCGGTTAAAATGGAGAAAAGCCAAGGGAATTCATGAAGTGAGTGAGAAGACGATCTCTTTGCTGGATAGGCTGTTGGCTATACCCGTTATCGTTTACTTTTGGTGGTATGAGTGGAGGCGAAAGCGGGGAGACACTGAGAAAGAAAGTTAAGTAAGCTGTTTAGAAGATGGAGGTTTAGATGATGGTAGATAACAAGGATATCAAAGAGAAGACAAGGAAAATCTACGAAGTTTTGCCTAAGTTAGACGATCAGCGATGTGGATATAAGACTTGCGGAGAATTTGCCAGAGCAGTAGCTGATGGAAAGGCGCCATGTTATGGATGTGTTAGTGGTGGACCGGAGGTGGCTGCTAAAGTATGTGAAATTATGGGAGCCAGAGTTCCTGAGGAAGCGATTCCTCAATTTGGTTCTAGCCTTGGATTTTACCAGCTTGGACTAATTGGAGGTAGAGGCATGGGCCGAGGTCTAGGTAGAGGTCGCAGCATGGGTCGTGGTCGTGGCATTGGCCGAGGTTTCAGCCGAGGTCGACGTGTAAGATAAAAAGAGAGCAAATGGGATTAAGGGGGTGGATTGATGAGAGAATATATTTTCTGCCCGATTTGTGGAACGACCCTTCAAACAGGAATGATTGAAGGGAAAGAAAGGAAATATTGCCCCAGATGTGATTTTGTTGATTACAAAAATCCTTTGCCAGTGGCGCTGGCCATTGCGGTAAAGGATGAAGATTTCCTAATTAAGGAGATACAAAGGCAGGGCTGATGTTTCCGGTCTTGAGAAATCAGAGAAGGACTATAATTTTTTATGGCTTTGTCTCCGTAATTTATGACCGGCTAAATCCCCATATCTATACTGATGGGATGAGAAAGATGCTAATTAAGGAAATTGAAGGAGAAAGAATCTTAGATGTGGGGGTAGGCACTGGATATACTAGCAAAGATTTGAAAAACGCGGTGGGGATAGATATATCACAAAGGATGCTCTCCCGAGCTAGAGATTATCAGGGTTCTTTAATCCTGGCTGATGCCCTTTATCCTCCCTTTAAATTAGAAAGCTTCGATACCATTATTTGTGCCGGGTTTCTCTATTATCTTCCTGAGCCGGTAGAAGGCCTAAAAATCTTTCATTCTCTGCTGAGGCAAAATGGAGTAGTGTTATACCTTGGTCCCAATATAAAGTTACTAAAGTTTTGGGTCCGTGCTTATAACGGAGCAGAACTGGAAGAATTGTTTAGACTAGCAAATTTTAAGGCGGAGAAAATAGTGAAAGTAGGCTGGAGAGGGATTGCTTATTTTGCTAAAGCCCGGAGATTAAAACAAGGGTGCCGAATTTCTTGGGTTTAACAATAATAGCTTTGTTTGACAACTGAAAGCATTGAGGTTTACCATGGGCTTGTGGAACTCGAGATTCGGGATGCCTCACGAAGACAGCTGAAGGAGAGGAGCGATATGGCCAGAGAAAAGAAGACTCCGACTATGATGTGTATGTTAACAGAAAAGACTATGTCACTTTACCTCATGGCCTTGATGTAAGGCTAACAACCGGCGACGAGGTAGTGGTCAGGATGGTTTAGCCTGTATAGCGTCGCCGCTTTCACAGTAAACGATTGGGTCTAGCAGAGTCTATGGGTGGCAGGCTCTTCCTTCGATGTTCAATCAATAATGAGGGCAGCGTTTAAAAATAAGCTCCAGGGCTTCAGCACTTTGGAGCCGAAACTGAAGTTAAAAGTCATTAGTCAAATTGGAGGTGAAAATTTCATAGTAGGTCTAACCCAAATCTGGGCCTAGTTTTAATGCAAAATCAAATAGTCTCAATGATGCGCTGGAGGTGTTCGTGAAAGCGGTGATAATGCCGGGTTTTTCAGAATTGAAAATCATAGTTAATCATAAGGATGAGATGTCCCCGGAGACCAATCCATCCGCCCTGCCTGCATTGTATGCACCTTGGCCAGAGGCTCGGGAGAAAGGGTTTATCGAAATAGAAGTGGAAGGCCAGACATTGAGAGCGCTACTCGCCGAACTGGGGCATCGATATAAGCAAGTGAATGTCGACTTTGAGCCGATTTGCCCCATAACTGATGACCTGAAGTTCGACTATGATGTCTTTGTTAACGGCAAGAATTATGTAGTTTTATCTCATGGCCTTGATGCCAAGCTGAGTGACGGCGACGAGGTGAAGGTCATAGAAGATACAATTGGCCACTGCTAATCCTCGATGTTGCCTCACTAATTAATATGGGGATCTCTACCCTTGCTTTTGCCCCTTCTCCCTTTTGTTCTTTAGCGCCCAGAAAACCTTCTCTGGCTGCGCTGGTAGCTCCTTAATCCAAACCCCTGTAGCATTGTAAATGGCGTTAATCACCGCCGGTGGAGCGGTACAGCAACTCCCCTCACTTGCCTCTTTAGCCCCAAATGGGCCGTAGGGGTCATTGGTTATGACATGCTCTACCCGCGTCATGGGCGCTTCGCAAGCACGGGGACGCTTATAGTCAATAAGGTTGGGGTTAAGGGTTTGCCCCTTGTCCATCTTAAATTCCTCATACAAGGCAGCGGCAACCCCCTGGTGATATGCCCCACCCTGGCATTGAGTCTCTACTGCCAGGGGATTCAGAGGAAAGCCGCAGTCATGAGCTATCACGCTGTTATCAGTACATCTTACCACCCCCGTCTCCACATCCACCTCCACTTCACTTGCCTGGGCGGTAAAGCTATAGTTGGTTCCGATGTCTCCTGCACCCTTGCTAAAATCGGCCAGGCCATACATCGATATTCCCTGGGTGGAATAGCCGCGGCCAATGATGACCTTGCCCGGTGTCTCATAGCAGGCAGTCCTCACCAGCCTCTGCCAGGGCATGTTCTTCTCAGGATTTGACTTGACAAAGACCTGCTTATTCTTAATCTCAACATCCTCCGGTTTTACGCCAAACTGCTGAGCCGCGACCTCGAGGAGCTGCCTTTTGGCATCCTCGGCTGCCTTCTTTGCCGCCTCGCCGGCGTGCACAGTGACCCGGCTGCCATAGCTGCCGGGGTCAACAGGGGTAAAGGCGGTATCTACTCTCTTCAGGTCTATATCCTCCAGCCCTATGCCGAGTACCTCGGCGGCGATAGCACAGGTTATTGTGTCTGACCCCTGACCCACATCGCTGGCGCCGGTGAGGTAATTGACACTGCCGTCCTCACATACCCGGATAATGGCGGCACAGGCATTATGGGCACTGAGCTTGGTCCCGCTGTTATATGTTGCCGCGGCAAAACCCATGCCGTAGGCTTTGCTACCTTCGACCTTTTTCTGCCCCTTCACCTTTTTCCAGTTTACGGCCTCAGCCACCTTTTCAATACATTCCTTTATCCCACAGGTAGCCACGTGCACTTCATTAACCGTTTCATAAACCTCGCCCGGCTTGGGGTTTTCAATGGCATTCTTAAGCCTGATTTCCACCGGGTCCAGACCAAGCTCTTCAGCTATCATGTCCAACTGAACGTCGGCGCCAAACCGGCTGTGGTATAGTCCGTGTCCTCTCATGGCTGCTGAACTGGGGTTGTTGGTGAAGTAGTTATAGGCGTCATACTTGAAATTGGGTAGCTTATAGGGCAGGGTCATACAAGTCCCGACAAGAAACATGGTAAGTGGGCTCATGCGGGTATAAGCACCACCGTCGGCAATAGCCTTGACGTATGTAGCCTTCAATATGCCATCCTTGGTGACCCCTGTCTTTATGGTAATCCACATGGGATGGCGCCTCAGACAGGTGGAGAGCTCGTCAAACTGGGTGTACACCAGCTTTACCGGCTGGCCTGTCTTCTTAGCCAGCATAGGTGCGGCAAAGTCGCAGTGTACCATGTCATTCTTGGTGCCACCGAAGTCAGAGCCGATAAAGGGCTGTATTATTCGCACATTGCTGAGAGGTAGATTGAAACAGCGAGCCAGAATTCTATAGGGGAAATACGGGCTTCCCTTTGCCCCCTGAAAGACCAGACGGTCAGGTTCAGGCCAGTAAGCGACTACTGCCGGTGGTTCTATATACCCTTTAGCCATGCGGGGAGTCTGAAAAGTATCCTCTCGAACAAGGTAGGACTCGGCAAAAGCCTTGTCTACGTCACCAAAGTTCCAGTGATACTCAACACAAATATTCCCCGGCCGGTCCTCATGCACCAGGGATGCCCCTTCCTGCATTGCCTCAAAGGGGTCAAAGACTCCAGGGAGAGGTTCATAGTCTACCTCAATAAGGTCACAGGCTTCTTCAGCGGTTGCCTCATCTATAGCAGCCACTGCCGCCACGCCCTCATACTGGTATCGTACCTTGGTCGTGGCAAAAGGCTCTTCATCGCGGGTCGGCCCACTCCAGCCCCATTTGAAACCGTTGAAGTCTTTACCGGTAGTCACTGCCATTACTCCAGGCAGCTTCTCGGCTTTGCTGGTATCAATATTAAGTATCTTGGCGTGAGCGTATGGACTTCTCTTAATCTGGCCCCAAAGCATATTGGGGAATTCATAATCAGCGGCGTACTTCGCCTGGCCGGTAACCTTGGCTTTAGCATCCACCCGGGGCATCTTTTTGCCCAGAATAGAATACTCCCCTACATTCAGTTTCGCGTCTGCCATCTCCTATTGACCTCCTCGCATCTTTTCCGCGGCAATTTCTATGGCTTCGATATATTTAACGTAGCCTTCATCAGCACACAGGTTGCCCTGTATCGCCTCTCTTACCTCCTCGCGGGTTGGGCTGGGGTTCTCGGCGAGTAACGCCCTGGCCGACATCACCATCCCCGGGGTACAAAATCCACACTCTATTGCGCCGTGCTCGACCATGGCTTCCTGAATGGGATGGAGCTTGTCACCATCAGCCACGCCCTCAATAGTGATAACTTCACGGTTATTAGCCTGAAGCGCCAGCACCGAGCAAGACCTGACTGCCTTGCCATCAATGTTAACCGTACAGGCACCACAGGCACTGTCGAGACACCCTATCTTGGTTCCCGTCAGCTTGAGATGCTTCCTTAAAATATCCACCAGTAAGGTATTTGGCTTCACCTTTAGCTCATAAGGCTTCCCGTTAACTGTTAACTTCAACTCCCTCACTTCGCCTTTCATGCTATACCTCCTATCACGCTGCCCTGGCTCTTTCCAGAGCTAGCCGGGCTACCCGCTTCACAAAGACCTTCACCATCTCCCTGCGGTATTCTGCGGAACCATGAACATCAGCAGGGGGGTTAGCTTCGGTTGAGGCTACCTCGCCGGCTTCAGCAAGAAGGGCCTCAGTGATTACCTTACCTATTAGTCGCTTTTCTGCCTTTTTAGCCCTTAGCGGAGTGGAAGCAAAATTGCTGAGAGCTATCCGGGCATCCTGACAAACGCCATCCCCTGGCTTCAGTGTAATTGACACCGCCGCCCCGACAATGCCCATATCCCCTCTCATGACCATGAGTTTCTCGTAGGCAGTACCGGTGTGAGGTGGTGGGGTCGGCACCTGAATTTCAGTGAGCATTTCATTGGGTTCGAGGGCTACCTCGAGATAGTCCTTGGAGAATTCTTCCGTGTCAACAATTCTCTCTCCGGCGGAACTGGCCAGCTTTAGCTTAGCGTTCAGGGCGATTAAGACCGATGCCGGGTCGCCGGCGGGGTCACCGTGGCAGAGGTTGCCACCGATTGTACCCCAGTTTCGAGTCTGGATTGTGGCTAGATTTTGCTCCATTTCACTGAGCACCCTGAAATGATCCTGGATGACCAGAGATTTCTCTATGGCTCGATGTATGGTTAGCGCCCCGATTCTCAAACCTTTCCCCTCATCGTATTTAATATAGTCCAGAGCTGATATGCCCTTGATATCAATCAAGTATTCGGGGGTGAGCAGGCATTGCTTCATGACAACCAGCATCGATTGCCCACCAGCAATTATTTTAGCCTCTTCTTTGTACCGGGAAAGCAGAGAAAGGGCTTCCCTAGCTGTTTTGGGAGCAAAATACTCAAAATCCGCTATCACTTGACCTCCTCAATCCAAAAGTGGCTACATTATACCAGACTAATGATTTTCCCATCAAGAACGCTCGTAAGCTCCCTTTGCACCTTCTTTGCTCTGGCTCTCATTATTCTGTCCCCGAACATAGCCAGTTTCCCTACAATGCTTGCATCTGACTTTTAATCAGGGTGTCGCAGGTTCGAGACCTGCACGGCCTACCAGTTTCAGAAGGCCGTCCCTGCCGAGGGTTTTTTAGAAGAATCAGGGTGTCAAAACACTAGGTCTACCGACACCCTGATTTTATTATTTCAATTACTAAAAGTCAAAGTACCTGTACAATCAATTTTTGCTAATGTATGTACTCGGGAGACGGGTAGATCAATTAGAGTCAAGCTTACACTGAAACAAAGATTCCCTATTTTGTTTGAACTACAGTTAATCAGGTATGTGTGTATAGCATCTATTGGTACTTGTTTAATAGTGGTAGTTCCTGATTAAATCCATGCCGTCCCAGAAGCTCTCCTAAGAAAGAAAAATCCTTAGTCTGCTCCGCCGTACTTCTATGAATAGTAGCTCTTGGACCAGGGTGGTACATCGGTAATATTGTAAGTCCCCTCCACTTGACTGGCTTGCCTACATCTTGTCTGAGTTCAATTTGGTGTGGTTCTATCGTGTGTAAAGCTCGTAAAGCACATTGACCCAAAGTTACTATTAGATCCGGCTGAATAACATCCAATAAAATACTTAGATGGAGTGAACAATTTTCAACTTCTTCCTTGGAGGGTACGGAATTATTCCCCTTGTAATCGCGTGGATTACAAAGAACTGCATTTGTAATGAATATTTCGCTACGAGTAAGACCGGCAGCGACAAGTAGACGTTCAAAGTTTTGCCCAGCTTTGTCACCATAAAAAGGAACTCCAGTCCGGTCGGCACCCAAACGTCCAGGAGCTTCACCAATAAATATTACTTTGGAATTAATATCTCCGTTTTTTTACTTAATACCCTCGTCCGCCCGCACATTCGCATACATAGGTTACATCTATTAACATTATCGACAAGAATTTCAAATTTCCGTTCTTTATTTGTCTGAAGCATTTCAACCTCCAATTAAACCTTTTAAACATAGCGGATCAGGTCTTTTAGCGATGTTTCCGTTTTCAATAGATTCCTGATTGAGCACCTTTTGAGCTAGACAGCCCGATTTGCATCTTTCCAGTTCTTTACAATTTGAGCAGGGTTCCCCAAAACTTGTTGTTAGGTAGCGCCGAATTGCTCCTAAATACGTAGAGCGTTCCCAACATTCTCTTAATGAATGAGACAGAATATTGTTGTACGGGTCTTCCAGCCCGATATCACATGGTTCTATGTTTTTGAAAGCATCGCAGGGATATACATTACCATTTGGACCAATACACAAAGTTCGCCAAGCTGCAATACAATCGACATCAGTATTCAACATCATTATGTTATAAGGTGATCTGGAATATTCTAACAAGCAACGGATAGGGAAGATAACTTGCAGGAGGAGCTTATTTCAACATATATATTGAAATTGTGTTGAAACTGACTGAGAACACATGTGTGGGTTCCCATGCTGTCATCTTTGCACGCGAAGAGTAGTACTCTAATCCAGCCGGGAGAATACGGCTATAGCCTTTGCCGTATGGGGCTAGCCAAGTCGGCTAGCGTGGTAATACTTGGCTTCTAGTTTATCGGGTTGCACATAACGCTATTTTGTTAATTAAATTCATATCCAAAGAAGGTTATTGCCCAGCCAAGTACTATCAATGGGATATGTTTTATGGAAAATCATTTTCGGTGTTATAATTGACCTAATGGGAAAGATTTGGTTCTGGAGCAGAGAGCCAGGTCATAGTGGCATTATGGATAGTCATAATCAATCGGACGAGGAGCACTCAATGGAGCAAGAGATCACTAAACTCTTACATGAATGTTTACCGGCCTTGGCCTCAACAATTGAAACAGAGACAGATAAGCCGATAACTGACTTCAAACAAGATTCATATCCGCGCCTTGCGGTTATCGATGGGCAGATTCCCGGCGTTGGAATGCATTATGCGATTTGGAAAGGAGCAACACCATTATTCCCTTTTGAACCAAAATTTGATGGCATTGTTCGACCTCTCACTTATGTTCCGTATCTTCTGGCATCAAATGTCAGCCCACAAATGGCTTCGAGATTCATAACTAAGACTATGGGGGGACACGTTGAGGAGTGTATCAAGGAATTTTGCAGGACCCTTGGTTTGAAGACATATACACCCCTTGGGCGTTGGGTTACCAACAACGCATCTGTTGTGGGAAAACCCCTCTTTTCCATAACTGCCAATATGCCAGATGTTTTCATAGCTCACCTCCCAAAATTCTGTTTGCCCTTAAATAGTTGGTCATCTCTGCCCTGTTCAAACATTGGTATCGATTTTCGATGAAGTAGCCCGGTGACCCCACTTGTAGAACCCCACCGCGGCGGCGAACGTCACAAAGGCGATTGTCCCCCAGATGAACCTGGGGTCAGTGGGAAAGGCATCGAGCAGGACCCCACCTACCAATGGCCCGACCGATATGCCCAAGGTCTCACTTAATCCAAAGAACCCCATGTACCGACCTCGCCGGCCCTGTGAGGAAAGCTCACTGACCACCGCAAGGGCTGACGGGGAAAAGGCAATCTCGCCAGCGGTGATGACTGCAATTGCTACCAGTGCCCAGGCGAAGCTTGCGGTCCACCCCAGGGAGAAGTAGCCCAGCCCATAGAGGAGACTGCCCAGGATGAGGGCTGTGGATTTGGTCAGCCGGCTGGTGCCGCGGGCTACCGGATACTGGAAGAAGACCACAATCAGCCCGTTCATGGTGAGCAGCAGACCATACTGCGCTGTGGTAAACCCTAAACGGTCTACGGTGAACACCGACAGGGTGCTGCCCATCTGTCCCATAGCCAAAAAGACCAGGAGGCTTAACCCGGTGAACATCAGAAAGGTGCGATCTGAAGCAACGGAGAACACGCTGCGAAGGTCTACCCGCTCAGCGGCTCCATGAAAGGACTCCCGGAGGAAGAGCAGAATAATGCAGAAGGCAATGGCGGTGGTCAAAGCTGCCACCCCAAAAAGCCAGGAATAGGGGAGGAAAGTCGCCAGATATCCTCCCACCGCTGGACCAGCAGCCCAGCCTACATTTCGTCCCACCCGCAGGAACCCGTAAGTTTCCGTCAGGCGGTCCTTTGGGGAAAGGTCTGCTACCATTGCCGAAGTGGCTGGATGCACCATCATCCCCACCGACTGTTGGGCGATGTAGACGATTACGATGGCCCATATCGGGGCGGAAACTCCGATTAAGGCCGCTATCCCCAAGTAGAGGAGCACCCTTATCCCTGCTGCTCCAAGCAGAAGCGGGCGGCGACCAAACCGATCTGAAAGCACCCCACCCACCATCTGGGTGACAGCAGAGCAGAGTCCAGCAATCAGAAATACCATCCCAACCAGAGTCATAGAAAGTCCCCGGTCCTGATGTAGGTACAGCGCGAGAAAGGGAAGGCAGATAGAGAAGCCAGCACTAGAGAGGAGCTCAATGGCAGTGATGGTCCATATCCCAGCCTCGAATCGACTAAAAACACTCCGGCGCAGCCCGCGGGTTACCCTTGAGAACGGGTTTCGCTGCAAATATAAATCCTTTCTTCAACTTTGCCATGTTTCAACTCGTCTAACGTAGCGGGTGAGAGTGGGCCATACAGGTTATCGTCTAGACGCAACGTATAACCGCCTTTGTCATACTTGATGCCTTGCTGGTCAGCCCAATCTCTTTGTTGCGCTGTGATAAACCTATAAACCTCCGTCATCGACCTGACACTCCTTTACGATAGTAAAATATCATCTTGTAATACATATATGCAACTCCGGTTCTACGTGCGTTTTCACGAACCATCATGTGGAATGTAACTTTAACACCGCCGGCTTGTCAAGGGCTCTTAACTAGGTAAACTTTTCATCATCTTGTTACATTCTGGGTGATATAATATCAAGTATCGAATGTCATTCAATGCTACTATATGACCAATCCGCTTTCAGGTATGAGATGAAAAGAAGCATCAAGGACTGGATCATTGTTTTAGCCTCACTATTGGATGATGTGGCTATAGCCTTGCTGGTTCTAGTGGTCATATGGTTTCTGAAAATACCAATATCTTTGCCAGTTATCATTTTCTTGGCGCTCTTCTTTGTTGCCACAGTCTTTATCATGCACAGATTAGTTATCCCAGCCTTACACAGAAAGATAAAAACCGGTTCAGAAGGCATGATAGGTCTCAAAGGTGAAGTAATAGAGCCTCTTGCACCAGAGGGAGTCGTCCGAGTCAGCAATGAATACTGGAAAGCAAGATCAAGTGATAAAAACATAACGGTTGGTGAGCAAGTGGAAGTCGTGGGTCTAGACGGGCTAACTTTACATGTTAAACGTAAAACACGATAGTGTATCTGGGATGCCCCCAATTTTGTGATAGCACAGTGATAGCAATTCTTGATCCACCGTAGATAATACAAAACATTGGATTGTGATCCAACAATACGCCCAAGTGTGCACTTAGGCAATAAAGTAGTTTGTATTGCTGAGTATTTAGAGTAATCAGTAGAGAATACCTACGGGTGTCAATTTCTACTACTTTTTGCTATTTCAATAGCCCTTCGGCGGGGACTATCTATAAGTAGCTTAATTGGTATGAATATAAATACGGTTACCGCGTATCCTAATAGCAGCCATTGATGCGAAACGCCCAGCGTCAACGCTATGATTGCTCCGCCTATACTACAACTTATATTCGAGTTCTTAATAATTAAGAAGATCATGCCATAAGCAACTAAACCGATAAGAGTCGGCACAGGAAATAATACCAGCATTGTTCCAAGTGAAGTAGCGGTCCCTTGACCTCCTTTGAAATTGGCAAGAACGGGAAAATCGTGGCCTAAAATGGCTAAAATACCGGCTAGAATCTGCCAGCCTAGATTCAAGCCAATAATGTAAGCAAGAAAAACGGATAGTGCACCTTTTAAAAAATCGATTACAGCAACCGTGACTCCAAACTTGGGGCCTATCTCATGAAATGTATTACGCGCACCCATGTTACCATCTCCGACACTGCGTATGTCCGCATGTTTGATTCGTATAGAGATTGCGAGTGCTGTTGGAATAGAGCCCAGAAGATAGGCGATAACTAAAACAGCAGCTGTTTTGGCAAATAACATCATCTGCTACACCATTTAATTATCCATTGCGGACTAAACATGCATCGGATAGCGATGCATGTTTAGTCTACCACGTTAAAGAAAAATAAAATAGTACATAAATGGGGAAACTGAAAGAAACTGTGGGCGAACAATCCGTCATGTATATTATTTCCAGGCTGTAGACCCTCTGACTAGGCTAAAATATAGCCTGACGGGTTCCGGTGAGGTGCACAATCCGTTGGGGAGCTTAAGCTGCCCCGCCAATTTGATTGCCTGCCG